>OHRP01000053.1_pt1 | contig 44522 bp, 31 predicted proteins | sample 1578451 | NCBI WGS metagenome assembly OHRP01 (sample SAMEA3879588, study PRJEB24766) | human gut metagenome | biome: human-associated habitat; feature: feces | place: USA | collected 1985/1987
GGGCCGATGCAAGCATCGGCCTCTACAGAAACGGCCCGCCGGGATTTTTTCCCAGCGGGCCGTTTTTCTTTAGTTATTCTTGTAATAATTGATCAGGCATCCATCGGCCAGGATCTGCCGCTCGGCATCGGTCATAGCGCCGAGGCTGACTGTAAAGCGAACCACGCCGCCGTCCGGCTTTACGGCGATGGCAGTCAACTCGTCATCGGCATTCAGCAGCGCCTTGCGCACGCCGGGCAGGTAGACATAATCCCCATTGTCCAGCACAGCGGGGTCCTTCATCAGGAAGGGCAGCATGCCCCAGTTGATGCAGTTGGAGCGGTAGCGCTTGGTGGCGTACTCGCAGGCAAAGTTGGCTGCGCCGCCCAGCACGCGCTGGCAGCTGGCGGCCTGCTCGCGGGCGGAACCGTCACCGGGCTTGTTGGCGAAGATGGCCGAGCCGATGTTGGTATTTGCCGCATCGGGCGTGTAGCCCAGCTTCTTCAAATCATCGTAGACACGCGCGATCTCAGCGGGCAGAGCGCCCGCGCGGCGCTCCTCGTCCAGCGCCTTGACGGCCTTGGCGTTCGGCACATAGGCCGGATCCTTGCGGGAGAGGGTGAACTCCGCCAGACGCAGCGGGTTTGACCGGAAGGACGATGTCTCGCCCGAGGGGATCAGCTCATCGGTCGTGGTGACAGGGTCGGTGATGTAGCTGACGATCTTGACAAGCAGATCCTCGGTCAGGGCGGGCTGTTCGGGCCAGTCCTTGATGTTCGGGCCGAATTTCAGCGCGTAGTCCGGCTCGGGGCGGCCCCAGCCGTTGTAGACGCGCTTGTCGTAGACGCCCTGCTCAAAGTGGTATTCGGGCAGGGTGTACTCTGCATCGGTCAGCTCACTGGCAGCGGTCAGGTAGCCGCCGTTGGCTGCGGTGGCCGCAATGGAGCGGGCGTCCATCAGCGCCACAGCGCTGATCTGACCCTCGCCGGGCTTCGAGCCCTCGCGGTTCGGGAAGTTGCGGGTCGTGTGGCGGATCGAGAATTCGCCGTTGGCGGGGGTATCGCCCGCGCCGAAGCAGGGGCCGCAGAAGCACTCGCGGAAGATGCCGCCGGCCGAGACAATATCGGCCACTGCGCCGTTTTTGACCAGCTCCAGATAGGTCGGCATACTGTCGGGGTAGACGCTGAGCTTAAACTCGCCGTTGCCGCAGCTCTTGCCGCGGATGATGTCCGCGACCGCGCAGATATTTTCATAGGTGCCGCCGGAGCAGCCGGCTACAACGCCCTGATCCACATAGATGCGGCCATCGTCGCAGATCTTGCCGACCAAGTCCATCTCGACCTTGCCGCCCAGCTGCTTATTGGCCTGATCCTGAGCAGCCTGCAAAATCTCTTTCGCGTTGGCTTTCAGCTCGCGGATCGGATAGGCATAGCTCGGGTGCATCGGCAGGGCGATCATGCACTCAACGGTGGACAGATCCAGCTCAATGCAGCCGTCATAGTAGGCCACATCGGCGGGCTTCAGTTCCTTATAGGCCTCGGGGCGGTTGTGCTGCTCGAAGTATTGTTTCGTAACATCGTCAGTCTGCCAGATGGAGGACCAGCAGGTTGTCTCGGTGGTCATGACGTCGATGCCGTTGCGGTAATCGGCGCTCAGATTGGCAACGCCGGGGCCGACAAACTCCATGACCTTGTTCTTCACATAGCCGTTGGCGTAGGTGGCGGCCACGAGGGCAAGAGCGACGTCGTGGGGGCCGACGCCGGGGTTTGGCTTGCCGGTCAGATAGATGGCGACGACACCGGGGTAGCTCATATCGTAGGTGCGGCCGACCAGCTGCTTGGCCAGCTCGCCGCCGCCCTCGCCGACAGCCATCGTGCCCAGGGCGCCGTAGCGGGTGTGGGAGTCAGAGCCGAGGATCATCCGGCCGCAGCCCGACATCATTTCCCGGTTATAGCTGTGGATGACCGCCATATTCGGCGGGACATAGATGCCGCCGTACTTGTGCGCGGCGGACAGGGCAAACTGGTGGTCGTCCTCGTTGATGGTACCGCCGACAGCGCAGAGACTGTTGTGGCAGTTCGTCATGACATAGGGCAGCGGAAATTCCTTCATGCCGGAGGCGCGGGCCGTCTGGATGATGCCGACATAGGTAATGTCGTGGCTGGTCATCGAGTCGAATTTCATGCGCAGATCCTGCATGGAATCGCTTGTGTTATGCGCCTTGAGGATGCCGTAGGCGATAGTGCCTTTTTTGGCTTCGGCCTCGGTCACACCCGCCGGGGCCGTGGTCTGGGGGACGCCGTTTACAAGATAAACGCCATGGTCGTGCAGTTTCATGGGAGAACCCTCCGTTTTGTTTAGATAATAGATAAAAGATAATAGATAAGAAAAAATGTGGAGTTTTTTCCCTTTGGTCGAAAACGGAAACGTAGGGGCGGGGCTCTGCTCCGCCCGAAAAGTCCGCCACAAGGCAAGCGCCCACGGGCGGAGTAGAACCCCGCCCCTACGAGTATTTTTCGAGCGGCGCGCCAGCGACGCGATCCACCAATTTTATTATCTTTTATCTATTATCCTTTATCTTTTTACAGTCTATCAATAACCGCCTGCGTAAACTCCTTCGTTCCGGCAGTGCCGCCGATATCCGCGGTCACGACCTTGCCCTCGGCGACCTGGGCCAGAATCGCGGCGTTCAGGCGGGCAGCCTTTTCCGTCTCGCCAAGGTCGTTGAGCATCATCGCAAAGGCCATCAGGATCGCACTGGGGTTGGCCTTGTCCTGCCCGGCAATGTCGGGCGCAGAGCCGTGGACGGCCTCGTAAATGCGGGTCGTGTCGCCGATGTTGGCGCTGGGCGCAAAGCCCAGACCGCCCACAAGCCCCGCGCAGAGGTCGCTGATAATATCGCCGTAGAGGTTCGGGGCCACCAATACATCGAACTGCTCCGGCTTCTGCACCAGCTTCATGCAGAGCGCATCAATGATGCAGTCATCGGCGGTGATCTCGGGATAGTGGGACGCCACCTCGCGGAAGGTGCGCAGGAACAGGCCGTCCGTCAGCTTCATGATGTTGGCCTTATGCACGGCCGTGACCTTTTTGCGGCCGTTTTTGCGGGCATAGTCAAAGGCAAAGCGGCAGATCCTTTCGCACGCAGGGCGGGTGATGAGCTTGACGCCGTTGGCCATCTCGTCATTGACCATGTACTCGATGCCCTTGTAGAGATCCTCGGTGTTCTCGCGCACGATAACGAGGTCGACATTGTCAAAGCGGGTGGGTACGCCCGGCAGCGTGTGCACAGGGCGCAGGTTTGCGTAGGTGGAAAAGCGCTGGCGCAGCTGCACATTGATGCTGCGGAAGCCCTTGCCGATGGGGGTAGCCGTGGGGCCCTTGAGTGCCCAGCCGCAGGCCTCGATGGCGTCCAGCGCGCCGGGGGCGATCAGTTCGCCGCTCTCGGCGGCATATTCGGCACCGGCGGCATATTCCTGCCACTCGATGCCGGTGTCCAGCGCGGCGGAGACGGCGCGCACACTCTCGGCGATTTCACGGCCGATGCCGTCGCCCGGAATCAGAACTGCTTTCATAAAAATACTTTCCCCTTTCCCTGTGTTTCTTACGATATACATAATAGTAACCGGTTTGGGGGTGGTTGTCAATGCGCATTTTTACACATTTCGCGGCAATCTGCCCACCAGCTTAATTATTTAAAGTGCCAACTTGGCAATTTTGCAAAATTTTTAAGTTTTTCTTGACGAAAGCGCCAATATACTATAAAATCAATCTATCAGGCGCTTGGTGTAAGGGAAGGCCCACAGGGGTATGCGCCTGTATAAAAATGCAAAGTGTATAGAGAGAGGGGTATCTGCGATGTATTACCCGGACGTCCCGGCCTTGGAGCCGGATGAGTTGAACCTGCTCTGCAATGAATATTTAGAGCATAACGCCACGCTGGACCCGCATCTGGCGGATCAGATGGGCGTCAAGCGCGGCCTGCGCAATCTGGACGGCACCGGCGTACTGGCCGGCATCACGAACGTGTCCAACGTCATTGGCTATGACAAGCGCCCGGACGGCACCATCGCGCCCATCCCGGGCCGGCTGGTCTACCGCGGCATCGACATCGACACGCTGGCCGCCGCAGCCGACGCCCACGACCGCTTCATGTTTGAGGAGGTCATCTGGCTGCTGCTGTTCGGCTCTCTGCCCACGCAGGAGCAGTATGCCAAGTTCCGCAAGCTGCTGGAGCATCACCGTGAGCTGCCGCAGGGCTTTGCCGATGACATGATCTTAAACTCGCCGTCCCCCAACCTGATGAACAAGATAGCGCGAAGCGTGTTAGCCATGTACAGCTATGACGAGCACGCCGAGGACAACAGCCTGCCCAACATCCTGCGCCAGAGCATCAACCTGATCGCCGAGCTGCCCACGATGATGGTCAACGCCTACCAGATCAAGCGCCGCGTCTACGACCGGTCGAGCATGTACTTCCACCTGCCGACCGAAGGGCAGAGCACGGCCGAGCATATTTTAAGCACCTACCGCGCTGACCAGAAGTTCACCCACGAGGAGGCGCGGCTGCTCGACCTCTGCCTGCTGGTCCACGCCGACCACGGCGGCGGCAACTGCTCGACCTTCACCTGCCGCGTGCTGTCCAGCTCCGGCACCGACACCTACGCAGCCATCTCGGCGGCCATCGGCGCGCTGAAAGGCCCCAAGCACGGCGGCGCCAACCTGAAGGTCATGCACCAGCTGGATTACATTTTGGAAAATGTCGAGGATCCGTCCAACGACGACGAGGTCCGCGAGTTCCTGCGCAAGATCCTCCGCAAGGAGCGCGGCGACGGCAGCGGCTTAATTTACGGCATGGGCCACGCGGTTTACACATTGAGCGACCCGCGCGCCCAGATTCTCAAGACCCACGCCAAGAGCCTTGCCTATAAAAAGGGCTACGATGAGGAATACGAGATGCTGTGCAGCATCGAGCGGCTGGCCCCGCAGGTCTTTGCCGAGGAAAAGCACGGCCCCAAAAAGGTCTGTGCCAATGTGGACCTGTTCAGCGGCCTGATCTACCGCATGCTGGGCATCAGCGAGGATCTGTACACCCCGCTGTTCGCCATTGCCCGTGTGCCGGGCTGGTGCGCCCACCGCGTGGAGGAGGTCGAATTTGCCAACCGCATCATCCGCCCCGCCTACCAGTATGTCGGCAAGCCGCAGGAGTATGTGGCGCTGGAGGAGAGATAAAGTTTATTTCCCGGTGCAGCTGCAAAGCCCCTCAGGCCTCGCAAGCTCGGCCAGCTCCCCGCAAAGCGAGGAGCCTTTCTGGCGGCCTTTGGCCGCAAAGAGCCTCCTCACATAAGTGGGGAGGTGACCGAGCGAAGCGAAGGTCAGAGGGGCTTTGCCCGTTTCCCGCCAGAAGCACGCCCTTCCCCAAAATTCCCTTGCATTTCCCCGTTGTTTTTGGTATAGTATTTTCTGTTTTTATTCGATAAGGAGATATTTACCCATGTCCGAACATGCCAATACAAGGGAAAAGCGCCTTGCCGCGCTCGCGGTGGCGGTGGTCGTGCTGGTGACGGTGCTGCTCATTGTGGAGACCTTCCGTCTGCTGCTGCCCGGCCTGTGGAGCGCGTTTTCCGCTGGGGACGAGCAGGCGCTCAGCGCCTATCTGACCAGTCAGGGGCGGCTGCGCAGCTTTCTGACGCTTTGGTTTCTGGCCGTTGTGCAGGTGCTTTCCCTCGTCATTCCCGCCATGCCGGTGCAGCTGGCGGCGGGCCTTGCCTATGGGCCGTGGCTCGGCTTTGTGACGAGCTTTTCCGCCTCGGCCGTTGCCAACCTCACCGTCTTTCTCGCCGCGCGGCGGCTGGCTCCGGTCATCCGCCGCCTGACCGCCGACAATGCCAAGGCCACCAAGCTGCTGGACAGCGTGCGCAGCAGCAAGGACCCGTGGTTCTATACGATCCTTGCGTTCATCACACCGGGTCTGCCCAACGGCATTATCCCCTACGCCGCCGCCAACGCAGGGATGCGGCCCAAGCAGTTTTTGGCGGCCATCTTCATCAGCCTGCCCTTTCCCACCCTGCTGACCTGCGCGGCGGGCAGCTTTATTCTGGAGGGCAACTGGTTCTTCACGGTGCTGACCGGCATTGTGCTGTTCAGTTTTGTGGGCATTCTGTTCTTCAACCGCACCAAATTCATCGCGTGGGCGCACGAGATGAAGGATAAGCACACGAAAAAAGCCGAGGCGTGAGCCTCGGCTTTTTCTATAAAGGCTTCCCCCTCAGGGGAAGGCTTAGTTACACAAACACCACCTGCACCAGCGTCATATACAGCGCCGTGCCCGCCGCAATGCTTAACAGCGTGTTCTTCTTCCACAGATGCAGCGCCACGACGGCGGCGCAGGCGATGAGCTCCGGCAGGCCATGGGTCGGGCCGAGCAGGTCCACGCCGCGCAGGCAGTAGACCACCAGCATCGCCATGATGGCGCAGGGCAGCACACCCGCGAGGTAGACAATAAACCTTGGTGTGGACCGCCCGCCGCCGAACACCACAAAGGGCAAAAACCGTATCAGCGCCGTCACGCCCGCGACCACCGCCACAAGCAGCGCACCGTGTACATCAAACGGCATGGTCGGCCTCCTTTTTCTCGGTAACTTTACGCAGCAGCGTCAAAGCCGCCGTAATGCCCAGCATGGAGGGGATCAGAAAATTGCTGCTGCCGAAAATCAAAAGGCAGACCAGCGAGACGCCCAGCCCCACCAGCGCGGGGGTGTGATCCCCGCTTGCCTTCCACTGCTCGGTCATGACGACGAGGAACAGCGCGGTCATGGAAAAATCGATGCCGGTGGTATCAAAGGGAAGCACGCTGCCCAGCAGCGCCCCCGCCACGCAGCCCACAACCCAGTAAAACTGATCCAGCAGCGACACCCAGAAAAAGTATCTGCTCTGGTCAACGCCCTCGGGCGCGTCGCCGCTGCACACAACGGAGTAAGTCTCATCAGTCAGGGCAAAAATCAAGTACGGCTTAGCCGCGCCGGTATTTTTATAACGTTCCAACATCGAAATACCATAAAATAGATGCCGCGCGTTGACCATCAGCGTCATGAGCGCCGCCGAAATCAGCGACGCGCCACCCGCCAATAAATCGATCGTGACATACTGCATACTGCCCGCATAGATCAGGCCGCCCATGGCCAGCGCCCAGCCCGCGCCGTAACCCTTGCTTTGCAGCAGCACGCCAAAGCCCAGCCCCAGCACGATGTACCCCGCCATGATGGGCACAGAGCGCACAAAGGCGTATTTGAATGTTTTCAACTTCCCATTTCCCCTTTAACCTACTAAAGTGCTATGTTGGCTAGTATAGCACAAAAAAATTCCCTATGCAACAAAAAAGGCTTCCCCCGAGAGGGAAGCTGTCCGCGAAGCAGACTGATGCGGGGCAAGCGTGCCAATGCAGCCCATTATCGGGCAGTCAGGGCAAACCCGCCCCTCATCCGGCTCTTCGAGCCACCTTCCTCCAAAGGGGGAAGGCAAATATCATTTTTCACTCTCCCACTGTGCCACCAGCGGCGCGGCCACGGCGGAGAGTGCCTCGCGCGCATTGGTGATGGCGGCGACATCCGCCGGGGTCAGGCGGTCGGCCTTTTTGTGGCGCAGCACACGCTCCAGCACGCGCTCGGCTTCTTTTATTTTGCTGCGGGTAGCGCGGTCCAGCGCCTTGCCGGCCTTGCTGCCCAGCGCTGTGTTCACACGGTAGAGCGCAGCCTCCCCGGCGTTCAGCGCCTCCAAGGCAGCCTTGCGCTCTCTGTCCTGCCCGGCAAAGGCGGCGGCATCCCGCATGGCGCGGGTGATCTCGGCCTCGCTCAGATTGGAGGTGCCCGAGATCGTGATGCTCTGCTCCTTGCCGGTGTCCATATCCCGCGCCCGGACCATCACGATGCCGTTGGCGTCAATGTCAAAGGTCACCTCGATCTTCGGCACGCCCGCCCACGCCCGCTTGATGCCCCGCAGCGTAAAGGTGCCCAGCAGCTTGTTGTCCCGGGCAAACTCACGCTCGCCCTGCAGGACCTTGATCTCCACGGTATTCTGGAACGGTGCCGCGGTGGTAAACACCTTGCTGAACCGTGTCGGGATCGTGGAGTTCCGCTCGATCAAATGCGTTGCCACGCCGCCGACGGTTTCAATCGAGAGGGTCAGCGGGGTCACATCCATCAGCAGCAGGCCCTCGCCGGGGCCGGTCAGGGCCACGCCGCCCAGACGCCCCGCCTGCACGGCGGCGCCCAGCGCCACACACTCGTCCGGATTCAGTGAGCGGGACGGCTCCAGCCCGGTCATCCGCACGACCTTGGCCTGCACGGCCGGGATGCGGGTAGAGCCGCCGACCAGCAGCACCTGATCCAGATCACTTGCGGAGAGGCGGGCATCGCTCAGGGCATTGCGCACCGGCAGCGCCGTCCGCTCGATGAGATCGGCGCACAGCTCCTCAAACTTGGCGCGGGTCAGCGTCAGCTGCAGATGCAGCGCGCCCTGCGCCGTTGTGGTGAGGAACGGCAGGCTCAGCTCGGTCCGCTTCGCGCTGGAAAGCTCCTTTTTGGCCTTCTCGGCCTCCTCGCGCAGGCGCTGCATGGCCACGCGGTCCGTGGTCAGGTCCACGCCGTGGCTGGCCTTGCACTGCTCGGCCATCCAGTTTACGATCCGCTCATCAAAATCATCGCCGCCGAGGTAGTTGTCCCCGCAGGTGGAAAGCACCTGCACGATGCCGTCCCCGATGCGGATGAGCGATACATCAAAGGTGCCGCCGCCCAGATCGTAGACCATGACGGTCTGGGTGCGGCCGTTGTCCAGCCCGTAGGCCAGCGCGGCAGCGGTCGGCTCATTGATGATACGGCGCACATTCAGCCCGGCGATGCGCCCGGCGTCCTTCGTGGCCTGCCGCTGGGCATCGTTGAAGTAGGCGGGCACCGTAATGACCGCCTCGGTCACAGTCTCGCCCAGATAAGCCTCGGCGTCCGTCTTGAGCTTTTGCAGGATAAGGGCGCTCAGCTCCTGCGGCGTATAGCATTTGCCGTCGATGGGCACCCGCGTTTCACTGCCCATAAGCCGCTTGACGCTGGTCACGGTGCGCGGGGCGTTGGTCACGGCCTGACGCTTGGCAGGCTCGCCCACCAGCCGCTCCCCCGCCTTGGTGAACGCCACAACAGAGGGCGTTGTGCGCTGGCCCTCGGCATTGGGGATGACGACCGGCTTGCCGCCCTCGACCACAGCCACACAGCTGTTTGTGGTCCCCAGATCAATTCCGATCATTTTTGCCATGGTGGTATTTGTCCTTTCAAAAAAGACAATTTTGATTCTTGCTTCTATTGTAGCGTTTACCGCGCCGAAAAGTGTTGCGATTTCGTAAATAAATTGGGGCGAATTTTATAAACCTGCGGGGCTTCCCCCCAGGGGGAAGGCTAAGAAAATGTTGACGCACACGCCCCAACGTGCTATAGTTAGTTTAAAGCACTAAAGAGGAGGGTTTCTCATGGCACGCACCGCGACTGTGACCCGCAACACACGGGAAACGCAGATCACGCTGACCATCGACCTTGACGGCACCGGCAAGACCGACCTGCACACCGGCATCGGCTTTTTTGACCATATGCTGGACGGCTTTGCCCGCCACGGCCTGTTTGATCTGAGCGTGACCTGCCACGGCGATCTGGATGTAGACTGCCACCACACGATCGAGGACATCGGCATTGCGCTGGGCACCGCCCTCAAGGAGGCGCTGGGCGACAAGGCCGGCCTTGTGCGGTACGGCAGCTGTATGCTGCCGATGGACGAGACGCTGGCGCTCTGCGCCGTGGATCTGGGCGGGCGGCCGTATTTCGTCTACGATGCCGCCTTTGCCGGGCAAAGCTGCGGCGGCATGGACACCCAGATGGCGCGGGAGTTCTTCTACGCCGTGTCCTACAGCGCCATGATGAACCTGCACCTGAAGGTGCTGTACGGTGAGAACGACCACCATAAGCTGGAGGCCATGTTCAAAGCCTTTGCCAAAGCTCTGGACGCCGCCACCCGCAGAGACGCGCGGATCGACGGGGTTTTGTCGACGAAGGGGACGTTATAATCCGCCTTACGGGATGTAAGGCGTAATTTTATTTCTAAAATGGAGGGAAAGCAGTATGTACAAGGACATCATCGACACCATCGGCTATGTGGAAAAGGTCGACCCCGAACTGGGCGCGGCCATGGACCGTGAGCTGGGCCGCCAGCGCCAGAACATTGAGCTGATCGCCAGCGAGAACATCGTCTCCCCCGCCGTGATGGCGGCCATGGGCAGCGTGCTGACCAACAAGTACGCGGAAGGCTACCCCGGCCATCGCTACTACGGCGGCTGCCAGTTTGTGGACGAGGTCGAGCAGATCGCCATCGACCGCGCCTGCAAGCTGTTCGGCGCCAAGTACGCCAATGTCCAGCCGCACTCCGGCGCACAGGCCAACCTCGCCGTCTACTTTGCGCTGCTGAATGTGGGCGATACCGTCATGGGCATGGACCTGTCTCAGGGCGGCCATCTGACCCACGGCTCCCCCGTGAACATGAGCGGCAAAAACTACAACTTCGTCTCCTACGGCGTCTCGGCCGAGGACGGCCGCATTGACTACGCCGCGCTGGCCAAGCAGGTGGCGAAGGTCCGCCCCAAGCTGATCGTGGCCGGTGCGTCCGCCTACCCGCGCGCCATCGACTTTGAGAAGCTGGCCGAGATCGCCCACGGCTACGGCGCGATGCTGATGGTCGACATGGCGCACATCGCCGGTCTGGTCGCAGGCGGCCAGCACCAGAGCCCTGTGCCCTACGCCGATGTCGTGACCACCACGACCCACAAGACGCTGCGCGGCCCCCGCGGCGGCCTGATCCTGACGAACAACGAGTACCTGATCAAGCGGATCAACTCCGCCATCTTCCCCGGCACGCAGGGCGGCCCGCTGGAGCATGTCATTGCCGCAAAGGCCGTCTGCTTCGGCGAGGCACTGAAGCCTGAGTTCAAGGAGTATGCCCGCAAGATCGTTGAAAATGCGAAGGCACTGGAGGCCGAGCTGACCGCCCGCGGCGTGAAGCTTGTCTCCGGCGGCACCGACAACCACCTGCTGCTGATCGACCTGACCGATGAGGACTGCACCGGCAAGGAGCTGGAGCATAACCTTGACGAGGTACACATCACCGCCAACAAGAACACCGTCCCCGGTGAGAAGCGCAGCCCGTTTGTGACGAGCGGCGTGCGCATCGGCACCCCCGCCGTGACGACCCGCGGCATGGGTGTTGAGGAGATGAAGATCATCGCCGACTGCATCGCCGACTGCATCTTTGACTTTGCCGCCAAGAAGGATGACATTGCCAAGCGCGTTGCCGATTTGACCGCGAAGTTCCCGCTGTATGAGTGATTTTGAGCAATAAATAAACCGTCCCGCCGAGGTGTACGCCCCGGCGGGATTTTTTTGTGGGTGGTTGGGGCAAGGCTGCAAAGCCCCTCAGGCCTCGCAAGCTCGGCCAGCTCCCCCGGATGGGAAGCCTCCTCGCTTTGCGGGGAGGTGGCCGAGCGAAGCGAAGGTCGGAGGGGCTTTACCCATTGCCGGGTGCACAAAGCCACGCCCTTGCCAGCGCCTGTGCCACGGCCTGCACATCCTCCTCCCGCAGTGCGGAATAGCCCGCAACCACGGTGTCGGGCCGGCACTGCTCCGGCCGGGCCAGATAATACTCGCTCAGGCCGCGCAGCCGCACGCCCTGCCGGGCCGCTGCCTCGACCATGGCGCGCTCGCCGCCCGCGCCGGGCAGCGTCAGCAGAAAGTGCAGCCCGCTGTGTACGCCGTCCAGCTCTGCGCCGGGCAGCGCGGCCCGCAGCGCAGCCGCGAACGCCTCCATCCGGCGCTTGTAGGCAAGGCGCATCCGGGCGAGATGCCGCGTAAAGTAGCCCCCCGCCATGAACTCGCAGAGGGTCTGCTGCTCAAACCGGCTGACCGTATTGGCGTAGGTGGCAAAATCGCGCCGGTAGCGCGCCAGCAGGCTTTGGGGCAGCACCATGCAGGCGATGCGGATGCCCGGCGCAAGGCTTTTGGAAAAGGTCGTCAGGTAGACGACCGGGCCGTTGGGGCCTGCCATGCCCTGCAGGCTGGGCAGCGGCCGCGTGTCAAAACGGAACTCCGAGTCGTAGTCGTCCTCCAATATATACCGCCCGGGCCGGGCCGCCGCCCACGCCAAAAGCTGTGCGCGGCGGGGGGCGGGCATCGTGACGCCGGTCGGGAAATGATGGCTCGGCGTCAGGTAGCAGAGGTTTGCGCCGCTTTTTTCCAGCGCATCGGCAGGCAGACCCTCGCGGTCGATGTCCACCAGCGTGCAGGGGATGCCGCTGTTCTGCAAGACCGTCCGCGTGCGGGAGTAGCCGGGGTTCTCGATGGCCGCCATGCCGTCCCCGAACAGATGTGCAAGGCAGCCGAGCAGATACTCGATGCCGGCGCCCACCACGATCTGCTCCGGGGTACACTCGACACCACGGTAGCTTGACAGATACGCTGCGATCTGTGCGCGCAGCGGGGCATCGCCCTGCATCTCGCCGCGCTGCAAAAGCTCGGGCCGCTGGTAGAGCAGCTCCTTCTGGATGCGCCCCCAGCTGCGCGCCGGAAAAAGCGCCGTGTCCACGCTGCCGGTCGAAAGATCGTACAGCGGCGCAGGCTCGGCCGGGGCGGCAGCGGCGGGCGTGGCGGCGGCGCGGCGCACCCGGCTGTGCAGCATGCCGTAGGTCTTTTGCACATAAAAGCCGCTGCGCGGGCGCGGCTCGGCCAGCCCCTCGGCGGCCAGCATCTGGTAGGCGGCATCCACCGTGTTGACGCTGACCCCCTGCTGGGCGGCCATCGTGCGGCGGCCCGGCAGCGGGGTGCCGGGCGCGCGCTGCCCGGTGCGGATCTCATCGGCCAGGGCGGCATACAGCTGCTCATACAGCGGGGTCTTTGTGCCCGGGTCCAGTTCTATCATGGCAAGCCCTTTCTTCTGGCCCCATAAAAAAGTTTAAAACTGGGCATTTATTCAGAGCCAGAAACAAGTATAATAAAAACATACCTTCCCGGAAGGAAAATGTCAATAGTAAACCATAAAAACATAGAGGAGTAAGGAATCATGTCTACCGCAATGATCTGGCTGCTGTTGTTTATCGTAGTGGCTTTGGCACTGCTCATCGCAGCGCTGACGAAAACCAAATTCACCGTGCAGAAGATCAGCGTCATCGGCATCATGGCCGCGCTGAGCTTTGTCGCGTATGAGTTTTTCCGCATCCCGAATGTGCTGGGCACCGGGTCCAGCTTTCATCTGGGCAACACCTTCACGGCGCTGACCGCCCTGCTGCTGGACGGCGTTTCCGGCGGTCTGGCCGGTGCCATCGGTCTGGCGCTGGCCGACATTATGGCCGGTGACCCGGGCTATGCCGTCACGACCTTTATCTTGAAATTCATCATCGGTCTGGTCTGCGGCGGCGTGGCGCACAGGGTCATCCACCTGCGCAGCTTCCCGACCGGCAGCAAGCTCAAGTACATCGGCGCGGTCACGGTCTCTGCGTTCAGCGGCCTGCTGGTCAATGTCTTTACCGACCCGTTCATCGGCTACTTCCGCAACCGCTATATCTTCGGCCAGCCTGCCGAGTTCGTCAGCGTTGTGACCAAGATCTCCAGCGGCGTCACCCTTGTCAACTCGCTGCTGTCCACCGTCTGCGCCGTGCTGCTCTATCTGGCGCTGCGCCCCGCGCTGGAAAAGGCACATCTGCTGCCGAAAGACTGACGCTATCCTCCATTTCTGTTTGCCCCCGCCCCGGCGGGGGTTTTTGTTTTTTCCGTCAAATTATGTAAAAATTGCAAAAAGACTGGCGCTCGGCGGCGAAATGGTGTAAAATGGGCTTATATGTTTTGCAGCAGACACTATGCTTCACCGCGAAAGGACCCACCACATGGCAGGAAAAACCAAACCTAAAAAAAAGCAGCCGCTGGATATGCGCAGCAAAATGTATCTGGTGCTGGCCCTGTGCAGTGTGATGCTGCTGGTCTGCATCGGCATTTCGCTGGCGCTCATCGGCTGGCCGCCGTTCGGCAGCGCCGCCCCGCAGAGCGTTTCGACCGTGGACAGCGAATCCATGGTGACCGAAAGCGGCTACAACAAAGAGGAAAACACCATCGACACGCAGGCCTACACCTCGACCATTCTGGAGCAGAGCGCCGATGCCGGCGAAAGCTACATAGACGAGACCCTCTTTCTGGGGGACAGCAACACGGCCCGCATGTACCGGATGTTCGATTACTGCAGCTATGACAACGCCATCGGCTCGGTCGGCATGAGCGCCAAATCGCTTGCAACCTTTGCCTGCGTACAGCTCAGCACCGGGTCCGGCTACCTGACGATGCCTCAGGCCGTGGCCAAGCTGCAGCCCCGCCGGGTCATCCTGACCTTCGGCACGAACGATCTGAACCCCAACTACAAGACCGCCGATTTCATCAAAAACTACCAGACTGGCATTGAGGCGGTCGTCACCGCCTACCCCAGCGCGGACATCGTCGTCAATGCGATCCCGCCGATCGGCCAGCAGCATTCCAACCAGAGCCTTACCCAGACACAGGTGGACGAATTCAACAAGGCTCTCGTGGAGATGTGCAAGGAAAAGGGCTGGAAGTTTCTGAACAGCGCCGAGGCCCTCAAGGACAGCACCACCGGCTACGCCAAGGCTGGCTATGTGGAGACGAGCGACGGCATCCACCTGACCCGCACGGCGATGGACGCGCTGTTCAGCTACATCCGCACCCACAGCTATATCACGGAGGATGACCGTCCCGCGCTGACCACCATCCCCAAGCATACCGGCGATAAGGACGCTGTGGTCTACACGGTGCCGGTCGTTGTACCGGCCGAAACCGCCACCCCCGAGCCCGAGGCGACCGAGGCACCGGCCAGCAGTGAGGCCGAGGCCACCGCCACCCCGGAGCCTGAGGTGACCGCGACACCTGAGCCGACTGCAACGCCGAGTCCCACACCCGAACCGACTGCAGAGCCGACACCGGCACCCACGCCTGAACCGACCGCTGCCCCCACGCCCGAGCCGACCGCGGAGCCGACACCCACGCCCCCGGAGAGCACCTCCAATGCAGATGTTTCCGCCGGGAATGACGGAACTCAACCCACATAAAACACCGACCCCCGCAGCACCTGACGCTGCGGGGGTCTTTTTCTTATGCTTTTTTTGCTTTTTTGCCGAGCAGCTCAGTGCGGATATACCGGAAGCAGGCATCCTCGCCCTCATCGCGCAGGATCAGCAGGCAGGTCTCCAGCTGGCGGCGGGTCTCGGGGTGCAGGATGTAGTGATCCTTGCTGCGGTCGTAATACTCCCATGCGGCGGCATCGGTATAGCTTGCGCCCTTGTAGTTTTTGCTGGCGGCGATACGGTCGCAGACCATCTCGGCCACATATCGTTCCGGCATACGCATACCGGCCATGGCATGGTCGCCGTTTGGGGCGTAGTCGATCCAATATTCCAGATGGTGCTTATTGCGGCCCTTGTGGTGCAGCCATGCGGCGCTGTAGCCCTCAGTCTGGCGTTGGGCGTTGTTGGGGCTGCAGGTACCCTGCCAGTATTTGGCCCCCGCCCAGAACTCGACCGGGGCCAGCTTGCTTAGGTCATGGGTCAGGCCCTGCCAGTACAGCCCGCAGCGAAAGCAGTTCTTCATCACCAGCATTTTATGGTGGTGGATGGTCCTGTAATGTTTAATGGGATGCCACAAGATCTTTTTTCCTCCCCCGGATAAGCAGTGCAGCCAGCGCCGGCAGCAGCATACAGCTGACCGGCACAAAGGCAAAGTGCCACAGCATCGGCACAAGATGGGTATGTATGGCGGCGTGCGCCTTGGAAAGCACCATCCACGAGGCAGGGGCCGCAAGGCTGAGCAGCCATACAACGCCCAGCGGCACAAGCTGCGCCGCCACGCCGCGCCGCAGCGCGATCACCACGCTGACCGCGCCGACCGCCAGCCCGAAAAGGAGCAGCTGCCCCGCCGTGACGGCAGCCGGCCCCAGCTGAAGTACCGGCTCGGTATCCAGCACAAAATACTGCGCCAGCACCTGCCCGATCGTGACTGCCCGCACCGCATCGTCCGTCAGGCTGATGCGGTCGGTGATGGCCTCGGCCATATTCTGCCAGGCCGCCGCCGTGCTGCCGAAGCAGAGGCACTCCTGCCCGAACCAGAGCGCCAGCGCCGCTGCCGCACCGGTCAGTGCGGCAGCGCCCGCACCCACGGCACGGCCCAGCCAGCGGCAGGCCCGCTGCGGGGCCTTTTCCACACAGTATGCCTTTGCCGCAGCATAGCAGAGCGGTATCTCGCACAGGATCAGGAAGGTCGTGATAAACTCAAACCCGCACATGCAGCGCACCAGCACGGCAAGGCTGACCAGCGGCCAGCACCAGCGCGGGGCGCGGCCCCGGGCGCAGGTGCAGCGGCAGAGCAGCAGCACGGCCAGCAGCGGCAGCTGCCAGGTCCATGGCACCCAGTACAGGTCCTTCATGCCGCGCTGCAGCCATGGGGCCAGCAGTATGGCTGCCATCCAGAACGCGGCCGGCAGCACGCCAAGCTCCTGCCAGACGGCCAGTGCCGTCAGCAGCTGCACAGCGTAGAATAGGGTGCTGTTCACCCAGTAGAGCGCGCTCTCCCGGGCGGTGCCCTCCGGCAGGAATACGCGCAGCAGCCGGTTCAGCCCGCCCAGCGCCCAGCCCTGCAGGCCGGACTGGTGGGTGTAGGGGCGGAACTGCGCCGCATCGGCGGGGGTATCCTCCCGGAACCAGCTGCGGTTCTGGTCATCGCTCCAATCCTCGGTATACACGCCCAGAAAGCCGCCGGGCGCACGCTGGCCCTGCTCCATCTGGTGCATACGGCCATAGATCAGCGTCTGCGAGCCGGTGTCCCACACGCCGGTGCGGTAGGCGCTTGCATTGTGGCGCACAGTCGTCAGCAGTGCCGCCAGCGCCAGCACGGCCAGCAGGGTGAGCACCGTGCGCAGGGCGGCGGGCAGGTTTTTCCATTTTTTCTGCAGCATGGCGATCATCTGTCCCACTTATCGCACAGCGCCGCGATCTGGCCCGCAAACTTTGCAAGGTCCTTGTTGGCACCGCCCTGATTGTGGCGGATGACCTCCAGCAGGCGCTGGCCCATATTGTAAAGTCGGTCGTAGGCCGCGCTGGTGCGCACGGTCTCGGCGGATTTCGTCTTGATGATCTTCCGGGTGTTGCCGACCTCGGCGCAGGCGACGCGGCCCTCGGCCGCGATCCAGATCGAGCCGTTGTAGGGGGCCTCGGCCTCATAGCCCTCGCTCTTGAGATGGTCCGCCCAATGCTCGGCCACAGCGTCCTCACCGTGGTTGACAAAGATAAAGCGCGGCTTTTCGTCAAAGGCGCGGAGCCATTCCTCCAGCCCGTCCTTGTCCGCATGGCCCGAAAGCCCGCCCAGCTGGGCGATGCGCGCCCGTACCTGCACCGGCTCGCCGAAAAGCTTTACCTCCTGCGCACCGTTGACCAGCGCGTTGCCCAGCGTGCCGGGGCTTTGGTAGCCCACAAACAGCACCGTACACTCCGGCCGCCAGAGGTTGTACTTCAGATGATGGCGGATGCGGCCCGCATCGCACATGCCGGCCGCCGAGATGATGACCTTGGGCGTTTCATCGCCGTTGATGGCCACCGACTGCTCCTTCGTCTCGCTAATATACAGGCCGGGGAACTGCAGCGGGTTTTCACCGCTCTGCACCAGTGCAAGCGCCTCCTCGTCATAGCACTCGGCAAAATTTTCGCGGAAGATCGTGGTGGACTTGCTGGCAAGCGGGCTGTCCACAAAAACCGGGAAATTGCCGTGGCCCTTGATGCGGCCCTCGGCCTTGATCTGGCGGATGAAATAGAGCAGCTCCTGCGTGCGTCCGACCGCAAAGCTGGGGATGACCACATTGCCGCCCTTGTCAAAGGTGGACTGCAGTATACCGCTCAGCTCGCCGAGGTAGTCCGGCTTTGGCCCGTGGCTGCGGTCGCCGTAGGTGGACTCCATGACCAGATAGTCGGCATGGCCGGGGTTGGCCGGGTCACGGATAAGCGGCTGATGCCTGTTGCCGATATCACCCGAGAAAACGATGATCTCCGGCGCGCGGCCCGCCTCTGTAATGCGCAGCGAGATCGATGCGCTGCCCAGCAGGTGGCCCACATCGGTAAACCGCATCTCCATACGGCCGGCAGGGCCGTCAAACAGGGTCTGCCATGCCTCATAGGGGCAGGGCACGAACTGCTTCATGACGTTTTGGGCGTCCTCGACCGTGTAGTCCGGCTCGATCATCTCGGCACCGCTGCGCATCGCCTTGCGGTTTTTCCAGTCAGCCTCCTGCTGCTGGATATGGGCGGAGTCCTCGAGCATGATGCCGCAGAGGTCGCGGGTGGCCTCGGTGGTATAGACCGGGCCGCGGTAGCCGTTTTTGTACAGGTACGGGATGCGCCCCGAATGGTCGATATGCGCATGGGTGAGCAGCAGTGCCTCATAGGTGCCGGGGGCATACGGCAGGTCGGCGTTTTCGTAGACATCGCGGCCCTGCTCCATGCCGCAGTCGATCAGGATGCGGTGGCCCGCTGCCTCCAGCTGGGTGCAGCTGCCGGTGACCTCTCGGTCAGCACCTAAGAATGTGAGTTTCATATGGGTCCCCCTTTGGTCAAATAATACATATGTTTGGTGGGCGGCGGGTGGGGTATGTGGATATTGGGCAAGGTGCGATGCGGGGCGTCGAGGACGCCGCCCCCTACAACTAAAGGATAAAGGAGTTCTAAGGGCACAGTGCGGCGGCCTGAGGACAGGCCGCCCTACGGAGCAGCAGAGGAAAAGCGAGAGGGGTAAGGGAGGGCGGAAGCCCTCCCCTGACGGCGCGGGCGGAGCAGAGCCCCGCCCCTACGCGCATCCCATTTTCCACTGCGGGGGTTCGGGGGAACACCCGAATTTAAGGTGGAGGAAGGCTCGGCGGCGTTAAGAACGGACAGTAATACTGCGTCCGTTTAGCCGCCGAGACTTCCGACTTCCTTTTTGGGGGTCTTGGGGGCGTGCAGCCCCCAAGGCGCGGGTCCCGCTTGGCGGCGCACAACGAGCGCCGTCAGTTTGCTTCGCAAACCCGCTTTTGCGGTTGATTGCCCCACGGGGCAATCATTGTGCGCTCCCCAGTTTCGCTGCGCTCAACTGTGACCCCACGCGCACAAGCCCGCACCGCATCGCAACAGCGGCAATTTTCTTTGGTTCTTTCTTTTGTTGGCAAAAGAAAGAACACCTCCCGGGAGGCTGCCGTCCATCCTTTAGCCCCGCCGCCCCACGCCGTACTGCGGGGCCTCGGGCAGGGTAAAGTTCTCGGCAAAATTGTTTGTCAAATCGTTGATGTTCATCCGCACCGCCCAGAATACATCGCCGTAATCCCGCAGGACGGTGTAGTCCGCGTTCAACGCTGCCAGCGTGGCCGTGTCGGTAACGATGTAGGCGGTGTCCCCTGCCGGCGTGTACTCGGTCAGGCTGCTCTGGTAGACGCGGCTCACGCTGCCGCTGTCCGCCAGTGTCTTGGCGGCATCGGCGGGGATGCTGACAAGCTGGATGCGCGCCGTGGCGGGCAGCGCTGCCATCAGATCGCCGCGGGTGATCTCGCCGTACTCCGGCTCGGTCACACCGCCTGCGAGAGCCTCGACCGCAGCCCCCTCCGGCAGACCGCTGGCTGTATCGTTGGCCACAGCCTCGGCGTAGAGCGCCGCCAGATAGTTGCCGAAGCTGATCGTCCGGCTCGCGTCCGGGTTTTCCGCGTAGGTGAAAAGCGGCGTGTAGAGGATGCTCTGGTCATCGGCATCCAGCGCGGCGATCTTGGCCGCCGCGTAGACATAGGCATCTGCACCGGCCTGCCGGGCTGCGTCCGCCGTCTCGGTGGGGGCAGCGGTGTCCTTGCCGCCCGCAGCGGCGGTATCCTTGCTGGGGTCGGCGGTATCGGCGGCGGCCTCGGTCTGGGCCTGCGCTGCAGCCATCTCAAGCCAGATGCTGCGGCTGCTCTCCATCGCCTCGGCCGTCACCGCGCTCTGCAGCACGGCGCGGCAGCCGCCGCCTTGCGTGAACACCAGATCCAGCCGGGCTATGCCGCCAAGCCCCTGCGCCGCCCCCAGCACATTCGTGCCGTTTTCGGCGGCGGTGCCGTCAATGATGGCGGTCACACCGCTGTTCAGCAGCGCCTTCTGCCAGTCGCCCCCGGGCTCGGTGGCCGCAATGGCAATAATGGCATCACACCCGGCGTTCTGCAGCGCCGCGATCTGCTCGTTGGCGGTATCGGTCCAGTCGCGGGCCGTGATAAACTCGCCGTTGGCCGCCGAGATCCCGGCGGTCTGCGCCGGGTCATTCAGCGCAAAGAAGCCGATCTTGTACCCCGCGCGCTCCACGATCGTGTACATGCCGTTCGTAACGCGGTTGCGGTTCCAGCTGGTGGAGCGGTAAAATACAGCGGTGGCCTCGTTGTTCAGCAGGTTGGAGGCAAGCGAGGGGCCGCTGCCCATGTTGGCATCGCTGACAAGGCGGGTCGTGCCGTAGGCAAAGTCGTTCAGCGCCATTGCCTGCAGGTCATACCCGGCCGCCGAGAAAGCCGACAGCATATCCATGCCGCCGGTCAGGCTGGCGCTTTGGGTGCCGTGCAGGGCATCGCCCGCGTCCAGCAGGATCGAATCCGGGGTGGAGGCCTTAAGCGCGGCGGCGTCCGCCAGCGTGGTGCGGTCCCCCCGCAGCCCCGCCGTGGCAAAGATCGGGACCGTGATGTCCCCCACCCGCACAAGGCAGGTGCGGCTCTCGGTTCCATCGGCCAGCGTGGCCGTGATCGTACACTCGCCGCTGTCGGTGCGGGCGCGGACCGTGCCGTTTTTGTCCACCGTGGCAACGCTCTTATCGCTTGTTGTCCAGTAGACCCTGCGGCCGCCCGCCTCCTCGTCAGGCTCGTTCGTCTCAAGGGTGGCGTAGGCGTCCTTGCCGTCCATGTGCAGCTCATCGGTGCGGGTATCGTTTTGCAGCACCGGCGCGGCAGTCTTGCCGTTGCAGGCGCTCACGCCGGTAAAAGTAAACGGCCGCATGACGAAATCAAGGTCCACCGTCTCACTCTGCACACCGTAGTCCGCGCCGGGGGCGCTGTAGGTGGACTGCCACATATCGTAGGTGCCGGCATAGCCCAGTTCGTCAGAGAAGCGGGCGATCCAGAGGTTGTCGCGCCACGGGTCAAACCCGGGGTCGCTGAACCGCGCGCGCACCCAGTTCAGTGAGGCATAGACGCCCTGCTCACCGGTGTAGCCATACTCCTGCAGGCGGTCGAAGAACGCCTTGGTGATCTCGGCCATCTCGGACGGGAAAACGCCGCTGATGTATTTGTCCTCCAGATCATAGTAGACGGGGTAGCTCAGCCGGTACGGGCTGGCGGTGTAGTCGTCCAGCCCCTCCTGCGGGGGCGCGGTCAGGCCCAGCAGCCGCGCCACATGGTCGGCCTCGCTGCGGGCCTCCTCCACTGTCGTTGCGTAGGAGTAGAGATAGGTGCCGAACGGGATGCCCAGCCGGGTGCATTCATCGGCATTGCGCCGCCACTGCGGGTCATCCTGCGCCCAGTTTTCCTCGGCGCCGTCCCACTCACCGCCGAAGCCGCAGCGGATGATCGCAAAGTCGATACCGGCCGCCTTGGCGGTCTCCCAGTTGACCTCTCCCTGAAATTTGGAGACATCCATACCCTTCAGCACCGCCGCCGGGATCGCCCCGCCGCTGGCGTTGAAGTAGTAGCCCAGCTCGTTTTTCTGCCATGCGGCGGCAGGCGTGCCGAAGTCAGCCTCGGCCGGGCCGCCGGGCTCCGCCGTACAGCGCACCATCACAACGGACACCACCAGCACGACCGCCAGACAGAGCAAACACAGCCCCAGCACAATACGGCTGCGGCGGCGTTTTGCACTGCGGCGCTTTGGTTTTTGGGGCGGCTGCGGCGGGCGCGGTGCCGCCGTTTGGGCCGGTCTGGCCTTGGTGGCAGCGCGGGCGGGGCTGCGGTAGACTTTGCGTTCTTCTGGCACGGCGGTTTACCTCTCTCCGGGTAGATTTTATGCAGGGATAGCTATTATTAGTGTAGCATTTTGTCGAAGAAATTACAATCAGCCGCAGCAGATATTGGAGAAATTTTACACAAAAAAGCCTTCCCCCATTGGGGGAAGGTGGCCGAGCCCGCGAGGCCGGATGAGGGGCGCGTCTGCCCGGCAAATGGACAATACCGGCAGCGCCGCCCCTCATCAGTCCGCTTCGCGGACAGCTTCTCCCAAGGGAGAAGCCTTTTTCAAATTTTGCTTTTTACATGTCCAAAAATAGTACGGCACCTCAAACGCCAGCATGACGCACCAGCCGAAGGCGCAGGCAAACGCGATGCCCGTCAGCCCCACGCGCGGGGCCAGCACAGCGGCCGCAGCGGCCCGCAGGCCCGCCTGCAGGCAGGTGCCGATCAGGGTGGTCGTCATCTTGCCCATGCCGCGGTAAAAGCCCTGCAGGCTGTTCGTCAGGGCGGGCAGCGCGTAGAGCAGCGCCATATACCCAAGGTAGCGGCTGCCCAGCGCAATGACCTCGTCCGCGCCCTCCCCCGCCACAAACAGCGAGAGGATCGGCCGGCGCAGCGTCAGCGTCACGCAGCCCACCAGCAGCCAGTAGCCCAGCTCAAGCTGCAACCCCACCGCAAAGCCGCGGCGGATGCGTTCAGGCTGCCTTGCGCCGCGGTTCTGCGCAATGTAGGTCGTGATGGCCGTGGCGATGCTCTGCTCCGGCGTAAAGGCGAAATCGTCCACCCGCGTAACTGCGTTGAACGCCGCGATGGAGCCAACGCCCAGCGCGTTGACCTGCCCCTGAATCAGCACCTTGCAGATCGGCTGCACCGCCTGCTGCAGGGCCGTCACCGAGCCGTAGCGCAGGATCGGGCCGAGCAGTGCGCGGCGGATGCGCCACTGGCCGCGCTCGGGGCAAAGCTCCGGCACGCGGCAGGCCATGTAAACAGCAGCCATCACGGCGCTGGCAGCCTCGGCCACCACGGTCGTGACCGCACTGCACACGATGCCGAAGCCCAGCCCGCCGATCAGGACGAAATCCAGCACAGCATTCAGCACTGCCGAGAACGCAAGGAATTTCAGCGGCGTTTTGCTGTCGCCCACACTTTTCAGCCCCGCCGCGAGCGCGTTGTAGAAGAAGGTGAACGGCGCCCCCAGAAATGTGATGCGCAGGTAGACACCCGTGATCTCAAAAATCGATGACGGCACGGCCGTTGCCCGCAGTATCCACGGCGTCAGCAGACAGCCCGCCGCAGCCGCACCGCAGCAGAGCAGGGCGCCGAACAGCAGCGTTGTGGCCAGCGTCTCCTTGAGGCGCGCCGTCTCCCCCGCGCCGAACGCCTCGCTCATCAGCACGCCCGCGCCGATGCACAGGCCGCTGATCGCAAGGATCACAAGGTTCATGACCGGTCCGGCCACGCCCTCGGCGGCCAGCGCATCCTGTCCGATGAACCGCCCCGCAATGATGGAATCCACCGCATTGTACGCCAGCTGCAGCCAGTTCCCCAGCAGCAGCGGCACCGCATACAGAAAGAGGTGCCCCAGCGGGGCACCCTTGGTCATATCACGCATGATTATCAGCTCTCAAAACGGAAAATCTGCCACCTTCAGCGTGACAACGCCGTCGATGGTCTGGATACAGCCATCTGCCGGGTAGTTGGGCATGGCCTTGAACGCATCGGAATTGCTGATGGCACGGACAGTCTCGTCCGCGCATTCGTTGAGCTGGACGCCCAGCTCGTCCCACACCAGCACATACCAGCCGTGGGCATTGAACGTTGGGTCGTAGGAGAGCGGGCCGAATTGCGCCAATTCCCCGGCCATAGGCTTGAGCGGGGATTCCTCCGGGTACGCGCCGCGCTTCGGCTCACCCAGGATCACGACCTCGGCGCCGTTCTGGTAGTCGGCGTTTTCTTCCAGCCGGGTACACAGGCGGTTGGCGAGGTTCACAACTGTGGTCTTTTGTTTCAGCATGACCGCCGCATCGTTGTTGACCTGCGCGGCAAACCCGCGCAGCAGCACCGCACAGAACGCCGTGCAGAGCGCCATCCCCCAGAAGAACGCCCGTTCCGTCAGTGCGGGAGCCGCGTCGATCACGGCGATGGCAAACGGCACCACGATGGCCAGCGAGCCCGCCATCCGCAGCGCCACAGTGGCCCCGGTGTTGATAACGTCAGTCATATTGGCTGCGGCGGGCAGCAGGGCCACCAGTACCACCGCCGCAGCGGCGGCCTTGCGGTCGTGCAGCACGATGAGCCGCCGCAGCCCGGCCAGTGCCGCCAGCACAAACAGCAGCAGATAGCCTGTGATCTGCCCATAGTGGTTTTGGGCAATGCCGTGGGTGAAGAAGTAGGCGTAAAAATCAAAGTAGGCGTTTTTCAGACCCAGCGGCAGACTGCGCAGCGTGTCCAGCCCCACAGCGTTGATGCCGTTCACACCGGACAGGCCCACATCGTACAGCCGCAGGAACACCTTTAAAATCAGCATATACAGCACCGCGCCGCTGCCGCCCATCAGCACCATGCGCAGAGCGGTCAGGCCGGTGGCTTTCCACGCGCCGTGGCGGCGCAGAACCGCCAGAATCAGCAGCATGACGCACAAGCCCGCCGCTGTGCCCAGATTGGCCTGATACATTCCCAGCGAGAACGCCATACAGACCGTGCCCGCCAGCCAGACAAAGCGTAGACCGCAGACAGCGGACTGCACCGCCAGCACAGCCAGCAGGAAGGACAGCGCATAGGACACGCTGCAATAGTGGAAAAACTCGATCTCCGCCACATAGGGCGCGCAGACCAGCGTGAGGGGAATCAGATATTTTGCCGTGCGGCTGCGCACGCCGAACAAATCCGTCAGCAGCACACCCGCCAGCGCGTAGAGGAACAGCATCAGCAATGCAGAAAGTGCAGGCTGGTTGATGCCGCCGCGCAGCATATCCACCAGACGCAGTGCCCAACGGCCCTGCTCGGTTTCCCAATACAGGTGCTCGGGCCAGCCATCGGCAATGTACAGTGCGCCGATGTGTACGGCATCCATCGTGCCCAGCTGGTTAGCGTAGATCGTGTAATGTACACCGCAGCCGACCAGCAGCGCCACGACCAGCGGGCGGAAGTTTTTGGCCCACCACAGGCTTACTTTTTTCTGCCGGTCCATCGTTTATTTTTTATCCTCTTCGGTCTCGGCCACAATGTAGATGGGGCGGTGCTTGACCTCTAAGTAGGTTTTGGCCAGGTATTCGCCGACGATGCCGGTGCAGAACAGCTGGACGCCGCTGCACAGCAGAATGATGCAGACAAGGCTCGGCCAGCCGGAGGTCGGGTCGCCGAACATCAGCGCCCGGACAATGACAAAAATAATGCCGATGAACGCCAGCAGGCAGAACAGAACGCCCACGCCCGCCGCCATCAGCAGCGGCGTGGTCGAGAAGCCGACAATACCCTCGATGGAGTATTTGAACAGGCCCCAGAAATTCCACTTGGTCGTGCCGGCCACGCGCTCGATGTTCTCGTAGTCGAACCATTTGGTCTTAAAGCCGACCCAACTGAAAATGCCCTTGCTGAAGCGGTTGTACTCGGCCATGCTCAGCACAGCATCGGTCATCTTGCGGCTCATCAGGCGGAAATCACGCGCACCATCGACAATCTCCGTATCAGACATCTTGTTGATGATCTGGTAAAACTTGCGGGCGAACCAGCTGCGCAGCGGCGGCTCGCCCTTGCGGGTCGTGCGGCGGGTGGCGGCGCAGTCGTATTCGCCGGTCAGCAGCGTGTCCAGCATCTGCGGCAGCAGCGCAGGCGGGTCCTGCAGATCGGCGTCCATCGTGGCGACGTAATCCCCCTTGGCGGCCTGTAAACCCGCGTAGATGCCGGCCTCCTTACCAAAGTTGCGGCTGAACGAGACATAGCGCACGCGGGGGTCTTGGGCGTGCAGCTCACGCGCGACACGCAGCGTGCCGTCGCGGGAGCCGTCGTCCACAAAGATGAACTCGAAATCTGCGCCGTGGCTGGTTTTCATCTCCGCCGCCACGCGGGAGGCTTCTTTATAAAAAAGCGGCATCGCTTCTTCTTCATTGTAACAGGGTACAATCAGACTGATGAGCATGGTAGGACCTGCTTTCGTCAAAGTATTTGTTGGTTTTATTATAGCGTAGTTTGGCGGGTTTGTAAACAATGGATGTAGCGGGGTTCCTAAAGCCTTCCCCCGAGGGGCTGCGCCCGCAGGCGCGTGTCGGAGCGCAACCGCCGAAGGCGGCTCTTAGCGCGTAGACTGAAGGTGGCCCCGCAGGGCCGGATGAGGGGCAGGTGTGCCATTGCCGCCCGTTTACGGACTGCTGTGGGTAAGTTCCCCCTCATCAGTCAGCGGTCAGGGCCGCTGACAGCTTCCCCCAAGGGGGAAGCCGCTCTGACTGAATAGCTTCTGCAACACAAAAAAGGCAGAGCTTTCGCTCTGCCTTGGGTTCGTGCTAAAAATCAGCCTTTGACCGCAATATTGACCAGCTTGCCCTTGACATAGATCTCCTTGGCAATGGTCTTGCCGGCGATGGCCTCGGCTACGGCGGGCTCGGCCTTGGCGGCGGCGATGGCGTCCGCGTTCTCGATGGCGGCGGGCACCTTGATGCGGGCCTTGACCTTGCCGTTGACCTGCACGGCGATCTCAATCGTCTGCTCAACACACTTGGCCTCATCGTAGACAGGCCACGGGTAGTAGGCCAGCTGCTCGGTGTGGCCCAGCTGCTGCCACAGCTCCTCGGTCATGTGGGGGGCAAACGGGTTCAGCAGCTGCAGCAGCAGCTCGTACTCGGCCTTGTTCGCGCCGCCGTTATCGCTCAGCGCGTTGACATAGATCATCAGCTGGGCAATGGCCGTGTTGGCCTTGAGGGCGTCAATGTCCTCGCCGACCTTCTTGATGGTGCGGTTGGCAACGGCCTCCAATTCAGGGCGGACGCCCTCGCCGGGGACAAGCTTCTCGCTCATCGACCAGATCTTATCGAGGAAGCGCTTGCAGCCCTTGATGGAGGAGGTGTTCCACGGGGCGGCCTTCTCAAAGTCACCGATGAACATCTCATACAGGCGCAGGGTGTCGGCGCCGTACTCGTTGACCACATCGTCGGGGTTGACGACGTTGCCGAGGGACTTGGACATCTTGACAATGGGATGCTCGGCCATCTCGCCGTACTTCTCAACAAGGGCCTTGCGGGCACCCTTCTCATCGCCGTACTCAGCCAGCAGGCGCTTGCGCTCGGCATCGGGCTGGTTCTCAAACGCATGGGGGTTCAGGCCCAGGATCATGCCGTGGGAGGTACGCTTCTGGTACGGCTCCTTGGTGGGCACTACGCCGAGGTCATACAGGAATTTATGCCAGAAACGGCTGTACAGCAGGTGCAGGGTGGTATGCTCCATGCCGCCGTTGTACCAGTCCACGGGGCTCCAATACTCGAGTGCCTCCTTGCTGGCGATGGCATCGTGGTTCTTCGGGTCGCAGTAGCGCAGGAAGTACCAGCTCGAGCCGGCCCACTGGGGCATCGTGTCAGTCTCGCGCTTGGCGGGGGCACCGCAGCAGGGGCAGGTGGTGTTGACCCACTCGGTATGGCGGGCCAGCGGGCTTTCGCCGTTCTCGCCCGGCTCAAAGTCCTTGATCTCGGGCAGGCGCAGGGGCAGCTCGCTCTCGGGCAGGGGCACCCAGCCGCACTTCTCGCAGTAGACCATGGGGATAGGCTCGCCCCAGTAGCGCTGACGGCTGAACACCCAGTCGCGCAGCTTGAAGTTGACCTGCTTGTGGCCCTTGCCGTTCTCCTCCAGCCATGCGTACATCTTATTCTTGGCGTCCTCGACAGACAGGCCGTTCAGGAAATCAGAGTTGACCAGCGTGCCGGTGGCCACATCGGTGAACGCCTCCTTGTCGAGGTCGCTGGGGGTATTGCCCTTGACGACCTCGATGATGGGCAGGCCGAACTTCTTGGCAAACTCCCAGTCGCGGGTGTCGTGGGCAGGCACGGCCATGATGGCGCCGGTGCCGTAGGTTGCCAGAACATAGTCGGAGATGAAGATGGGGATCTCCTTGCCGTTGACGGGGTTGATGCCCTTGACGCCCTCGACGACAACGCCGGTCTTGTCCTTATTCAGCTCGGTGCGCTCGAAGTCGGACTTGCGGGCGGCCTCCTCCTGATAGGCGGCAACGGCATCAGCGTTCTGGATCAGGCCTGCATCGACCCACTTTTTAATGAAGGCATGCTCGGGGCTGATGACCATGTAGGTTGCGCCGAACAGCGTATCCGCGCGGGTGGTGTAGACGGTCAGGGTATCACCGGCGGTGGTGGCAAAGTTGATCTCGGCACCGTGGCTGCGGCCGATCCAGTTGCGCTGCTGGGTCTTGACGCGGTCGATGTAGTCCACCTCGTCCAGATCGTCGATCAGGCGGTCGGCGTAGGCGGTGATCTTCAGCATCCACTGGCTCTTGTTCTTCTGCACAACGGGGCTGCCGCAGCGCTCACAGACGCCGTTGACGACCTCCTCGTTGGCCAGAACGACCTTGCAGCCGGTGCAGTAGTTGACGGTGGTCTCCTTCTTGTAGGCCAGACCCTTTTTGAACAGCTGGATGAAGATCCACTGGGTCCACTTGTAATACTCGGGGTCGGTGGTGTTGATCTCACGATCCCAGTCGAAGGAGAGGCCCAGCGCCTGCAGCTGGCTCTTGAAGCGGGCCACGTTCTGGGCGGTGACGATCTCGGGGTTGATGTGGTTCTTCAGGGCGTAGTTCTCGGTCGGCAGGCCGAAGGCGTCCCAGCCCATGGGGTACAGGACATTGCAGCCGCACTGACGCTTTTTGCGCGCAACGATGTCCAGCGCGGTGTAGCTGCGCGGATGGCCGACATGCAGGCCGGCCGCAGACGGGTACGGGAACTCGACCAGTGCATAGAATTTAGGCTTGGAATGGTCGATCTCCGCATGGAAGGTCTTTTCGTCCGCCCACACCTTCTGCCATTTGGCCTCAACGGTTTTAAAGTCGTACTTCATAAATTTCTCCCCACAGATAAATTTTTGATGGGTCGTAACCTTCTTAAAGCCTTCCCCTTGGGGGGAAGGTGGCCCCGCAGGGCCGGATGAGGGGAGGGTATGCCGCGGCAACCCGTTCATAGGCCACAATGGCATAAACACTCCGCGCATCCCGTTCACGGATTGCCGCGGCAAAGACGCCCCTCATCAGTCAGCGGTCGGGGCCGCTGACAGCTTCCCCCGAGGGGGAAGCCATTCCGCATTTTTACTGCTCGTCCGCACTTTCGTCCGGCATCCACTCGCTGGCGGGCACGGGCTTGGCATCGGCCCAGAGATGCTCCAGATCGTAGTAGTCGTGGGCCTCCTGCGTAAAGACATGGACGATGACGCTGCCGTAGTCCAGCAGCACCCAGCGCTTGCCGTCGTGGCCCTCGGTGCGCAGGACCTTGACGCCCTCGCGCTCCAGCTGGAACTCGGCCTCATCGGCCAGTGCGCCGACATGGGTGGTGGACATACCCGTGGCAATGACGAAATATTCGGTGACGGTGGTTAGGTCCTCCACGGCCAGAATGTGGACGTTGACGGCCTTCTTGGCGTCCAGCGCACGGGCCAGACGAATGGCAAGTTCTTTGCTTTCCATATAGTAACTCTCCTAGTGTAAATTACGCTGCGGGCTGGCTTTCGGCCTCGGTGCTCTCGCTTTCAGCGGCGGACTCGGACGCCATGACATCCGTGACCTGATTCGAGCCGTCGAGGTTCTGGTTCGGGTCTTTCTGGGCCTCATCAGCCTCGGTCATCAGTTTGCCCATCCACTGGATGTTCGGGTCGGTGGCCGCATAGCCGGACAGGTCAATGACATTGTCGCACAGATTCAAGGCGCTGGCGTCCACGGGGCCGGTATTCTCGCGGAAATACTGGTTCAGCAGGTCCGCGTCCGCCTGACGCGCCGGGTAGAGCAGAGACTGCTCGTTGTACTTGGGGCCGCTGATGACCGGCATCTGGCAGATCATGATCTTGCTGGAATCAATTTTCAGCATACTGATGGCAAAGCTGACAAGTTCAGACGCGCTGAGGTTCGTCTCCATATAATTCAGCACAGCGGGGGTCAGCTTGGCCACATCCCAGATGTTGCCGATGCCCTTGAGCTTGCGGAACAGTGCAGCATAGAACTGGCGCTGCATGTTCAGGCGGCCGATGTCGCCGTCCGGGTAAATGTGGCGCGCGCGCAGCAGGAACTCGCAGGCATCGCCCTTGAGTGTCTGGTAGCCCTGATTCAGATGGCTGCCCTGATAGTCCATCTCCCTCGGGACATAGATCTCCACGCCGCCGAACAGATCGACCAGCTCGGTCAGCATTTCTAGGCGGATCGTGATAAAGCCGTCGATATGAATCTGGTACTGGTTGGCCACCAGCTCACAGAGGGCGGCCATATTGTTGTTGTTATCGCTGCCCTGCGTCTTGGCCACGCCGTTGATGCGGTAGTTGCCCGAGACACTTGTGTCGGTCGTGACCATTGTGTCGCGGGGGATCTGCAGCATCTTCATCTCGCCTGTCTCATTGTTGAAATGGACATAGAGGATCATATCGGTCATGCCGTCATTGACATTGGAGTCATTGGCCGAGCCTGCGGCCAGCGCCCCGGTGCTGGAGCGGTCAACGCCGGTGACAAGAACATTGAATTCCTTGCCCTGGAACTCCTTGGGGGTGTTGATGAGCTGATTAAGCTTGATGTTGCCGCCCTCCGGGGTGATGGCCCCCATGATGAGCGCGAACGCGCCGCCGAAGATCAGCGCAATGACCAGCAGCGTGATGAGCAGGATCTGCCACCAGCGGATCCGCTTCTTTTTCTTGCCGCCCTTGCCATCGCCGCCTTTTTTGCCGCTCTTCTTGCCGCCGGCCTTGCCCTTGCGCGGGGCTTCGGCTGCGTCATGGCTGCGCGGGGGCTTATGGCCGCCGCCGCTGCCGCCTGCGGCGGTCTTGGGCTTGCGGGCCGCCTGCGGGGCCTCGGTGCGCGGGGCGCGGCGGGGCTGCGCGGCAGCCTCCTCCATCTGAATGCCGCCTGCGGCTGCATCGTAGTTGTACATCGGCTTGCTGCCCTGTACCCCGTTCAGGTCCATCTGGCGCACCTGCGTGCGGGGCGCGGCGGCGGGCTTCCGGTCTGCGGGCTGCTCATGCAGGCGGTTAGCGGCCTGCCGGGCCTGCTGCTCGGCATTGGCCGGGCGGTTGACCGTGCGGCGGGGGCGCTGCACCTGAAACTGCAGGGTATCGCCGTATTTGCGCTCAGCCGCAGCGCGGTAGGCCATGGCCTGACGCTGGGCATAGGTCAGCTCACGCGGGGCCTCCGGCTGGGGGGCAGGCTGCTGCACCGGCTCCTGTACGGGTTCCTGCACCGGTTCCGGTGCAGGCTGGGCCGCCGGGCGCTGACTGATGTGGCGGCCCTGGGCCGTGCGCATCGGCTGCTGCACCGTGCGGCGGCGGGCGTTCTGTTCGGCCAACTGCTGGGCGCGGCGGCGGGCAGCCTCATACTGCTCCTGATCCAGCCCGCCGGAGGCACTGCCGGTATACAGCTTACGCGGTTCGCTCATGGTTTTTCCTCCCTGTTTCTGGAGTATTACTTCAGATGTGCTTTTGCATACTCATAGGCAGCCACGCTCTCAGGGTCCAGCGCGCCGCCCCTTTCTTCGACAAAATCAATGCTCTGCTTCAGGGCCTCGCACAGGGCACGGTCAAGGTCCTCCATCTCCAGCGCACGCAGCGCCTCTACGCCGGGCCAGTCGCGCTCGGCGCTGGTCATATCGGCCAGATAAAGGATCTTGTCCTGCAGCGACATATCCGGCTTGCCGGTGGTATGGCAGCGGATTGCGGACAAAATCTCCGGGTCCTCGATGCCCCAGCAGGTCTGGGCAAGGATCGCTGCGGCGATGCCGTGCCATACCGGCGCAGGGCGTGCGGGAGCATTTTCTGCTATTATAGCATTATCGGCAAAAATCTGCAACAACTCCTGCTTGGGCAGTTCCTTGGCGGAATCATGCAAAATTGCCGCCATAGCGGCCTTTTCCGGGTCTGCCCCCCAGCGCTTGGCAAGCTTTACCGCCATTTTTTTTACATTTTTCGTGTGCGTCCAGCGCTTTTCACTCAATCTGGACTTCACAAGCTTCTTGGCTTCGGCGTAATCCATGATATACATTTTCCCCTCTGAACCGGGCTGTAGGGGCCGGACATGTCCGGCCCTCAACCTTGCCTTACCTGCCCTTGAACGGCCAGCAGCTTTTATGCGGAGGGCCGGGCATGCCCGGCCCCTACAGTGCTACAAGCTGCCGTAAAGCTGATTTTTGCGGATAACCGCCAGCGCCTCTTGCGGCAGGACCTCCGGCCACTTTTCCGGCGGGAGCTTTCCGCTGCGGATGTCGCTGGATGCGCAGGGGTAGCTCTCGGCCTCGGCAAACAGGACGCGGCCGCCGGCCTGCTCCAGCGCTGCTGCGGCGGTGTGCAGGGCGGCTTCATCGGTGCCGGTGCGGCTTTCCACCACAAGGGCTGCCATGCTGAGCATATCCTGCCAGCGGTACCACTGGGTAAAGGTCAGCAGCATATCGCTGCCGACACAAAGGTACAGCTCCGCCGCCGGGTCGCAGCTGCGCAGCCATTCCAGCGTGTGTACGGTGTAGCTGCGCCCGCCCCGGCGTATCTCCCAGTCGCTGACCTCCACCACGGGGGAAAGCGCCGTAAAGCAGGCACACATTTGCAGGCGCAGCGCCGCCGGGGTCGTGCTGGCCTGCTTGTGGGGCGGCGTGCCGGCCGGCATGACGATGGCGCGGTCCGGCCGCACCAGCGCCAGCGCTGCGCGCAGGTTGTTTATATGGCCGTTGTGGGGCGGGTCAAAGGTCCCGCCGTAGAGCATGATTTTCATTTTGCGAGCAGGGCGGCGTAGGCGCTCTCCTTTTTCTTTTGCTTAAAAAGCACGAACTTGCGGCCGATGACCTGCACGCAGTCGCAGTCCAGTGCCTCGCACAGGATGTCGGCGGCCTCGCGGGGGTCGTACTCGCTGTTTTCCAGCACCTTGACCTTGATCAGTTCGCGGGCGGCGATGCAGTCCGCGATGCCCTGCTTGAGGGTATCGTCGATCTCGCCCTTGCCGATCTGGTAAACGGGGTCCATGGTGTTGGCTGCGCCGCGCAGTGCAGCGCGCTGTTTGCTGGTAAGTGCCATAAGGGTGCTCCTTTTTTATTATTGTATATTGTATGTATTTTTTCGTAGGGCGGCAGCGTGTGGTGCCCCCCTCATCCGGCCCTGCGGGGCCACCTTCCCCCAAAGGGGGAAGGCTTCAAGAGGCTTCCCCCGAGGGGCTGCGCCCGCAGGCGCGTGTCGGAGCGCAACCGCCGGAGGCGGCTCTTAGCGCGGAGACTGAAGCTGTCGCCCGCAGGCGACTGATGAGGGCGGAGTTCGCGGCAGCTTCCCGCTCACGGGTACTCGCCGCAAGGCCACCCCTCATCCGGTCTCGGTCGGGGCCTCGGCCACCTTCCCCCAAAGGGGGAAGGCTTTTATCCCAAAAATTCGGGCAGCTTTTCTGCCAACTTCTCCATTGCACGGCCTCTATGGCTGATGGCGTCCTTTTCCGCCGGGGTCAGCTGGGCATAGCTGCGGCCCTCGGTGTTGGGGCGGCAGCCATCGGGCGTGCCGTATGCATCGGGGATGAACAGCGGGTCATAGCCAAAGCCGTAGTCCCCGTTCTGTAAGCTGAACGCAATGCGTCCCGGGCACTCGCCCTCGACCTCGAGCGCACGGCCGTCCGGCAGCATAAAGCAGACGGCGGACACAAACCTTGCGCCGCGCTGCCCTTCCGGCACATCGGCCATCTCGCGCAGGAGCTTTTCGTTGTTGGCATCGTCATCGCCGTGGTGCCCGGCATAGCGGGCGCTGTAAACGCCGGGCGCACCGTTCAATGCGTCGGTGCAAAGGCCCGAATCGTCCGCCACGGTGGGCAGGCCGCTCGCCTTGCAGAAGGCCTCGGCCTTGATGTGTGCATTTTCGGCAAAGGTCGTGCCGGTCTCCTCGGGGTCGAGCGTGATGCCCAGCTCCCGCAGGCTTTTGACCTCATGGCCCATCCGCTCCAGAATGCGGCGCAGCTCCTTCAGCTTGCCGGCATTGTTGCTTGCAGCGCAGACGATCATGCTTCGCCCTCCTCTGTGTTATCGGCCTTTTCTTCCTTCTGCAAAGCCGATTCCGGCAGCAGGCTCTCGACAAAGGTCTGGGCGTCAAACTCCATCAGATCGTCGATTTTTTCACCCACACCGATGAACCGGATCGGCAGGCCGAGGTTTTCCCAGACGGAGACCGCACAGCCGCCGCGCGGTGTGCCGTCCAGCTTGGTCAGCACCACACCGGTGGCGCTGGCAGCGCGGCAGAACTCATGTGCCTGACTGATGGCGTTCTGGCCGGTGATGGCGTCCAGCACCAGCAGCACCTCCAGACTGGCCTCGGGGCTGGCCTTTTTGACGCTGCGGGAAATCTTGGACAGCTCGTCCATCAGGCCCTTTTTGTTGTGCAGGCGGCCTGCGGTGTCGGCAATGACCATGTCATAGCCGCGGGCCGTGGCGCTCTTGACCGCGTCAAAAATGACGGCGGCCGGGTCGGCGCCCATGCCGGCCTGCACCAGCGGCACACCGGCGCGGTCAGCCCAAAGCTCTAGCTGCTCACTGGCGGCAGCGCGGAAGGTATCGCCCGCTGCCAGCATGACGCGGCGGCCCTGCTTTTTGTACAGGCTTGCCAGCTTGGCGATCGTGGTCGTCTTGCCCACACCGTTGACGCCGATGACCAGAATGACAGCGGGCTTGCCGTCCAGCTCCATCGGGTAGCGGGGGGTCAGCTCCTGACAGATGATGCCGCGCAGGGCGTCCAGCGCCTCCTGTCCGGTCTTGAGGTGCTTTTCCTCGACCTGATCGTGCAGTTCGTCCACAAGGCGCACGGCGCAGGCGGGGCCGACATCGGCCAGAATGAGCTGCTCCTCCAGCCGGTCATACAGGTCGTCATCGATCTGCGCGTTGGTCAGCGTATTGACGATGCTCTGGAAAAAGCCGGTGCGGGTCTTTTCCAGACCGCGCTTGACCTTTTGCTGCTCCTGAAACTCCTCTTCCGTAATATCGCGTTTGAAAAAGTTGAAAAAGCCCATAGCTGGCCCTCCTTACTTTTGATTTGCCGCCCCGTAGGGGCCGGATATGTCCGGCCCGCGGGTTTGTGTGGCTTCCCATTGGCGGGTGGTCGTATTTATGTGGCGGGCCGGGCATGCCCGGCCCCTACATGCCATCAGGTAATCAGCTCCGCGTTCACCTTATCCAGATCAAGGCGCAAAATCTTGGAGACGCCGTCCTCCTGCATCGTGACGCCGTAGAGGACATCGGCGGCCTCCATCGTGCCGCGGCGGTGGGTGATGACGATAAACTGAGTGTTATCGGTCATGCGGCGCAGATACTGCGCGTAGCGCGCCACATTCACATCGTCCAGCGCCGCCTCGATCTCATCGAGGAAGCAGAACGGTGCCGGGTTGACACTCAGAATGGCGAAGTAGATCGAAATTGCAACCAGCGCCTGCTCGCCGCCGGAAAGCGCGCTCAGATTCTTGATGACCTTGCCGGGGGGCGAGACCTCGATCTCGATGCCGGATTCCAGCACATTCGCCTCGTCCGACAGATACAGCCGTGCATGTCCGCCGCCAAACAGCTCCTTGAAGATCTGCTGGAAGTGGGTGTTGATCTGCTTGAAGCTTGTTGTGAACAGCTCCTCCATCTCGCTGCACAGCTCGGCGATCATCTTTGTCAGCTCGGACTTTGCCTTTTCGACATCAGTGACCTGCGCCTTCAGGAAGTCGTAGCGCTCCTTGACCTCCTTGTACTCGTCGATGGCGCCCACATTGACATTGCCCAGACCGCGGATCTTGCTGCGGACCTCGGCCACGCTGCGGCGCAGCTCGGTCAGGCTCTCAAACGGTACGCAATGGCTGCGGGCCTCGCCCTCGGTCAGCTGGTACTCCTCCCACAGCTTGCTGTTGGTATCGTTCAGCTCGGTCTCGGCGGCGGTGCGGCGCTCGGCCAGGCGGGCCATCTCGCCGCTCATCCGCTCGCGCTCATCGGTCAGGGCGCGATTGTCGCGGTTCAGCTTTTCAACGGCGGCCTCCTTCTCCATGCGGGCCGCGTTTGCGGTGCGGATGGTCTGCTCGGCAGCGGCAATCTTCTGCAGGTTGTCACCGCGGGTGCGCTCCATCTCGGCAATTTTCAGGGCGTTGGCCTCGATCTTTGCCTTAGCAGCTTCAATAACGGTCTGCAGCTCGCGGGCGCGGGCCTCGGCCTCGCCGGTGCGGCTCTGCAGGCCCTGCAGCGCAGCCTCATGCAGGCCGATGTCCTTTTCATCGGCCAGACGCTGCAGCTGCTTTTCGGACAGCTCTGTCGTGATGTGCTCCCGCTCGGCGGTCAGGCTGCCGGTGCTTTCGCCCAGTGCTGCCAACTCGGCGGTGTACTTTGCCATCTCGGCTTCGGCGTCGGCCTGTGTCTTTTCAGCCTCGGCGCGGGCGGCCTCGTTCTGGGTCACGGCGGCCTGCTGGGCGGCGATCTCCTGCTCAATATTGCGGGCCGTCTCCTCGTTCTGGGCGGCGGCCTTCGTCAGGCGCTCCACCTCCAGCCCGGCGCGGACATGCTCGGTCGCGGCGTTCATGCCCTCGCCCTCGGCACCGGCCAGCTGGGCGGAGAGGTTATCGACCTCCGCCTTGCGGGCGGCCAGCTCCTTTTCGGCCTCGGCGCGGCGGGCTTCCAGCTTGGTCAGCCTGCTGCGCAGCTCGTCCAGCTCCTGCTTGCGGCTGAACACGCCGACACTGCGGGCAGTGGAGCCACCGGTGAAGGAGCCGCCGGCGTTGATGACCTGTCCGTCCAGCGTGACGATGCGGTTGCGGTAGCCGAGGCTGCGCGCCACGGCGGACGCCTCGGTCAGATCCTCGACCACGATGATGCGGCCGAGAAGATTGTCGATGATATGCTGATATTTCGGGTCTGCTTTGACAAGGTCGGCGGCAACCTCTGCCGTGCCGGTCAAGCGGCCCGTAAAGCGGGTTCCCTGCACGGTGTCCAGCGGCAGGAAGGTGGCGCGCCCGGCGCGCTCATCCTTCAAAAAGCCGATGGCGGCGCGGGCACAGCCCTGATCCTCGACCACGATGTTCTGCAGCGCAAAGCCGAGCGCGGTCTCGATGGCGGTCTCGTAGCCCTTTTCGACCGTGAGAATACCGGCCACAGGGCCGATGACGCCCCGCAGGCGGCCTGCCCCGGCCGCCCGCATGACCGACTTGACGCTCTGCTGGTAGCCGTCCATGTTGCGCTCCAAGTCCTCAAGGATGTGGATGCGCTGGGCGGCGGCGGATTTTTCGCGGTCGGCCTTCTGCAGGGCCTCGGCGGCGTCCGCCTGCTGGCGGCGGCGGCTGTCCAGCTTGAGCTTTAAGCCGGCCTTGATGTTATCGCTGCGGGTCACGGCCTCCTCGGCGTCCTTAAAGCGGCGCTCCGCGCGGCGGCGCTCCTCCTCGGTGGCGGCGGCAGCGTTCTGCAGCGCCTCGGCCTGCGCGCGCGCCTCGGTCAGGCGGTCGGCGGCGGCCTGCCCCGCCGACTGGGCCGATGCGGCGCGGACTTTCGCGGCGGTGGCGGTGTCCTGCAATCGGGCCATGGCGGCGTCAATGACATCGCGCCGTTCGCCGCTGGCGGCAGCCTTTTCCTCCAGCGCATGCAGGGCCTCGCGCAGCGCGGCCACACGGGCATCCAGCGCGGCCATACCGGTGCGCAGCGCCTCGATGGCAGCGCGGTGGTCAGCGGCCTCGCGCTCGATGCTCTCGCGGCCCTGTCCGGCGCGCTGCAGCTCGGTGTTGGCCTCGTCAATGCGGAAGCGGCTGTGTTCGCTCTCGTTCTTCAGAACGGCGATCTCACTCTCGCTGCCGGCGTTGGCCTCGGTGATGGTGCGGATGTCGGTGTTGGCCTGCTCGACCGTCAGCATCAGCTGCTGGGCCTCCTCCCGCAGGGCGGCGCTCTGCTCGTCAAAGGCGTCCAGCTGGCGGCTCAGGCGGTCGTAGTCAGCCTGGGCGGCCTCGTACCGGCGCTGCTGGTCACGCAGCGCGTCATTGGCGCGGCGGATGGCGTCCACCCAGAGGGTGATCTCCAGCCCCTTGCGCTTTTCGCTCAGCTCCAGAAACTGCTGGGCCTTCTCGCTGTCCCGCTTGAGCGGGCCTACCCGCCGCTCCAGTTCACCGAGAATGTCGCGCAGACGCTCGAGGTTGCCCTCGGCGGCGGCCAGACGGCGCTCGGCCTCATTTTTGCGGTAGCGGTATTTGGCGATGCCGGACGCCTCCTCAAAGATTTCGCGGCGCTCGGCGGATTTGGCGCCGACGATCTCGGCGATGCGGCCCTGCCCGACGATGGCGTAGCCGTCGCGGCCGATGCCGGTGTCGAGCAGCAGCTCATACACATCCTTGAGGCGGACATTCTGGCCGTTGATGGAGTATTCACTCTCGCCGCTGCGGTAGTACCGGCGGCCGATCGTGACCTCATCGGCGTCCATGTCAAGGCCGTGGTCGCTGTTGTCGATCGTCAGTGCGACAGAGGCAAACCCCATAGCGCCGCGGGACTGGGTGCCGCCGAAGATGACATCCTCCATCTTGCCGGTGCCGCGCAGCTGCTTGGAGCTGGTCTCGCCCAGCACCCAGCGGATGGAGTCGGATATATTCGATTTGCCGGAGCCGTTCGGCCCGACAACACCGGTGATGCCCTCCCCGATGGCGATCTTTGTCTTATCGGGGAAGGATTTAAAGCCTTGGATTTCCAGTTCTTTCAGGCGCATGAAGTGGTGTACCCTTTCGATTCTGTCTGGTCGTAGGGGCCGGGCATGCCCGGCCCTCAACCCCGCCCTGTATACCCGTAAACGGGCTGCGATTTTTATGCCGCGGGCCGGGCATGCCCGGCCCCTACAGAGCATCATTAAACGGCAATATTACTGCAATTTTTCCAGCGCCACCTTTGCAGCGTGCTGCTCGGCGGCTTTTTTGCTGCGGCCCTTGCCCTCGGCCAGCAGCTCGCCGTTGCGCCAGACGCAGACGGTGAACTGCTTGTTGTGGTCGGGGCCGGTCTCGCCGGTGACCTCATATTTCAAAACGGCGGAGGGGTCCTGCTGGACGACCTCCTGCAGGCGGGTCTTGTAGTCGTCCTCGGCGGTCTTGCCCTCGGTGATGAAGGGCAGGATGAAATTGCGCGCGACCTCCATGCCGCCGTCCAGATACAGCGCGGCGATGAGGGCCTCAAACGCATCGGAGACAACGCTCGGGCGGTTGCGCCCACCGCCGAGATCCTCGCCGTGGCCAAGGCGCAGATACTCGCCGAGGTGGATCTCCTGCGCGAACTGGAACAGCGCCTCCTCGCTGACGAGGCTTGCGCGCATCCGGGTCAGCTCGCCCTCGGGGCGGCCGGACTGGTGGAACAGATAGTCCGCCACCACAACGGACAGCACGCTGTCGCCCAGAAATTCCAGCCGCTCATTGTGGGTCGTGGCGACCTTGCTCTCGTTGGCATAGCTGGTATGGGTCATTGCAATGCGCAGCAGCGCAGGATTTTTGAATGTATACTGCAGGACCTCCTGCAGTTCTTCCGGTTTGTGAGCCATAGTCAATCACACTTTCCTTTATTCAGTCAACCGCGCCCCTACAAGATTCCGTTTTCCATGTACCCTGTAGGGAGGGGTCTTGACCCCTCCGCGGTTTACCATACACGGCATTTTCCGGGTAACCGCCCGGGGCGTCGGGGACGCCGCCCCCTACGCGGGCCGCCTTTTATTTCTCTTCCGCCGGGGCAAGCTGGGCCAGCGCCTTCTCCATCGTGCCGCACAGGTCGTTGGCAACGCAGAGCTTGGCCTGACGGATGGCGTTCTTGATGCCCTTGGCGTGGCTGGAGCCGTGCGCCTTGATGACCGGCTTGGCGGCACCCAGCAGCGGCGCGCCGCCGACCTCCTCGGAGTCCATCATCCGCTTCAGCTCACCCAAACCGCCCTTGATGCCCAGATAGCTGAGCTTGGTGATGATATTCTGCAAAAAGATTTTTTTCAGCATCCCCAGCAGCGTCTTGGCAACGCCCTCGGTCAGCTTGAGGACCACATTGCCGACAAAGCCGTCACAGACCACGACATCGATCTCGCCGTCCATGATATAGCGCGGCTCGATGTTGCCTGCAAAATGGATGCAGGGGTTTGCCTTCAGCAGCTGGTGCGCCTCGCGGTAGGTGGGGGTGCCCTTCGTGTCCTCGGCGCCGTTGTTGACGAGTGCGACCTTCGGCGTTTCGCGGCCCATGACCTTTTCGGCGTAGACGCTGCCCATCGTGCCGAAGGCGTTGAGCATCTCGGGGCGGCACTCGACATTCGCGCCGCAGTCCAGCAGCAGGAAATTCTGCTTTGCGCCGGGCATCGGGGTGGCCAGCGCCGGGCGCTTGACCCCCTTGACGGTGCGCACGATCAGGCTGGTGCCGACATGCAGCGCACCGGTGGAGCCGGCGCTGACAAAGGCATCGGCCTCGCCGTTCTTCAGCATGGTCAGGCCCTTGACAAGGCTGGAATCCTTCTTGTGGCGCACAGCCTTGACCGGGTCGTCGTGCATGTCGATGCTCTCGGTGCAGTTGACGATTTCAAACGGTGCAAGGTCAATTTTATTCTCTTTTGCGCAGTCGCGGATGGCTTTTTCCTCGCCCAGCAGCGCAAGCGTCATGCCGTCCCCAAACTCCGCCGCAGCCTGACTTGCGCCCTGCAGCACGCACAGCGGGGCGTTGTCACCGCCCATGGCATCCACTAAAATTTTCATGCTTTATATTCCTCCGTCCATGCATGCATGGCGTCCTGTGCGGCCTGCGAAAGCGCCATATAGCGCTCCCGCTTGTCGCGGATGGCGTTGATCTCCTCGGTGCGGGGCAGTATGCCCATGTTCGCACCCATCGGCTGGAAGTCCTTGTTCGGGGTCGTAATATAGTCGAGCAGTGAGCCGCACATCGTGGCCGCCGGGGGCGGCGGCAGTTCGCGGCCCTGCAAGCGGGCGTAGATCTGGTGCGCCGCCAAAAGGCCGGACGCCGCACTCTCCATATAGCCCTCAAAGCCGGTGATCTGCCCGGCAAAAAACACATTGGGGTGGTCCGCCAGAAACTGCTGCTTTGTCAGCACCTTAGGGCTTTCGAGGAAGGTGTTGCGGTGCATGACGCCGTACCGCACAAATTCAGCGTGCTCCAGACCGGGAATCATGCTGAACACCCGCTTCTGCTCGCCCCATTTCAGGTTCGTCTGGAACCCGACAAGGTTGTAGAGCGTGCGGGCCGTGTTCTCGGCACGCAGCTGCACAGCCGCCCACGGGCGGTGGCCGGTGCGCGGGTCGCGCAGGCCGACCGGGCGCAGCGGCCCGAACCGTATCGTATCCGCGCCGCGCGCAGCCATGACCTCGATCGGCATACAGCCCTCGTAGACGGTCAGATCGCCGTCAAAGTCGTGGAGCGGTGCGCGCTCGGCGGCGATGAGCGCCGCGTGGAAGCTCTCGTACTCCTCCTTATTAAAGGGGCAGTTCAGATAGTCGGCCTCGCCCCGGCCATAGCGGGAGGCGGCAAACACCTTGTCATAGTCAAGGCTTTCGGCCGTCACGATGGGAGCCACCGCATCATAGAAGCTGAGCCGATGGTCCCCGGTCAGCGCTGCGACCGCCTGCGCCAGCGCACCCTCAGTCAAAGGGCCGCTGGCGACGAGCACCGGTGCGCGCTCGTCCAGAGCCGTGACCTCCTCGCGCCGGACCGTGATGTTCGGGTGCTTTTCCACCATTTCAGTCACAGCGGCAGAGAACACATCACGGTCGACGGCCAGCGCGCCGCCCGCCGCCACGCGGGCGGTCTCGGCCGCGTCCAGCAGGTGGCTGCCCATCATCTTCATTTCGATTTTCAAAAGGCCGGACGCGGAATCCGGGCGCTCGGCCTTCAGCGAGTTCGAGCAGATCAGCTCCGCAAAGCCCGCGCTTTTATGGGCCGGGGAATATTTTGTAGGCTTCTGCTCGTACAGGTCGACCTGCACGCCGCGATCCGCCAGCCAGAGTGCCGCCTCGCACCCGGCCAGACCGGCACCGATAATGTTAAGTTGCATACTTGTCCTCTCTCAGGCTCCCCTTTGCAGGGAGGCTTTAAAGCGGTTACTTTTTCTCAATCGCCTTCACAAACCCGCAGCCCTCTTTAGCGCAGTAGAGCTGGCCCTTCTTTTTAAACAGGGTGCTGCCGCACTGGGGGCAGCGCTCGGGCACCGGCTCGTCCCATGTCATATAATTGCACTTGGGGTAGTTGCTGCAGCCGTAGTAGACGCGGCCCTTGCTGCTTTTGCGCACCAGCATGTGGCCGCCGTCCAGCGGGCAGAGACCGCCCGTATCCTTGACGAGCGGGTGGGCGTTGCGGCACTCCGGGAAGCCGGAGCAGGCCACAAACTTGCCGTAGCGGCCCGACTTGATGACCATGGGGCGGCCGCACTTCTCGCAGATCTCATCGGTCGGGATGTCCTCGACCTTGATGCGCTTGCCCTCCATGTTCTTCTCGGCCTGCTCCAGACTCTTCTCAAAGCCCTGATAGAACTCATCGATCGTCTTGACCCAGTCTGCCTCGCCGGCCTCGACCACATCGAGCTTTTTCTCCATGTCAGCGCTGAATTTCACATTGACAATGTCGGGGAACTGCTCCATCATGACCGTGTTGACGGCCTGACCCAGCGGGGTCGTTTTCAGCTTTTTCTGGTCCTTTTCGACATAGCCGCGGTCCACGATGGTCGTGATGATCGGCGCGTAGGTGGACGGGCGGCCGATGCCGTTCTCCTCCAGCGCGTGGATGAGCGTTGCCTCGGTGTAGAGCGGCGGCGGCTGGGTAAACTTCTGGTCCGCCGTCAGCTTTTTGAGCGCCAGCTTCTGGCCTTCCTCCAGCGGGGGCAGGGCGGTCTCCTTTTTCTTCGTGTCGTCAGTGGATTCCTCATACAGCGCCGTGAAGCCGTCAAACAACACCCGGAAGCCGGAGGCGCGGAAAAGATACTCTCCCGCCGTGATGGATGCCGAGACCGTGTCCTGAATGCAGTCGGCCATCTGGCTTGCCATAAAGCGGCTCCAGATCAGGCGGTACAGCTTGGCGGTATCGCCGCTGATGCTCTGCTCGACCTCATCGGGGGTCAGCTCGGGCATTGAGGGGCGAATGGCTTCGTGGGCGTCCTGCGCCGCCGTGGCAGAGCGGCTCTTCCACTTGCGGGGCGCCTTGCAGACATAGCCCTCGCCCCAGCGGTCGGCGATAAAGGTCTTGGCGGCGGCCTGCGCCTCGGCAGCGATGCGCAGCGAGTCGGTACGCATGTAGGTGATCAGACCCACCGTGCCGTGCCCCGCAATGTCAACGCCCTCGTACAGGGTCTGGGCGGCGCGCATCGTCCGCGTGGCCGAAAAGCCGAACGCGCGGCTCGCGTCCTGCTGCAGCGTGGAGGTGATGAAGGGCGGCGCGGGCTGACGGCGGCGCTTGCCCTTTTCGATTTTGGTAATGGTGTAATCCTTGCCGTCCAGCGCGGCCAGCACGGCATCGGCCTGCTGCTTGTCCGTGACCGTCAGCTTTTTGCCGTCTGCCGTTGCAGCCAGCCGGGCGGTGAACTCGCCCTTTTCGCCCTGCGGGTGCAGCAGCGCGTCAATGTTCCAGTATTCGTCCGGCTTGAAGTTCTCGATCTCGATCTCACGGTCGCGGATGAGCCGCACGGCCACGCTCTGCACACGGCCGGCGGAAAGGCCCCTGCGGACCTTTTTCCAGAGGAACGGGCTGAGCTTGTAGCCGACCAGACGGTCCAGCTCGCGCCGGGCCTGCTGGGCATTGAACAGGTCGATATTGATGGCGCGGGGATGGGCCATGCCCTCCTTGACGCCCTTCTTTGTGATCTCGTCAAAGGTCACGCGGTTGGGCGCAGCGGGGTCCAGCCCCAGAATGTTCGCCAGATGCCAGCTGATAGCCTCGCCCTCGCGGTCCGGGTCGGTCGCAAGCAGCACGCCATCGCACTTTTTGGCCTCGGCCTTCAGCTCCTTGACAAGCTTCTGCTTGCCCTTGATCGTGATATATTTCGGCTTATAGCCATTTTCGACATCAATGCCCAGCGTACTGGCGGGCAGGTCGCGCACATGGCCCATGCTGGCCGTGACCTTGTAGCCGCGGCCCAGATACTTGCCAATGGTCTTTGCCTTGGCAGGGGATTCCACGATGACTAATTTTGGCATAAGTTACCTCAATGAAAAAGTATTTTAGCTATTGCTGCGTAGGGGCGGGGGCTCTGCTCCGCCCGTGGCCGTTTGCCGCGTGAGCAGCTTTTCGGGAAAGTACCTGTGCCACAGGGTTGGCGGGCGG
>OHRP01000065.1_pt1 | contig 41986 bp, 39 predicted proteins | sample 1578451 | NCBI WGS metagenome assembly OHRP01 (sample SAMEA3879588, study PRJEB24766) | human gut metagenome | biome: human-associated habitat; feature: feces | place: USA | collected 1985/1987
TGAACTGCTGGGACAATCCGTTACCCGCACTTAATCTTTCAAAAAATACGGAGCTGGTAAAATTGAATTGCAACTACACTGCATTGGCCGAACTCGATTTGACCCAAAATACAGCGTTGACCGAATTGGCGTGCGAGGGCAATCCATTGACATCGCTCGATCTTTCCAAAAACACGAAATTGACGGTATTGTTTTGTCCTGCCAATCAATTGACGGCACTCGATCTCTCCAAGAATACGGCGTTAAAGGAATTACTCTGCTACAGCAACCGATTGACCGGACTCGATCTGACCCAAAATAAGGAGTTGGTTCATTTGCACTGTTACTACAACCAATTAACTTCGCTCGATTTGTCCCAAAATACGGCATTGGAGGAATTGCTCTGCTACGAAAATCAATTGACTGCGCTCGACCTTTCCAAAAATGCGGCCTTGATACAATTGAATTGCTACAACAATCGATTGACGGCGCTCGATCTCTCCGAAAATACGGCATTGACAAAATTATTCTGCGGTTACAATCCATTGACCGAACTCGATGTGTCCCGGAACACGAAATTGACGGAATTGCTCTGCCACGAAAACCAATTGACAGCACTCGACCTGACCCACAACACAGCATTGGCGACAGTGTACTGCCCTAACAACCGGTTGACGGCGCTCGATCTCTCCAAAAACACGGCGTTGGCGACATTGGCATGCTCCAGGAATCAATTGACAGCGCTCGACCTGTCCCAAAACACAGCGATAACGGAACTGTACTGCAACAACAACCAATTGGCTGCGCTCGATCTCTCCAGAAATACAGCGTTGACGGAACTGTACTGCAACGGCAATCGATTGACAACGCTCGACCTGTCCCGGAACACGGAATTGACGAAAATCTACTGCGACGACAATCCATTGACAGAACTCAATATATCCAATCTTTCGAAAATAGAGGAGATCGTATTCGGCGATAATCCTGAAATAAACGTAATTGCCAACAGTCAAACCGTTGTCTCAGACGAAGTGCGACATTACATGGACGGAAAGCGGAAAACACCATGAACCGACTATTGCCGGTCATAGCATTGGCGGTTCTTGCATATCCTGCCGCGCCCGTCTCCGGCCAAAGCGGGGAGGAGAACGCGAAGCCCCCGATCTTTTGGGACGGCGGCATGATTCCCGACCCTGGTTTTCGCGCTTATGTACTCGAAAATTTCGACACCGACCGCGACGGGAAAATCAGCAGTGAGGAAGCGGACGCCGTACTCGTCATCGACTTGGGCAGGGAAGAACCGACCGACACTCCCGGAATCAAATCCCTTGAGGGCGTCGAATATTTCAAAAACCTCAGAGAACTCATAGGTGCCTTCCATCCGCTGACATCGCTCCGCCTCTCCGAAAATACGGCATTGACAAAATTGAACTGCCGCGACAGTCAATTGACCGCCCTCGACCTGAGCAAAAACAAAGCGCTGACCCTTTTGGACTGCGCATACAATCAATTGACAGCGCTCGATCTGGCCGACAATACAGCGTTGATCGGACTGAACTGCAGCGGAAATCAATTAAGCGTTCTCGACCTGACCCAAAATCCGGAATTGACCGGATTGAACTGCTCGCACAACCGATTGACCGCCCTCGATCTGACCGGAAATCCGGCGTTGACCCAATTGGACTGCCGCGACAACCGATTGACCTCCCTCGACCTGGCCCAAAATACGGCATTAATCAGATTGGACTGCCACAACAATCGATTGACCGCCCTCAATCTGACCGGAAATCCGATGCTGACCGAATTGGTTTGCTCATACAATCTATTGCCCACCCTCGATCTCTCCGAAAATACGATGCTGACCGACTTGTGGTGCGAAAGCAATCGATTGACCTCAATCGATCTGTCCCAGAATAAGGCGCTGAGCAGGTTGTACTGCGACAACAATCGACTGACTACGCTCGACCTCTCCGCAAACACCGCATTGACTGGTTTAAGCTGCCACGACAATCGACTGACTGCACTCGCTCTCTCGAAGAATACGAAGCTGGTCGCTTTGGGCTGCTGCGACAATCCATTGATCCGGCTCAATTTATCCAATCTCGCCAAATTAGGAGCAATATCCCTCGATTACGACAACTATAAAATACAGGTAATCACCAACAGCCGGACGGCCATCGTGAGCAGCCTGACACGTTACATGCAATCCATCGAGGCCGAAAAGCAGAAAAAACACCTACAGCAAGAGGAATAACCTGCAATATGAAACTGCATATCTTAGTAATCCCATGAAACGGCTATCCCCCATTACAGCATTGATGGTTCTTGCGTATTCCATCACGACCGTTTCCTGCCAAAACGGGCAGGGATCCGCGAATCCCCCGGTTTTTTGGGACGGAGGCACAATTCCGGATCCGGTTTTTCGCGCTTATGTGCTCGGCAGATTCGACACGGATCGGAACGGGAAAATCAGCCGCGAAGAGGCAGATGCCGTATTCGCTATCGACGTCGACGCAGAAACAGCCGACACGCCCCTGATCGAATCGCTCACGGGCGTCGAATACTTCAAAAACCTCGGAAAACTCACATGCAACTGGAATAATCTGGCTGCGCTCGACCTCTCCGAAAATACAGCATTGGACACATTGGACTGTAGTTGGAACAGGATAAAGGCGCTCGACCTTGCCGGAAACAAGGCATTGGCAAAATTGGACTGTAGCCAAAATCAATTGACAAAACTCGACCTGACCCAAAATACGGAGTTGAACGTATTGTATTGCACATGTAACCGATTGGCAGCACTCGATCTCTCCAAAAACAAAGCATTGACGGAATTGTACTGCAACATAAACGAATTAGCGACACTCGACCTCTTCGAAAATACGGAGCTGAAGGTATTGGATTGCAGCAAAAACAAGTTAATAAGGCTCGACCTCTCCGAAAATAGGGCATTGGCCAAATTGGACTGTAGCCGAAATAGCCTGGCGAAGCTCGACCTCTCCGAAAATACGGCATTGCATTTTTTGTCAGCATGGCAAAACCCATTGCTCCTGCTTGACATATCCGGCCTCTCGAAAATACGGCACATGGATTTCGATTTCGAGGACAATGACATACAGGTAATTACAGACCACCGAACCGCCATCGACGACGACCTGCTCCGCTATTATGCAATCCGCCGGAGCCGAAAAGCAGAAAAGGAATAACCGGCAGCGATACCGGCAGTTAAAAGTGACGGGCAGGCCAAAGAGCATTTCTGCCTGGACGGCTCCCCGAAGGAAGCCCCCCCCTTGCTCATCCTCACCGCTTGCAGATCACGTTGAAATCGCAGTACTTGCAGGTATCGGCATCCTCGCACTGGCGAAACGGAACCGAGGCGTCGTAGAGTTCGGCGAGCTGCGCGCGCAGCAGTTCCTCGAAACGCTCGCGGTAAAGCGTATAGCGCGCCCCCTTCACCCCCGTTTGCTTGTCGTCCAGCTGCGGCGAATAGCCGGGGCGGTTCATGTTGCGGACGTAATAGAGCGCCGGTTCGACGTCGCAGCCGCGCGACCGGTGCAGCATCATCGCGTAGAGCAGCGTTTGCAGGATGTTCGAAAGGCGTTGTTTGCCCGTGCCCGTGAACAGGCTCTCCACACCGTCGAATTCGAGGTGCGGCGCACCGGTCTTGTAATCCACCACCCTCAGCGCCCCGTCGTCGAGCGTGTCGATACGGTCGGCGATGCCGGCGAATTTCATCTCCAGGTCGCGCCCGCCCGCGCGGAAGCGGAACGGATAGGCTACGGGCTCCTCCAGCCCCGACACGGCGAAAGCATCGTGCGCAGCGTCGTAGGGCATCACCCCGCCCCGCAGGTAACGGATCACGATGTCCTTCACCAGCAACAGGTTGCCCGAATAATCCTCGGCCGTGGCATGTTTATCCTGCAAATAGTTCTCGTTGATGGCCGCCTCGACCGCCTGCGCCACTTCGCCCGTACGGATCATCGCACGCAGGGTTTCACCGGGATGCGCCTCCCCCGCGATGCGGGCGTAAAGCGTCTGCACGGCGGCATGGAGGATCGTACCGAACATCGGGGCGTCGACCTCCTCGGAAATTTCGTCATCGGCCTCCAAGCGGGCTATGGAATGGAAATAGAAGCGCAAGGGGCAGGCCACATAGCGGAAAAAAGCCGTCGGCGAGAGCGTCGCAGGGCTTTGGGCGTCGACGAAACGCTCCAGCCGGGCCATCACCCCTTCGTCCTTGGGCACCTCGATCGGCGCCGTTTCGGCCAGGTTGACGTCCACCCCCACTTCGACCTTGCGCACGTCGAAGCCGCTCTCGTAGTCCAACTGGTAGATATAGCGGCTCGGCTCGCCCGTCGACTTGTCGTCGGCGTGCGAGCAATAGAGCATGTGGACGGTCTTGGCGCGCTGGATCAGGCGGTAGAAATAGTAGGCATAGACGCCCTCGTGGTGCTCGGGCGTGGGCAGCTCGTAGGCCGCACGCAGGTTGTAGGGGATGAACGACGCCTGCGCCATATGGTTGCCGGGGAAATTGTCGTCGTTCATCGAAAGGATGATGACGTTTTCGAAATCGAGGTTGCGGGTCTCGAGGATCCCCATGATCTGGATGCCCTCCAGCGGCTCGCCCTCGAAGGGGATGCGCAGCGTCTGCAAGTGCCGGCGCAGCAGCGAGGTGTAGACCTCGGCCGTAAGGTCGATATCGCACTCGTCGAGCGAGTTGCGCAACTTGGTGACCTGCTCGGCGATGACCGCCAGGAATTCGACCCGCTGCCGTGCGTCGTCGCCCTGGTAGGGCTGGCGCGCCACGGCGGCGACCACGTCCAGCATGTAGTCGGACAACTCGCGCCACGTCGCGGCGGGCGTAAAGATCCGTTTCAGCAGTTCGTTGCGGCCCAGCCACGCGGCATCGACCGAAATGCGGCGGTCGCGGACGATCTCCTCGTGCATCGTGCGCGTGAGTGCGGCATCGCACTCGGCCACATAGGGGTGTGCGAGGATGCCGGCGACGTCGGCATGGTAGAACGTGCAGCCGTCGCCCTTGCGGCGGCGGTGGTTCTGCAACTCCACCAGACGCTCGACGAACGTGTAGGCCAGGCTCTGCCGCAGGGGAAAGCCCATCGTCACGTTCACCCGTCCGATGTCGGCGGGCAGGGCATACAGCAGCGGCAGCAGCAGGTTCTCGTCGGTAAGCACCACGGCGGTCTCCTTGCCCAGCGCGGGCCTGGCGCCCGCGGCGATGCCGGAGTCTTCCTCCCTGCGGCGGCGGGCCAGATCGGCGAGGATCGCCGCGGCATACTTGCACTGCACGGCGTTCGAGACGGCGGCGACCGACACGATCTGCTTCTCTCCCCGCATGTTGTCGTGCCGAAGTTCCGTGCGGGGCGGGAACTGCGCCACGTTCGAACGCACGAACATACCCGCCTCCTGTTCGGGGTCGTCCTTATAATAAGAGTCGTAGTCCCAGTAAAAATCGGTTTCGGCCGCCGTGGCGAGGAACCCGAAAAGGCGCTTCTCGCACTCGGAAAGGGCGTTGAACCCCGCCACGACATAACGCCGGGGCTCGGGGAAGGCGAACCCGCCCCCGCGGATGCGGTCGGCGGCGGCGCGCTGCACCATGCCGTTGTAGGCGATGCCGAGCGACGAGAGACGCTCCCGGAAGCGGCGGTAGATGGGGCCGAGGGTCTTCCAGATCGCCAGAAAACGGCGTTTCTCCTCCGAAAGGTCGGCCTGCTCGCCGAACGAGGACCAGAACGAAAGGATGCGCAGCTGCGCGGGCGTGAGGTAGGAAATATCGGCTTCGATCTCCTTGATCTCCGAGATGTTGCGGAAGAGCATCTGCGCGTCGATCAGGTATTTGTCGATCGTATCGAAGTCCGTGAGGAGCATATCGCCCCAGAAATAGAACTTGTCGAAGGGTTCGTTGTGGTAGGCCGAGTAGACTTTGTAAAGCTCGGTGATGAGCCGTACGCGGTCGCCCGTATGCAGCCCCGATATTTCGCCCGTCAGGTCGTCGATCGTCACCCATTCGGGCTGCCACATTGGACGCCCGGCGATACGCCCCAGGGCATCGACGAAAAACAGCCGCGCACGCCGCGACGGGAAGAGCACCGCCCGTTCGGACAATCCCTCGCCATAGCGCGCATACAGGTCGGCGGCCACCTCCTCCAGAAATCCCTTCATAGCAGTTCGGACAGCCCCGGCGACTTCCCCGGCGGTATTGTCCGCCCGGGATCCGGAAGGCCCCTTCGCATTATTGTTCCATGAGACTATTCTACGTGGCTGATCTCACCGCCCATGAACTTGGCGCCGCCGCGCACGACGGCAGGCTGCCCCTTATAGGTGATACGGGCGTTAGTCGTGGTCTTGCCGATGAACCGGTCGGTGATCCACAGCGACACGTCGGCCTTGCTCTGGGCATTGACCTCGGCCGACATCACCTCCAGCCCCGAGGCCGCGACCCTGCCCGTCGAAGCGAACAGCGTCAGGTAGCTCGCCTTGCCGGTGAGCGTCGCGCTGCTGCCGCCCGTGAGCTCCATCCTGAGGTCTTTGACATCGAACGCCGCTGTGAGCGACGCCTTGCGCCCCAGCGTCAGGTCGAGCTGCACCGCATCCACCGTCCCCTCGAACACGGCTGCGGCGCCCGACAGCGAAACGGACTGCAACGTATTGTAATAGACCGTCACCTCGGTGCGGTCGGGACGGCGCGAATCGGGCCTCTCGCTGATACGCAGGGTTTTGTCCTTCACCTCGGCGCGGAATTTCGAAGTATAGGAACCTTTCGTGTCGTATACGATCTTGGGGGCCTCGGTGTCGGGGACTTTCACGAATTTGATATCCAGGTCGGCATCCACCGCGACGGCCTCGAACGTGGTCAGCCACTCGTTATGTTCCGTAGGACTTGCGGCACCCGCCTCCTGTGCACGGCCGGAGGCTGCGAAAACCAGCATCACGGCGCTCAGAATCATCTTCTTCATACATTGTAGGTTTAAATACGTCGCTAAAATACAAAATTATTGCGAACCCCGGTTTGCCGTTCGGGATTTGTTTTGTACTTTTACTACCTAAAACGACATTTCGGACAGTGAGGGCGAGAATTCTGAATGCAAGCGCAGGGTCGGGCAAGACCTACCAGTTGGCGTACAAATACGTGCGCGACGTGGTCGAACAGCCCGGCATTTACCGCCACATCCTCGCCGTGACCTTCACCAACAAGGCCACCGAGGAGATGAAATCGCGCATCCTCAAGGAGATCCACCTGCTGGCCTCGGGACAGCCGAGCTCCTACCTCGACAACCTCTGCCGCGAATTGTCGCTCGATGCCGCCACGGTGCGCCGACGCGCCCGGGAGGTGCGGTCGAAGATCCTGCACGACTATTCGCGCTTCACGGTGCTGACGATCGACACCTTCTTCCAGCGCATCCTGCGCGCCTTCATCAAGGAGCTGGGCATCGACCTCAATTACAACGTCGAGATCGAAACGGCCTCGGTGCTGACCAAGAGCGCCGACACGCTCATCGAGCAGATCACCACCGACCGCGACCTGCAGCGCTGGCTCACGGACTTCGTGCAGGAGCGCATCGACGAAGGCAAGAAATGGGACATCCGCGACGGCATCCTCACGCTGGGCGGCGAGCTGTTCAAGGAGAAGAACAAGGACGCACTCTCGGCGGCCCGCCCGCGCGAGGAACTGGCGCGTATCGTGGGCGAAGCCACGGCGCACGCCGCGGCGACCAAAAAACGGATGCAGGACGCTGCGGCCGAAGCCGTGCGGATCATCGGGGACGCAGGCGCCTCGGTCGCCGACTTTCCCTACAAAGGCTCGGGCTTCGCGGCCTATTTCTACGCCGTGGCGGGCGGCAGCTTCGAGCGCTACGGAAGCCGCGCGGAGGCGGCCTGCACCAGGGACGAGGCGTGGGGAAAACCCGGCAGCACGGCACAGGGGCTGCGTTCCCGGCTGCAACCCCTGCTGCGCGAAATGTGCGGCCTCTACGATGAGAACGTCCGCGCGTGGAACACCTGCGACCTGCTGCGCGAGAACTACCGCAGCTTCGCGCTGCTCTCCGACCTCTATGCCAAGGTGCAGCAGATGTGCGACCAGGAAAACATGATGCTCCTCTCGGAGACCAAATACATCCTCTCGGAATTCATCGGCCACAACGACGCGCCGTTCATCTACGAGAAGGTCGGCAACCGCTTCGAACACTTCATGATCGACGAATTCCAGGACACCTCCGTGAAGGAGTGGGAGAATTTCCTGCCCCTGCTGCAAAACGCCATGGCGCAGAGCGAGGCGACCTCGGTGCTGATCGTGGGCGACATCAAGCAGTCGATCTACCGCTGGCGGGGCGGCGACTGGAAAATACTCCACTCGCAGGCGCAACGGGCGCTGGGCGCGGACAGCACCGAACTGGTCAACCTCACGGAAAACTACCGCAGCCTGCCCGCCGTGGTGGATTTCAACAACAAGGCCATCGGCCGCGTGGTCGAAGCCGACAACCGGGCGCTCAACGCGACGCTGGACGAAGCCGCGGCGCGGGGCGACATGGATGCCCGCACCGCCGCCGGGCTGCGCGACACACTATGCGACGCCTACCGCGAACATGCGCAGACACCCCGCCGCCTGGGCGGGAGACCGGGCTATGTTTCGGTGGAGACCTTCGCCGAACGGCCGCCCGTCGTGGAGCGCATCTGCGAGGTGCTGGACAAGGGTTTCCGTCCGTGCGACATCATGATCCTGGTGCGCGGGGCGACCGACGGCGCCAAGGTGGCCGCCGAGCTGCTGGATTTCAAACGCCGCAACGACGACCCGCGCTACCGGTTCGATGTGATGACGCAGGAAGCGCTGATCGTGGGCAACGCCCCCGTCAGTTCGTTCATCGCCGCGGCGCTGCGCCTGTCGCTCAACCCCGACGACTCGCTCAGCCGCGCCGTCTACAACCACTACCTCGGCCGCGGGTTCGACCGCCCGCTGCCCGGGGACGAACGCACCTTTTTCCGTTCGATCCGGCTGCTGTCGCCCGAGGAGGCGTTCGAGCGGATCGTCATGCGCCACGCGCTGCACGACGACAGGCAGCAGACGGCCTACCTGCAAGCCATACACGAACAGATCATCGGCTTCTGCGCCAGCAAGATCGCCGACATCGCGCTGTTCCTCGACTGGTGGGAGCAGCAGGGGCAGAACCGGTCGCTGAGCGTCGACGAGAGCGCAACGACCGTCGAGATCACGACCATACACAAGGCCAAGGGGCTCGAAAAGCGCGTGGTGCTGATCCCCTGGTGCTCGTGGCAGCTCGATCCCAAGTCGGGCGGCAACGTGACGAACATCGTTTGGGCCGAGGCGCAGGGCGATGCCGGCGCCGTCGGGCGCTTCCCGGTGAAATACAAGAAGGCGATGGCCGAATCGGGCTTCTCGGCGGAGTACTACCGCGAGCTGGTCTATTCGCACGTCGACAACATCAATCTGCTGTACGTGGCCCTGACACGCGCCGCCGAGTCGCTGCACGTCTTCATCCCCCGCAAGGGCGGCAAGAGCGTCGGCGGGCTGCTGCTGCAAAGCATCGGAGCCGACGGCGACAAAGCGCTGCTCGACGGCACCGAAGGGCGCCGCACCGTGACCGAGGAGGGCGAAAGGTTCGAATTCGGGCTCTTCACGGGCCCCGTGCCCGGCGGCGGCAAAGCATCCGACGGCAGGCACGTCGTGCTGGAGAACTACCCCACGGCACGCGCCGACCTGCGGCTGAGGCTCCCCTCGCAACGCTATTTCGAGGAGGAGGACGAGGTGGAACTCTCGCCCCGCAACTTCGGCATCCTGATGCACAAGGCCTTCGAGGAGGCCGACGACCGGCAACAGATCTACGAGGCCGTGCAGCGGATGCGGGACGACGGCACGCTGTCGCCCGGCGAAGCCGAAGCGCTGCGGGGGATGATCGCCCGGGCGCTGGCGCACCCCGTCGTGGGCGAATGGTTCGGGGGCGGCTGGCAGCGCGTGCGCAACGAGAACGAGATCATCGTCCCCGGCGCCGGGTCGACCCGGCGCCCCGACCGCGTGATGATCCGCGGCACGCGGGCCGTGGTCGTCGACTACAAGTTCGGAAGCCGCGAACCCGGACGCTACCGCCGCCAGGTGGGCGAATACCTCGGCCTGCTGCGGCAAATGGGCTACACCGAATGCGAAGGGTACCTGTGGTACGTGAAACTGGGGGAGATCGAAAAAGTGGAAGGATAAGATGAACGAAACCATCGGCATCATACCGCGTGCGTTCCGCCGCCGGGGAGTGTGGGTCGCCTGCACGCTCCTGCTGCGCGCAGGGCTGAATTTCCTCGGGCTGGCCATGCTGCTGCCCGTGCTGGCGCTGGTGCTCGACCCCGGCAGCCTCGAGGGCGGCGGGATGCTGGCACGCGCCTACGCCGGGCTGGGCTTCGCCTCACAGCGCAGTTTCGCGCTGGCGGTCTGCGCGGCCGTGGTGGGCGTGATCGTCCTGAAGAGCCTGCTCGGGCTGTGGCTCGCCCGCGTCGAACGCAACTATATCTTCGCACTCTACCGCACGCTCTCGCGGCGGCTGCTCGTCACCTACCACGACCGGGGGCTGCCGTTCGTCAAGGCGTCGAACTCGGCCGTACTGGCCCGCAACGTCAACGTCGTCTGCCTGGCCTTCGCGGCGGGCGTGCTCAAACCCGCCGCCGCCATCGCCGCCGAGGCGATGCTGCTCGTGCTGCTGTTCGGGGCGCTGATGTGGTACACGCCCCTCGCGGCACTGCTCGCCCTGGCGGTCTTCCTGCCCTCGATCTGGCTCTATTACGGACTGGTGCGCAACCGCATCAACCGCTACGGGGAGCTGGAAAACAAGGCGCAGCGCGAAAAGGCGCGGCTCGTGGCCGAGACCTTCCGCGGCTATGCCGACATCGAGATCAACAATGCCTTCCCGATGATGCTCCGCCAGTTCGACCGGGCGATGGATCAGGTGATCCGCACGCGCCTGCGCGAAACGGCGATCGGGCTGCTGCCCCAGACCTTCACCGAGGTCGGGCTGGCCGTGGGCATGGCCCTGCTCGTGGCCCTGAGCCTCGGCGACGGCGACGGGCGGGCGCAAATGCTGTTCGGCGTATTCGCCGTGGCCGCACTGCGCCTGATGCCCTCGGTGCGCAACATCATGACCGGCTGGACGGCCATCAAATACAACCGCTACACGATCGGCATCCTGCGCGACGCCGCAGCGGACTGCCCCCCGGCGCCGGCAAACCCGGACTGCCGGGACACCCCCGGCCCGCGCAGCACATCCGCCGCAACCGTTGCCCCCGGCAATTCCGGCAATTCCGGCAATTCCGGCAATCCCGGGAACCCCGCCGCCGATACCGCCAGCTCCCCCGAAAAGCTGCCGTTCCGGCATGAGATCGCCGTGCGCGACCTTAGGTTCCGCTTCGCGGACGGCGGGCGCGAGCTTTTTCACGGCCTTTCGCTGACGATCCGCAAGGGCGAGCGCATCGGTATCCGCGGAGCCTCGGGCGCCGGGAAAACGACGCTCTTCAACCTGCTGCTGGGGCTGTACGAGCCGAGCGGGGGTGAAATCGCCATCGACGGCACGCCACTTACGGCGGCCAACCGCCGGGCATGGCAGAACCGCATCGGGTACGTCTCGCAAAACCTTTTCATCGCCGACGGCAGCTTCGCGGCCAACGTCGCGCTGGGCATCCCCGCCGGGGAGGTCGACCGGGAGCGGGTCATGCAGGCGCTCCGCGCGGCACAGCTCGGGGAGCTGGTCACCGGGCTGGCGAAAGGGATCGACACCCACGTCGGGGAGTGCGGCTGCCGCCTCTCGGGCGGACAGCGCCAGCGCATCGGCATCGCCCGTGCGCTCTACCGGCAGGCCGACGTGCTTTTCTTCGACGAGGCGACCTCGGCGCTCGACAGCCGCACCGAAGAGGAGATCAACCGCTCTATCGCCGGGCTCGCTGCACGGGATGCCGGGCTGACACTGGTCGTCATCGCCCACCGCGAAAGCTCGCTCGAATACTGTAACAGGATCATAACGATAGGAGAATAAAACATGGAATACCTCATAGCCGGCATACGCATCGACATCCCGCACCGGTTCACGACAGGCGCCTTCGGCATGGCGCTGGCACCGTTCGCGGCCGAAAACAAAACGGAAACGGACGCCGGCAGCAACCGTATGGCGGGCCCCGTGCCCGGAACGGCGACAACCGCAGCACCCTCCCCGTCGGAAACCCCGGGGACGGAAAGGAGTGCACCCCACCCTGCGACATCCCCGGCGGACACGGCACAACCAGACCTCATCCTGCACACGGGACTGCTCGCCGGCGACACGGCCGGCTATTGCGAACTCGACGCATTCGACTTCACCGACGCCGATGCCGACTGCCGTTTCGGCCGCGACACGGAGGGCTACCTGCTTACCATGACACCCCGCGACGGCAGCGCCCCGGCACGGTTTCACAAAGCCTTCGGCAGCCCCGACGCCACGAGCGACATCACCCCGGAGCACAATCCGGCGCTGTTCCGCTTCGGGCTGTGGACGATGTTCAACATCGCCGCGCTGGAACGCCGGGCGGTAGCCGTACACTCGTCGGTGATCAGCCTGGACGGGCGCGCCGTACTCTTCCTCGGCGAATCGGGCACGGGAAAGAGCACCCACACGCGCCTGTGGCGCGAGCATATCCCCGGGGCACGCCTGCTCAACGACGACAGCCCGATCATCCGGATCGCCCCGGAAGGGGCTGCCGAAGCGGCAAGCGCTCCCGCGGCAGATACGATTCCCGCCCTGCAAGGCGTTCTCGCCTGCGGGTCGCCGTGGAGCGGCAAAACCCCGTGTTACCGCAACGTAAGCCATCCGATAGCGGGCATCGTGCGGCTTTCGCAGGCACCGCAGAACCGCATCCGCCGCCTGCGTCCCATCGAAGCCATCGGGGCGCTGCTGCCTTCGTGCCCGCCGTCGTTCGCACACGACGAGCGGCTGGAAGACGCCATCTGCCGCCTCGTATCCCAAATCGTGGCGCAAGTCCCCGTCTACCACCTCGAATGCCTGCCCGATGCCGCGGCAGCCCGTCTCTCCTGCCGCACGGTATTCGGTGACGACGCCCCAAACACCCTCCGCTGATGCTGCTGACCAACCGCCTCTTCTTCGAACAGGTCGAAGCGATGCTCGCCGAAGGACACGAAGTCCAGATCCGCATGAAAGGGCACAGTATGCGGCCGCTGCTGCGCAACGAACGGGACATCGCCGTACTGACCCCGATTGCGAAATATGCCCCGGCACCTGTCCCGGCAGCCGGGGCACCTGCGGATCCCGTCCCCGAAACCCGCGCCGCCGACGGCAATGCCAGCACCGCCCGCCAGACCCGACTTTCCGGCGACACCCCCGGCACGGCACCCGACCTGCACACACCCGCCTGCGGCACCCGCCATCCGGCTCCGCCGCCGAGCGGCATCGGCGCCCTGCGGACGGGCGACGTCGTCCTGTTTCGCTGCGAAGGGCGCCATATCCTGCACCGCATCGTCGGGATCGAAACAGGCGTCCGCTGCGAAGGAAACCGTCCCGTATGCGCACCAGCCGCAGGGAATGCCCCGTCCCCTGCGGCATCCGCGGAAAACCCCGCAGAGAGGGATTCCGCCGCGGGGACACTCCGTTTCACCCTGTCCGGGGACGGTAATTACCGCACGACGGAGCATTGCCTCGGCAAGGATATCGTCGCCGTGATGACGGCTGTCATCCTGCCGTCGGGACGCATCGTCCGCACCAGCTCCCGCCGCTGGAAACGGCGGTCGCGCAGGTGGCTGGCACTCCCCCGGGGCGTGCGGCGTTTCGTCCTCCGGGTCATGTGGCGGCTCGGAATCCGGTAACCGGAGACCGGACGGCCGATAAATGCGGTTCCCGGGAAACGGCAGTCTGCAAAAAAGCACTCCAGACCGGCCAACGAAACAGCCGCACCGGAGTGCGTCTGTTTCCAGCACAAAGCGTTACGCTTCATCGAATTCCCGCAGCTCGCGGATACGCCGCTGCAGGTCACGGATACGCCCCCACTCATGATGTGTTATCACGATGCAGGCAACCGCCGTCAGCGAGAGCAGGGCGGCGACCGTCCACCACATGCCATGCGCCGTATAGTAGCCCGCCGCATACAGCAGCATGCCTGCAACGAACAGGATTACGACGACATACTGGAAAATATAATACGCTCCGGCAAAGGCCGCATAGCGGGTCATGCGGTGTTCACACTCGACGATATCGGCATCGCAGCGCGACACCCGCAGCAGCAACCACAGGGAAAAGAACGAAGGGAGCAGACATAAAAGGTAGCCCGCCACGACCCACCAGATGAAAATACCGGATACTCCGCGGAATTTGCCGATTGCGACACATAGCGGGACAACCGCCACACCCAACAGCAGCATGAGCTGTACATAGTGCAAGTACGAACCGACACGTCCCCGCAGCATACGTTCCATATCCTGCCGCCGGATCACCTGCTCCCGGTCGAGCCGTTCCGAGAGTACTTTCCATTTGAGTTTCAACTCTTCGAGTTCCATAATTCCTGAATTTTACCGGTTATACATTTTACGCAGTTTGCAGCGGATACGGGTCAGTTTCACGGCCACATTGCCGGGAGACAGGCCCGTGATGGCGGCGATCTCCCCGGCGGGACGTTCTTCGAGCCACAGCAGGATCAGCGCCCGGTCGAGCCGGCCCAAGCGTGAGATCACCGCATACAGCTCGTCGAGCTGCTCGCGGGCCTGCATATCGTCGTCGCACGCCAGGTCGACCGAAAGGCGCACGCTTTGCGGACGCCGCATCCGGCGGCGGACAAACGAAATGCAGGTATACAACGCGATGCGGTATACCCACGTGGCAGTTTTGCTCTCTCCCCGGAAATCGGGGAATCCCCGCCACAGAGCCAGCACGACCTCCTGAAAATAGTCGTCGATCTGCCCGCGCCCGGGTGCATAGACATAGCACACCTTGTAGATTATGCGTTTGTGATGCTCGATAAGTTCGATGAACCGCTGTTCCGTATCCATGTTTCAGCCTTTTACCCCAATAGTCGCCAGGGAGTGCAAAAAATTACGGCTGCCGATAAAAAAGGCCGAAACCACAGTGGGTTTCGGCCTTTTCGAATATATGGCGGGGCGCATCGCACCCCTTGGTGACAGATTACTCGCCCAGCGCGAAACGCTTGTAAGCGACAACCGTAGCCTCCTTGTCCGCCTTGTGGATGAACTCGGCGATCGTCTCCTTTTCGCCTACCACCGGCTGGTTCAGCAGCGTGTTCTCCTCGAAGAACTTGCGCATCTTACCCTCGGCGATCTTCTCGAGGATAGCCTCGGGCTTGTTGGCGTTCTTGGGATCCTGCTTCATGGCCTCGACGGCGATCTTACGCTCGTGCTCCACGATCTCCGCGGGGCAGTCGGCCTCCGAAATCGAAACCGGAGCCATCGCCGTAGCCTGCATGGCAACGGTGTGGGCGACCTCGGCGGGAACCTCCTTGTTGAAACCGAGGATCGTGCCGAGCTTCTTGTTGAAGTGCACGTAAGCGGCGCAATAGGGAGCCTCGATGCGGGCATAGTATGCCAGTTCGATCTTCTCGCCCGTCTGTCCCGATTTCTCGGTCACCATCTCCTCGACGGTGTGGCCTTCGTCATTCTTCGAGGCCATCAGGGCGTCGCGGTCTGCGGCGTCGTTCTTTACGGCAACCTCCAGCATCGCGTTGGCCGATGCGGTATATTCTGCATTCTGAGCCACGAAATCGGTCTCGCAGGCCAGGCAGAGAAGGTAAGCCTTCTGGCCTACGATCTTCGTAACGACGACACCCTCGGTAGCGGTGCGGTCGGCGCGCTTGGCAACGACGAGCTTGCCTTTCTCGCGGATAATGTCCTGAGCACGTGCAAAGTCACCTTCGGCCTCGATCAGGGCATTCTTGCAGTCCATCATACCGGCACCGGTCATCTTGCGGAGCTTCATTACATCAGCAGCTTTGATTTCCATAATAATTTTCCTTTCTTTTTATTGTTAATTGATTTCCCCAAAAAGGCGATTACTCGGCCTTGGCCTCGGCTGCAGCCTCTTCGGCTGCTGCTTCGGCTACAGCTTCAACTGCTGCTTCAACTGCGGGCTCCTCGAACGGAGTCTCCACAGCTGCGACGACCTCGGCTACGGCGGCCTGCTCGGCATCGATAGCGGCCTTCACGGCCTTCTTGATGCGGGGCTTGCCCTCCTTCTTCACGGGAGCGTCGGCACCTGCCTCAGCCTCCTGGGCTTCCTTCTCCTTTTCGAGCTTACGCTCCTCGGTACCCTCGGCGATTGCGGCGCACATGGCTTCGAGCACCACGGCAATCGACTTGGTAGCATCGTCATTTGCAGGTATAACGTAATCAATGTCGGTCGGATCACAACAAGTATCTACCATTGCAAATACGGGGATGCTCAGGCGTTTTGCCTCCCTTACGGCGTTGGCCTCCTTCTGCACGTCGACGACGAACAGGGCGGCCGGCAGGCGCGTCAGGTCGGCGATCGAGCCGAGGTTCTTCTCGAGCTTCGCGCGCTGGCGGGAAATCTGGAGCTTCTCACGCTTGGAGAAGTTATCGAACGTGCCGTCGCTATTCATCTTGTCGATGGTAGCCATTTTCTTGACGGCTTTACGTATGGTGGGGAAGTTTGTCAGCATACCGCCTGCCCAACGCTCTGTGACGTAAGGCATACCGACGGCTGCCACCTTTTCGGCAACAATATCCTTGGCTTGTTTCTTCGTGGCTACGAACAGCACGCGGCGACCGCTCTTGGCGATCTGCTTGAGTGCGTTTGCCGCCTCATCGAGCTTCAGCACGGTCTTGTGCAGGTCGATGATGTGGATGCCGTTCTTCTCCATGAAGATGTAAGGAGCCATTTTGGGGTTCCATTTGCGCTTCAGGTGACCGAAGTGCGCACCGGCTTCCAATAATGTATTAAAATCTGTACGTGACATTTTAATTCAATCGTGTTTGTTAATTTTAATTCTCTTTTCTTCAACCCGACGGGTAGCGGCCTGGCCGATCCCACGGGTTTTCCGCGGCGGGGCAACCTGAAAGTAATACGCGTATAGATAATATAGGTAGTCTTTCCGGTTTGTAACCCGCACCGTGCTTGCCGAAATCCGGTCGTGCGATTAACGCTTGCTGAACTGGAACTTGCGGCGTGCTCCGGGCTGACCGGGCTTCTTACGCTCAACCTCGCGGGGATCGCGCGTGAGGAACCCGGCCTTTTTCAGTGCCGGACGCATCTCAGCGTCGATTTCGCACAATGCGCGTGCGATGCCCAAGCGAGCAGCCGAAGCCTGTCCCGTAATACCACCGCCATCGAGGTTGATGACGATGTCGTAATTCTCCACCGTGTTGGTAGCCAGCAGCGGCTGCTTCACCTGGTACTGGAGAATTTCGAGCGGGAAGTAAACTTCAAGCGCCTTGCGGTTGATTGTAATCTGACCCTTACCCGGCTTCACGTATACGCGAGCCACAGCGGCCTTACGACGACCTACGGTGTTTACAACTTCCATAACTCTTACTTAATCTCGTTTAACTTAATGGTCTTCGGGTTCTGCGCTGCGTGCGGATGCTCCGTGCCGGCATATACCTTCAGGTTTCTGAGCAGCGCGGCGCCCAGACGGGTGCGGGGCAGCATGCCCTTGACTGCTTTTTCGACGATGAACGTCGGTTTCTTGGCCAGATAGTCGGCAGGCGTAGCGAAACGCTGGCCGCCGGGGTATCCGGTGTGACGCGTGTAGACCTTGTCGGTCATTTTTTTGCCCGTGAGCTTCACCTTGTCCGCGTTGATGACGATGACGTAGTCACCGCAGTCCACGTGGGGCGTGTAGCTGGGCTTGTTCTTGCCTCGGAGGATCTTCGCGATCTGCGATGCAAGACGTCCCAATACCTCATCCGCAGCGTCGATGACGACCCATTCCTTGGTCACCGTCGAAGCATTGGCCGAGATAGTCTTGTAGCTTAATGAATCCACTGTGTTTTACGTTTAATTTAACTTGTTTGTAATCCGTTCCCCGCACTTTACGGGTGCGCAAAGGTACTAAAAAGTTTTCGTTCTGCAAAATAATACGGATTAAAAACGAGAATAGTCATCAACGCCGACCCGGACTTCCCGTCCCGGGACGGACGGTCGCACCGGCTGCCCGGCAGGCCGGGTTCTGTCCAGCCGGAAAATCAACGGAAGCGTATACCTCACCTGCACCGGTTCACCGTTCCCGAGCCGTCCGGGTTCCCACTTGGGCGACAGGGTGAGCACCCGCCCTACTTCCCGGATCAGGGCCAGATTCAGTCCCTGCTCCACGACGATTTCGGACAGCGTCCCGTCCTTTTCGACAATGAACGTCACTACAATGTCGTCTTCGACTTCATCCTCGAGCGCCTCCCGGGGATATTTCAGGTTCTCCATCACCCATTTGCGGAAACTTTGCAGATCCCCGCCCTGAAATAGCGGCATCCGTTCCATTTCCCCGGCCACATCCTCCTCCAACGGAATTCCATCCGACAGCCCCGCCGCGAGCGAATCCGCGGCCGTAGGCACCTCCAACCGAATATTGACGGGCATTACCAGTTTCGTGCGCACCGCAACTTTCTCCAGGCGGCCGGGCGTCCACAGCGGGGCTGAAGCGAGCACACGCAGGACTTCGGCCGCGCAGCGTTCGTCCGTCGAACTGACCACTTCCGGCTCCTCGACCGCCCCCTGCCTGCCGACAACGAACGACACGACCAGGCGCGCATCGACCCCTTCGCGGAACATCTCCGCGCCGAAACGCAGGTGCCGGAGCACCCAGTCCCGGAAAGCGAGCACGCCTTCCCCCCGGAACCGGGGAGGCTCGTCCACGCGCAGGTAAACAGTCCGGTCGGAAGCAGTGGTGTCCGGCCTTACCACGGCGGAAGTATCCGGCAGGATGGCCGGATGTGCCGCAGCCCAGCCCGCACAGCACGGGAGCGCAGCAAGGAGAAAAAAGAATCGGGTCATTTTCAAATGGATTCGGGTAGACGATCCCTGCAAACATACGATATTTATATCCGGAATTACAAATCGGACGGGCAGGCGGGAACGCGGCCGCGGGTCAGCAACGGCTACGGGAACGCCCGCGGGCGCAGCGGTCGACCTTGTAGCGGCCCGCCGAATCGGTCACGAGCCGGTGCACGCCGGGGTCGTCGGGCAGGTAGCGTACCACGACCGAATCGCCGATGCGGGCCGTATGGAGGTTCTCTTTCTTGCGCACCTTACCGGTGTACGTTTGTCCGCCGACCACATAACGGTAATCGAAGTAACAGACCGTATGTTTCCCGCGGTAACGACGGCTGCGGGGCCTGTACCCGACGAATTCAGCCCGTGAAGAGCTGCCTGTCAGCACGGCCTTCGTCTCGGCGCCTTCCGCCTGCAACCTCCCGGAGATATGCCCCGACCGGAGGAGAGCCGCCCCGAGCAAGGCAGCCCCGAGCAGGGCAGCCGGCACGCAGAGAAAAGCAATGATCCATTTACCTCGGCTCATAATTCAGGAATCAGTCCGGACAAAAATACAAAAAACGAGGAACGGATGCCGTACAACGACGGCTCCACCTGCGTAACGTTCCCGAGCGTGTCGATGACGAAGCTAACGAGGATACGCCCCTGCTCGCCTCGGTCGAAGGCCTCGCGGGGATGGCGGACATTCCGGTACACCCAGGCACGGAACTCCGTGAGGTCTCCGCCCATAAAGGTCGGATATTGTTCTAAACCCGTGTGGAAGACGCACTCCCCGGCCTCGGAATCCTGTGCCGCAGCCCCCTGCGACACACACAAGGCAAGCAACCATACACACCATTTTTTCATAGTCAATGTTTTTTCACCGGATACAAGCGGATCGGATTTTTCATAAAGATACAAAAAAATCGCACTGTTGTCCAATAAAACGCATCCGGCAACAAAAAAAAACGGCATGAAGAGGGAGAGCGTGACGGGAGCCGGAGACCCCGGCGAGGGAGTCCCTACGGGGGCGGAAGAGCGGCGCCGACTGCCTGCAAAAACCCGGCACGACCACTCACAAAAAAGGCGGGCTCCGAAAACCGGAGCCCGCCCCTGTCGCGGACGGCACTTCAGCCGCCCGGCGTAGTATTATCCGAGGAACGACAGCAGGATACCCGCAGCGACGGCCGAACCGACCACGCCGGCCACGTTGGGCCCCATGGCGTGCATCAGCAGGTAGTTCGAAGGGTTCTCCTTCTGGCCTTCGGTCTGCGATACGCGGGCAGCCATCGGGACTGCCGAAACGCCTGCCGAACCGATCAGCGGGTTGATCTTGTTCCCGTCCTTGCTGAATACGTTCATCAGCTTGGCCAGCAACAGGCCGCCGGCCGTACCCATGGCGAACGCCACGACGCCCAGCACGAGGATCCCCAGCGTACGGAAGTTCAGGAACGCCTCGGCCGTAGCCGTAGCGCCGACCGTGAGGCCGAGGAAAATCACCACGATGTTCATCAGCTCGTTCTGCACCGTCTTGCTCAGACGGTCTACCACGCCGCACTCCTTCATCAGGTTACCCAGCATGAGGCAGCCGATCAGCGGCGCCGCACTCGGCAGCAGCAGCGAGATAATCACGGCGATGATCAGCGGAAAGAGGATGCGCTCCAGTTTCGACACCGGGCGCAGCGTACGCATTTTGATACCACGCTCCTTCTTGTTGGTCAGCGCGCGCATGATGGGCGGCTGGATCACCGGCACGAGCGCCATGTAGGAATAAGCCGCCACAGCGATCGGGCCCAGCAGTTCGGGGGCGAGCATCGAGGTGAGGTAGATGGCCGTCGGGCCGTCCGCACCGCCGATGATACCGATGGAACCGGCCTGGGCGGGCGTGAAGCCCAGGGCGTAAGCGCCGAGGAACGTCGCGAAGATGCCGATCTGCGCGGCGGCGCCGAGCAGGAAGCTCTTCGGGTTGGCGATCAGCGGGCCGAAATCGGTCATCGCCCCCACGCCGACGAAGATCAGGCAGGGGTAGATACCCAGTTTCACACCCAGGTAGAGGTAGTCGAGCAGTCCGGCGTTAGCCACGAAAATATCCCAGTGGACATGTCCGTCGGCGAAAAGCTCGGTATGGTACAGGTTCGCACCGGGCAGGTTGGTGAGCAGCATGCCGAAGGCGATGGTGAACAGCAACAGCGGTTCGAACTTGTGCCTGATAGCCAGGTAGAGCAGGAAGAATGCCACACAGATCATGGCGACGCTCCCCCAGCCCATCTCGGAGAAGAAACCCGCGATACCGGTCGAACCGGCGAAATTACGCAGGCTGTCCCATACGAAGTCAGCGTTCGAGGTTAGCATTGTCAGCATAGGGCTATTCGATAACGATCAGGTTATCGCCTTCCATAACCGTAGCGCCCTGCTGGATGCAGACCTCCTTGACTACACCGGCACGGTCGGCGTCGATATTGTTCTCCATCTTCATGGCTTCGAGCACGACGAGCGTCTGGCCCGAGGCCACCTTGTCGCCGACCTGCACCTTGACCGAGAGCACGGTGCCGGGCAGCGGGCATTTCACGGCGTAACCCGACGAGGGGGCCGAAGGGGCGATGCGGGGCGAAGGCGAAGCCGTCGCAGGGGTAATCATGGCACTGTTGGCTTCCTTGGGAGCGGGCACCACCTGGGGCCGCGATGCGGCAGAGGTCTTGGCGCCTTCGATCTCGACCTCGTAGGCCGTACCGTTGACGACGACGTGCGCCACCGTCGAGGCGTCGTTCACCTCGTCGATCTGCACGGTATAATTCTGTCCGTTGATTTTCAGTGAGTAATCTTTCATTGTTATTTAAGTTCTATTTCCTTTCGGGAAGCGGGGTTAAACCGTGAATTTTCGAATTCCAGGGCGAATAGGCACGCTTGATGCTCAGGATGGTCAGCACTTCGGACTCCCTGTCGTGCAGGGCGCTCCGGTAGAGCTTCAGGGCCGTGGCGATGGCCGCGATCTCCTCGTCGTGGATCTGCCCCGGAACTACCGCGGACTTATTGGCAGCGGCAGTCGCAGCGGCCTGGCGGCGCGTGAAGACATAGCCGAAGAGCTTCATCACCCACACCAGCAGAACCAGCACGAGGAACACGAGGCAGATACTGATGAGTGCCACCCACAGCATCTCCGACCAGCTCCAGTCTATTACCGATAATATTCTCATACTCATGCGATTCTATTACAACGGAATATTCGAATGCTTCTTCGCGGGGTTCTGCAGGCGCTTGGTTGCCAGCGACTGCAGCGCACGGATGATGCGGAAGCGCGTGTTGCGCGGTTCGATCACGTCGTCGATATAGCCGTAGCGAGCGGCGTTGTAGGGATTCGAGAACTTGTCGTTGTACTCCTTCTCCTTCTCGGCCACGAACCTGGCTTTCTCTTCGGGCGACTCGATCGCTGCGACCTCCTTGCCGTAGAGCACCTCGACGGCGCCGCTGGCGCCCATCACGGCGATCTCGGCCGTCGGCCATGCGTAGTTGATATCACCGCGGATGTGCTTCGACGACATCACGATATAGGCGCCGCCGTAAGCCTTGCGCAACGTGACGGTGACCTTGGGCACCGTAGCCTCGCAGTATGCGAAGAGCAGTTTCGCGCCATGGGTGATGACGCCGCCGTACTCCTGGGTCGTACCCGGCAGGAAGCCCGGAACGTCCACCAGGGTCACGATCGGAATGTTGAACGCATCGCAGAAGCGGATGAAACGCGCGGCCTTGCGGCTGGCGTTGATGTCGAGCACGCCGGCCATGAACTTGGGCTGGTTGGCGACGATGCCGACCGACTGGCCGTTGAAACGCGCGAAGCAGGTGATGATGTTCTTGGCGTATCCGGGAGCCGACTCCAGGTACTCGCCGTTGTCCACGATCGCACGGATGACCTCGGCCATGTCGTAGGGTTTGTTGGCGTTGTCGGGGATGATGTCGTTGAGCGAATCCTCCAGGCGCGTGATCGAATCGTTGCAGACGGCCAGCGGAGCATCCTCCATGTTGTTCTGCGGCATGTAGGAGATGAGCTTGCGGATCAGCTCGATGCCCTCCTCCTCGGTATCGACGGCGAACTGCGCCACGCCCGACTTGGTGGTGTGCATCGTGGCACCGCCCAGCTGCTCCTGCGTCACGTCCTCGCCCGTCACGGTCTTTACGACCTTCGGGCCGGTGAGGAACATGTTCGAGGTCTCCTTCTTCATGATGATGAAGTCGGTCAGGGCGGGCGAATAAACGGCACCGCCGGCGCAGGGGCCGAAGATGGCCGAAATCTGCGGGATGACGCCCGACGACATCACGTTGCGCTGGAAGATGTTGGCATAGCCGGCCAGCGCGTTCACGCCTTCCTGGATACGCGCACCGCCCGAGTCGTTCATGCCGATGCAGGGGGCGCCGTTGCGCAGGGCCATGTCCATGACCTTGCAGATCTTGTCGGACATCGACAGCGACAGCGAACCCGCCGTCACGGTGAAGTCCTGTGCGAAAACATAGACCAGGCGTCCGTTGATCGTACCGTAACCGGTCACTACGCCGTCGCCGAAGGCATGGCTCTTGTCCATCCCGAAGTCGTAGCAGCGGTGCGTCACGAACATGTCGAACTCCTCGAAGGAGCCTTCGTCGAGCAGCATCTGGATGCGCTCGCGGGCCGTGTACTTACCCTTGGCATGCTGGGCGTCGATACGCTTCTGACCGCCTCCGAGACGCGCGGTTTCGCGGTTCTCGATCAGCTGGTTGATCTTGTTCTGAATTTCACTCATAAGTATGTAGGTTTGTAATTTTTCCGAACCCCGGAATTTCCCGGCAGGTATCGCCCGCAGCCTGCGGCCGCGTTTACAGGTCTGACCCCACCCTAAGTCACTCCTTCGGGAGGGACTTCTGTTCCGCCTTTGGCGGAATTCGGAGATTCCGCAATATTCCTTGTTACACTATTTGTTCTTATTCTCGCAAAGCTCGGTCAGGATGCCCTGGGTCGATTTGGGGTGCAGGAAGGCGATGGTCATTCCCTCGGCGCCCTTGCGCGGGGTCTTGTCGATCAGGCGGATGCCCTTGGCTTCGGCATCGGCGAGCTGCTCCTCGATATTCTCGCAGGCAAGCGCCATGTGGTGGATACCGACGCCGCGGTTTTCGATGTATTTGGCGATGGTCGACTCCTCCGAAGTGGGTTCCAGCAGTTCGATCTTGGTCTGCCCCAACATGAAAAACGCCGTGCGCACCTTCTGGTCAGCGACCTCTTCGATGGCATAGCATTTCAGGCCCAATACGTTTTCCCAGTAGGGAATTGCTTCATCGAGGCTCTTCACTGCGACGCCAAGATGCTCGATATGAGAAACTTTCATAGCAAATATAAAATTTAAGTTAGTGAATATTTCGCGTCAAATACCAGCTTGTTATTTTGCGAACACAAAGATAGGGTATTAAATTGGAAATACCCAAGAGATTTCTGGTATTTTTTTCCGGATTTATGCTCCTTTCGGGAAGGCCAAGCGCTTCACAGCGAACTGTAAATGTCGATCAGCCGGCGGGCGACGGCGTATTCCGAGAAAAGTTCGGCGCGGCGGCGTTCACGGGCTTTCATCTCGCGGCGGAAATTCACGTCCGACAGCACGTTTTCCAGCGCAGCGGCCACCTCCCCCGCCGCCTCAGGGCGGACATAGGCCGCGGCGTCGCCGGCGGCCTCACGGTTGAGCTGCGTGTCGCTCAGCACCATGGGCACTCCGGCACGCATCGCCTCCACCACGGGCACGATCGACGCCTCGATCCCGGCATCGGGCAGGTAGACGAAGGCATGGGCGAGGCGGAACAGCGCCGGCAGGTCGTCGGGGCTGAGTTCGTAGATGAAATCGACACGCGAGGCCATATGCCGCCCGCGAGCATACTCCAGCAGGGAATCCGCATAGACCGTACGGCGGCCGCAGACCACGATCCCGACCCGCTCGGCGGAAGATGCGGCAGGCGGCACGGCAGCATCCGCCGGGGTCTCGCCGCGCATGCCCGTGGCGATGCCGCCCCGCCCTGCCGCTGCGGCGGCACCCCGCCCCGGATCCCGATCGGCAGCCAGCCCGGGCAGCTCCGGGCCAGCGGCCGCGGCGGCGCGCTGCGCTGCGCGGAGCCCCTCCGCACGGATCGCACGTTCGCGTTCGCCGAGCGAGCCGACCGCCTCGAAGAGCACCTCGTGGTTATGGCGCGGTTCGACAGTGCCGAGCATGAGGATGAACCTGCCGGGCAGCATGTATTTGCGCCGCACCGCCTCGAGCTGCGCACCGCCCGGCGTTTCATGCGGGACGCGCGCGGCGAGGGGCATCACGACCTCGATGCGCCCGGGGTCGATCCGCAACCGCTCCGACAGCTCGGCGCGGGCATCGCGGTTGACCGTAATGAGCAGGCTGGCGGAGCGCAGCGCACGGCGGTAGAGCCGCAGCAGCACCAGCCGCTCGGACAGCGAATAGAGGTGCGGGTAGCGCAGAAAATTGAGGTTATGGACGGTCATCACGCTGGGGATCTTCCGCAGCAGCGGCAGGGGCAGTCCGGGGCGGAAGCCGTGGTAGAGGTCGAACTCCTTATAACGCGCCCCGTCAACGATATACTCGTGCTCGGGGGCATATTCGGCCAAAAGTTCGGCAAGGTGCCGGGAGTAAGTCCCGGCAGGTGCAGCCGGGGTGTCTTCGAATCCGATTTTCATAACTCTGCGTAAAATTTTTCGTCTATATGGCAAATAATTGTTATCTTCGCTGAAAATAAGGCTGCCTTTTTATGAAGAAAGTTTTGCTCACTTTACTCCTGGCCCTGGCACTCCCCGTTGCGGCGGCCGAGGCGCAAAACATCGCCCTCGGCGAACGCGTACCCGAGGTGAAGGTTCCGGCATGGCTCCGGGGCGGGAAACCCGCCGCCACCCCCGGCCTGACGTACGTCGAGTTTTTCCACTCGTCGAACCCGGCCTGCACCGCGTCGCTCGAACAGCTCCGGGCGATAACCGACAAATTAGGCGCCAAACTCCACGTCGTGGTCGTCACGCGGGAAAACGAGGAGAAAATCGCCCCCCTGCTTTCGCCGTTCCTCTCGCGGCACATCTCCGTCGCGCTGGACACCGGGGGCAGGATATTCTCGGCGTTCAACGTGCAGTACGTCCCGTTCGGGGTGCTGGTCGACAGCCGGAACCGGGCGCTGTGGATGGGCAACTCACTGCAGCTGACACCCGAAATCATCGAAAAATCAAGTAAATAGCACCATGTCCTTCACGAAGATAAACCATTACGAAAAAGAGTACGCAGATACCCATCACGACACGGCGCTCAACGTCACGGAAGGCGTTGAAGACCAACCTATCGTAAGCCCTTACTTCACGCGCCGCAAGAAGCGGCGGCTTTCGACCGACGAATACGTCGAAGGCATCCTCGCGGGCAACATCACCACCCTGTCGCAGGCCATCACGCTCGTCGAAAGCAACAACCCCGCCCATTACGCGCAGGCGCAGCAGATCATCGAACGCTGCCTGCCGCACGCCGGGAAATCGGTGCGCATCGGCATCACGGGCGTTCCCGGGGCGGGCAAGTCGACCTTCATCGAGGCCATCGGCAACATGGTCACCTCGCTGCGGCACAAACTGGCGGTGCTGGCCATCGACCCCTCGTCGGAACGCAGCGGGGGTTCGATCCTCGGCGACAAAACCCGCATGGAGAGCATTTCGGGCAATCCCGACGTCTTCATCCGCCCCTCCCCTTCGGCCGGGTCGCTGGGCGGCGTGGCACGCAAGACGCGCGAGACGATCATCCTGTGCGAAGCCGCGGGCTTCGACGTGGTATTCATTGAGACGGTGGGCGTCGGGCAGTCCGAGACGGCCGTGCACTCGATGGTCGACATGTTCATGCTGTTGCAGATTTCGGGTGCCGGCGACGAGTTGCAGGGCATCAAGCGCGGCATCATGGAGATGGCCGACATCATGGTCATCACCAAGGCCGACGGCGAGAACATCCACAAGGCCGAACTGGCCAAGACCCAGTTCCAGGGGGCACTGAGGCTGTTCCCCGTGCCCGAGTCGGGCTGGCGGCCCAAAGTATACACCTGCTCGGCCGTGGCCGCGACGGGGCTCGAAGAGGTATGGAAAGGCGTCGAGGAGTTCCTCGACCACATCCAGGCCAACGGCTATTTCCGCCACAACCGCAACCGCCAGAACAAATACTGGATGTACGAGTCGATCAACGAAGTGCTGCGCAACTCGTTCTACCACGACCCGGCGGTCGAAGCGCGCGTCGCAGAGTACGAAAAGCGCGTGCTGGAGGACAAAATATCGTCGTTCATCGCCGCCAAGGAGCTGCTGGACATCTATTTCAAGGATTTGAAATAACGAAGGACGATTCCCCGAGGAGAAAATGCCCGAAACGCCCGGGAACCAGTCCTATAAACGCTTTGCAGATCCGCCTCTTATCCGGCCGGACTTCTCCCGGCCGGATTTATTGTTTGTGTCATCAACCTAATCTCACCCGATATGAAAAAACTACTTCTGACCGCATCTTTGCTGATGCTTTGCGCCTTCTCCGCATCGGCACAGCAATCCAAAAACCACAAAGAGCCCCGCGTACGCTTCGGTGTCGGATACCGTTACAGCCTCGGCCTGACGGAAAAATACAAAATAGTATCCGACTTCGGCAAAATCACGTCGCCGTGGGGCGCGCCCGAATATCTTCGCGGCGGCGAACTGCGGTTTGAAGTGACCGTGCGCCTTACGCCCGACTGGAATGTCGGCGCAGGCACGGGCTTCGGCTCTTATGACGACCAAGGGGAAAAGACCTTTCTGGGCTACCTCAAGGCCGAACGATTGTACGGCAAACGCGCCAGCCGCTGGTTCAACTATGCCGAAGCGGGCGCGACCTTCTACCCGGACAACGGGGCGGGCCTGACGGGCAGTCTGGGCGGCGGCTACCGGCTCGCCATGACGCGCCGTACGCGGCTCGACTTCACGGCAGGACTGGAATACCTGAACCTCGTGGGCAAAGCCAATATTTACGACAACAGCACGGGCGAATTCATCGGCATCGAGAAGCGCGGAGCGCGGTTTAACCGCTTCGGCATCACGTTCGGCATCGCCATGCACTTCTGATTGGCCCGACAGACAAACGAACGGCCCGCCCCTTTAACCGAGGGGCGGGCTTTTCGATTGCGCTGCAATAGATCATAACGCTCAAATGTGCGCGGACAACGAATGCGGAGCGCCCGCACCCGCAAAAAACAGGCGGAGTTCTATTCCGAATCGTTATCCTTTATACCGCTCCCGCAGCAGGGCGGCCAGCTCGGGCATGCCTTCGGCGGCGCGTTTGCGGATCAGGGTCAGCGGATTGCGGATGCCCGCCGTATCGGGATTACCGGGATCGACGACATAGATCGGGATTCCGGGGCGCACGTAGCGCACCAGCGACGCGGCGGGATAGACCGCCAGCGAAGTCCCCACGACCACCATGATATCCGCCGTCCGGGCAATCTGCGCGGCACGTTCGAACATCGGCACCGCCTCGCCGAAAAAGACGATGTGCGGACGCAGCAGCGCCCCGTCGGGCGCCGTGGCGTCGAGCTTCTGCTCCCACCCCTCGATCGGGACGACCAGATCGGGATTGCGCGACGAGCGCAGGCAGGTCAGTTCGCCGTGCAGGTGAGTCACTTTCGACGAACCGGCACGCTCGTGCAGGTTGTCTACGTTCTGCGTCAAGACCTCGACCTCGAAATCCCGTTCCAGCCCCGCGATGACCTCGTGTCCGGCATTGGGCTGCGCGGCGAGCATCTCGCGGCGGCGCATGTTGTAAAACCCGATGACCGTGGCACGGTTATGCGCCAACGCCTCGGGCGTGCAGACATCCTCGATCCGGTAGGAAGCCCATAACCCGTCGGAATCGCGGAAGGTCGCCAGACCGCTGTCGGCGCTGACCCCCGCACCCGTAAAAACGACGATTTTTTTCATAAACTATAACTTTAGATAACCTAATCTATATCCAACGGCAGCAAGCAGTATCAAAAGACCGAATCCGACTGCCTTCGTAACTCCGACGGCGATGCCTTCGGTCGAAATATCGTATGCCAGCATCGCCGCCAGCACGAAAAAAGCGATCCCCAGCGCGACTTTCGCCAGCAGGGACTTTCGCCCGGCTGGTTCGGTGCGATCTGCAGGGACAGTATGATCCGGGAGCACCGCGCGATCCTCAGGCACAGTGCGATCCGGGCGCCCGGTGCGGGTGCGGAATCCCGTATTCCCGGCAGCCCTGCGGGATTCGGCCCGGCCGCCGGCACACCGCCCTTTGGGCGTCCATGCCGTGAGCAGTGCGGGCAGGCCGAACAGCAGGGAACTCACTGCCGCATGCAACGGCGACTGCCCGACCCACAGCAGGTTGAGCGGGAACATTGCCAGCGCAACCGCAAGCACCGAAACAACCGCAAAAATCCATTTCCGATTCATAGCAACATCCTTTTTATAAACATCGGGATCGACATAGCACCGGCTTTTATTGATCCTGCCATTTACTGCGTCCCGAATCAAGCCATACGGGAACAACGACGGCCGCAACCGCCATCGCCTTGAGCAGCATCCCCCCGAACCCGCGGGCCAGCGAACATTCGCCGCCCAGCATATCCGAAATCTGGGACGAGCAAACCAGGGCGAACGCCCCCAGCAGCAATACGAAACAGAGAACCCTGCCCCGCCACGCCGCACAGGATCCCACGTTACCGACGGCCTCCCCGTCCTGCCCGCCGTCGTCATCGGACGGTTCGGGCCCGACGGCGGCCCATACGCCCAAAGCCCAGCAAAAAGCAATCACCAGTGCACAGACAGCCCCCTTCCAAAGCGCCTCGGCAGTCGGGAGACCTTCACCGAAACGGCGCAGCAGGAAAATTACGACGAAGGCGACAACGGCTGCCACGGGCAGGCCGAGCCACATGCGGCTGTGCAGAAACATCCGCCAGCGTCCGGCATCGAGCAGGCCGGAAAAATAGCATCTCCACATCCTGAACATCGGATTTATTTTTTTATATCGGCTTTATTTTTTTGCGGGTCGTCGGACTGCATACGGGCGTGCGAAGGCAGCGGGCCGGCTTCCCCGGCTGCCGCAGCGGCAACGGGAGGGACGGCATCCTGCAGCGGCGGCGTGCCTTCACCGGACGCAACGTCAGCAGGAGGAGCGGCGGCAACCGCGGGAGAAACGGTCGCCGGGGCCGGCGGGAAGTCCCTGCCCGACGAAGCAACGCCCGTATCCGCGGCCGGCAGGGTCGCCCCGGCGGCCGCACGCGGCTTCTTCAGGCGGCCGCTGCGGCGCAGGGCATCGGCGATGATCCACTGGAGCTGGCCGTTGATCGAGCGGAACTCGTCGGCAGCCCATAGCTCCAGTGCGTCCATCGTCGCGGCGTCGATACGCAGTACGAAACTCTTGTTATTATTCTCTTTAGCCATCCCCAGTTAAATCAATGGTGCAGGGTTCCGGCATTCACCACGGGCTGCGCGGCTTCGTCGGCACAGAGCACTACGAGCAAATTCGACACCATAGCCGCCTTGCGCTCTTCATCCAGTTCGACGATATGCTCGTCGCCGAGGCGCTGCAAAGCCATGTGCACCATCGACACGGCACCCTCGACGATCTTCTCGCGGGCGGAGATGATGGCATCGGCCTGCTGGCGGCGCAGCATCACGGCGGCGATTTCGGGCGCATAGGCCAGGTAGTTGATGCGGGCCTCGACCACCTCGATGCCGGCCATCGCCAGACGTTCGTTGAGCGTGTGTTCGAGTTGGTCGTTGATCTGCTCGCTATTCGAGCGGAGCGTCAGCTCATCGTCCGCAATGCCATTGTTATCATAGGAATAGCAACCGGCCACCTGGCGCAACGCGGCGTCGCTCTGCACGCCCACGAAGTTCTCGAGGATGTTCATGCGCGCCGAGGCCGAAACGCCGGTCTGCCCGGCCGTAGTCGGGGCGTCGATCTCGAAAACGGCCTTGTAAATATCGTCGCGCTTGATCTTCCAGACCAGCACCAGCCCGATCAGGATCGGGTTGCCCGTCTTGTCGTTGACCTTGATCGGATCGACGTTCAGGTTGCGGGCACGGATCGAGATCTGCTTAGCCGACATGAAGGGGTTGACCCACCAGTAGCCCGTTTCGTAGAAGGTACCTTTGTATTTACCGAAAAAGACCATCACGCGCGCCTCGTTGGGTTCGAGCAGCATGAATCCCGCCATGCAGATCAGCATGCAAAGGCACCAGACGACGCCCGCCGCCACCAGCCCGCCACCGAGCACCAGCCCGGCGTCGATGCGCTGCGCGCCCGCGACGATCGCGTAAACCCCCAGGGCCAACCCGCCGAGGATCAGCACCAATGCCAGAAAACCGTTGCATTTCCAGCCTTTGTAAACGAAATTTCCATTTTCCATACCCGTGTAGTTTTAGTGATATTATTTTGATATCACAAATATATCGAACATTTTGGGATTTGCAAATTTTCCGGACATTTTTTTCACAACCGGCTTCGGCCGAAGCAAAAGAGGCCCCGCAGCCCGGTTTAGGCCGAAAAAAACCGCTCCGTGGCACAGTTCATGCAAGGTTGGAGGCGTAAACCAAAACAAAATTTACATCATGAATCAGCAAAGACACACCAACGAAGACACGCTGACCGACATTTTCGGTTCGGAGGAAATGCGCAGTCCGGCACCCACGGAATTCATCCCCAAGGGCAAGACGGCTCCCGAGATCGCCTACCAGTTAGTCAAGGACGAGACCTATCCGCAGACACAACCGCGGCTGAACCTCGCCACGTTCGTAACAACCTACATGGACGATTACGCCACACGGCTGATGAACGAGGCCATCAACATCAACTACATCGACGAAACGGAGTACCCGCGTGTCGCGGTGATGTGCGGCCGCTGCCTGAACATCGTCGCCAACATGTGGAACACCCCCGAGAAGGCCGAATGGAAGACCGGTGCGCTGGGCATCGGTTCGTCGGAAGCATGTATGCTGGGCGGCGTGGCCGCATGGCTCCGCTGGCGCCAGCGCCGCAAGGCCGCAGGCAAGCCCTTCGACAAACCGAACCTGGTGATGAGCGCCGGGTTCCAGGTCGTATGGGAGAAGTTCTGCCAGCTGTGGCAGATCGAAATGCGCACCGTGCCCCTGACGCTCGACCACATCACGCTCGACCCCAAGCAGGCGCTGGAGATGTGCGACGAGAACACGATCTGCATCGTGCCGATCGCAGGCGTCACGTGGACGGGTCTGGACGACGACATCGAGGGGCTGGACAAGGCGCTCGACGAGTACAACGCCAAGACCGGCTATGAAATCCCGATCCACGTCGACGCAGCGTCGGGCGGTTTCATCCTGCCGTTCCTCAAACCCGAGAAGAAGTGGGACTTCCGCCTCAAGTGGGTATTGTCGATCTCCACGTCGGGCCACAAGTACGGCCTGGTATATCCCGGCCTGGGATGGGTGGTATGGAAGGACAAGAAATACCTGCCCGAGGAAATGTCGTTCTCGGTAAACTACCTGGGCGCCAACATCACGCAGGTCGGCCTCAACTTCTCGCGCCCCGCAGCGCAGATACTCGGCCAGTACTACAACTTCATCCGCCTGGGATTCGAGGGGTACAAGGAGATACAGCAGAACTCGATGGACATCGCCAAGTACTGCCACCAGCAGATCGGCACGATGAAATGCTTCAAGAACTACTCGACGGAGGTCGTCAACCCGCTGTTCATCTGGATGATGGATCCCGAGTACGACAAGAAGGCCAAGTGGACGCTGTTCGACCTGCAGGCCAAGTTGCAGCAGAGCGGCTGGATGGTTCCCGCCTATACGATGCCCAAGAACATCGAGGACGTGGTCGTAATGCGTATCGTGGTGCGCCAGGGCATGTCGCGCGACATGGCCGACATGCTGATGGGCGACATCCGCAACGCCATCGCCGAATTCGAACAGCTGGAGTACCCCACTACCTCGCGCATCAAGTACGAGAACAAGGAACACCAGAAGGGAAAAGTCTTTACGCACTAATATGCCCCGTCCGGCCGCAGGCGTGTCCGGGAAGGGCATGCCGGGCCGCCGGCACCGGACGGCAGACCGACAGCCGGGAGCGGGCAACTCCCATATCGGACTGTACGTACGGCGTGACGCCGAAGCGTCACAGGTTACCGTCCCGGCACCCCTGCTTCGGCAGGGGTTTTTACGAGAGGGCTCCGGCACCCCGGAACGAATGCCGGAAAGCGGGCGCCCCGGCGCCTGCAGCCAAAGCATTTCGCGCCCTGCGGGGTTGCGAAGGGTCGCGCAGACGGCTTCCACTCGCAGTGGAGGCCGTCTTTTTTTATCGGGATGCAGCCGAGGGGCACAAAGGACGACCGCGGAATCACACAGGCCCTCAGAGGGGCATCCGCACTGGCCGGGGCACAGGAAGAAAGCATTCAGCCCGGACACAGGGCGGGCACCGGCCGTAAAGGGACAATCCGGCCGGCGGGAGAGACGCTGCGACCAATAAGACAAATATGTGCCCGGAAAGGAGAAAAACAACCGGAGGGGAGGCGGATGCGATTTTCATTATACCGATTTGTTTTGTAACTTTACGACGTTTTTATCCAACCGCAGACAAATGGCAGAAACATTCAATATCTTCCTGATCGTCATGGCCGTGCTGGCCGCCGGGGTTTACGTCGCCCTGCACTTTTTCGAAGCCGGGTACGGCTATCTGTTCAACCCGAAATACGGCCCCCCGGTACCCAACAAGGTGGGCTGGGTCGTGATGGAGTCGCCCGTGTTCATCGCAATGTGCGTGCTCTGGCTCATGTCCGGGCGGACATGGGAGGCCGGGCCGCTGGCGCTCTTCGTGCTGTTCCAGGCGCACTACCTGCAGCGCGCCTTCATCTTCCCGCTGCTGCTGCGCGGAGAGTCGAAGATGCCGCTGGGGATCGTCGTGATGGGCATGGCGTTCAACACCCTCAACGCGCTGATGCAGGGCGGGTGGATCTTCTACGTCTCGCCCGAAGGCTATTACGCCGACTGGTTCGCAAAGCCCTACATTTACGTCGGGGGAGCCCTGTTCATGGCGGGGATGGCCGTAAACCTCCATTCCGACCATATCATCCGCAACCTGCGCAAGCCGGGCGACACGCGCCACTACATTCCCCGCGGGGGGATGTTCCGATACGTCTCGTCGGCCAACTATTTCGGCGAACTGCTCGAATGGACGGGCTTCGCCGTAGCTTCGTGGTCGTGGGCCGGGGCGGTATTCGCCTGGTGGACGTTCGCCAACCTCGCGCCCCGTGCGGCATCGCTCTACAAGCGTTACGCCCAAGAGTTCGGGAAGGAATTCACGGCGCTGAAACGAAAAAAGATCATACCTTTCATCTATTAACCTACCGGAAAATGTCATCACTGTTCACCCCTTATAAATTAGGCCCCGTGACACTGCGCAACCGCACGGTACGTTCGGCGGCGTTCGAGTCGATGGGGCGTCATTTCGGCCCCACGGAGCAGCTCAAGGAGTACCACGTTTCGGTGGCGCGCGGCGGCGTGGGGATGACCACGCTGGCCTACGCCGCGGTATGCCGCAGCGGGCTGTCGTTCGACAAGCAGTTGTGGCTGCGCCCAGAGATCGTGCCCGGGCTGCGCGGGATAACCGACGCCGTACACCGCGAAGGCGCGGCGGCCGGCATCCAGATCGGGCACTGCGGCAACATGACCCATTTGACGACCGCCGGGCAGATCCCGATCGGCGCGTCGACGGGGTTCAACCTCTATGCCTACACCCCCGTGCGGGGTATGCGCAAGGACGAGATCGCGCAGGTGGCACGGGATTTCGGGAAGGCCGTCCACACCGCGCACGACGCGGGGTTCGACTCGGTGGAGGTACATGCCGGGCACGGCTACCTGATCTCGCAGTTCCTCTCGCCCTACACCAATCACCGGAAGGACGAGTACGGCGGGACTTTGGAAAACAGGATGCGCTTCATGCGGATGTGCCTCACAGAAGTGATGGAGGCCGCGGCGAAAACGGGGACGGCCGTATTGGTGAAGCACAACATGTACGACGGGTTCAAGGGCGGCATCGAGATTCCCGAAAGCATCGCCATAGCCCGCGAGATCGAACGCTTCGGTGTCGACGGCATCGTGCTTTCGGGCGGGTTCGTGTCCAAGGCCCCGATGGCCGTGATGCGGGGGCTGATCCCGATCTACACGATGAGCTACTACTCGCCCCTGTGGCTGCGCTATTTCATCCGCTGGTGCGGGCCCTTCATGATCCGGCAGTTTCCCTTCGAGGAGTGCTATTTCCTGGAAGACGCCAAGAAATTCCGCGCCGAGCTGAAATGCCCGCTGGTATATGTCGGCGGGCTGGTGAGCCGCGAAGGGATCGACAAGGCGCTGGACGCAGGGTTCGAACTGGTGCAGATGGCCCGGGCGCTGGTCAACGACCCGGCGTTCGTAAACAAGCTCCGCGAGGGCGACGCTTCGACACGCAGCGGCTGCGACCACCGCAACTACTGCATCGCGCGGATGTACTCGGTGGACATGAAATGCTGCAAGCATTGCGACGGGCTGCCGCGCAGGATACGCGAAGAACTGGCCAAGCTGCCGTAAGCATGGAACACATGGAGAAGCGTAAACGGAACAGCGAAACGGCCGGGGCCGCGGCACAAGGCGGGACGCCAGCCGGATACCGGAACCTCAGAGACAAGGCCGGGTGCAGGGAACACGCGGCCGAGCCGCAAGGCCGCCGGATGGAACGCGGCGCAGTGGCGCCGGGCAGCGCATGGGCGCTGGTGACGGGCGCCGGGTCGGGCATCGGGCGCTGCTACGCCCTGCGGCTGGCAGCGCTGGGCTACCGGCTGGTGATCGCGGGCGACAACCGCGCACCGCTCGAAGCCGTGGCGGAAGAGATACGGAATGCCCGGCCGGCCGGGCGAAAAGCAGCCGCGAAAGAGCCGGAAGCCGCGGAAGGATCGGAAGTTGCCGAAAAATCGAAAGTTGCGGAAGGACTGGGAGTTGCAGCATCCGCAGACGGAAGCGGGGCGCCGGGACGCGAACCGGCGGCGGCGATTGCCGAAGCTACGGGGGAACCCGGGGCTGAAACGGACGGGAACGGGGCGCTCGCAGCCGGTAGTGCGCAGCAAGGCGTCGGCAGCGGAAAGGAGTGCGGCAACAGGGCAACGGCGGCCGTGACGCCCGACGTGCGGGTGATTGCGATAGATCTGGCGCGGGTCGGGGCGGCACAGGAGTTGTACGACCGCATGACAGCCGAGGGGATCGTGGTCGACGTGGTGATCAACAACGCCGGGATATTCTCGTTCTGCGACATCCTCGACACGCCGGCGGAGCGCATCGAGCGCATCATCCTGCTGCACGACCTGACCGTCACGCAGCTATGCCGCCTCTTCGCCGCGGACATGGTACGCCGCGGCGTGCGGGGGCACATCCTCAACATGTCGTCCTACTCGCTGTGGATGCCGTTCCCGGGGCTGGCGCTATACAGCGCCTCGAAAGCCTACATGCGCTCGTTCTCCGTGGCTTTCGCCAAGGAGGTGCGCGAACGGGGCATCCGCGTCACGGCGGTTTGCCCGGCGGGCGTAGCGACAGACCTCTACGGGCTGACGCCCTACTGGCAGCGCATCGGCCGCAAACTGGGCGTGCTCATCACCCCCGACAGTTGTGCGCGCAGGGGGCTGAAAGCGTTGTGGAGGGGCAGGCGGTGCATCGTACCCGACTGGTGGAACCGCGCCTGGATCCCCTTTTGCAAGGTATTGCCGATGTGGGTGCTGCGTCCGGTACGGCGTTTCACGATGAAGTTCCAGAAATAAGGCGGAACGACGCAGGCAGCCACCGCAGGAAGCGTGCTGTCCTGCCGGGCAGCACACGGCACGGGCACGGGCTGCGTCGCCGGGGAGAAGCAGGAAGCAGTACGGCGGAGCCAAACTCCGCGGACGCGGCGCACGGACAAGACATTAGATAAATATGAAAGATATTAAAAATGTAATTTTCGACCTCGGGGGTGTCCTCGTAGACCTCGACATAGAGCGCTGCACAGCGGCATTCAGGGAGCTCGGCATGAACCGGGTCGCCGGACTGATAAACCCCTGCTACCCCGCCGAGATGATCGGACGGCTGGAACGGGGCGACCTGTCGTTCCACGAGGCATGCGACGCGATGCGGAAGCTCGACGGGCGGTACGACGTCACCGACGCCCAGATCGCCGGGGCATACGGCGCGTTCCTGGTGGGGGTTCCGGTCTGGAAACTGCGCCAGGTGGAACGGCTGCGCGGGGCGGGGATTCGCACCTACGTATTGTCGAACAACAACCCGGCGTCGATGGAGGTCATCCGCGGCGAATTCACGGCCGACGGGCACACGATGGACGACTATTTCGACAAGGTATACCTCTCCTACGAACTGCGCGAGCTGAAACCCTCGGAAGCGATCTTCCGCAAGGTGATCGCCGACAGCGGCATCGTCCCCGCGCAAACACTCTTCATCGACGACGGGCAGAAGAATGTGGACGCGGCACAGGCGCTGGGCTTCGCGGTGTACAAGCCCGCACCGGGTGAGGATTTCGGACACCTGTTGGAAGAGATAACCGCAACGAAATAGCAGCGCCGTCCGGAATGCCCGGAGGCAGGGCCGCAACCGGGCAAATACGGAGGCCACAGGGCTCCTGCCGAAAGGCAACGCATACGGATCGCGGCAAAGTTATATCCGGGAAAGCCGCCTTTTTCCGAAAAACAGGACTGCAAAAAACGTCCGGCAAGCAAACAGACAGCCCCGCCCAACAGGAATCCGGCACACGGCCGGGAAGGGTGGATTTCGGGGCAAAAGTTTGCCGGAACGAAAAAAAGCGGTTATCTTTGCAACCCGGAACCCGGATGGTTCCCCCGGCCGGAATGCCCGGGATTGACACACAACAGCCTCGCGGGGTTGCACAAGGCCAATCACGGGGTCAAGGTCGGGAACGACGGGGTGTAGCGCAGTCCGGTTAGCGCACCTGCTTTGGGAGCAGGGGGTCGTGGGTTCGAATCCCGCTACCCCGACACGAGAAAAAAGCCTTTCAGACAGCTCTGGAAGGCTTTTTTGTGTTTGTCGCAAAGCATCCTATTTTGCCGGTTTTTGCTCGGTTAACACGTTTTTCGACTAGTTGTGTAAACCGATGTGCAGCGGCGGGTATAGTGACCTGCGGAAATTATCCGCCCCGCAGACCGTCCGCGACCATGTATCGCAGCCACCCGGCAGCAGCAGTTCGAAAGCACGGGGCTTGCAGGCGGGAGACGGAACGGGGAAACAGGGTGAGACAATGGAAGGGACGACGGAAAGGACGATTGGAAAGGTGCCGAAAGGGATGATGGAAGGGGCAACAGAGAAAGGCAACGGGGATAGGCAACAGAAGGGGTACTGCAAGCGCTGACGGAAGAGGCGGCAGCCGAAATATAACCGGGAAGGCGTTTTTTGCAGAAATTATTTTGACTTTTCGGATTTTCGACTTATCTTTGTGCGCTCTTAAAACGATAAGAGCCCCAAATGTTCGGGGTGTAGCGCAGTCCGGTTAGCGCGCCAGCTTCGGGAGTTGGAGGTCGCTGGTTCGAATCCAGTCTCCCCGACAAATCGGCAGACTGCTCGATAGGGTAGTCTGCTTTTTTATTGAAATTCCGGCGGAAGCCGCAGCGTTCGGAGTGTAGCGCAGTCCGGTAGCGTATCTGGTTTGGGACCAGAGGGTCGCAGGTTCGAATCCTGTCACTCCGACAGACAATGTATGAAACGAGGCAACCCCTCCGATCCTGTGATCGGAGGGGTTGTTTTGATTTATTCCTGCCTTTGCCCGACCGGCGGAGTCCCTGCCGGCGGTGCGGTTTCCGTGGTTTCTGCGGGTGATGCGCCTCCTGCCGCCGGCGCGGTGTCCGTTGCGTCCGGCAGATTGTACGCCGGGAGGGCCGGACTGCCCGCCGCACCGGCGCTTCCCGCCCCGTTGGCGCTTCCAGGCGAGGCGGCGCTTCCCGTCGCATGGCCGCTTCCCGGTGATGCGGCGTTTTCCGCCCCGTTGGCGCGCTCGGTCCCGTCGCTACGCGCTGTCCCGCTGACGCTTTCCGCCGCACCGGCATCCTCCGGCTGCTGTTCCCCGATTTCGAGGGTCTCGCCGTCGACGCCCAGGGCGATCGTGTAGCGGTTGCGGCCCGTGTAGGCTGCAAGGGCCAGCGAGTCCATCGGTTGCAGACGGAATGCCGGGGGCTGGATCCCGTGCGTGCTGAACATATACTCCGCCAGCGCCTTGTCGCGCGAGGCCATCATCCGCCGGAGCTGTCCGAGTGCCTGCCCGCGGTAGAGCGCGAGGGCTTTGGCATCCGGCGACAGGCCCTGCACCGGGCGCCCCTGCGCCGTGAGCAGCGAATCGGCGAAGGCCTCCACGGCGGGGGTGCGGATGTCTGTCTGCTGGAGTTTTTCGTATTCGAGCATCGAGAGCCGCGGCCGCTGTCCCGCCGGGTCGGCTGCCGCGAGGTTGTTGTGGTAGGCCAGCCGCAGGACGTTGGCGGCCTGTGCCGGCAGCGCGCGGGAGAGGTTGATGCGCTGGGTCAGCGCGACCTGCATCTCGGGTTTCTCCTTGAGCAGCTGGGCGATCTGGTCGAACGAGGCGTATTGTTCCGACGTAAAGGCGTACTGCGCCGCGTCGAGGGGGATGTATTCGAGGTTGTCGCGGCTGCCCGAGAGGAACGAGAAGGGCGCCGTCACGACTTTGAGCAGTACGTTGCCGATGGCCTTGAGCACGATTTTGCGGTAGGAGAACTCCGGCGAATCGAGGTCGCCGCCGACCGGAAGGTCCATCTTCACGTGACCCGTCTTGTCCTTGAGCACGTAAAGCCCCAGTTTGAGCGGAATGTTCATCTCGGGTTTGAGGTCCTTGCGCTTTTTGTCCACGCGCGGCTCGAAGACGTCGAGGTGGTTCGTGCCGTCGAGATACCGGTTGCGGATGACGTTCTGGCTGCGGTACGTGAGGTTGCCCCGCGTCAAGGGGTAGGCCGTGAAGTGCTCGCAGTAGGGCGAGAAGTCGCGCAGGTCGAGGTTCGAGAGCCAGAGCGTGATGTTCTGGTTGTTCATGTCGTCGAGTGTGCCTTCCCAGCGGAGTTTCGCCTGTCCGGTGCGCTGCATCCGCGCGTCGATCTCAAGGCGGTTGCGCTTCGAGGGGTCGAAGCCGCGGCTCCGCATCCGGATGTCGGTCACGGCGTATTCGAACGGGCGTTCCATCGTCAGGTCGCGCAGCGTCACCCGTCCTCCGGCGATTTCGAGGTCGGCGATCTGCAACGTCGGACCGGGGCCGGATACGGTCTTTGGCGCGGGTTCCTCCGGCGCGGTCGGGGCCGCCGGGGTCTCGGGCGAAGGCTTTATCAGCGCCGAGAGGTTGTCGCCCCCGGGCGTGAGTTCGGTCAGCAGGGAGAATCCTCCGACGTAGAGGCGGTCGAATCGGAAGCGCATCTTCCCCAGATCGCCCTCCGCGAGCTGTACGCCCAGCGTGTCGACCCCGGCCACGGGCCGCTGCTGCATGTCGACGAGCGAGAATCCCGCCAGCGAGGCGGTCCCTTCGGTGCGCAGCGAAAGCAGGTGCTCCGTGTCGCCCCGCAGGCGGATGTCGGCCGAGAGGCGTCCCGCGACGCCTCCGATGTCGAGCGACTGGCGGAAGTAGGGCAGCATTCCCGCAAGGGTCATGTCTTTGAGCTTCAGCCCGATGTCGAATTCCGACGAGGCGATGTCGTAGGCCACGCTCGTCGCCAGCGAACCTCCCTCGGCGAAGTTGAGCACGGCGCCCACGTCGGTCTTTTCGCCGCCGAAATAGACGCCCGGAATTTGCAGGTCGATGTCGTTCAGCCCCCACGTGGCGTTGAGTTCGAGGTCCTTGTAGAAGAGGCGTCCCCTGCGGATGCGGATGTCGTAAAGCCCGATTTCCCACGGTTCGGACGGTTCTTCGGCCACGGCCGTGGTGTCCGTCGTCATGAAACGGCCGAGGATGTCGTCGAAACTGAACGCATTGCCCTGCTGGTAAACCTTCACGTCGGGAGCGGTGAAGTGCAGGTGCTTCACCTCGACGCGGTTCGAGAGCAGCGGCAGCAGGCGCAGGCGCATGTCGAAACTGTCGAGCGCGAAGAAGACCGTCGAGTCGTTCGTGCCGCCGATCCGCAGCCCTTCGACACGCAGGCGTCCCGTGAAAATATTGATCCGCAGGCGCTCCATGCGGATCGAGCGGCCCAGCAGTTCGCGGTCGTGTTTCTCGACGTAGTTCTTCGTCACGGGCGAAACGGCCACGGCGAGGGCCAGTACCAGTACGATCAGTACGGCCGTGACGATCAGCGCGATTTTATAGGCTTTCTTCATAGCGGTTGAGATTTTCGAGTATGTGGCCGAAATCCTCCTCCGGGCCGGGCATGTATACCGAGAACCCGAGGGACTGTGCGGCGTCGACGTTCCTCTGTCCGTCGTCGATGAACAGCGTTTGGGCGGGAAGCATGCCGTCTGCGGCGATCATCTTGCGGAATATGGCCTCGGAAGGTTTCAGTTCGCACAGCTGGTAGGAGAGGTAGACGGCGTCGAAATAGTCGTCCATCGTCTTGCCGTCGGCCGTGAACATCCGGCGGATGTACTTCATCGACGCGGGGTTGTTGTTCGAGAGCACGCAGGTCCGTATTCCGCGCTCGCGCAGGGCGTCTATCTGGCGGAGTTTCGCGACCGGGATACGCACCAGAAACCGGCCGTAGGCCCAGGCGATCTGCGCGTCGGTGACCTCCTGCCGTCCGGATAGCTGCCGCATCTGGTCGCAGGCCTCGTGGAACGAGATGTCGCCGCGCTCCAGCCGTCCGATCATTTCGGCGGGGTAATAGGGGTTGATCAGATCGGCCACGGCATCCATCCCGAGGCTCCGGAAGGCGCCGATGCAGCGGTCCCTGTCCAGATCGACCAGCACGCCTCCGAGGTCGAAGACGACGGTTTTGATTGTATTCATAATTTATCGGTTATTTGCTTGTTGTGCGTTTTT
>OHRP01000083.1_pt1 | contig 36149 bp, 20 predicted proteins | sample 1578451 | NCBI WGS metagenome assembly OHRP01 (sample SAMEA3879588, study PRJEB24766) | human gut metagenome | biome: human-associated habitat; feature: feces | place: USA | collected 1985/1987
GCGGGATGATCGTCACCCGGCGGCACACCTGGTCGCGGTCGTTGATCGTCTCGATATAGTGGGTCTTAACACCCGCCTTCTGAAGCTCCTTGAAAATCAGGGTCGAGATGGCGTTGTTCAGCACGCCCTTGTTTTCGATCGTGGCTTTCTTGATGTTGTTGAAAGCCGTTGCCGCATCCTTGTAGTGGATGATGATCTTGTCGGGATCGTCGGTGCGGAAAACCTGTTTTGCCTTGCCTTCGTAGAGCATTTCGAGCTGTTTCATGGTGTTTGTGAGTTTAAGTTTTATGTTGTACTAATTTTTGCGGAAATAGTTGACGGCATTGCGGAACAGCGACTGCTCCTTCTCGCCTGCGATATTTTTGAAGAGGTTTTTCTCGTAACGCTCCGTATGCCCCATCTTGCCGAGGATCTGGCCGTCACGCGACACCAGGCCCTCGATGGCATACGACGAACCGTTGGGGTTGTACGGCGCCTCGGCCGTCGCACGCCCTTCGGGATCGACATACTGGAAGGCCACCTGCCCGTTGGCGAACAGCTCCCCGGCCAGTTCTTCGCTCACGACGAACTTGCCTTCGCCGTGGCTGACAGCGATCGAGTGGATGTCGCCCAGGCCAAAGCCCGCGAGCCACGGGGAGTTGAGCGTCGAGACGCGCGTCGAGACGATCTGCGAAATATGGCGGTTGATGTCGTTGCGGAACAGCGTCGGCGAATCCTTGGTCACCATGCCCAGGCGGCCGTAAGGCAGCAGGCCGGATTTGACGAGCGCCTGGAAACCGTTGCAGATGCCGAGGATCAGCCCTCCGCGGTCGAGCAACGCATGGATTTCATCGCGTATATCCTTATTGTTGAGTACGTTGACGATAAACTTGGCGCTGCCGTCGGGTTCGTCGCCCGACGAGAAGCCGCCGCTCAGCACGAAGATATGGGCGCGGCGGATATGTTCCTTCATTTCGCGGATCGAACGCAGAATGTCGTCGCCCCCGAGGTTGCACAACACGCTCATTTCGACCTCGGCCCCGGCCTTGCGGAATGCTTTGGCCGTGTCGTAGTCGCAGTTGGTGCCCGGGAACACGGGGATATAGACCAGCGGATGTTCGACGGCTTCGCCCCGATAGGCGAAAGTCCGGGGTGCGGGCTCCGAGGTCATCACCCCGGCATGGTTCTCCCCCTTGTCGGGGTAAACGGCCGCGAATTTCTCGGTATTGGCCTTGTAGAGGGCGTCGAGCGGCATTTTCACGCCGTTGACGGTCAACGCCCCATCGGCTGCGGTCATACCCAGCAGCCCGGCCGCAGGATGGGTCAGTTCGACGGCGCTCTCGACAAGGATCGAACCATAGGCGTATCCGAAGAGTTCCGCCTCGTCCATCTCCACCTCGGCGCCGATGCGGTTGCCGAAAGCCATCTTGGCAAGACCTTCGGCGACACCTCCGAAGCCCACCGACCATGCGGCGAGGATATTGCCGCGTTCGATATTTTCGCTGACGAAGCCGAAGTTGTCCTTCAGCTGCGCCGTGTCGGGCATATGGTTCTCCCTAGGCGTATGGCGCACCAGGTAGATACGGTTGCCGGCCTTCTTGAAATCGGTCGAAATGACCGTCCCGGCATTCACCGTCGTGATGCCGAAGGCCATCAGCATGGGCGGGACGTTGATATGCTGGAACGTGCCCGACATCGAGTCCTTGCCGCCGATCGAGGGCAGGCCCAGTTCGACCTGCATCTTCAGCGCACCGAGCAGGGCACCCAGCGGCTTGCCCCACGAGCGGGGATCGCGGGTCATGCGTTCGAAATATTCCTGGTATGAGTAACGCATCCTGTCATAACGCGCGCCCGCAGCCACGACCTTGGCAGCAGCTTCGACGACGGCATACGCAGCACCGTGGTAAGGGCTCCACGAGGCCAGGTAGGGATTGTAGCCGAAGGCCATGATGCTGGCCGTGTCGGTGTAACCGTCGGTCGGGAGTTTCTGCACCGACACCTGCGTTTCGCTGCCCTGCGTGCGGCCGCCGAACGGCATCAGCACGGTGGAACGGCCGATCGTCGAATCGAACATTTCGATCAGGCCGCGCTGCGAGACGACATTGTTGTCTCGCAGGTTCTCCTCGAAGCGTTCGGCAAACGTCGCGCCCACGACCTCGCGGGCAAAGGGATCGCGGTTCTCCACCTCGCCGATCATGGCTTCGGCATAATGCTTCGCCCCGGCGCTGTCGATGAATTCACGGGCGAGGTCTACGACTTTGCGCCCTTTGTTGAACATCCGCATACGGGCCGTATCCGTCACGTCGGCCACCTCGACCGCCTCGATATTCTCCTCGCGGCAGTAGCCCATGAATTCGGCGACGTCCTTCGCCTCGACGACCACGGCCATACGCTCCTGCGACTCGCTGATCGCCAGTTCCGTGGAATTCAGGCCGCTATACTTGGTCTTCACACGGTCGAGGTAGATGTCCAGCCCGTCGGCCAGCTCGCCGATAGCGACGCTGACGCCGCCGGCACCGAAGTCGTTCGATTTCTTGATGAGCCGCGTCACCTCCGGGCGGCGGAACAGGCGTTCGAGCTTGCGCTCCTCGGGGGCATTGCCCTTCTGCACCTCGCTGCCGCAGGTTTCGAGCGACTTGGTATTGTGCTCTTTCGACGAACCCGTGGCGCCGCCGATACCGTCACGCCCCGTGCGGCCGCCCAGCATGACGATCTTGTCGCCCGGGACGGGCTTTTCGCGGCGGACGTTTTCAGCCTTCACGGCACCGACCACGGCACCGACTTCGAGGCGCTTGGCCACATAGTCCTCGTGGTAAATCTCGCGCACATGGGTCGTTGCCAGCCCGATCTGATTGCCGTAACTGGAGTAGCCCGCGGCGGCCTTCTTCGAAATGACGCTCTGTGGGAGCTTGCCTTCGAGCGTATCGGATACCTTCTGGTAGATATTGCCGGCACCCGTCACGCGCATGGCCTGGTAGACGTAGCTGCGCCCCGACAACGGGTCGCGGATAGCGCCGCCCAGACAGGTCGAAGCGCCGCCGAACGGCTCGATCTCGGTCGGGTGGTTATGGGTTTCGTTCTTGAATTGCAGGAGCCACTTCTCGGTCGCCCCGTCGACATCGACATCGACGTATACCGAGCAGGCGTTGTTCTCGTCGCTCACTTCCAGGTCGTCCAGCAGCCCTTTCTTGCGCAGGTAGCGGGCGCCGATGGTCGCCATGTCCATCAGGCAGATGCTCTTGTGCTCGCGCCCCAGTTCGCGGCGGATGCGCAGGTAGAGGGCCAGCGAATCCTCGATCTCGTCCTTTGCGAACGACTCCTCGACCGTGATGCCCTCCAGCTCGGTGGTGAAGGTCGTATGGCGGCAGTGGTCACTCCAATAGGTGTCGAGGATGCGCAACTCGGTCTCGTAGGGGTCGCGCCCCTCGGCACGGAAATATTTCACCACCTCGCGCAGGTCGTCGGCATTCATCGCCAGCCCGTACCGCTTGCAGCAGGGTTCCAGTTCGGCGTCGGTCATCTTGGTGAAGCCTTCCAGCACGGCGACGGGCTTCACCTCGGCCTGTTCCATGTCGGTCAGCACGTCCAGATTCTTCTCGCGCGACTCGACCGCGTTGATATAGTAATGGCGAATGCGCGCCAGGTCTTCGTCGGAAACGGCATCGTCGAACAGCAACAGCTTCGACGAGCGGATGCGCACCTGGGCCGACGGGTCGATCAGCCGCACGCAGTCGACGGCCGACGCGGCACGTTGGTCGAACTGGCCGGGGAGGTACTCCACGGCGATGTATTTCCGTCCCGCCAGGTCGCACGAATCGGTCACGCTGTCGGTTACCACTTCGCCAAAGACGCTGTAACGGCTCTTTTCGAGCAGCTCTCGGCTGAACCCGAACAGGTCGTAGACGTTGAGCAACCGCAGGCTGCGGATGTCCAGGTTCAGATTGGTGTTCAGCTCCCGGCGCAGGCTGTCGGCCTCGACCCGGAAACGGGGATGTTTCTCAACAAAAATCCGGTAGTTTTCCATGTTATTTCGTTTGCACTTATTTTACGAATCTGTCAGCCCACGCGGCACCGTATTCCCCGGCGTCCATCCCGACGAAGGTGATATGCCCCATCTTGCGCTTCGGACGGCTCTCGGTCTTGCCGTAAAGGTGGACATGGACACCCGGGCGGTTTTCGGCGGCGACTCTCTCGGCCGCTTCGAGATCCTGCCCCAAAATGTTCTTCATCACGGTCGGCGCCACGAGCCGCGGCTCCTGCAACGGTTCGCCCAGCAGGAAGCGCACCAGTTCGCGGAACTGGTTGGTCGTGCACCCCTCGATGGTATAGTGCCCCGAATTGTGGGGCCGCGGCGCCATTTCGTTGAAATAGAACTCCCCGTCGCGGATGAAGAACTCGATGGCGAGGATCCCGCGGTAGCGGCAGGATTTCATGAACCGCTCGCCGGCCGCAGCCATGCGGCTGCGCAGGCCGTCGTCGATCCCCTCGGCGGGGACGAAGCACAGGTCGAGGATGCCGTCGCGGTGGACGTTCCGCCCGATGGGGAAATGGATGACGCGCTCCCCGTCCGAGACCATCACGATGCTGGCTTCGAAATCGAACGGCACGAACGCCTCCAGGATGCAGGGTACGGAGAGCATCGGCAGCGCACGCGGCACGTCGGCCTCGTCCTTCAACACCAATTGCCCGTGGCCGTCGTATCCCAGCGTACGGGTCTTGAGCACCGCCGGGAATCCGATCTCGGCCAAGGCGGCACGCAGCGACGCCTCGTCGTCCACGGCGGCGTACAGGGGCGTCCGCAGCCCGTTGGCGCGGGCATTGTCCTTCTCGCGCAGGCGATCCTGCGAATCGTAGAGCGGGCGGAAACCCTGCGGGATGTTGTATTTCTTTTCCAGCGGGATCAGCACGCTGCCCGGGACGTTTTCGAATTCGTAGGTCACCACATCGCTGCGGCGGCAAAGCTCTTCGAGCGCCGCGGCATCGTCATACGCCGCCACGATGTGCCCGTCGCTCAGCGCGAACGCGGGGGCGTCGGGCGCAGGGTCGAGGCACAGCGTGCGCGCCCCGAGCAGGTGCGCCTGCTCGACGATCATCAGCCCCAGCTGACCGCCGCCGATGATACCGATCGTTTTCGTTTTCTCTGCCATAGTCGCCTCCCCTGCCGGATTAAAGTTCTGCCGCCAGCACGTCGGCGGTCTGTTTCGCACGGAACGCTTCGAGCCGGGCGGCCAGCTCCGCATCCTGCAGTGCGAGGATCGACACGGCTATCAGCGCCGCGTTCTTCGCCCCGTTGATGGCCGTCGTCGCCACCGGAACGCCCGCAGGCATCTGCACGATCGAAAGCAGCGAATCCAGCCCGTTCAGGGCCCGCGACTTCACGGGGACGCCCACCACGGGGAGCGTGGTCATCGAGGCCACCATGCCCGGCAGGTGCGCGGCACCGCCCGCACCGGCGATAATCACCCCGATACCACGGCTTTTGGCCGTCTTGGCATATTCGCACAGCAGGTCAGGGGTACGGTGGGCGCTCACCACGCGCTTTTCGAAATCGACCCCGAATTGTCCGAGCATGGCGACGGCATCGGCCATCACCTCATAATCGCTCACCGAGCCCATAATAACACCGACCTTCATACCTTTGGTTTTAAGTTTGAAAAAAAGACAGACCGCCACGACACGTATGTCATGGCGGTCTGGTATCTATCTGCGTATTCCGCTCCCGGACACCTGCTGCCCTTGCATCTGCGTACTCCGATCCTGCTGTCGGCACGACGACGAATAGAACGCAGCGGCCTGGCCCTGCTGTTTCTTACGTTCGCGTTGGTCGATTCTGTCGGTAGATGTCATGGGGAGGTGTTCGGATTAACCTAACAATTGTCAAAACAACGCTACAAAAATAGCGCTTTTCAGCCGATTTACAAAATCCCCGGGCATATTCTATTGACAAATTATCGACATTTCGGGATTCCGGCAAAAACAAAAAATCCGCCGCAGCCGTGAGGCCGCGGCGGATTGACATCGGTTCAACCCGTCCGTGCTATTCGCGGCTGAACGAGTAAGGGGCATCCCCGGGCTCCGTACCCCGCGTGTAATCGGGGTCGGGACGCATCGAGAAGCGGACGCCGGCACCCTTCACGAGGTCGGAATGGCGCAGGAAATTATACGTATAGGATTTCCCGTCGAACTGCACGGCTCCGATATAACGGTTCTCGGGGCTGTTGTCCGGCGCTTCGAGCACAATCTTATTCCCGTTTTCGAGGTTCACGACGGCCTTGCGGAACAGCGGCGAACCGACGACGTATTCGTCCGAAGCCGGGCAGACGGAATAGAACCCCAGGGCGGAAAAGACATACCAGGCCGAAGTCTGGCCGTTGTCCTCGTCGCCGCAATAGCCGTCGGGACAGGCCGAATAGAGGCGATCCATCACCTCGCGCGCCCAGTACTGGGCTTTCCACGGGGCACCCGCATAATTATAGAGGTAGATCATGTGCTGCGCAGGCTGGTTGCCGTGGGCGTAGTTGCCCATGTCGGCCACCTGCATCTCGGTGATCTCGTGGATGCGGAATCCGTAGTAGCTGTCGTCGTAGATCGGCGGCACGACGAATACCGAGTCGAGCATCTGGACGAACTGCTCCCGGCCGCCCATCAGGTCGACGAGCCCCTCGACGTCGTGGAATACCGACCACGTATAATGCCACGAGTTACCCTCGGTGAAGGCGTCGCCCCACTTGTAGGGGCTGAACGGCGCCTGGAACTTGCCGTCCCTGAGGCGGCCGCGCATCAGGCGGGTCTCGGGGTCGAAGACATTGCGGTAGTTCCGGGCACGCGCCGCCCACTTGTCCAGTTCGGCCTGGGGACGGTTCAGTTTCTTCGCCACCTGCAGAATACACCAGTCGTCGTAGGCGTATTCGAGCGTACGTGCCACGTTCTCGGGAATGTTCACGTCGTAAGGAATATATCCCAGCTCGTTGTAGTACTCGTGCCCCCAGCGTCCGGTCGACGCAACGGTCGGGTGCACGTGCTCCGTGGCGTACACCATCGCATCGTAGAGCACCCCGAGGTCTTTGTCGTTCGTGCCCTTCACCACGGCATCGGCCACGACCGAAGCGGAATTGTTGCCCACCATGCAGCCGCGGTGCCCGGGCGACGCCCATTCGGGCAGGAAACCGCTCTCACGGGCGGCGTTGGCGAGTCCCTGCTGGATTTCGGCGTTCACGGACGGGTAAACGAGGTTCAGCAGCGGGAAGAGGCTGCGGAAGGTGTCCCAGAACCCGGTGTCGGTATACATGTAGCCGGGGAGCACCTCGCCGTTGTAGGGGCTGTAATGCACGACCTCGCCCTGGTCGGTCACCTCGTAGAACTTACGCGGGAAGAGCACCGAGCGGTAGAGGCACGAATAGAACGTACGGTACTGGTCGTCCGTACCGCCCTCGACCTCGATGCGTCCCAGCACATCGTCCCAGCGCGCCTGCGCCTTGGACTTCACCGTTTCGAAATCGTCGCTGCCCAGCTCCCGGAGGTTCTGCAACGCCTGCTCGGGAGAAATGAACGACGACGCCACGCTGGCGCATATCTGCTGGCCGCGGCGGGTTGCGAAATGCACCTTGGCCACGGCATGTTCGCCCGTGACGGACTTCTGCCCTTCGGGATAGAGCAGGTTGCTGCCGGGTTTGTATCCGTCCGGGGCATCGGTCAGCTCGATGGCGCTGAACGGCGTATCGAAGCGCACGACGAACCAGTTGCGGAAATTCTCCGGCACACCGCCGCTGTTGCGCGTGGTATAACCGACGATCGTACGGTCGTCGACCATCCCGACCTGCGAACCGCGGTCGAAGGCGTCGATCACTACACCCGACTCCTTCGAGTCGGGGAAGGTGAAGCGCATCATCGCGGCGCGTTCGGTCGGCGTGATCTCCACGCGGATGTCGTGGTCGGCGAGGTAAGTCTTATAGTAATAGGGTTTGGCCACTTCGGACTGGTGCGAAAACCAGCTGGCGCGCGACTCCTCGTCGAATTTGTCCTCCCCGCGCACGGGCATGAGCGAGAACTGGCCGTAATCGTTGATCCACGGCGAAGGCTGGTGGGTCTGCTTGAACCCCCGCACTTGGTGCGCCCCGTAGGCATATGCCCAGCCGTCGCCCATCTTGCCGGTCTGGGGCGTCCAGAAATTCATGCCCCACGGCAAGGCGATGGCCGGATAGGTATTGCCCGTCGAGAGCGAAAAATCCGACTGCGTACCGACCAGCGCCGAAACGTACTCCGAAGGACGGAGGCGCTGCTCCCCGGCCGAAGGACATGTGCACGAAGCGAGTGCGGCGGCGCAGAGGGCGGCAAATGCGATATATCCTTTTTTCATGGCCTTCCGATGTTTAGAGTTCATACCACACTGCGGGTTCGGCACCCATCTCGAATTCGAGCACACCGCCCGCGGCGATGTCGTCGAAGGCAATATAGGGTTTCGTATACGGCTTGCCGTTGAGCTTCACCGCCTGGATGTATTTGTTCGCGGCGGAATTGTTATGCGCCGTGACGGTCAGCACGCCGTCGCGGACACGCACTTCAGCCTTGTCGAAGAGCGGCGAGCCGAAGAAATAGCGGCCCCCGGCGGGTTCGACCTGGTAGAAACCCAGCGACGAGAGGACGTACCATGCCGACATCTGCCCCACGTCCTCGTTGCCCGAAAGCCCGTCGGGCCGGTCGTGGTAGAGCGTCGTCAGTATCTCGCGCACCTTGTCGGCGGTCTTCCACGGCTGACCGATCATCGTGTAGAGGTAGACGACGTGGTGGCTGGGTTCGTTGCCGTGGGCGTACTGACCGATCAGGCCCGAGATGTCGGGCGAGGCGGCTCCCTCGAGCACGGAGCTGACGACGAACAGCGAGTCGAGTTTCCCGGTGAAGGCTTCCTTGCCGCCGAAACAGCCGATCAGCCCCTCGACGTCGTGCGGCACGAGCCATGTGTACTGCCATGCGTTGCCCTCGCAGTAGTCGTCGGCGCGGTGTGTCGAGCGGAACGGATTAAAAGGCGTGCGGAACCGGCCTTTCGAATCGAGGCCGCGCATGAAGCGGGTCTGCGGATCGAAGAAATGGCGGTAGGATTTGCTTCGTTCGAGGAAATGGTCGTAATCCGCGGTCTTGCCCAGCTCTTTGGCGACCTGTGCCACGGCCCAGTCGGCGAGGGCGTACTCCATGTCGTAAGCCACCGCCTCGTTGAAGAGGTCGCAGGGGATATAGCCGTATTTCATGCGCAGATCCATACCCCGCTCGCCGAGCATCGCCGACTGCTTGAGCGCCTCGTAGGCCTGCTCCCTGTCGAAGCCGCCGTAGCCTTTGAGCACGGCGTCGGCCAGGGCCGGGATACCGGGATTGCCGACCATGCAGTCGGTTTCGTTACCCATCAGGTGCCATACGGGAAGCTTGCCCTGCTGCCGGTAGATATGGAGCATCGTATTGGCGATGTCGGGCATCTTCTCGGGGTGGAGGATCGTCATGAGGGGCTGGGCGGCGCGATAGGTGTCCCACAGCGAGAAAGTCGTATAGTTCACGAACGGCGCGGCGCGGTAGATCTTGCCGTCGGAACCGCGGTAGTCGCCGTTCACGTCGCAGAATTCGGACGGGGCGACCATCGTGTGGTAAAGCGCCGTATAGAAAATGCGGCGTGCGGCGTCGTCCGAAGTCTCGATGCGCACCTTCTGCAACTCGGCGTTCCACGCCCGGTCGGCGGCTGCGGCCGTCGCTTCGAAGTCCCAGCCGGGAAGCTCGGCCTGCATGTTCAGGCGTGCATTCTCGATGCTCACGGGCGAAATGGCGACCTTGACATAGATCGTCTCTCCGGCCGAAGTGTCGAAACCGACCCGGCCGTAAAGGCGCTCCGCCCTGAAGCTGTCGCCTTCGCGCAGGCCGCCGTCCTCGCCGCCCTCGTAAATGGCTAGCGACTTGAAGGGTTTGGAGAATTCGGCCGTGAAATAGACCCGCTGGTCTTTCGCCCAGCCCGTCGAGTAGCGGTAGCCGCTGATCGTATGGTCGTCGGCACGTTCGATGAAGGTTTCGGTCGGAGCATCCCAGCAGCCGCCGTTCTCGAGGTCGAAGACCACGGCGGCATCGGCCGATGCCGGGAAGGTATATTTGTGCAGGCCGACGCGCTTGGTGGCGGTCAGCTCCACGTCGATGCCGTAGCGGTCGAGCCGCGTGGCGTAATAGCCCGGGCGGGCCTTTTCATTGGCGTGGCTGAAATACGACCACATGCCCGACTGCGGGTCGTCCTCCGTGCCGCGGGCATAGGTCACCTGCCCCACGACGGGCATCACCGTGACGTCGAACAGGTCGCCGATACCGGTGCCGTTCAGGTGTGTGTGGCTGAAACCGATGACCGTCGTGTCGGAAATGTGGTAGCCCGACGTCCAGTCCCACGACTGCGGGATGCTCGTGGGGCCGAGCTGTACGGCGCCGAACGGGACGTTGGCGCCCATGAATACATGGCCATGGCCGCCCGTGCCGATACGCATGTCGACATACTGCGTCAGCGAATCCGTACGGGGTGCCTGCGAGCAGGCCGCCAAAAGCAGGCCTGCGCCGAGAGCTGAGAGAGATTTTAAATTCATAGGGACATATGTTGTTTTTATTTGCGTTCGGGTTGCAATCCGAAAACCAGCCGGCCGCCGCCTACCAGTTCACCGTGCGAAATGCGGTATTTCTTCAGCGGCCTGCCGCCGAGGGTCATCGAGCCGATGTAGACGTCGCCGGCTCCGGAGCGCTCCGTTTCTATAACGAGCTCCCCGGCCGGATAGTATTTCGGGTCGAGCGTAACGGTCACCTTGTCGAAAACAGGCGATGTAAGCGTATAGTAAGGCTCCCCCGGGCAGTCCGGGTAGAGGCCCATCATCGAGAAGACCGCCCACGCCGACATGGTGCCCGTGTCGTCGTTGCCGGGGATGCCGTCGGGGGCTGTCGTAAAGTACCTGTCCAGCAAACGCCGTACCTCGCGCTGCGTACGCCACTCCTCGCCCTGGAAATAGCTGAACAAGTAAGGATAGGCGATGTCGGGTTCGTTCGCCGGGTCGTACAGCCCCTGGTCGAAGACCATCTGCAGCTTGTCGATGAATCGGCGTCTGCCGCCCATCAGCCGGGCCAGTCCGGCCACGTCGTGCGGGACATAGAACGTATAGTTCCAGGCCGAACCTTCGTGGAAGCCGGGGACGGGTTCGAAATTCTCACCCTGGCGCGGGTCGAAGGGCGTGAGGAACTTACCCTCCTTGGTAATCGGACGGAACGTGCCCGACTCGGTGCTGTAATAGTTCTTATAGCCGAGCGAGCGGGCGCGGAACAACGCCGCGTCGTCTTTTTTGCCGAGCGAGTCGGCCAGCAGCGACAGCGCGTGGTCGGCGATATAGTATTCCAGGGCGTGCGACACGGAGTTGTCACCCGAAAGGTCGCGGGCGTAGAAGCCCAGCGGCACATAACCTTTTTCGATGTAGGGGTCGATGTCGGGGCGCATCCTGTTCCGCGCGCCCGGCGTCGTGGCCGATTTGCGCATCGCCTCGTAGGCGGCGTCCATATCGAAATCGCGCAGCCCCTTCATCCAGGTATCGACGATCACGGGGATCGACGGGTCGCCCTCCATGGTGAAGGTTTCACGGCCGTAGAGTTCCCACTTGGGGAGCCAGCCCCACTCCCGGTACATGCCGACCATCGAGCGCACCATCTCCAGTTGGCGTTCGGGGTAGACCAGCGTCAGCAGCTGGTGCAGGTTGCGGTAAGTATCCCACAGCGAGAAGACCGTATAGCGGTTGCCCTCGGCCGTGCGGATCTCGGCGCTCTCCATCGCGGGGTATTCGCCGTTGACGTCGCTCAGCACGTTGGGGTGGATCAGCGCATGGTAAAGCCCCGTATAGAAGACCTTCTTCTGCGCTTCGGTACCGCCCTCGACGCGGATGCGCCCCAAGTCGTCGTTCCACGTGCGGCGTGCGGCCGCGCGAATGTCGTCGAACGAGCGCCCCTGCTGCTCGGCTTCGAGGTTCAGGCGGGCGTTCTCGGCCGACACGAACGAAACGCCCATGCGCACCTCGACCTGCTCGCCCGGCTGCATGTCGTAGGAGAACCACACGCCGACGTCGTCGCCGGCAATGTCCTTGCCGTATTGCGTATAGAGCTTGTAGTTGCCGGCATCCTTGTCCCATTCGGCTTCGACGCCCTGTTTCGGGGGTTGCTTCTTCCAGAAGCCGGTAGCCGCGGGGCGTTTCGAGACGCGCATCACGAAATAGACCGGGAACACCGCCTGCGGGTTGTAGCAGAACGTGCCCAGCAGTTTCATGCCCTCGACCTCGGTGTCGTTCACGCGGCGCACCCAGGCTCCCGACTCGTTGGTAAGCCCTTCGCCCAGGTTTAACAGAATATGTCCCGTACCCTCCGGAAAGGTATAGCGCTCGGCCGACGTGCGCGGCGTGGCCGTCACCTCGGTGCGGATGCCGTACTTGGTCAGCAGGTTCGAATAGTAGCCCGGCGAGGCCGTCTGGCCGGTATATGCGCTGCCGTAGTTGCGGTAATCGACGTCCAGCGCACCCGCCGTCGGCATTACCAGCAGCGAGCCCAGCTCGGGGCATCCCACGCCGCTCAGGGTGACGTGTGCAAAGCCCGTGAAGAACTTGTTGCGGTACTCATAGGGCGCCGACCACCACCGGGCGTCCTTATCGTAGAGGTTCTCGTCGGAGCCCATCACATTGAACGGCACGACCGACATCATCCCGTTGGGGCATACGGCGCCGGGGTTGGTCGTCCCGAAATTGGTCGTCCCGATGAACGGGTCGACCCAATCGGCAGGCTCCTGCGCACGCAGCGGTGTCGAGAAAACGGCTGCGGCGAGCGCAGCAGTTAAGAGCGTTCGTCGCAGCGGCATCAGCGTATATTGTTTTTGCGGGTGAAGTCGATGATCTCCGGGATATAACCGAAAGCAAGCCCCGTAACCGTGTCCGCACACCCGTAGTAGACCGCAACGCGCCCCGTCGCGGAGTCGTGCAGCGCCGCGCAGGGGAACGTCACGTTCGGCACGTCGCCCGTGCACTCGTACGTCTCACGCGGGGAGATCAGGTACGGGCCGCTGCGCGCCGTGACTTTCCACGGCTCATCCAGGTCGAGCAATGCCGAGCCGAACGCATAGACGTAGCCGTTGCACGAACGGAGCACCCCGTGGTAGAACAACAGCCACCCTTCGCTGGTCTCGATGGGCACGGGCCCCGCGCCGATCTTCATGCACTGCCAGGCCGAAACCTCGAACGCCGCGGGCGACATCACGTGGCGGTGGCGTCCCCAGAACTCCATGTCGGGCGACTCGGAATAGAAAATGTCGCCGAACGCCGTATGCCCGTTGTCGCTCGGACGCGAAAGCATCGCGAATTTCCCGCCGATCTTGCGGGGGAACAGCACGCCGTTGCGGTTGAACGGGATGAAGGCGTTTTCCAGCTGGTGGAACGTCTCGAAATCCTCCGTCCACGCCACGCCGATCGTCGGGCCGTGGTAGCCGTTGCACCACGTCACGTAGTATTTGTCCCCGATCTGAGCCACACGCGGGTCGTAGCCGTAGACCCACTCCGAGATCTCGGCGTCGCCGCCCACCAGGTTGAAGTCCTCCTCGCGGATGTCCCAGTCGATGCCGTCCACCGAGAAGCCCGCATGGATGCGCATGCGGCGATTCGTGTCGTCGCAGCGGAAAACACCCGCATAGTTGTACTTGCCCTTCTTAAACGGCACGACCGCCGAATTGAAGACCGAGTTGGAGGTCGAAAGCGCGTCGCGCCCGATGATCGGGTTGGCAGAATAGCGCCACATAACCTCCTTGCTCCCCGCGGGACGCTCTTCCCACGGCATATCCGGCAGTGCCGGGCCCATTATTTTCAGATTGCTCATGTTATTTGGTTGTTGGTTTATCATCATAGGTGAACGGTACGAACCAGGTCATCACAAAGGCGGGGATCGTCGCCAGCATGACCACGATGAAGAAGACGCCGTAGCCCTTCCAGTCGCTCAGGTAACCCGAAACGGCGCCGGTGAGCATCACCGAAAGGTTCATGATGCCCGAGGCGAAAGCGTAGTGCGCCATCTGGTGCCGACCCGGGGCCACCTGCTGCATCATGAAGAGCGTAAGCCCCACGAACCCGAACCCGTAGCCGAAATACTCCACGACGATGCCGCCGCCCACGAGCCACATCGACTGCGGCTGGAACCATGCCAGCAGCGCATAGACCGCGAACGGAAGGTTGAAAATGCAGCACAGCGTGAAGAGCGAGCGCCTCAGCCCGCGGTGGGCGATATAGTAGCCCGCGAGCAGCGATCCCAAAAGGAATGCCCCGGCGCCGAACGTGCCGTAGTACAACCCGATCTGCTGGTTGGTAAGCCCCAGCCCTCCGGCCGCGGTATCCGCCTTGAGGAACAACGGCACGATCTTCATCACGAAGCCCTCGCCCAGGCGGTAGAAGACGATGAAGGCGATGTAATACCAGATATGCTTTTTCGTGAAGAACGCCGCGATCACCTCCTTCAGGCTGCGCAGCCCTTCCCGCAGCGAATGTCCGTCAGCCGCACTTCCGCCCGACGGCAACTCGCGGCTGTGGTAAATACCCAGCAGGACGAGCAGGCCGCAAAGGATCGCCAGCACCACCGTCCACGACTGCACATAGGCATCGAAGGTCGCCGCCCCGGAATCGCTGAAACGCTTGCTGAGCCAGCCCGCGAACCAGACCAGGCCGCCCGTGGCGACCAGTTTCGCAAGGTTGTAGAACGCCCCCTGCCAGCCGATATACCGCGCCTGATCCTCGGTCGAGAGCTCCGACATGTAAACGCCGTCGGCCGCGATGTCGTGCGTGGCGCCGCTGAAGGCCACCACCGCGAAGACCCCCACCGTGACGGCGAAGAAATGGGGCATATGCAGCGCCAGCGCAGCAAGGCCGAACAACACGCCGCTCAGGAGCTGCGTCGTGACGACGAAGAATTTTTTGGTGCGGAAAATTTCCAGGAAGGGGCTCCACAGGAATTTGATCGTCCACGGCCACATGATCAGCGACGTCCAGAACGCGATCCGGGCGTCGGAAATCCCCATATCCTTGAACATGACGGCCGAGACCATGTTCAGCACGACGAACGGAAGCCCCATCGCAAAATAGACCGTAGGCACCCAGGCCAGCGGCGAAGTTTTTTTAACTGTCGAAATCATCGGGTCTTCTCCGGTTTTAGGTTAGGGATGCACAAAGATAATAAAATCTTTCCGCACGCGATCGGTATTCCGGGCGGTTATCATCTTTGCATCCGTAAAGTAATACAATTTCGGGCGCAGGATTACTAAAGCGGCCGGCAATTTAATTCCCCGGGAAAGAAGACCGTGCAGCCGGCGGGTCTTGCGGCTCGCGACTGCACGGTCGTCAGAATCGAATCCTGCAGAGAAATCAATCTACATATACGATCTCCGTCGCGGCATTCTTGGTCAGGTGCGGAATATCCTGCCCTTTCTTGAGATAGAGCGACTTCACCTTCTCCCCACGATCGCATTTAAGAGTCTGGAGTGCCGGACAACCCGACACGTCGATCGAGGTTATCCCGTCATACCAAACATAGTAGGAGGCTACTGTCAGATCCAGCGATAGCAACTTGTTACCGATCATCGTAAACTTCTCGACATCCGCATAATCGGTTCCCAGCGGCGACAACGATTCGATCGGATTGTCTCCAAGATTAATCAAGGCCAACCCATAATTCTTGGTGCAATTCAATTCTTTTACCTTTGTCAAACCGGAAAGGTCTATTTCACTTAGATCATTACTCATGACATTGATCTTTTCCAGGTTCGTGAAGTTTTCGATCCCCTCCAGCGATGTCCATTGGGTACCATAGTAGCTGGGGTTATATGACAACTCGGTGGCGGCCAACCCTTTCTCCGTAATGATTCCGGAAGTAGACCCCAATGCGACGATCCAGCCCTGTTGTTGCAGCCACTTTACAAAATCCTTATCGACAAACGAAATCAGTGTCGCATTCGGATCTTTCTGGATAACGGACAACTCTTTGGTAATGCCAGCACCCTCAATCGTAATCTTACCTCCGCGACTGGTAGTTGCCGCTCCGAGATGGAATGTAAGCGTCTTCGTTTCCAGCCCACGGGTTTCGGGCACCTGCGTGATCCAATCGTCGCTAATCATTACTTTGTAATCTACATTGGCATTCACATCAACGGAGAAAGAACGCTCCGCAAGGTCAAACTCAAATGCCGTATCCTCGATATTGATTGCATATATCCGGTTCTGGGTCAGCGGAATATCGACCGACTGCCCCATGCCCGAGACCGTGACCACGGTCGAACGGTCATCGTAATCCGGGTTCTTGGCAACGGTAAACTTCAAGACCGTGTTGCCGAAAACGTCGTTGCGCCCGACATACGTGACCCAATCCCCGCCGCCGTCGGAAAACGCGACGGCCAATTCCGGAATGTTCGTATGCAGTTTGACCTGGATATCGGTGCTCAATGCTTCGACGGTCATATTCTCCTCGGAAAGAAGGGTCAGCGAATAGCCCGCTTCCGAAACGATTTTCAGGGGAGCGACAGCCGATCCCGTAAAGAACTTGAAGGCCGCTTCACGGCTCTCTTCGCTTGTATTCGGATCGATCGTGAAGGTTACCACATCGCCGCTCTTCCCGGCTTCGGCCGAAGGATGCACCCAGTCGCAGACACCTGCGAGCCGCCAGTCTCCCGAACTGGTTACGGTCACCTGCGTCGTCGTCCCGTCAGGCCCGGCGGGGATGGCATCGGGGGTAATGGATATCGTGGCCCGGGAAAGGTCGTCCGCCGTATCGTCGTCGGAACAGGCGCTGAGCGCGCAGGCCACCGCTACAAAGGCTATAAATATCTTTTTCATAAAATCTACGTTGTTTTAGGTTCTCAATCGAACTGCATCCCCGCAGCGGTCGTGCTGCGGGGAGTACAGCACACAATCGGATTAAGGCAGTTTATAACGTGTCGCGTCGTTCTTTTTGTAATAATACTCGGGCATCAGCAGCTCCTCGTCATAGAGGCCCCGGGCAACGGACTGGCACCGGCCCACCTGGAACCGATAGTCATCGAAATCGTTTACCAGCGAAGTGGTATGCCCCAGTGCGAAGAACATATAGTAACCATAACCGGCCTCTTTCTTCGAACGAGCCGTAGATTCGCTCGAATCGCCCGACCCCCGGTTCAGCTCGATCGACATGCCGGAACACTGCTTGACGGTCATGCCCTGCATCGGTGCTGCCGTTCCGCCATAATCGGCAACGGCATAGTCGACGAACATACCCGGTTCGATCCCGTCGACAGAAGGCATCCAACTATTGATACCGCCCAGATAGTAAACCATGACGGTTTTATCAGGCATTGCCTTTTTAGTTTCGTAGCAAAGGCGTGCTGCCGCATCGTATGACCACTGCGTAAACCAGGGATTACTCAGGTCGGGAGAAGTCGAATACTCGTCGTCGAAACCGACGCCGTCGAGATTATAGGCGTCGCAATAAGCCGCCAGCTCCTTGGCGAACTCACGGCAGCCCATATCGGACAGCTGTGCCACGCCGGCGGCATCGTGGTTGCCCAGGATACCGAGGATCACCTTCATGCCACGCTTGCGCAACGGCTGCAGGAACTGCTCGTTGTTGTCCAGCAGAAACTGCACGTTGGGGTTGTTCAGCACATAGACCCGTCCCGTTTCCGCATTGTAATTGATATTGGCCGAAAAAAGGATGATGTCGTCGAAGAAGAGCTTGCCGCTGTCCTTGAGCACGAACTCCAGCGCATTGAGCGGGTTGGTGTCGTTGACCTCGAAATAGCACACGTTCCTCACGGCGTCGGGGCCCTTGTAAGCGTCGCCCTGGGCACGCAGGTCTTTCACCAGATAGACCGCATGCTGCGCCTTTTCCGAGAGCGTGATACCCTCGGTCGAGGAGGTTGCCTTGAGCGGAAGCAGATAGGTCGTCCCCTCCTGCAATTCGCTGCCTGCGGCCAGGGTAACGCCCACCCCGACCGAACGGATCTCGTCCGGGGCCAGCAGCAGCTTGCCCTCGCGGTCGATGGCGACATTGGCCGCGGGGAAGAGTTCGAACTCCGTCCCGTGTTCGGCATTGTAGGTTTCCAGATAAGCGGGATCTACCTCGATCTTCACGTCGACACCCTTCTGGGGCGCTTTCGTAAGGCGGAAGAAGACCTCGGTCTGGTATTTGTCCGAGCGCAGTTCGATCACCGACTCGTTCTTGTTCGACGTCACGTCGAGCAACATGCCGTCGACGCGCTTCACGGCGTCGTATGCCCCTTCGTCGACAGGCTTGCCGCCCTCGATGTCGTCGGTGCAGGCCGTGAAGGCCAGCCCACCCAACATCAGCGCAAGCGGAAGGATGCTGTATTTCAGATATTTCTTGGTGTTCATAATCGTTTCAGGTTAAAGGTTAGCAGATTATTTACCCAGCTCGGGAAGCGATACATTCACCCACTTCAACTCCTTCTCGACGGTAAGGTCGTTCCCGTAGGAGGTCTGGTCTTTGATGGTCTTGCCGGCTCCCTCGTCGAATTTCCAGTAGGCCACCAGTCCGTCGGAAGCCGCGGCCACCTGGTAGAAATGGTCGGGGGCATTGATCTCCTCGGGGGTCAGCGCCTTGTTCCAGATACGCACTTCCGAGATCTGGCCGTCGAAATAACGGTCGCTGGCATACGAATAACCGATCCAGAAGCAACGGGGCTTGCCGTCCGATTCGTCGGAATGGGCTACGCCGAAATTCACGGACGAAGTACCGACGTTGCCGCTGCACTTCTCCGCACCGTCGAGGTATACTTTCACGTTTCCCGACTCGAATGTCACGGCCACATGGTACCAGCGGCCGGCATCGAGCTTGAGATCCGAATTGGTCAGGTTCCTCGACGAAGCGATCTGAATCTGGTTGGGATCCACGCCCGAATCGCCGATACGCACCAGGAACTTGCCCTCGATACCCATGATCGTGGAGATCTGGTTCTTGAACGCATTGCCGTTGATCAGCGCCTCGAGCGTGAAGGTACGCATGTTGGTTACGGGCGAGGCATCCTTCCAGTCGGGCCAAGCACGGTTCTCGGTAATACCGGCCACGACGTTGATCAGCGCGGCACCCTTGAAGATATAGTAAACACTGCGGGCACTGGGCAGCACGTCGATACCCGACACCGAACGGATCGTCACGGGCAGCACATAGCGCTCGTTCTTGTCCAGCAGGTTCACGTCGACGAACCTGATCGTCACGGGAACGCTCGCCACGCTTCCGGCCTGTATCCTGGTCTTCGTCTCATCGAACTGGTAGAACTCCTCGGAGAGCAGCTTCACGTCCTCGTCGTAGTAAGCCTGGCGGTAGTGGTCGAACAACTCGGGCGCGGCGGCGAACTCGATCGAAATGTCCTGCCCGACGGGCTTGGCGATACCGGCCGTGATTTCACGCTCATAGGAGGGATTCGCAGCCTTGATAAGCATCTCGTCGGTGAAATTCGTCGCCGAGATGAAAAGTTTATTGTCGTAATGCTGCCTGGAAAGATCCTCGTTTTTGCAGCCTGCCAGGGCAACGGCGGCAAGAGCCGCGACAGCAATATTTAACTTGTTGAGTTTCATAGGTCGCATTAGTTTTTAGGTGCGGGATTCAGGATGTCGACCGCCTCCCGGATGTTTTTATAAACCAAAGTCAGGTTGAAATAGTCGTTCTGCGCGTTGGCGATGGAGATACCCAGTTTCTCATAGCCCGACGCCGGGCTTACGACCCACTGGGCAGCACCCTTGGTGGCACGCACACGTGTCTTGCCGTCGGCCTCGTAGCCGGAGAAATAACCGCTCTCATCGCTCAGGTCGGTGAGCGACGGGGTCGTCACGCCGATGACGAACCGGTCGGTCGGGACATCTTCCACGGCGGCCATCAGCACGGCGAACGACATCTTGTCGGCCGAAGTTGCGGTCAGCGCGGGGATGACGATATAATCGCATTCGCCCAGGACTGACTTGTCGATGAGGTTCTGCGGGTTACCCTGGAAGACCAGCACTTTGCCGGAGTTGGCGCCGCTCCAGGTCTTCACGTTCGAGAAGAACGCCTCCTGGCGTGCGGCATACTGCGCTTTTTCCTCTTCCTGCATAGCCTGCGGGGCACGGCCGGTATAGTTCACCTGGACACCGTCGTAACCATATTTGGCACACAGGTTCAGCTGACTGACGGTCTGCTGCCTGCAGAACTCCAGGAAACGGAGCTCCAGCTCCTCCTCGGGGGTCGGTTCGCCCTCGCCGCCACCTTCGCCGCCTTCGTCCTGGGTCGCCTCGGGGGTGCTGGGATTCGCGGGTTCTTCGGGTTTGTTGGCCTCCTCATCCACGAGGACTTTCTCCCAGAGTTTCTCGATCGCATTATAGTCGATGTTGTAGATCACCCGGGTGCCCTTCTCGCGTACCTTGGCGAATTCACCGGCCAGGGTCGGATGCAGGTTGTCGGGATTCATCAGGCAGATGATGTCCACGCTGTCGGGCATCGTCGTCAGGTGCTCGTTGCGCTGGGCCGGAGCCGAGGTGGTATTGTCCATCGAGACGAGGACGACCTTGTGCTCGCCCGCCTTGTAATCCCGGAGCGCCTTCAGGTACTGCTTGTAGAGCTCGGGATTCTGCTCCTCAAGCGTAGGATAGTTGATGTCGAGGCTTTCGGTCTCCGTCCAGTCGCTGCACGCCGCAAAAGAGAGGACTGCAACGGCTACGGCCGGGAACAGAAATTTCTTGATATTTCGTTTCATAATCGTTTAGCGTTCGGGTTGGTTATTATTTGATCGCGGGGTTGCAATCCCACCACATACGGGTCGCCATGTTGTCGGCACCCTTCAGAAGCGACGAAACCGCATTGTTGACGTTCACGTTGTTGGTCGTGTATTCGTCTGCCGGATAAGGCATACGGCGCGCCCCGAGTTCGGAATCGACGACCCCGAGGCTCTTGTTTCCATCCTCGGTGGCAGGCATCAGACGGGGATAACCCGTGCGGCGGTAGTCGGCCCATGCCTCGTTGCCCAGCTGCCAGTTGGCGATCCACTTCTGCGTGATGATGCGCTCCTGCATCTGGGCAAGCGAAGCACCCGCATCCCAGGCAATGGTAATGTCGGACAACTCCTGCGAATAAGAATTCGAATTGGCAGGATCGGCATAGAGCTGCGGTTTGCCCGTGGTATTGGCCAGGTAAGTGTCGGCACCCGACACACCCCACTCCTCGAACGAGAGGCGGATGCCTTCGTCATAGAAGTCCTTGGCCTCGCCGGAGCCCATGTTGAACCCGAAGACACCCTTCGCCTCGGCCTTCAGGAAAGCCACCTCGGCAGCATTCATCCACGTGACGGGCGAGGAGATCGAGATATTGACGCCGGAGTACTTGCGGCCAACGGATGCCAGAGGCGGAATCACGATTCCGCGGCGGATGCCGACATAGGTTTGACCGGGCCACTCCGACTGCGTGAAATATTTCTCGCGGCGGGGGTCTGAATAACCGTTCATGTAGCAGATGATGTCGGCTGCGGCATGCGTATCGCCGCCCGTCATGCAGTCTGCGGGCTTGTTGTAGTTGACTGCCACGTAAATGGGGTTGCCGTCGGCACCGAACGACGTCAGCCTGGCGTTGTCGGCATTCGACGTGATGACGCCCACCTCGCTGTTCACGGCCGATTCGGCCATCTCGCGGGCTTTAGCCTCGTTCGCATAGACGATACGCATCGCCAGGCGCAGTTTGAGCGAATTGGCGAGCTTGCACCACTTCTCGGCGCTGCCGCCGTAGATATAGTCGGCTTTTGCGGAAATAGCATCCGTGCGGTGCTCGGTAAGCACCTTGATCGCGGCATCCAGCTCTTCGAAAAACTTGTCGTAAACCTTCTCCTGCGAATCGTACGGCACCTGAATCTGGCCGTTCTCGCCGATCATCGAATAGGGGATCGGGCCGTAGGCGTCGGTCACACGGTGCATGGCGGCCACCTTGATGATGTCGGCGATCGCCAGTACGATGGGGTCGTCGGTCACCTTCTTCAACTCGCGCAGGTTCGAGTAAAGCACCGGGATCGTCCTGTCGCTATACATGAAAACGTTCGTCCAGTCGTCCGTCGGATTGTAATTCATGATCGTACGGGTAAAGCCACCCGTCGTGGAATAATACCCACCCATGGGGCCGCCCAGCAGCACATCGGTAAACTGCGCCGTATTGACGTCGGTCGATACGACGGTGCTCGCGAGCGAGGTCAGCGCCGAGCCGATGATATAGCCGTCGGTCTGCATGTCGTCCTCGGAGGGCTCGTAAGGATTGGTATTTATATCGAGGTAGTTGGCGGTGCAGGCCGTACCGACAAGTACCAACGCAGCCAAAGCCGGTTTTAATATATTGAATTTCATAGTCATCGTGCAGATTAGAATTTAAGTCTGAGGTTGAACCCGATATTACGCGTCGAAGGCGACATGAAATAGTCGATGCCCTGGTAGTAGCTGTTCACCGTCGCAACGGTCTCGGGATCGTAGGGAGCCTTGTTGTAGATCATCCACAGGTTGCGCCCCACGAGCGACAAGGTAATTTCGCAGATGTCGCCCAGCTTTTTCTTCGGGATCGTATAGCCGATCGAAGCCTCCTGCAGGCGCACGTTGGTGGCAGAATAGGTATAGTACTGCGGAACGGAGTTACCGCTGCCGATGGCCGTGTACCATTTGTTGGCATCCACCAGGTCGCCGCCGTTGATCATCACGCCGCCGGCATCGCGCGCTACGGCCGAAACCTCGGAAACACCGTAGTAGTCGAGCATGGCCTGCGTACGCGAGAATACCACGCCGCCCAGGCGGGCCGAAACCATGAAGCCGAAGTTGAAGTTACGCCAGCGGAAGTCGTTGCGCCATGCCATGTTGGCATCGGGAAGCACGCTACCCAGCTTGATGTAGCTGTTGACGTCGGTGATCGACTCGGAAGCGATCTCGCCCTTCTCGTTGATATAGACGGCGCCGTTGCTGTCGCGTTTGAGGTCGATGCGCGAATAGAAGTCGCCCAGCGTACCGCCCTCACGAAGGATGAAGCGGGCATCGGCAAGACCTCCCATATCGAGCTGATCGACCGAGAAGTGCTCGCCGGTCTCGGGGTTGACCACATCGTCGGCAAGCGAAAGAATCTTGTTCTTGTTCGCCGACAGCGTGTAGTTCGAATCCCACGAGAATTTGCCCCACGTATTGCTGTAACCCAGTGCGACCTCGAAACCGCGGTTGCGGACGTTACCCGACTGAATGGTCAGTTTGGAGGAACCCGAACCGGTCGAGATATTCGGCTCGAAGGTCTGATCCTGCGTCTTGGTGTTATAGTAAGTGAAGTCGAGGTTGAAGTGGCGCAGGAAGCGCATCGTCAGACCGACCTCGAACGACTTGGTGCGCTCGGGCTTGAGGTTGTAAATCGGGAACCGGGTCTGGGTGCTCCAGTTCAGGCCGCTCTCGTTCCAGCTGTAACGCGGGTTGGCGAGGTAACGCTCGAAAGCCACACCCACCGATGCGTACGACGCACGGAGTTTGACGTAGGAGAGGTTCTTCGGCATCTCGGGGATGAGCTGCGACAGCACGACCGAAGCACCGACCGAGGGATAGAAAAACGAGCTCTTCACCGAATGCTCGCCGGCCAGCTGCGAAGGCCAGTCGTTACGGCCGGTCAGCGTGAGGAAGTAGGTGTTCTTAAAGCCGATCTCAACCGAGGCGAAGATCGACTGGGTCTGCTCGCGCCACCCTTCCTGCAGCCGCTTGGTCTTGGAGGTGTTGCTCAGGTTCTGCACGCTGAACACGTTGGCCAGCAGAGGTTTTTCGTCGGTGATCTCACCGTCGGGAATCGGGCCGCGCACCTTCATGGCGTCGTAGCGCATGTCCGAGATCGAAGCACCGGCATTGGCTTGCAGCGACCAGTCCTCGCCAAAAGTCTTGTTGATATTGACCAGCACGTCGCCGTAGACCTGCTTGTCCTTGGTCTTCGTGATGCCGTAGAGGCCGTTTTTCGAACCCTCGGTCAACTGCGTGAAGGTCGAAGCATAGAATTTTTCCGTATAGTCGTTGTTGCTGTTGTCGATGCGGAGACGGCCGGAAACATTGAGCCAGTCGAGCACGTCGTACGAGAGTGCAGCGTTCAGCATGTAACGGTCTTTGTTGTTTTCGCGCAGGTTGCGGTAGTTGATCCAATAGGGGTTCTGCATCGTCATGCCGGCATCGCCTACGGGCCAGTACTGGGTATAGAGGCGGCGGGCGGGATCGTAACGCTCGTACATTTCGATATCGGCCCAGTCGTTGCCGCGCGGGTAGACGTAAGCGCCGACCAGCGGGTTGTTGTAGGTACCCTGGTTGGTCATGTTGCGGTCTTTCTGCATCACATAGCTGGCACCCACGTCGAGTTTCAGCTTGTCACCGAGGAACGAGGTGGTATTGCGGAACGTAAAATTGTAACGGTCGTAGCCGTTGTTGGGAATTACTCCGCGCGAGTTGACCGCCGCGGCCGAGAAATAGGTTTGGTTCTTCTCGGTACCCGTCGAGAGCGAGACGCTCTCGGTACCCGTTACGCCGGTTTGGAAATAGTCATCGCGCGGGCTGTACCCCATATAGTTGGAGCTGTTCAGGCGATTGCCCCAGCTGCGGACGATCGAACCTTCGCTCGAATTGAGATCGCCCGTACCGTAACGGTTCTGAAACTCGGGAAGGACGAACGGCGACATCACCTCGGTGTTGCTCGATACGGTCACCGAAGTGTAGCCCGCCTTGCCGCGCTTGGTCGTGACGACGATGGCACCGTTGGCGGCATCCGAACCGTAGAGTGCCGCAGCGGCCGCACCGTTCAGCACCGACATCGACTCGATGTCCTCGGGGTTGATATCGGCGATGGGATCGGTCGTACCCTGCGAGGCGAACTCCGTGCCGCCGTCGCGGGCCGTCGTGAACATCGGCACGCCGTCGATTACGTAGAGGGCGTTCGAAGTCTGCGAAATCGACTTCTGACCACGCATGACGACCCTCGATGCGCTGCCGACGCCACCGGACGACGAGTTGATCGTCACACCGGCGACCTTGCCGCTGAGCGAGTTGATGAAGTTGACGTCCTTGTTGGCCACGATGTCCTCGGAGTTGACCTGCTGCACGTTGTACGACAGCGCCTTTTCCGAACGTTTGATACCGAGAGCCGTAACCACGACCGCATCCACATCCACCGCCGACTCCCGGAGCGTAAAGGTGATGTTGGTGCGGCTGCCTACGGTCTGTGCGATCGGTTCGTAGCCTAAATAATTGATTTCTAATACGGCGTCAGCCGAGGGGGGGGGGAACTTGCAGCGAGAAATCGCCGTCCACGCCGGTACTCGTACCGATCGTAGTCCCCTTGACAATGACCGCAGCGCCGATCACCGGCATACCGGAAGCATCGACGACCTTGCCCGTCACGGTGACAGGCTGGCCGGGCTGTGCGGCCGGGGCTTTCTGCGAGAGTACGATCGACGTATTCTCGACGGCATAAGCGATATCGGAAGATTGGAAAAGCGTATTGAGCACATTGTTCAGCGGCGTGTCCTTCACATCGATCGACACGCGGCACGCTACGTCCACATTCTTGTCGTAAACGAACAGGTAGGTGGTTTGCTTTTCGATTGCACTGAGCACCTGCTCAAGGGGAGCGTCCGAAACCCGGAGGGTTACCGGTACGGACTGCGCACTTGCCGTGCCCGCGAAAAGGCAGCATACAAGTGTCAAAACAGGCAAGAGAAACCTAACTCTCGCTTGGTTTTTCATTTTCATACGTTGGTCAGTTAATTAGGTTATTGGTTTTTCCCGGATCCCCTGCCCTGCTCGGGGGAGGGGTTTAAAGGCGCTGTCCGGGGCACGCCTCGTCATTCGTCTAAGGTCTGGGGCAATTTTTCACATAAATCTGGGCTTAGGTACTACAATCAGGTTAGGTTGGTCAGTGTATATAAATCATGTCTTTCAATTCGTTGCGCGTATACTGGAAATCGGCGCTCTGCTGCAAAACCCACAGGGCATGGTCGATACCCTCGGAGATACGGATCTTCCCGGTGAAAAGGTTGGTCGGCATATCCTGGCGCCGCACCTCGATCTTCACGCCGTAATATTTCTCGAACTCATCGAGCAAATCCCCGAACGAAGCGTCGCGGAAGGCAATCAGCCCCTCGCGCCACAGGAACCCTTCGTGTTCGGGTATCCGCCCCAGGATCAGCCGTCCGTTGAGGTGCGTCACCTGTTCGCGCGGATGCAGCTCGACCTGGTTGTTCGAATTGAAGCGATCCGTCACGCGCACCTTACCCTCGACGAGCGAGGCGACGAACTCCCCGTCTTCCGAGCGGGCCTTGACGTTGAATTTCGTACCCAGCACCTCCACGTCGCAGGCATAGGTCTCGACGACGAAAGGATGCTTCCGGTCATGCGACACATCGAAAAACGCTTCGCCCTTGAGCTGCACCTTACGCTCGCGCCCGATGAAGAAGGTCGGGTAATGCAGTTCGGAAAGCGCGTTCATGCAGACTTTCGTGCCGTCGGGCAGCTGCACGTCGATATGCTGGCCTGCCGGGACGGTGATCGTATTGCCCGTCAACAGGAACTTGTCATACATCCGCGAGACGTAGATGCCCCCCGCTCCCGCAACGACCAGGATGACCGCAGCGTATTTGAGGACTTCGCGTGTCCAGCGCGGCAGGGTCAAAACCTTCGGCTTGCGTGTCGTGCGTCCGGGGTCGGCCAGCATCAGCATCGAATCGAACAAACGGCGCTCGGCAAGCAGTTCCCTGCGGTTGGCCGGATCACGGTCGATCCAGTCGAGGACTTGTTTTTCCTCTTCTACGGACGCGCGCCCGTCAAAAAACCGGTGTAGTAATTCTTTTTCCATGACATAGAGATAACACCCCAGCCGGGGAAATCCCTGAAAAAAATCGCACTTTTTTCAGGGAAAGCCCGGGTGAAGCAAGTTAAACGAATGATTATCAATTGATATAAAACCAGAAAATAAAATAAGCCAGGTAATCTTTGAGCACCACACGCAGGATTTTCATCGCCTTCGAGACTTCGAACTCGACGCTCTTGACCGTAACGCCCATTTCGGCGGCGATCTCCTTATAGCTTTTGCCGTCGAAGCGGCTGCGGATAAAGATCGCGCGGGTCTTTTCCGGAAGTCTGTCCAGCGTCTCGTTCACCAGCCGCCGCGCCTCCTCGCTGAACAGTTCCTCGGGGTTGCAGGCTTCGAGGGTCGAGATGCGGGTTCGGAGCATGCGCGCACCGTGGGAGTGGATATCCTCGGCGGCACGCAGGCGGACGCCCTGCGAACGCAGATGGTTCAGGCATTTGTTCTTGACGATCGTGAGCGCGTAGGGAGGGAAGGCGGAGGCGGAAAGCATGTCGCGTTTTTCCCAGGCGGCCATAAAGCTCTCCATGACGATATCCTCGGCCGTGGCTGCATCGGAGACATAAGTGCCCGCGAAACGGATAAACCGTTGTTGGTACTCCCCGAACAGGCGGTTGAACGCCTTCAGATCCAGAATCGTCTCGGATTGCAACTCCATACACTCATTCATTTAAACAAATATAAGGAAAGTGTGCAATATCCGCGCCCTAAAAACGCAAAAAATAAACGGCCATACCCGCCAGCGCCAAACTCCGGGTAGGGCAACGCAACAGAATTTATTCCATAAATCCCTGCCATTTATATAATAACACCCCAGCGCGGGAAATCCCTGACAAAAAACCGTTTTTTCCGCACCGGACATAAAAAAAGCTCCTCAAAGGGAGCTTTCAGCCCGAATTGCCAGCCCGTTACCTGGCTTTGGCCTCGCAGTAGGCGCAGCGGCAGGTGCCGTCGGCCGTGCGGTAGAACAATTGGTCGACATCCTCCGTCGCGGAGATGCAACGGCGGTTGGAACACTCCATCTCGTTGACCACATACTCGCCGTTGAAAACCGGAGTCCGTTCGAACGGTTTGTTCCGGTCAGCCCAGCGGAGCAGGGTCAGGATCAGTGCCATACGCACGAACTTACCGTTCTCGACCTGCCGGAAATAGGCCGCGCGGGAATCGTTGTCCACGGCACGCGTGATCTCGTTCACGCGCGGCAGCGGATGCAGGATGATCATATCCTTCTTGGCCGTCCCGAGTTTCTCGGGGTTGAGCACGAAGCTGTTCTTCACGCGGTCGAACTCCTCCTCATCGAGGAAGCGCTCCTTCTGTACGCGCGTCATGTAGAGGACGTCCAGTTCGGGCATCACCTCCTCCATGGTCTCCACCTCGCGGAACTCCAGTTTCGAGTTCTCGCTCATCTCGGCCAGCATGTAGTCGGGAAGGCGCAGCTCCTGCGGGGCGATCAGGATGACCTTGATGCCCGAGTAGCGCGACAGCGCCTTGATGAGCGAATGGACGGTGCGGCCGAACTTGAGGTCGCCGCAGAAGCCGATCGTCATGTTGTCGAAACGCCCCTTTTCGCGCTTGATCGTCAGCAGGTCGGTCAGCGTCTGCGTCGGGTGGCTGTGGCTGCCGTCACCGGCATTGATGACCGGTACCCCGGCATACTGCGAGGCCACGAGCGGCGCCCCCTCCTTGAAGTGGCGCATGGCGATGATGTCCGCGAAGCAGCGGATCACACGTACGGTATCGGCCACGGTCTCGCCCTTGGACACGGACGACGAGTTGGCGTCCGAGAAACCGATGACGCTGCCGCCCAGCTCCATCATGGCCGAGGTGAAACTCAGGCGCGTACGGGTCGAGGGCTCGTAGAAGAGCGTCGCCAGCTTCTTTCCCTTGCACGCCTCGCTGTATTTGGCACGGTTGGCGATGATGTCCTCCGCCAGCGCAACGATCTGTTCGGTTTCGGCAACCGTCAGGTCGGTCGGATCGATTAAATGTCGCATATTTTTCTTCTCTGTTTTCGGTTTCGGGTTGCGTAGTCCGTATCGGCGCCGGTATGTCCCGCGGTTCCACCCCGGCTGCGTGCGGGCATATCCCCGCACGGCAGGAAAGGCCCGGCCGGGAATACGCGGCCGCAGCGAACTATTTGTCCATCCAGCTTTCGTCCGAGGGGTTGTCGCGAAATTTCAGCAGCCGGGCCTTATCCCCGGGCTCGATATACCCCTCTTCGGCGGCGACCTCCACCAGCGCATCGAGGTTCGAAAGGCTGTAATTGACCACATCGGCCTCTTTCAGGCGCTCCAGCCCCTTCTTCATGCCGTAGGTGAAGATCGAAGCCACACCCAGCACCTCGGCACCGGCTTCGCGCAGGGCGTTCACCACCTCGATGCAGGAACCGCCGGTCGAGATCAGGTCTTCGATCACGACGACCTTCTGCCCCTTCTCCAGTTTGCCTTCGATCCGGTTGCCGCGGCCGTGGTCTTTCGAACCGCTGCGCACGTACCCCATCGGCAGGTCGAGGATCGTCGCCGTGATGGCCGCATGGGCGATGCCGGCGGTCGAAGTGCCCATCAGCACCTCGGCACCGGGGAATTTGGTGCGGACTATCCCGGCAAGCCCGGCCTCGACATGTCCGCGCACGACAGGCGCCGTCAGCGTCAGGCGGTTGTCGCAATAGATCGGGCTCTTGATACCGCTGGCCCAGGTAAACGGCTGCTCGGGACGCAGGAATACCGCGCCGATCGAGAGCAGGTCTTTAGCAATTGATTTCTCCATGATTATTTTGCATTTTTTTCGGTTTTTTTCAAATCTCCGGCCACCCACTCGACCCACGGGTCAACGTTGTCGGTGAGCGTCCGGGGCAGCGGCAGCGGGATGCGCACGTCGGGAGCGATCCCCTCCCGGTCGATGCCGCGCCCTGCGGGAATCCGTTTGGAACGGGTGACGGGCACGATCATCCAACGCGCCGTGTCCCGAGGGAAATAAAGTATCTCGCAGTTCGAATAGTCGAGGCACCCCAGCGTGTTGTCCTGTCCGTAGACGGTCGTACGACGGCTGCACGCCCTGATTTCGAGCACCAGCTGCTCACCCGACGAAGCCACCCGGCCGTCGACGATCAGCGCGGCGCGCCGGGGCACCGGCGACACCGAATCGTAACGGATACGGTAGGTTTTGCCCTCTTCGAGAAATTCCCCGGCCGGGGTTCGCTCCATACGCGCAACCTTCCTGCGTCCCCGCTCCGTATTCCCGGCAAACTCCCGGACGTGGGCGATGGCTATATCCGATACGCGGTACTCCATGGCATCCTCCGTACCTTCGTGGTCGTAGAGCAGTTTGAGCAGGGGTTCATAGGCATTGTCGCTCCCGCCCATATTGCCGCGGATGTCGACGACAAGGTTCTCACAGCCCGAGGCGCGGTAAGCCGCGACAGCGGCCCGCACTCCGGCGATTTCGGCATCGGTCAGGTCGCACGACGGGAATCGGATCAAATACGTATCTTCGTCCACGCGGCAGTGCATGAACTGCGGATCGTAACGCTTCATCCGCCCGGCATAGTCCGTATCGCGGCGCAGCGACTTAGCCCGGTAGGCTTCGGCACCGGGTGTTTGGAGGTGCGAATCGTCGAACCAGCCGAGGTATTCGGCAATGGCATCATAGACGTCACGGTCGCCGGAAATCTCGCTTTGCAGCCGCCCTTTCAGTGCGGCGTACTTCGCTTCGCGGCCCGCGGTCTTGTCCGGATAGCCGGCATAGGCGCGTTCCACGACATCGACGGCATAGTCGAAATCGGACACAGCGTCCCCTGCCGGGGTTTGTGCCCCGGCCGACAGCAGGCAAAGTACGGCCGCAGCCGCCAGCGACATTCGCAGCAAGGTCTTCATCGGGCAGGTTCGTATGAATCGGATCCCCGGATCGGGTCTCCCGACCGGAGGGTTATTCCAGTGCCGAGCGTAAAATCTTCTCCACCTCCTCGGGATAAACCCCGCCTTCGTGCACCTTCACGCCGCCGACATAGAATGTCGGCACGTAGTAATAGTCGAACGTGTCGGCCAGCTCGGGCTGTTCCGACTCCTCGATCATCTCGATCCCGACGGCAGCCAGCTCGGGGTGCGCCGCCCTGGCCTCTTCGATGTAACGCAACGCCTTCTTGCAGAAGGGGCAGTTTTTCAGGTAGAAAAGTTTTACCGGTTTCATAACTATACTCGTTTAAAAGTAACTTCGCGGATTATCCGCAGAATTCGTCCACACAACGGCGATAGGCAGCCACGGGGTCGGCCGCGGCGGTGATCGGGCGTCCCACGACGATGAAGTCGGAGCCGATCTCCCGCGCACGGGCAGGCGTGGTGACACGCACCTGATCCGCCACGTCACCGTCTGCAAAACGCACGCCGGGCGTGATTGTGAGGAACTCTTTTCCGCAGGCTTGGTGTACCATGCCTGCTTCGAGCGGCGAGCATACCACGCCGTCAAGCCCTGCGGCCTTGGTATTCTGCGCGTATTTCACGATCGTGTCGCCGATCGAAGATGCGATCAGCAGCTCCTGTTGCATACGCTCCTCGCTGGTCGAGGTGAGCTGTGTCACGGCGATCAGCAGGGGGCGCGTACCGTCCTCGCGCGTGAGCCCCTCGAGGGCATATTTCATCATCTCGATGGTACCCGCCGCATGGACGTTGCACATATCCACATCCAGCCGCGACAGTACGGCCATCGCTTTCTTCACCGTATTGGGAATGTCGTGCAGCTTGAGGTCGAGGAAAATCTTGTGCCCCCGGCGCTTGATCTCACGCACGATTTCCGGCCCTTCGGCATAGAACAGCTCCATGCCGATCTTGAGGAAAGGTTTGCGTGCCTCGCCCCTGAACAGGTCGAGGAATTCGAAGGTATCTTCCGCAGACTTGAAGTCGCAGGCGATAATTACGTCATGTTGCATATCGTACGGTTTTACGTTCATTCTACAATTCCGATTATGTCGCTCAGCCGCCCGATCCCGAGCCGTTGCATCTCGGCAGGCAGCGCCTCGACGATCTCCTTCGAGGCATAGGGGTTCGCCAGGTTCGCGGCGCCGACCTGTACGGCCGTAGCGCCGGCCATCATCATCTCGATCACGTCGCGGGCCGTCGTCACGCCGCCGCACCCCATGACGGGTATTTTGCAGGCCTTGGCGACCTGGTAGACCATCCGCACGGCCACGGGGAAGACTGCGGCACCCGAAAAGCCTCCCATCGTATTGGCGATGACCGCCTTGCGCTTCCTGACGTCGATCCGCATCCCCAGCAGGGTATTTATCAGGCAGATGCCGTCGGCACCCGCCTCCTCGCACGCCCGGGCGATCGAGACAATGTCCGTGACGTTGGGCGACAGCTTGATGTAAACGGGTTTGGTCGTCACGGCCTTCACGGCGCGCGTCACCTCGGCGGCACACTCGGGTGACGTGCCGAACGACATGCCGCCGTGCCGCACGTTGGGGCACGAGACGTTGACCTCGATGATGCCGACCTGCGGCTCGCGGTCGATCCGCTCGCAGCAATAGGCGTACTCCTCGACCGAAAAGCCGCTGATATTGGCGATCACGGGTTTATGGAAAAAAGTCTTCAGGCGCGGCAACTCCTCGGCGATCACGGCGTCGATGCCCGGGTTCTGCAGCCCCACGGCATTGATCATGCCCGCCGTACATTCGGCAATGCGGGGCGTGGGGTTTCCGAAGCGCGCATCGCGCGTGGTGCCCTTGAACGAGAACGACCCGAGGATGTTGATGTCGTAAAAATCCCGGAACTCGTTGCCGTACCCGAACGTACCGCTGGCCGGCACGACCGGGTTGTCCAGTCTCAGGCCGCTCAGGCAGACGGACATATCCGCAGCGGTTTTTTCCGCAGGCCGGTTTTGTGCGATGAATTGCTTGTTTACCATATGACCTCCCCTTTCGTTAATACGGGCCCCTCCTTGCAGATGCGCTTGTTGCCGTATTTGGTTTTGCACGAACAGCCCATGCAGGCCCCGAAACCGCAGCCCATGCGCTCTTCGAACGAGAGCTGCCCGTCCTGCTGCACAGCGTCGCACAATGCCCGCAGCATCGGCAGCGGCCCGCAGGCATAGAAATAGTCGAACTCGGGGCGGCACTCGGCGATGGCCGTCGTGACGAACCCCCTGACACCCGCCGAACCGTCAGCCGTGGCCAGATGAACGTCGCAGCCCAGCGCCCGGAATTCGTCGGCATAGAAAACCTCGTCCGCCGTATTGAACCCGAGCACCACGCCGACCCGTTTGCCCGCCGCGAGCAGCACTTTGGCCAGGTTGTAGAGCGGGGGCACGCCCACGCCGCCGCCCACCAGCAGGGGGCGCTGTGCGGCATTGTGCACGTCGAACCCGTTGCCGAGCCCCGTCAGCAGGTCGAGCTCCCCGCCCGCGGCCATACGGCTCATCTGTGCGGTTCCCTCGCCCACCACCTTGTAGATGAGCGTGAGCGTCGTGGCGTCGTAGTCGCAGACCGAGATCGGACGGCGCAGGTAACGGCCTTCGAGGGCGATGTCGACGAACTGCCCGGGGGCGGTGATCCACTGCGTATCCCCCCCGAGCACCATGCGCCATACGGTCGCCGTCAGCCGTTCGTTGGCAAGGATTTTATAGATGCCTTTTTTATACATGCCTTTCTGTTCCAATGTGCCGCATAATACCGGAAATCACTTCGCGTCGATGGTCGAAACCCCGAACGTAATCTCTTCCAGCACGTCCAACAGCACCTTCACCGTTTCGAGCGCCGTAAATACCGTCACGTTGTTCTCGACGGCCGTGCGGCGGATCTCGTACCCGTCGAGGCGGGTGTTATGCTGGTTGATGTCGATGGTGTTGATGACGTAGCTCACATGTCCCTGGCGCAGCGAGTCGATGATCTCCGAGCTGCCTTCGCTCAGTTTGCGGCGCGTACGGGTACGGATACCGTGGTTACGCAGGAACTCGGCCGTCCCGGTCGTGGCCTCGATGTTAAAGCCCAAGTCGTAGAAACGCCGCACGAGGGGCAGTGCCTGCTCCTTGTCGTGGTCGGCGATCGTGACGAAGATCGTCCCGTAGTTCGAAACGTTCATGCCCGTGGCCTGCAATGCCTTGTAGAGCGCGCGGGTGAGTTTGTCGTCGTAGCCGATCGCCTCGCCCGTGGACTTCATCTCAGGTGACAGGTACGAATCCATGCCGCGGATCTTGGCGAACGAGAAGGCCGGGGCTTTGACGTACCAGCGCTTCTTCTCCTTGCCGTAGACTTCGGTGATGCCCAGCTCGCGGAGCGTCTTGCCCAAAATCACCTGCGTGGCGATGTGTGCCATGGGCACGCCTGTCGACTTGGAAAGGAACGGCACGGTACGCGACGAACGCGGATTGACCTCGATGACATAGACCTCGTCGTTTTCGTCGAGGATGAACTGGATGTTATAGAGGCCGACGATGCCGATCCTCAATCCGAGTTTGACCGTATAGTCGATGATCTTGTCCTTGGCCTTCTGGCTGACGCTGAAGGTCGGATAGACGCTGATCGAGTCGCCCGAATGGATGCCTGTGCGCTCCACATGTTCCATGATGCCGGGGATGAAGACGTCCTTGCCGTCGCAGATGGCGTCCACCTCCAGCTCCTTGCCCATGATATAGCGGTCGACCAGCACCGGCGAATCCTCGTTGACCTCGACGGCCGTCTGCAGGTAGTGGCGCAGGCGCTCCTCGTTCGAGACGATCTGCATGGCACGGCCTCCGAGCACATAGCTCGGACGCACCAGCACCGGGTAGCCGATGCGGGCGGCGGCCTTCACGCCGGTCTCGATGTCGGTGACGGCCTCGGCCTCGGGCTGCGGGATGCGCAACTCTTCCATGATCTTTTCGAAGCAACCGCGGTCTTCGGCGTTCCTGATCGCCTGCGTATCGGTACCGATAATGGGCACGCCCAACTGCGCCAGCGGCTCGGCCAGGTTGATGGCCGTCTGTCCGCCGAGCGACACGACGATCGCCTTCGGTTTTTCGAGGTGGATGACGTTCATCACGTCCTCGACCATCAGCGGTTCGAAATAGAGCTTGTCGCTGGTAGTGTAGTCCGTCGACACGGTTTCGGGGTTGTTGTTGATGATAATCGCCTCGTAACCGGCCTCGCGGATCGACCAGATGGCATGCACGGTCGAGTAGTCGAACTCAACGCCCTGGCCGATACGGATCGGGCCCGAGCCGAGCACCACGATCTTCTCCTTATCGCTCACAACCGACTCGTTCTCGTCCTCGTAAGTCGAGTAGAAATAGGGCACATAGGAGCTGAATTCGCTGGCACAGGTGTCGATCATCTTGTAGACGGGGAAGAGGCCGTTCTTTTCGCGCAGCCGGTATACGTCCTGCTGCGAGATGCCCCACAACTGGCCGATGAACTTGTCGCTGAACCCCATGCGCTTGGCGTCGCGCAGGGTTTCGACATCCATCGGGTGCGCTTTCACCTCGCGTTCGAATTCGACGATGTTCTTGAACTTTTCGAGGAAGAACATGTCGATCTTCGTATTGTCGTAGATCAGCACCAGGTCGATGCCGTTGCGGATCAGCTGCGCGATGGCATAGAGGCGGTCGTCCGTAGCGTCCTTGATGTATTCCAGCAGCTGCACGTCCGACCAGCCGTCGAATTTCTTGTGGTAGATATGGCAGACACCCGTTTCGAGCGAGCGCAGCGCCTTCAGGAGGCTTTCCTCCATCGTGCGGCCGATGGACATCACCTCGCCCGTGGCCTTCATCTGCGTACCCAGCTTGTTCGACGCATCGCTGAACTTGTCGAACGGGAAGCGGGCGACTTTGGTGACCACGTAATCGAGCGTCGGCTCGAAGCTGGCGGGCGTATTGGCCAGCATGATCTCGTCGAGCGTAAGCCCTACGGCGACCTTGGCCGTCACACGCGCGATCGGATAGCCGCTGGCCTTCGACGCCAGGGCCGACGAGCGCGACACGCGGGGGTTCACCTCGATCAGGTAGTATTTGAACGACAGGGGGTCGAGTGCGAACTGCACGTTGCAACCGCCCTCGATCTTCAGCTCGCGGATAATCTTCAGCGCCGAGTCGCGCAGCATCTGGAACTCCTTGTTGGTAAGCGTCTGGCACGGCGCCACGACGATCGAGTCGCCCGTATGCACGCCCACGGGGTCGATATTCTCCATGCAGCAGATGCTGATGGCCGTGTCGTTATGGTCGCGCATCACCTCGAACTCGATCTCCTTGTAGCCCTTGATGCTCTTCTCGACGAGCACCTGGTGCACGGG
>OHRP01000084.1_pt1 | contig 35997 bp, 38 predicted proteins | sample 1578451 | NCBI WGS metagenome assembly OHRP01 (sample SAMEA3879588, study PRJEB24766) | human gut metagenome | biome: human-associated habitat; feature: feces | place: USA | collected 1985/1987
CAAGAGGCTGCAAGCCGGAGACGGAAGCGAAATACCGCCCGGCGTTGGAGTTATATGCTGCCACCGACCTCTCTACTGCGGAGATATGCCGACAGTGCGGAATATCCACCAGCGGATTTTCCCGTTATATCGGTATCTATCATCGTCATCTGATGCTGGAACGCAACGGCATCAAGTGCAGTCAAGAAGAAGCCGTCGACATCAAGATAAGCCAGCGGCGCGGGCAGCGTCCCGACACCCATGCCAAATACAAGGAGGCCATCGCGGCGTGTGACAGCATGGACTATATCGAGTACAATGTTTCGCAGATAGCCCGTGAGTTCGGATTGAGCGGCACGAACCTCGGCCGCCAGTTGCGCACGCACTATCCCGAAGTATTGGAGTTCCGCGAGCGGGCACGGAAACGGTTGGGGCTGGACGACGGTCTGCCCCGTGGTACGCGCCCGTGGTGCAAGGAGCAGTATGCCGAAGCGGTGGAGCTTCTGCGTGCCGACCGTTATGTCACGGTGCAGGAGGCAGCCGACCGTTGCAATGTCTCCTACACCGGATTGGAACAACACTTGATATTCTACCACAAGGAACTGGTCGGGAACCGCATCAAGATACGCGAACAGGCCACCAGACAACAACACAGGGGCAAGATAACGGGACGCGGGACGCTTCATGTCCCGACCCCTGAAACAATCGGGAAATATGCCGAGGCTCTCCACTTGTACCGCACTACACCCATGTCCGCCCGGAAAATAGCCAAGCGGACCGGCGTATCGATAAGAGGTTTCTACGACTACCTGCAGACCTGGCACAAGGATTTGGTCTGTGAGCGGAAAGGCATCCCTTATGAGGAAGGCAAGCCTGTGGACTGGTCCTCCGTGCGGAAATACAATCCGGACACCGCCGCCAAATACGCTGAAGCCATCGCCCGGCTGAAAGAGGGCGGACTCACCACGGCAAAGGTCGCGGCAGAGTTCGGTCTTCACCCTGAATGCCTCAGGCAATACCTGAAGGAGCATGAGCCGGAACTACACGCCAGTCTCGGAATGAGAAAGACGGAAAACGGCGGAGTAATGGCACCGCACAGTATGGAGAAATACAAGGAGGCTTTGCACCTCTATGCCACGACAACCGAGAGCGTGAAATCCCTTGCAAGACGATTCGGGTTCAACGACTGTTCGTTTGGACAGTTCATCAGAAGACAGTTCCCCGAACTTATAGAACGCCGTAAACAGCGTGAGCAATCTTCGCTTGAAGAATGATTGCATTTTTCCGGCAAGTTATCGTGCCGTCCCGTCATTTATATTCCGGATAACGGTATCCGAATCCGTACATTCCCTTTCGCATCGTCGGCAATTCCGTCGGTGCGATTCTTCATGCAAAGGTACAGCGTCCCGTCCGGACGTCAAGTACCGCTTGCGCTAACGGTTCCGTCCGCCATAGGCAGCCTTCCGCAAATCGAAGATGAACTTCCGGTTCCCCTCCTTGCCTTGCCAATGATGGAAAGCTGGAAGAGGCACAGCAGGAGCTGGATACATTGCAGAAAAAAGGCGCTTCCTTCGGTGACTGTGATCTGGTTGCGGCAGAGATTCTGTCCTTGCAAAAGAACTATGATCAGGCGCTTGCGCTTTACATAAAAGTGTTCAATGAGGTGGAGGACCCGCAGCTCCTGAGCCATGCTTACCTGTCAGCCGCAAATGCAGCGCTGAATCAGGACGATAGGGAAAAGGCTGTGCGCATTCTGAAACAGAGATGCCAGAACCTTCCGGAAGGTCAGGCTGTGCTTCAAAAGGAGATGCTTGCGGATCTTATGATGCAGCAGGCAGCATCTGACAAAGAAAATGCAGAAGAATACTATGCTGAAGCGCAGCAGCTGCTGGAGGAACTGGTGGACAGCGGCTACGATACTATTGCCACCCGGTTGAATCTGGCAACTGTACTGCAGGCATTGGATCAGTACAGTGAAGCTGAAAAGGTTTTGAAAGATCTGCAGGAGCAGTATCCATCGGATTATCGTTTTGATATGCAGATGGCCTATCTTCTGATCGACCAGCTCCGCACCAGCGGATGGCTCAAATAAGGAGGGAATACCTGCGTCTACCGGACAGATCTTTTGTGTGGTTGGAATCGTTGGCATGATCGTTTCGGCTGTTGCGGCAGTCGTTTCAGCATGGATCCTGCGCAGGCAGGAAAAAAAGCTGAAGGAACAGATCTGGAACGAGTATCAATAAAAATCAATCGATTAAGGGGTATGAAAAAATGCTGAAAAAACTTAGTGTAACGGCTGTTATTCTTGCAATGTCGGCCATGCTTCTGGTGCCGACTGCATACGCGGTGCAGTCAGTAGACGCACCGGCACAGGTGGCTTTGTGACGATTGACGGCAAGCTGTATCATGTTTCGAAGAATGGCTATGCCATCGATCGGTACGCCAAGGGTCTGCACGAGATCGACGGAGGAATGTACTATGTCAAAGAGGATGGCTCGTTCCTGACGAACAGCGCGGTAGAATACCTTACTTTTGATGCGAATGGCCGCTATACCTCTGGCAATGCAACGCTGGACAGCTATGTGGATCAGGCACTGGCTGCGTGCACAAACTCTGGCATGACGAAGGCGCAAAAGCTGCGCGCCGCCTATTTGTATGTCCGGGATCACGGCGCATACCTTGCCCGTCCGCATCAGGCAAGAGGCACAACGGCTTGGGCAGAAGAGAGCGCTTTGTTCATGTTTGAACACAAAAAGGGCAACTGCTACTGCTTTGCAGGCCAGTTCCTTTATATGGCCCGGCGGCTGGGCTACAATGCCTATGTAGTGTCTGGCGGTGTGGGCCGCAAGGACTCGGACCATGCATGGGTCATGATCTGCGAGAACGGAGTTCCCTATATCTATGATGTGGAACTGGAGTGGGGCTATCGTGCCGGCAGATACGGCCATGCAGAATATAATATGTATAAAATGCCGCTGAATAAAACGGTGTTCAGCTACCAGTTTCCGTGATTGCTGAGGTAGCCGAAAAATGGTTTTTAGTTCCGTAATTTTCTTGTTTCTGTTTTTGCCCATCGTGCTGGGATGCTATTATCTTTTGCCCGGGCGGGAAGCAAAAAATCTCTGGCTCGTCGCAGCCAGTCTGCTGTTCTATGCCTTCAGCGGGCTGTGGTATATTCTGCTGCTGCTGTTCTCTGTGTTCTGCAATTATCTGGCCGGTCTGTTCGCCTCCGGGCGAAAGAGCGTGCTCTATGCCGCTGTGGCCGTTAATCTGGGAATCTTGGGTATTTTCAAGTATCTGACTTTTCTGGTACAGACGGTAGACCGGCTGCCGGGCGTGACGATCCCGGTGCCTTCCATCGTTCTGCCGGTGGGTATCTCGTTCTTCACCTTTCAAGGGCTGAGTTATGTGATCGATGTATACCGGAATGAACGCCTGAAGAGCACTCATTTCCGGGATGTACTGCTGTACATTGCTCTGTTTCCACAGTTGGTGGCAGGACCGATCATCCGCTATGAGGACGTGGCAGATGAGATCCATAGCCGCCGAAATACGCTGGAGCAGCTGGCAAAAGGCCTGCGCCGGTTTATTGTGGGCCTGAGCAAGAAGCTGCTGATCGCCGATATCTGCGGCAATGTTGTAGCACTGATCTACACGCCGACCGCTCTGTGCTGGACAGCCGGACGGCTTGGCTGGCCGCGGTGTGCTATCTGATGCAGATCTATTTCGACTTCAGCGGGTACAGCGATATGGCCATCGGCCTGGGCTTGTGCTTTGGGTTCCACTTCAAGGAAAACTTCAACTATCCGTACATCTCGGCCAGTATTCAGGAATTCTGGCGCAGATGGCATATCTCCCTTTCCACCTGGTTCCGGGAATACCTGTATATCCCATTGGGCGGCAACCGGAAGGGCAAGGCAAAGACTTACTGGAACAAGCTGATCGTGTTTTTCTGCACGGGGCTGTGGCATGGTGCAAACTGGACCTTTATCGTCTGGGGCCTGTGGCATGGCTTCTTTATCGTGGCAGAGGACGCCGTTAAAAAGCTGTTTGGGCTGGAAAAACATGGCAAAGGCGGGCGGAACCCTGCGTGTGCGGTGCTGAAACATTTGTACACCCTGCTTGTGGTGCTGGTTGGCTTTGTGATCTTCCGTGCAGACAACATGGGGCAGGCTTTCTCAATGATAGGAGCCATGCTTTCCGGGGTCTCTGCCTCTGCGCAGACAGGGCTGCTGCTGGCGCAGTGTCTGACCCCGCTGACCCTGTTTGCACTGGCGGTTGGCCTTGTGGGCAGTACGCCGGTTTTGCCGCTGGTCTGCCGTAAAGCAGAGCAGCAGACCGGAAGTGTGTATGCATGCCTTCAGGCACTGAGTTATGCAGGGGCGCTGGCGCTTTTGCTGGTGGATATCCTGCATCTGTCGGCTGCATCCTATGTGCCTTTTATCTATTTCCAGTTCTGAGGTGGAAAAATGCAAGTGAAAAAATTAGGATATATCCTGTTTGTGGGGGTCATTGCCACAATTTGCATTTTGCCTGTGGCTGTGATGCCTTGGCAGACGGAAAAAGCGGTGGGCAATGAGCAGCTTGCATCCTTTCCTGAATTACGGAAAGAGGATGGCAGCTTCAATACCGGTATCCTGAATGAGTTTTCGGATTATTTTGCGGATCATTTCGGGCTCCGTCATGAGATGATCACCTTGAACGATCAGCTTACCGGAACCATGCTCAAAACGCTGGACAGCAGCAGTGTGCTGTTGGGAAAAGACGATTGGCTGTTCTATAAAAGCACCCTTGCGGACTATACCGGCGCAGAACTCTTTACAGCCCGGCAGAGTTATGCGGCCGCTCATGTACTGGGTCTGATGCAGGAATACTGCGAAGAGAACGGCATTGGGTTCTGCTTTACCATCGCACCCAATAAAAATTCCCTGTATGGCGGTCAGATGCCGGCACGATATACGGCAGCCTCCGTACGGAACGCCCAACTGCTTCAGCAGCAGATGGAACAGCAGAATGTCCGGTATGTGGATCTGTTCAAAACACTGTCTGACCACGAAGAGCAGCTGTATTACCGTCGGGACAGCCACTGGAATATGCGGGGCGCACAGCTGGCAGCACAGACTTTGCTGAAAGAACTGAAAGGCTCTGAAGCGGAGTTTGATTCCTGCATCAATGGAAAAACATCCCCGCATACCGGCGACCTGTATGAGATGGTGTACCCTGCCGGAAACGAGACGGAACAGGATACGGCATACGACTTTACCTATCAGTATGACGAAAAATTCCACTCGGCAGATGATATCACGATCCACACGGAAAATTCGGCGGCAGACGAAAGCATTTTTGTATACCGCGATTCCTTTGGCATCAATCTGCATCCTTTTCTGGCACAGAGCTACGGCAACGCCTGTTTCTCCCGGAATATGCCCTACCTTTTGACGGCTGTTACAGAAGAGCAGCCCGATGTGCTGCTGGTGGAACTGGTGGAACGCAACCTGAACTGGCTGCTGGAACGCGCCCCGGAAATGCCTGCTCCGGAACGCACGGCAGTCCCGGCGGCAGATACCGGTACAAGCGCGAAGGCACAACGGAAGGACAGCCGAATGGAGGGGACTTTCTGCCTGACAGGCGATCTGAGCGGGCAGCGTGTGGATGACGACTCTCCAATCTACATTCTGGCAGAGACCGGAACCTACGAAGCTTCCCCCTGCGGAGAGGGAACACAGCCGTTTACGGCGTATCTTCCGCAGAATGTGCGGGAGCAGCAACTAAAAGCAGCATTTCTGTCGGACGGTGAATGGGTCTTTTGCGCCCTGGCCGACTGACTGAAAGAATAGAAAGAAGGAACAAACAAAATGAATGTAAACTATAAGATGATGGGTGTAGTGCTCTGCGGTGCGATGTTTCTGGCATCGGGATGCGGGGCAAAAGCAGAAACGACCGCTTCCTCGGCTGTGGAATCCGAATCGGTTTCCGTTGTGGCATTGGAGGCTGCTTCGTCGGAGGCTGTGCCGGAAAGCGAGGCTGTCTCGGAGGCAGTTTCTGAAGCTTCTTCTGCGGTAAGCGAGGCGGCATCGGAGAAACCGGCCGAATCCAAGGCAGAGTCCAAGGCAGAATCCAAGGCCGAGACCGCGGCAAAATCTAAGCCTGCAAAGCAGGAGACGGCTGCTTCCTCCAAAGAAGAAAAGACGGAGCCTGTGGAAAGCAAGCCCGTTACAGAGACTGCTCCGGCAGAAACTGCCAGCCTGGAAACTGCCCTGAAGTATGTGGGTAAAGACGTTTCCAAGCTGTATGCCGCTATTGGCAAGCCGAACAGTTCGGAGTATGCTTCCAGCTGCATCGGTGATGGCGAGGATGGCCTGCTGTATTACAACGGCTTTACTGTGACGACCTACCGTGAAAACGGTAAAGAGACGGTACAGGACGCCTATTAACATGAAATTCGGCCTCTGGCATTCCACCGGGGGCTGAATCTTTATATGGGAAGATGAGAATGAAACGCCAGAAGATCAAACGATATCGGTTTAGTGTGACGCAGAATACGCGCAGAAGAAGGGCGGCAAGGCCGCTGAAAGCCGTCGGTGTAGTACTGGTGTGCCTGTGTCTGCTCACAGGGGTCGCTTTTGGAGTTTACAAAGCGATCCAGAGTAAGACTACGGGGTGGCACGGCGAAGGACTGCATCGCTACTATATCTCGCCGACTACCGGCACCCGTGCGCAGGGGCTGTATGAGATCAACTATAAGCTCTACTATTTTGACAGCAACAACTTTTTGAAGATCGGCTGGATCGAAGAGAACGGCTATGTCGGCTATGCCAACGCAGATGGAGAGCTCACCCAGGGCGAAGCGAAGATAGACGGAAAATACTACTATTTCCAACCGGAGACCGGACAGTTGTACACCGGCTGGATCATGCTGGACGGAGTGCAGTACTGCTTTGACGAAACCGGACATCCGCGCACCGGTACTTATCAGGAGGACGGAAAGGTCTGGGAACTGGATAGTGATGGACGGGTCAAAAACCGACTGAACGGTTGGAAAAAAACGGACGGCGTCCTGAAATACTACGACAACAGCGGCGCACCGGCACAGGGCTGGACAGAGATCGATGGAAAGGATTATTTCTTTGTGGACGGTGTCAGTCAGGCCGGCTGGGTTGAAACGGATGTGGGCACGCGCTATTTGGACGGCAACGGAAATCAGATGACCGGGTGGTGTGTGATCGACGGCCAGCCCTATGCTTTTGGGACAAATGGTGAACTGAAGCAGGGATGGGATCATTCCCATGAAAAAAGCTACTATTTTATCAACGGCGTCAGTCAGTCGGGCACATTCGGGGAGGGCGCACTTAGCAGCAACCTGAACGGCAGCGGCAGTGTTCAGCCGGTTGGGGATCAGGCACCGGAGGACGATCTTGCAAAGGATGCAGAGGGCGAACCGCCGGAGGAAGAACTGCTGGAAGCGCAGCCGACACAGACCGAAACAACGGAAGCGGGGCAGACTGCCCCGGCGGCACAACAGCCGACGCAGTCGCCGGAGGAATCGGCGGCAGAGCAGGAGACCACATCGAAGGCACCGACAGCGCCGGAAACTCCGGCACAGGAACAGCAGGAAGAAGGGACGGAAAATACATGAAAACAACAAGACGTGATTTTCTGTGCCTTTCGGCCATGGCATGCGCATGGCTTCTGACGGGCTGCCAGAACCCCACAGTGGAAGAGCGGGCTGTCAGCTGGCAGCAGCAGGAAGTCAGTGATCCGGTCTCTGAAACCGGACCGATGTGGAATGCAGCACTGGACGACAATGCGGTTCTGCGGGATGGCATCCGCGTTCCCCAGAACTTCGAACTGCCGTTGGAAGGTTCAACAGGCTTTGCAGGGGCGGCTGTGATGCTGCTGTACGAGAGACCGGATGGGACCAGTACGGTACTGCGCAGACTTGCAGCGGGAGATATGTTTTATATCCGGCAGGAGTCTGGCGCATATTGGCAGGTCTGCCTGCTGGACGGCACCGTGGGCTGGTTGGAAAATGAACTGTGTATGATCAATCTGCCCGATGTTCTGCCTTCCATCGTATACGAAAACCCCAATGCCAAGGCATCGATCTTTAAAACCTGCGGAAAGGATATTGAAGGCATTACGGGACAGAAACTGTATGACGGCCTGTTCTACAACCAGCGCCTTGGGCGGGATGAGTATCTAATGCCTATCAATTACGCTATGGCAAAAAAGGTTGGTGCAGCGCAGAAAAATGCCTTGAAGGCGGGCGATTGCCTGAAGATCATAGAGACATTCCGGCCCTATGAGGTGCAGATGCTGGTAAAGGATGCAGTGTACGCCAAGGCAAGGACGGACAAGGAACTGATGACGGCGCTGAACAAGGGCGCGTGGAATATCGGCTGGTTTATTGCAACGTCTCTTTCCAACCATCAGCGCGGTGTGGCAATGGACACGACCCTGCTGCGCATCACTGAGCAGACAGAGCACAGCATGGCGGGGTGTCCCTTTGTACAGGTGACCGGTGAGGAATACGCCATGCCCTCTGCCATGCACGAGCTGAGCAGTGCGGCGGCCTGCTTTACCGGCCCGGTAACTTCTAATTCGGCCACCGCATGGAAGCGGGCCACTGCATCGGCATCCATGACAGACGGTGCGCGGCGGCTGCAGGGGTACTGTACCAATGCAGGCATGACACCGCTGGCCTCGGAGTGGTGGCACTTTAACGATCTGGATGCACAGAATAAGGTGCGCATGACCTCTGGAAACGGAAAATTCTGGCTGGACGGCTGTGTCAGCTGGAAAATGTTTGAAGCATAACTTTGGGGTTGCACTTTGGAAGAATACAAAATGAAGCAATTGAAAAAAGCAAAAAAGCGCTTTTCAGCCTGTTGCTATTGCTGGCAGCACTTGCGGTGCTGGCAGCCTGCGGCTCAAAAGCGGTTACGGCAGCGGATAAGATCAAGTTGGAACGGAAATATCTCAGCGAACTGAACTACACCGAGGCTGTGGCATCCTTTACGGAAGCCATCAAGCTGGACCCGGACAACATTCAGGCGTATATGGGCCGTGCGGAGGTGAATGAACTGACGACTGCCAACGAGGACGCACTGAGCGACTACGAGGAGGCATCCACTGCGCTGGATACCGTGGACGTGGAAAAGATCACCGCAACCGTGAAGGTGAGGGCGTGTGGCTCGTCCTGAACCCCGGCAAAAAAGACCTGACCGCGTAAAGCCCTGCATCACTCGGAAATTGCGCAGCAGGTCATTCGGATCGAGAATGGGCAAACTCTGTTAGGAGGACTGTATTATGAATACCACATTGCGGCGGGATGCGGATGAGATCATCCGTTCTGGCATTCAGGCGGTGCTGCCGGATAAAGCAGTGTGCCGCGCGCTGGAAAACTTTCAGCCGAGGGGCGGCAGAGTGCTGCTGGTGGCGGCGGGCAAGGCCGCATGGCAGATGGCGCATGCCGCCGTGGAGGCACTAGGGCGCGTGGACGGCGGCGTGGTGGTGACTAAGTACGGCCATGTAAAAGGCAGAATCCCCGGTGTAAATTGTTATGAGGCAGGTCATCCCGTACCGGATGCCAACGGCTTTGCAGCCACCGAAAAAGCTTTGGCGCTGGTACAGGGGCTGACCGCAGAGGACACGGTGCTGTTTTTGCTTTCCGGCGGCGGCAGCGCCCTGTTTGAAAAGCCGCTTGTCCCCGGCGGAGAATTGCAGGACATCACAAATCAGCTCCTTGCCAGCGGAGCCGATATCGTGGAGATGAATACCATCCGCAAGCGGTTGTCCGCTGTCAAGGGCGGTCGGTTCGCACAGCACTGCGCGCCCGCAAGGGTGTTCAGCATCGTGCTCAGCGATATTCTGGGCGACCCGCTGGATATGATCGCCAGCGGCCCGGCGGTGCCGGATTCCTCCACCTGTGCACAAGCGCTTGCCATTGCGGAGAAATACCACCTGGACCTGTCAGAACAGGCAAAGGCGCTGCTGGCGCAGGAAACGCCGAAAGCCCTTGATAACGTGACCACACAGATCACCGGCAGCGTCCGAGAGCTGTGCACCGCTGCCGCTAAAGCCTGCCGGGAGCTGGGCTATGAGCCCATCCTCCTCACCGACCGGCTCTGCTGCGAGGCGCGGGAGGCAGGCAGCTTTCTGAGTGCCATCGCCCGCACCCATGCGGGACAAGGAAAAAAGCTGGCCTTTATCGCGGGCGGGGAAACCGTGGTGCACCTGACCGGCAAAGGGCTGGGCGGACGCAATCAGGAACTGGCGCTGGCCGCAGCCCCGGCGCTGGCGGGACAGAACGCCGCAGTGTTCTCCGTGGGCAGTGACGGCACCGATGGCCCTACCGATGCCGCCGGCGGCTATGCGGATGGCGATACCGCCGCTGCACTGGTTGCGGCGGGCTGGAACTTGTTCGACACCCTGCAAAACAACGATGCCTACCACGCCTTGCAGGCGGTGGAGGGGCTTATTATCACAGGCGCTACCGGTACCAACGTCAATGATGTTGCCGTGGTACTGATTGGGGGAGAAGCGCAGGCAGACGCCTGAAACTCTGTCTGCCCGGCGCACCCATAATGCTTGACCCCGCTTTGTCCGCAGTATCCGGGCAGGCGGGGATTTTTTGTTGGAAGTACTTGACAATTTTTTATAAAATGATATGATTTTGATATCACAAAGAAACGCTTCCGACCCTGATAAGGAGGGACTTGTTATGGAAGAGAAAATTTTGAATACCCGCAAAAACGGTATGGCCATGCTGCTACTCACCTTGCTGGGCTATGTGGTGTCCATTGCCCTGTTCATTTTCTGTATCACGCTGCTCAATGCAGATCGGCCGCACCGGCTGTTTCTGGGCATTCCGCTGCTGATTTTGTCCATTGCGTATTGGATCGCAGGCATTTTCCTGTTCTGCGGCCTTAAGGTGTTAAAGCCGCAGGAGGCGCTGGTGCTCACCCTGTTTGGTGATTACATCGGCACCCTGAAGGGACAGGGCTTTTACTGGGTGAACCCCTTCTGCACCGCCGTCAACCCTGCCGCCGGTACCCGCCTGAGCCAGAGCGGAGACGTGAACAGCAAGGAGAACAGCGTGGCTGCGCTGTTTGGCAATAACGGCCAGAATGCTCAGATGAGCGTCGAGTCCATGAGCAAAAAGATCTCGCTCAAGATGATGACCCTGAACAACTCCCGCCAGAAAATCAACGATTGTCTGGGTAATCCGGTGGAGATCGGCATTGCAGTCATCTGGCGCGTGACCGATACCGCCAAGGCTGTGTTCAACGTGGATAACTATAAGGAATACCTCTCCCTGCAGTGCGACAGCGCCCTGCGCAACGTGGTGCGGGTGTACCCCTATGATGTTTCTCCCAACGTGGACACCACCGGCGACGGCGTAGCCGATGAGGGCAGCCTGCGCGGCTCTTCTGAGGTGGTGGCTGCCCGCATCCGAGACGAGATCCAGAAGAACGTGGCAGAGGCAGGTATCGAGGTGGTGGAGGCCCGCATCACCTATCTGGCCTATGCACCGGAAATTGCAGCGGTCATGCTGCAGCGCCAGCAGGCCAGCGCCATCATTGACGCCCGCAAGATGATCGTGGACGGCGCTGTGGGCATGGTGGAAATGGCGCTGGATCGTCTGAACGAGAACAAGGTAGTGGAACTGGACGATGAGCGCAAGGCGGCAATGGTATCCAATCTGCTGGTGGTGCTGTGCGGCAACCGCGATGCCCAGCCCATCGTGAACAGCGGTAGCCTGTACTGATGGCCGAGCCGAAAAAACAGGTGCCCCTGCGCCTGAACGCCAAGCTCTACGATGCCCTTGCCGCTTGGGCAGAGGATGACTTCCGCTCGGTGAACGGGCAGATCGAATATCTGCTTACCGAGTGTGTGCGTCAGCGCAAAAAGAATGGGAAATATGTCTCCGACCAGCTGGATGTCCCGCCGGAGCTGGATCTCCATTGAAGAACCCGTGAAAAAACGTTTGGAGCGCGCCGCAGAGCACGCCAAACGCAAATTATTCACAAGGCCGCTGCACAAGACCGGTGCAGCGGCCTTGTGTTTGTCGGGGAAAAGCCGTGCCTTCCGGCGGGAAGCGGGGACAAATGAGCGCTGATTTGATATATCAATTGAGCGCGCAATGCTCCGGTATTTCGTCGAAAAAGGCGACCGAAGCTGCGGAAATGACTTGAAGAGACAGGAGAAGATGGACAGATATCTGGGCGAAAACGTTTCTTTTTTGGGCTTTTCCGGAAAAAAACTTGCCTAAAAGTTTGCAGCGTGCTAAACTAACAGCGGGGAATTGTTTTGCGTAAGCAGATAGGGGGATGAAGCTATGAAAATACTGGTTGTGGATGACGGTCAGCTTGCGATCAATTCGCTGATCCGCATCCTGTGCCGGGTGGCACCGGACTGTGACTATATCAGTGCCATGACGACTGACGATGCCCTGACGTGGATGCGGCAGGGCCCAATGGATGCTGCCTTTTTGAACCTGGAAATGCCGGGCATGAATGGCCTTGCCCTTGCCCGCATGATCCAGAAATTGCAGCCCCGCTGCAATATCATCGTGGTCACCGAGCACCCGGAGTATGCACTGGAAGCATTGCAGATCTTCGTCAGCGGTTTTCTGCTCAAGCCCGCCAACGAGGCGGACGTGCGCAATGTGCTGGAAAATCTGCGCTACCCGCCGGAAACGGCACCTGTGGGCATCAAGATCCAGTGCTTCGGCAACTTCGAGATCTTTGTGGGCGGACGTCCGCTCTCCTTCAAGCGCAGCAAAAGCAAGGAGCTGCTGGCCTACCTTGTGGACCGCAACGGCGCCACCTGTACCAACGGCGAGATGCTGGCTGTCCTGTGGGAGGATAAGCCCGACACCGCCTCGCTGCACAGCCATCTGCGCAATTTGATCTTTGACCTCAGCCATACGCTGGAGGATGCAGGGGTCAACGGGCTGCTGGTACGCGGCCGCAGCACCTTGGCGCTGGATACCAGCAAGGTGGACTGCGATTATTATAACTTCCTGCGGGGAGACCGCTCGGCTTTCAACGCCTACCGGGGCGAGTATATGACCCAGTATTCCTGGGCAGAGGTTACCCGCTCGGCGCTGCGCCAGCAGGCCGCAGCTACGCCCAAAAGCGGGTCTATTCCAAGCTATTACGTCCCGCCCACGGGCTTTTAAAACTGCATAAAACACCAAAGGCTGCTGCGCAAACGATGCGCAGCAGCCTTTATCATTCTCTTAAAATCGTTCCAGTTCCAGCAGATATTCCTTGATCTCCAGTCCCTCGGCGTAGCCGGTCAGGCTGCCGTCTGCGCCGATGACCCGGTGGCAGGGCACCACGATGCACAGCGGGTTGCGGTGGCAGGCGCTGCCTACGGCGCGGCTTGCCTTGGGTTTGCCCAGCGCCGCCGCCAGTTGCCCGTAGGTGCGCACCTCCCCATAGGGAATCTTGCGCAGCTGCGCCCATACCGCCTGCTGAAAGGCCGTGCCCTTTGCCGCCAGCGGCAGGTCGAACTCCCGGCGCACCCCGGCAAAATATTCGTTCAGCTGCTCCTCGGCCTCCTGCAGCAGGGGCGTTTCCACCACCCTGCGTGGCAGAGGTTCCAGCTCCGGCGCACCGTCCGGGCAAAAATGTACCCCGCACAGCGCATCGTTTTCCTCCTCCAGACAGATGGCACCAAGGATGCTGTTGATATACCAGACGTTCAAAACCGGCCTCTTCCTTTCCTGTAAGAATGTGCTATACTGGTATTATCTTAACACAAAAGTTTCCATGAGGAAAGGGGCGTTTCAACTATGGTCAAGGCACTGGAAGACATCATTGCAAAAAGCAGCAGCATCGTCTTTTTTGGCGGCGCGGGCGTTTCTACGGAGAGCGGCATCCCGGATTTCCGCAGCGTGGACGGCCTGTACCACCAGAAATACGACTACCCGCCCGAAACCATCCTCAGCCATACCTTCTGGGAGGAAAACCCGGAGGAGTTTTACCGTTTTTACCGCGACAAGCTGATCGTAAAGGGTGCAAAGCCCAACGCCGCCCATCTGCGGCTGGCAAAGCTGGAACAGCAGGGCAAGCTGCGGGCGGTGGTCACCCAGAACATTGACGGCCTGCATCAGGCGGCGGGCAGCAAAACGGTGTACGAGCTGCACGGCAGCACCCTGCGCAACTACTGCACCCGCTGCGGCAAGTTCTACGATGTGGATTTCATCGCAAACAGTACCGGCGTGCCCCGCTGTACCGAGTGCGGCGGCATCGTAAAGCCGGACGTGGTGCTTTACGAAGAGGGCTTGGACGAGGAGGTGCTGTCCGGCGCGGTGGATGCCATCCGTCATGCCGATACCCTCATCATTGGCGGCACCAGTCTGGTGGTGTACCCCGCCGCCGGGCTCATCCGGTATTTCCGGGGCGATAATCTGGTGGTCATCAACATGCAGCCCACCGGAGCGGATACCTCTGCCGACCTGTGCATCGCAAAGCCCATCGGGCAGGTGCTGAGCGAGGACATCTCGCTGGACTGATTTTTGCACTGTAAGGCGCGCTGTTTCGCGCCGGTTCGCACGCAGTTTTCCGTATGCTGATGGAAAGAACATCAGAACGGAGGAACTGCAAATGATCCAGGTATGCGACCCGCCGCGTCAGCGGCAGGTACGGCGGCTTTCCGCCGAGGAATTTTTTACATTGGTGCGCTGCGGCGGGGCGGGGTTTTACCGCCCCTGCTCCGAGGTGCTGCGGATGCTGACCGCAGGCGAGGCGTGGGGCACAGCCGGGGCGGCGCTGCTGGTGCTGCCCCTCACCGCCGATACTGCCGCAGCAGCGGCACTGCGCAGCTGGCTGGGACGCAGGCAGCTGGAAGGCGGCTGCCTGCTCACCCCGCCGGTAAATACCGGCGAGGAGCTGCCCGCCCGGCTGGTGGAAATTGCCGCAGCCCGGGCAGACCGGCTGCGCCGCAAGGGTACGGCATGGGCGGTAGTAGAGTGCACCGAAACGGCGGCAGCGCTGTTGCCGCTGTATTTCCGGCAGGGCTTCGGGCTGCGGGCGCTGCGCCCGCTGGAAAGTCTTGCGCCCTGCTTTTTGCTGCGCACCGGCTGCGTGCCCGCCCACACCGCGCCGGTGTGGGTGCCGCTGGAAGACAGGGTGCAGCTGGCGCTGCTGCTGGCAAAGGGCTATGCTGCACTGGACAGCCGCCCCTACGGTGGCAGTCTTGCACTGGCACTTTATCCGCTGAAAGAAACGGAATAACGTAAACCAGAGAGGGAATGGAAAATTATGAAGGCAGTGATTCTGGAAAGCTATGTGATGGAAGAAGGGGACTTGGACTGGTCCGGGGTAAAGGCACTGGTGCCGGACACCACCAGTTATGTGCGTACCGACTACGCCGACATTGCACCCCGCATCGGGGATGCAGAACTGGTGCTCATCAACAAGTGCCGCATTGACGAGGCAGTATTGGCGCAGTGCCCGAACCTCAAGTGGGTGGGCATCATCGCCACCGGCACGGATAATATCGACCTTGAAGCCTGCCGCCGCCATGGGGTGGCAGTAGCCAACGTGCCGGGCTATTCTACTTACAGTGTGGCGCAGATGACCTTCAGCTTGCTGCTGGCCATCTGCCAGTGCGCCCAGCGGTACGACCGGGCAGTAAAGGCCGGATACTGGCAGCTGGGCATCCCGGCAGAGTACGGTCTGCTGCCGCAGGTGGAGCTGCTGGGCAAGACCTTTGGCATCTACGGCTACGGCAGCATCGGCCGCCAGACCGCCCGCATTGCAAGGGCCTTTGGCATGGAGGTGCTGGTGTGCACCCGCACGGTGCGCCCGGAGTACGCCGCCGATGGGGTGGAGTTCGTGGATTTTGACACCCTGCTTGCCCGCAGCGATGTGCTCAGCCTGCACTGCCCGGCCACCCCTGCCACTCGCGGGTTGGTCAGCCGGGAAGCCCTTGCAAAAATGAAGCCCGGCGCTATTTTGCTGAACACTGCCCGGGGCGCACTGGTGGACGAGGAGGCCGTAGCCGATGCGCTGGAAAGCGGCAAGCTTGCCTTTTACGGTGCAGATGCTTTTGCCACCGAGCCATTGCCGCCCCAAAGCCGGTTGCGCAGTCTGCCGGGCGCGGTGCTCACCCCGCACATTGCATGGACCACCAAGGAAGCATTGCAGCGGCTGATGGATATCACCACCGGCAATCTGCGCAGCTTTCTGGCCGGGAAAGGCGAAAATATCGTCAACCCTTGATTTTGGCAGGGCACTGTACTATACTGTTCCATGATTTCAGGCTCTCCCGGCAAAGGAACTGCCGTAAAATATCGTATGCACAAGAGCATCCGGCCGCTTTGCCGCTGCTCTGAGGGAGGTAAAAATGAGTTACGCCATCGTATTCAGCAGCAAAACCGGCAACACCGCACTGCTGGCACAGACCCTGCGGGAGCAGCTGCCGCAGGCAGACTGCTGCTATTTCGGCGCACCGGACGCTGCCGCGCTGGCAGCAGACACCCTGTATGTGGGTTTCTGGACGGACAAGGGCAAGGCGGACGCCGACACGCTGGATTTCTTGCAGCAGCTGCACGGCAAGCGGGTATTCCTGTTTGGCACCGCAGGCTTTGGCGGCAGTGCGCCCTACTTCGAAAAGATCCTTGCCGCCACCCGGAAGGCGCTGGATGGCAGCAACACCGTCATTGGCAGCTTTATGTGTCAGGGCAAAATGCCGGTGTCCGTCCGGCAGCGGTACGAGGCCATGAAGGCAAAGCCTTTGCACATCCCCAATCTGGATGCCCTGATCGAAAACTTCGATAAGGCGCTCTCCCACCCGGACGCCGCAGACCTCGAGCAGCTGAAACAGGCTGTAAAGTGAGTGAAAAAGAGCGACCGCACATTGTTTTGTGCGGTCGCTCTTTCTGTATAAGCTATATAGGACAAACGCTAGTCAATGGTGGTTTTGGTGCGCCCGATGCCAATGACGGCGGTGGAGATTTTTTTCCAGCTGTCGCAGCCGCACACGCCGTCCACCCGCAGGCTGGTGCGCTTCTGGTAGCCGCGCAGAGCCTGCTCGGTGCGGGCACCAAAAATGCCGTCGATACGGGAGCCGGTCTGGTAGCCAAGGGTGGAAAGCGCATCCTGCAAAATCATGACATAGCAGCCCCGGCTGCCCCGGCGCAGGGTGGGGTAACCGGCGGTGGTGCCGCTGCAGGCCGGGGTGCCGTAGCGGCGGTCAAAGTGCACCCATGTGGGGGTCTGGCTCAGCGGCTCCACATAGCCCCATGCGCCGCTAGCGCGGGCGGCGTTGTAAATGGCGGTGCGCTGGCGCTGGTCAAGGCTTTGCCCCACATCGAACGCTACCCCCGCGTAGTGCTGGCTGCGGGTGCCGTGGCCACCCTCCCAGATGCGGCGGAAAGCGTACCCTACCGGGATGCCTCTGCCGTATTTGCGGCGGGTCAGGTTCCACGCTTCCATGGCTGCAATGGTGGTCCACAGGGTAGGGCTGGCCGATTTGCCCCGGAACTCCCGCAGCCGCAGGGTGGTCAGGGTGCTGTAAGGCATGGGGTCGTTCTCGTTCAGGTTTGCGTAGGTGTACACCTTGTTTTCGTAGGCGTCATAGATCAAAAGGCGTGCCATCCCTCATTCCTCCTTCTCGCAGCCGCAGGGGTCAGTACACTGGGCTTGCAAGGCGTGCCATGTTTCGCGGTACACGATGCCGTTTACCGGCTGCAGCCCCGCCTGCTGCTGGACAGCCCGCACGGCAGCGGCGTCTGACGCGCCAAAGCGGTTGTTATCGGCCACATATCCCTCGCCGCAGGAAAGCTGCGCCCGGCGGTTGAGCCAGCGCTCCACCTGTCCAACCTCCTGCCCAGCGCTGCCTTCGGCGATGGCGCGTCCCGGGTAAGTGGTGCCGGGAGGGGTGTCTCCATCGGGGTTCGGGGCATGGGCGGCCAGCTGCAAGCTCAGCGCCTCCACCGCCGTCCATGTGTCGGCATCTGCAATGCCGGTCTGCTCCAGCCCTAATAGCTGCTGGGCGCTGCGGGTGGCTGTGGCGGTTTCGTCGGTATAACGGTCGGCAAGGGGCGGGGCTTCCACACTGGAAAAATAATAGGCGATGCGCAGCAAAAGCAGATTGTAGTACAGCACCGCCTTGCCGCTGCTGCCCACCGTCAGCGGGGTGCCGGGGTAGGGCAGACGCTTTAAGGTGACCACCGGGCCGGAAGAGCGCAGCTGGCTGGCGCGGCCATAAAGGGAGTTCCATGTGGTGCGCCCCACTACGCCGTCCACGGTAAGCCCTGCAAACCGCTGGTACGCCCGCACCGCCCGCTCGGTATCTGCGCCGAACTTGCCGTCAATGCTTACCGGCGGGATACTGCTTTCGTAGGCACTCATGAGGTAGAGGTAAAACTGAAGTTCCCGCACCGGCGTGCCGGTGGAGCCGCTGCGCAGCACGCCCGGGTACTCGCCGGGGCGCAGGGAAGAGGAGAGCAGCCGGTTGGCGATATCGTTGTACACCTCGTACAGCTTTTGCCATGTGGTGCGCCCCACCACGCCGTCTGCCGTCAGCCCGAAGTACCGCTGAAACCGCCGCACAGCCGCCGCCGTGCCCGCGCCGAATTTTCCGTCCACGGTCACGCTTTCAAGGCTCGTGTACACGGTGCGTGCGATCTTCAGCCAGAACTGCACCAGCCGCACATTCTGCCCGGAGGAACCCTCCCGCAGCGGCGTGCCGGGGTAGGCGTTGGGTGTGCCGTTGTCGGACTGGATGCTCAAAAACTCGTCGTACAGTTCTTTCCAAGTGGTCTGGCCCACTATGCCGTCCACTGTAAGGCCGTATTTGCGTTGGAAGGCGCGTACCGCATTGGCGGTGGCGGTGCCGAATACGCCGTCCACTTTTACGGATGGAATGGCGCTGTCGTACTGCGCCAGCGTGTTCAGCCAAAACTGTACCTGCTCCACCGCGCTGCCGGAAGCACCGGTGCTCAGCACCGTGCCGTTCCATGTGCCGTTGGACAGGGTGCCGGTGGAAGTCTCGCCCTCGCTGGTCAGCTCGGCGAGGTCCTTTACCGATACATAGATGTAGCTGATCTTGTACCATGTCTGCCGCCCCACTACGCCGTCGGCGGTCAGGTTGAACTGCTTCTGGAACGCCCGCACCGTTGCGGCCATCCGGCTGCCGAATACGCCGTCCACCGTCAGTTTGCCAAGGAAGGGATAGTCCTTGGCGATGCGGTTCAGCTGCCTTTGCAGGGTGAATACCGCCGTGCCGCGGCTGCCCTGCCGCAGCGGCGTGCCGGGGTAGCTTTGCGGGATAGAGCGGATATTTTTAGTGCGCACGATCTCGATGCTGCTGCCGTAGTAGTAGCGCAAGATCTGCAAGGCGCTGCGTCCGTTGTTGGCCAGTGTCACCGTGCCCCACTGCTTGAGCCCCGGGCAGGTGACTGACTTGCCATCGCAGTACTCGGAATAATAGGGGTTCACCGTGCCACGCTTGCGCAGATAGGTGTTAAAGATATCGTCCGTAATGCGCACCATCACCTCAAACACCGTGCGTCCGTGGACGTAGTACTGGTCGTAGCTGGTGGAGTTGGTGATGTTGAAGGTGTAGCCCTTGCTGGGGTACCACTCGGTGTAGATGCGGTTCAGCGCCAACGAGATCTGGCAGTGGATATTCGCCCGCAGTGCCTGCTCTGGCCATGTGGGATACACCTCGCTGGAGGCTACGTTGGCAATATAATCCCGGAAGGAGACTGTCACGTTGCGGGCGGCAGCTGCCGGTTTGCCCAGATGCACTGTGATATTTTTGGGGATGATGACCTGTTCCAGCACCCTGGGCGTGCAGTTTTCCCGCGGCTGCGGGCCGCTGCCGCCGCTGCCCGCAAACAAAGCGTGCGGCGGGATGATGATGGGCGCGTTCGGGATGTCCCGGCCCTCCTCGGTGTCGGGCAGCATCTGGGGCTGTGCCAGCGTCACCTGCCCGGCAAAGATCTGGATGCCCTCAATGCGCACGGTGCGGTAGCCGGGCTTTGCAGCGGTCAGGCTGACAATGGCGTAGGGGCGAGTAGTGTTGTCCTCGTCCAGAGAGAGGGCGCAGGCAGGGGCTTCAACGGGAATATCGGCGGCGCTGCCGGTGGCATCGGTGATGCGGTGCAGGGTAAAGCCGTCCCCCTGCACCGCAACGGTCACCCCCTCCACGGGGGCAGACTGGCGTGCCGCAAAGGTCTGGATGCGGAGAGTTCCGGTGTTTTTCATGGAGATACGCTCCTTTACTGGTAAAAGTATGCTTCTGCCCCAGCGTATTCCGTCCGGTGCCCGGGCGTGCATGGCAATGCCCGCAGCAAACAAAAAAGCCGCCCGAAGGCGGCAGGGGAGAAAGCTTATTTGGCGCTGTCCTTGGCAAGGGCGGCGTCAATATTTTTTTGCAGGGCGGCAAGGTTTTCTTCCTTGTCGATGCCGCCCAGCAGGGGCTGGCCCACAACGTTGCCGTCCCGGTCAAAAACGTAGGTGGTGGGGAAAGCCATGATGTTCAGTGCAAACTTGCCGGCCTCGCTGCCGGAAGCAAAGTAGATGTTGCGGTAGCTTGCGCCCTTTGCAGCCAGCAGCTTTTTGGCGGCTTCGACGCCCTGCTGGTTGCCGTCCAGCGTCTCGGTGTTGATGCCGACTACCTCGCCGCCCTGTGCCTTGATCTTCTCGTTCAGGGCGTTCAGGTCGTCCAGTTCCTCCACGCAGGGCTTGCAGCCGTTGAACCAGAAGTTCACCACCGTAAAGGCGTTGCCCGCAAACAGACTGTTGTCCACCGGGTTGCCCTCTAAATCGCTGCCCTCAAACTTGGGGAAGGCATTGCCCTGTGCGGCAGCACTGGAAGAGGTGTCCTCTGCGGGGGCAAGGGCAGCAATCTGATTTTCGATATCCCGAATCTTTTCTGCATCGGCGGTCAGGGTCTTGTACTCCTCATCCGAGAACTGATCTTTTGCCTTTTCCACGGCGCTCAACAGAAAATCGCCGTAGTTCGTGCTGAGGGTGGTCTCGGTCACGTTTTTGTCCATGGAAGAGAACACCTTCTCCCACAGGGCATCGTTTGCGGAAAGGATCTCGTTTTCCTCGGCCAGCAGCTGCTCCTCGGTCTTGCCTTCCGCTGCCGCAGAGGAAGCGGAAGAAGATGCAGTAGAGGCAGAGGATGCGCCCTGCCCGCAGGCGGCAAGGCTGAAGGCCAGCACAAGGCCAAGAAAAAGTGCGGTTACACGGTTAAGCTTCATGGTTTTACTCCTTTGTTGTTTCAGTGTTTGATTTGTCTCCCAGTCCGAATTTATACTGGATGGCGTCCGTAGGGCAGGCTTTCATGCACATCCCGCAGCGGATACATTCGGCGTGGTTGGGGGTCTTGGTAATGTCTACGTCCATCTTGCAAGCCTTTGCACAGGCACCGCAGGAGACGCATTTGTGAGTGTCTACGCGCATCTGGAACAGCGAGACATTGTTCAGCAGCGCATAGAACGCGCCCAGCGGGCACAGCCACTTGCAGAAGGGGCGGTAGAACACCACGCTGCCCACAATGACTGCCAACAGAATGCAGGCCTTCCATGTAAACAGCTTGCCCAGCGCGGCGCGGATACCCGCATTTGTCAGGGAGAGGGGAATGGCACCTTCCAGCACGCCCTGCGGGCAGAGATACTTGCAGAAGAACGGGTCGCCCATGCCCAGCTCATTGACCGCCAGCAATGGCAGCAGCACCACCATGACCAGGAGCACAGCATACTTTAAATAGCGCAGCGGCTTCAGTTTCTTGGTGGAAAGCTTGGGAGAGGGAATCTTGTGCAAAAGCTCCTGAAACCACCCGAATGGGCACAGAAAGCCGCAGATGAACCGACCCAGCAGCACCCCGAAGAGGATGAGGATGCCGGTGATGTAGTAGGAAAAGCGGAATTTGGAGGAGCCTATCACCGCTTGAAACGCTCCCACCGGGCAGGCACCGGCAGCGCCCGGGCAGGAATAGCAGTTCAGCCCTGGCACGCAGACGTATTTTCCGCTGCCCTGATACAGCGTTCCTTTGGCAAAGTTGGGCAGATGAATGTTGGTCAAAAGGGTCGCCCCGGCCTGTATAAAGCCCCGGAAGCGAGCAAGGGGATTTAATTTTTTCTTATCCAATGCCTACACACTCCATACACAGCCGGATGGCCTTTGAAAATACGGTGTCTGCCTCGCCCCGCCATACGCCGAACAGCAGCATCAGCACCCCGGCGGCAAGCAAAAGCAGCTGCGCCTGTTTTTTTGTCATGAACATCATAGCCTCCTGTTGTTTGATGGCACCAGTATACACCATGGGAGATAAAATTTCTGCTAAGAAAATCTTAACACGAATCTTAACACCGTCTGCTATAATCTGTTATAATGAAAAAAACGCAATTTTTATGGGAAGGGTGGAAAATAAGATGCGTCTTTTGGTGGTAGAGGACGAGCACTCCCTGCGGGAGGACATTGCCCGGAAGCTGCGGCTGTCCGGGTACGAGGTGGATGCCTGTGCAGATGGCGAAGCCGCGCTGGAAGCACTGGCGGCAGAGCGGTACGACCTTGTACTGCTGGACCTCAACCTGCCCAAGGTGGACGGGATGCAGGTGCTGCGCAGTCTGCGCAGGCACGACCTTGAGACCTGTGTGCTGATCTTATCAGCGCGCAGTGAAATTTCAGATAAGGTAGAGGGGCTGGATGCCGGGGCAAACGATTATCTTTCCAAGCCATTCCACCTTGCAGAGCTGGAGGCCCGGGTGCGCAGCCTGACTCGGCGCAAGTTCATCCAGCAGGATGTCTGCCTGTGCTGCGGGCGGCTCAGCTTCAACACCCGTAGCCGCGTTGCCACGGTGGACGGTCAGACTCTTGCGCTGACGCGGAAGGAAAGCGGCGTACTGGAATATTTGCTGCTGCATCAGGGACGCCCGGTCAGTCAGGAAGAGCTGATTGAGCACGTCTGGGACGGCAGCGTGGACAGCTTCAGCAACTCCATCCGGGTACATATCTCTGCCCTGCGCAAAAAGCTGCGGGCGGCGCTGGGCTACGACCCCATCCGCAACCGCATCGGGGAAGGTTACGAGATCGGAGGCGAGGCGCAATGAAGCATTTATCCCTGCAATGGCGCATCACCCTGCTGACGGCGCTGCTCATCGCCTGCGCCTGCGTGTGTATGAACCTGCTTTTATACCGCACCGGCGTTACCGGCATGGATGCCCTCAACGGCTTTATGATGCAGTATCAGCCCGGCAGTGCGGATTCGTTGACCATCGAGATCCCGCAGGAGGAAATGTCCAGCCTGCTGGCGCATTTTTCACAGGAAGTCTACGATGCAAAGGTGGTTTTTGGCCGCAAGGGCTGGTGCATCACCGCTGTGGTCACCATCCTCAGCGCAGCCATCGCTTATTTTGTCAGCGGCAGAGCGCTGAAACCTTTGCAGCAGCTTGCGCAGCAGGCGCAGCGGGTCGATCAGGACAGCATCGCCACCGTCCGTCTGGACGAAGATACCGTGCAGGAATTCGGGCAGTTGAGCCGGTCGGTGAACCGGATGCTGGATGGTCTGGCACAGTCCTTTGAATTGCAGCGGCAGTTTGCGGGCAACGCCGCCCACGAGCTGCGCACTCCGCTGGCTATTTTGCAGACGAAGCTGGAACTGTTTGCAGAGGAGCACCCGGCCATGGACGCCGAGACCGCCGGGCTGGTCAGTTCCCTGCGGGAGCAGCTGGACCGCCTGACCGCCCTTGTGCGCACTTTGCTGGAAATGAGCAATCTGCAATCGGTCTCCCGCACCGACCAGATCGCCCTTGCACCGCTGGTGGAGGAGATCTTGACCGACCTGACCTCCCTTGCCCAGAAAAACAACATTTCCTTGCAGCAGGACTGCGCGGAGCTGGGCATGGTGGGCAGTGATGCGCTGATCTACCGGCTGGTGTTCAATCTGGTGGAAAACGGCATCAAGTATAACCGTCCCGGCGGTGCGGTGCGCGTCACCCTGCGGCAGGAAAAGCAGGCCGCTGTGCTGCGCGTTGCAGATACCGGCCCCGGCATCCCCGCAGACTGCCGGGACAGCATTTTCCAGCCCTTTTTCCGGGTGGATAAGTCCCGCAGCCGGGAGATGGGCGGCGTGGGGCTTGGGCTTGCCCTTGTGCGGGAGATCGCCGTACTGCACGGCGGCGGCGTGACCGTGGAGAGCAGCAGCGAAAACGGCACCACCTTTGTCGTTACCCTGCCGCTGGTACAGCCCTGCTGAAGCAAGCAGAGCATGGAAATCGTGCTTCCGAATAAAGGCTTCCCCCGGTCGGGGGAAGCCTTTTGCCCAGTGACGATTTGTGCAAGCATGGGAAGGGACTTTATTTTTGGCACACGGGGGAGTATACTGGAAACAGCAGACCCCGGAAAATAAGAAAGACAAAGGAGATACTGAAAATGCAGGCAACCATTCGCAACGAATTCCTGACCCTGACCGTGGATACCCACGGTGCAGAGGCCGTCAGCCTGAAGAATGCCGCAGGCGAAGAGCTGCTCTGGCAGGCCGACCCTGCCATCTGGAAGCGCCATGCACCCATCCTGTTCCCGTGGACGGGCAAGCTGGTGGACGGCACCTTTACTGCCAAGGGCAAAACATGGAAGGGCGGTCAGCACGGCTTTGCCCGGGATCTGGAGCACACCCTGCTGCGGGCAGAAGGGGATACCATCCAGCTGGAGCTGCGGGCGGACGATGCCATCAAGGCAGAGCGCTTCCCCTATGATTTTGTACTCACCAGCACCTTCCGACTGGAGGGCAAGACCGTGCACCATACCCTGCAGGTGACAAACCCCGGCACCGAGGAGTTGCGCTTCGGCATCGGCTTCCACCCAGCGTTCAATGTGCCGTTCGACGATAAGCACACCACCACCGACTACGAGTTCCGTTTTGACCGGCCGGAAAGCCCGGTCATCCTCGATGCCAGCCCCAACGGCTTGCTGAGCGGCAAGAGCTATTACCAGTGGAAGAACCAGCAGGCCATCCCGCTGACCGATGACCTGTTTGCCAACGACAGCTTCTGCATGGCAGGCCTGCGCACTGGCACCATTGGCATCTGCGAAAAGGACACCGGCCGCAATATCACCTGCCGGGTGGAGGGCTACCCCTATTCGCTCATCTGGTCGGCTCCTGCAAAGCCGGTGCGCTTTGTGTGCATTGAGCCGTGGCACAGCCTGCCCGCCGCTGCCACCGACCCGCAGGACTGGGAGCAGCGCGCCGCAGCCGCCTGCCTTGCCCCCGGTGAAAGCTGGCAGACCACCCTCAGCACTACCTTTGAACGGTAAGACGCATTAAAGTAAAACCCCCGGAGCGTTCTATGCTCCGGGGGTTTTTGTATTGGCTCAGAGAAGCGGTTGCTTAGTAAGCAACGCCCCAGTAGACCATGGCCTTGGCGGGCTTGCCGCAGCAGGGGCACACATCGCTGAGCTGCTCCTGCTCAAAGGGCATACAACGGCTGGAAAGTCCGGCCTCTTCCTTCATCTTCATCTCACAGGCCAGATCGCCGCACCACATGGTCTTGATGTAGCCGGTGTTGGCTTTTGCCAGCTCCTTCACCTCGTCCATGGTGGTGGCAGCCCATGTGCGCTTTTCGCGGTTTTCCAGCGCACGCTGGTACAGGTCCTTGCGCAGAGCCTCCAGCTGGGCGGGAATGGCGGTCTCCAGCTCGTCCAAGCTTACAAAGACCTTCTCGCGGGTATCGCGGCGCACCAGAACGCACTGGTTCTTTTCCAGATCCTTGGGGCCGATCTCAAGGCGCAGGGGCACGCCCTTCATCTCCCACTGGGCAAACTTCCAGCCGGGGGCGTTGTCGCTGTCGTCCAGCTTCACGCGGGCGTACTTGCTGATCTTCTCGGCCAGCTCGGCAGCCTTTTCGGAAACGCCGGGCTTGTGGGCGGCAATGGGCACCACCACCACCTGAATGGGGGCAATGGCCGGGGGCAGGATCAGGCCGTCGTCATCGCCGTGGGTCATGATGATAGCACCCACCAGACGGGTGGAAACGCCCCAGCTGGTCTGGAACGGATGATGCAGCTGGTTGTCGCGGCCGGTAAAGGTGACATCGTAAGCCTTGCTGAACTTGTCGCCAAAGTAGTGGCTGGTGCCGCTCTGCAAAGCCTTGCCGTCCTTCATCATGGCTTCGATGGTGTAGGTGGCCTCGGCACCGGCAAACTTTTCCTTGTCGGTCTTGCGGCCCTTCACCACGGGAATCGCCAGATCCTGCTCGCAGGTGTCTGCGTAGCAGTTCAGCTGCTGCTGGGTCTCAGCCTCGGCTTCGGCAGCGGTCTCATGGATGGTGTGACCCTCCTGCCACCAGAACTCGCGGCTGCGCAGGAAGGGACGGGTGGTCTTTTCCCAGCGCACCACGCTGCACCACTGGTTGTACTTCATGGGAAGCTCGCGGTAGCTGTGCAGCACGCGGGACCAGTGATCGCAGAACATGGTCTCGCTGGTGGGACGCACCGCCAGACGCTCTTCCAGCTTGTCGGAGCCGCCCATCGTGACCCACGCCACCTCCGGCGCGAAGCCATTGACGAGCTCGCCTTCCTTCTGCAGCAGGCTCTCCGGGATCAGCACCGGCATAGCCACATTCTCATGGCCGGTAGCCTTGAACCGGGCATCCAAGTCCTTCTGGATCAGCTCCCAGATGGCCTGACCATAGGGACGCAGGATGATAAAGCCCTTCACACTGGAGTACTCCACCAGCTCTGCCTTTACGCAGATGTCGGTGTACCACTGTGCAAAGTTTTCTTCCTGACTGGTGATCGCCTGCACGAGCTTCTTGTTGTCTTTTGCCATTTTGTTATATCCTCCCAAGGCCGTGCGCCAAACGCTGCGCGTTCCGCACGAACCATAATAAAGCCCCGTCTGCCTGCACGGCCGTGTGCCGCACTGCAAAGGCGGGGCTTTTGCCTAAAAAATCAGTTCTGCGCGTGGCTGTCCACAAAGTTTACCACATCGCCTACGGTGCGCAGGGACTCGATGGCGTCGTCCGGCACCTCGATGCCGAACTCGTCTTCCAGCGTCATCACCATGTCTACGATATCCAGACTGTCAGCCTCAAAATCGCTCATGATATCGCTTTCCAGCGTGATCTTTGCCGGGTCAACGTCCAGCTGCTCAGCCAGCAATGCACGGATTTTTTCAAAAGTATCCATTCCTGTGGTCTCCTTTTTGCAGTTGTATTGCATACGCGTACAGCCCGCCGTGCCCCGGAAAAAGCCTCCGGTATCCGGCACAGCCTTGCCTGCTGTACAAAGCGCTCTCTTTTTTTATATCCCATGCAGTGCGTATTGTCAAGCCCTGTTTTGCAGCAACTGAAGAAAATTGTCTGAAAGCTGCTTTTTCCCTTGACATCTCGTGCCGGTTTTTTTATCATTATAAAGTAATGAGTTTACAGGGACTGACCAGTCCCTTTTATAAGGAGCGATAAGCATGAAGCTTTCATTCACCAAAATGCAGGGCTGCGCCAACGATTACATCTATCTGGACTGTCGCACCTCCGGTGTGCCGGAGGAGATCGCAGCGCTTTCAGAGCGCTTGTCCCGGCGGCACTTTTCCATCGGCGCGGACGGTATTATCTGCATCTGCGCACCGGTCACAGCCGGGGCAGACGCCATGATGCGCATCTTCAATGCGGACGGCAGCGAGGGCAAGATGTGCGGCAACGGCATCCGCTGCGTGGCCGAGTGGTTGTACACCCACGGCGTTGCAAAGCCGAAGCTTGCCATCGACACCCTCAGCGGCTTAAAGACCGTTGCCCGCATGGGCGAGGGGCTGTGGCAGGTGGAGATGGGTGCCTACACCGCCATGGCGGCGGCGCTGCCCGCCGTGAACATGGGCGAAGGGCCGCTGGTAGACCTGCCCCTGGAGGTGGAAGAGAACCTGTGGCGGGTGACCTGCATCAGCGTGGGCAACCCCCACTGCGTGACCATTGTGCCGGAGGTGGACAGCCTGAAGCTGGAGCAGATCGGCCCGGGCTTTGAGCACCACGAAAACTTCCCGGAGCGCATTAACACCGAGTTTGTGCAGGTGGTGGATGCCACCCACCTGAAGATGCGCGTGTGGGAGCGCGGCAGCGGCGAGACATGGGCCTGTGGCACCGGCACCTGTGCCACTGTGGCAGCCCTGACCGAGCTGGGTGTCTGCCCCGCCGGGGAGGATGTTCATGTGCAGCTGCGCGGCGGCGAGCTGACCATCCGGGTGCTGCCCGGCAAGCAGCTGCTGATGACCGGCGCTGCCGAGACCGTGTGCGAGGGCACGACTGAAGTGTAAATAAGAACCCTCTCACTCGCCTGACGGCGACAGCTCTCCCTTCGGGGGAGCTGGCATCGAGCGAATGCGAGATGACTGAGAGGGTTGCACCAATAAAAGAAGCGAGGGAAAGTATCATGAAGATGAACAAGCATTACAACGAACTGAAGGCCAGCTACCTGTTCGTGGACATTGCCCACAAGGTAGCTGCATATCAGGAAGCACACCCGGAAAAGGAGATCATCCGTCTGGGCATCGGCGATGTGACCCAGCCGCTGGCAAAGTGTGTGGTGCAGGCCATGCGCGACGCTGCCGAGGAGATGGGCACCAAAGAGGGCTTCCACGGCTACGGCCCGGAGCAGGGCTACCCCTTCCTCAAGCAGGCCATTCAGGGCTACTACGCCAGCCGCGGCACCCAGCTTGCCGAGGACGAGATCTTTATTTCGGACGGCGCAAAGAGCGACCTTGCAAACCTGCTGGGTCTGTTCGATGTGGACAACACCGTGCTGGTACCGGACCCCGTGTACCCCACCTATGTGGACGATAACGTCACCGACGGCCGCAAGATCATTTACAGCCGCACCGGGCAGGAAAACGGCTTCCTTGGCATGCCGGACGAGAGCGTGAAGGCAGATATCATCTATATCTGCAGCCCCAACAACCCCACCGGCGCTGCCTACACCCGCGCACAGCTGAAAGCATGGGTGGACTACGCCCGCAAGAACGATGCCATCATCCTGTACGATGCCGCCTACGAGTGCTTCATCTCGGAGGGCGAGCTTGCCCGCAGCATCTTTGAGATCGAGGGTGCACGCGAGTGTGCCGTGGAGATCTGCTCCTTCTCCAAGATCGCAGGCTTTACCGGCACCCGCTGCGGCTACACCGTAGTGCCCAAGGAACTGGAGCGCGAGGGGATGAACCTGAATAAGCTGTGGCTGCGCCGTCAGACCACCAAGTTCAACGGCGTGCCTTATGTGGTACAGCGCGCTGCTGCCGCAGTGTTCACCGAGAGCGGCATGGCCGAGATCCAGTCCAATCTGGACTACTACCGCCGCAACGCAAAGGTCATCGCCGATGCACTGGACGAGTGCGGCGTGTGGTATTGCGGCGGCAAGAACAGCCCCTACATCTGGCTGCGCTGCCCCGGCAACATGAAGAGCTGGGAGTTCTTTGACTGGCTGCTGGAAAACTGCGGCGTGGTGGGCACCCCCGGCGTGGGCTTCGGCGAGTGCGGCGAAGGCTACTTCCGTCTGACCGCCTTCGGCGATGCGGAAAAGACCAAGCTTGCCGCCGAGCGCATCAAGACCGCTATCAAGGCACTGTAAAACCTATAAAAATAGCACCCGCTGTCCATTTTGGATGGCGGGTGTATTTTTTTGCGCACCCTCTTGACAAGTCTGTGTCTACTGTATATACTGTACATATACAAACGAAACATAAGCGTCAAAGGAGCAGCCGATGGAACTGTTTATCAACAACAAAAGCGGCGCGCCTATCTATGACCAGATCTACAACCAGATCAAGCAGCAGATCATCAGCGGGGCTTTGCAGCCGGACGAGGCCATGCCCTCCATCCGGGGGCTGGCACGGGATCTGCGCATCAGCGTCATTACCACCAAGCGCGCCTACGATGAACTGGAAAAAGAGGGCTTTCTTTACGCAGTACCGGCGAAGGGCTTTTTTGTAGCCCCGAAAAACACCGAGCTGCTGCGGGAAGAAAACCTGAAAAAGATTGAAGAACATCTTACCGAGGCCGTCCGCCTGTCCGCATCCTGCGGGCTGAGCAGGGAAGAACTGCGGGAGATGCTGGAACTGCTGTGGGAGGGCTGAACATGAACGCACTGGAATTGCAGGGACTTACAAAGCACTATAAGGACTTTACCCTTGGACCGCTGGACCTGACCCTGCCCGGCGGCACCATCTGCGGCCTGATCGGTGAAAACGGGGCGGGTAAGAGCACTACCATCCGGCTGATCTTGGACATGGTGCAGCGGGACGGCGGCACCGTGACCATCCTTGGCAGGGACAACCGCACTGTTTCCGTCCGCACCAAAGAGGAGATCAGCGTGGTGCTGGGCAGCGAGGGCATCCCCCTGTGCCTGAATGCCGTGCAGGCGGGCAAGGTGATGGCGGGCATCTACCACAACTGGGACGCTGCCGCCTATGCGGAGCTGTGCCAAAAGTTTGGTCTGCCGGACAAAAAGCAGTACAAGGACTACTCCACCGGCATGAAGATGAAGCTGTGCATCGCTGTGGCGCTGGCGCACCACCCGAAGCTGCTGCTGTTGGACGAAGCCACCAACGGGCTGGACCCGGTGGTGCGGGACGAGGTGACCGACCTGCTGCTGGACTTTGCTCGGGACGAAAACCACTCCATCCTCATCTCCTCCCACATCGTCAGCGACCTGGAAAAGCTGTGCGATACCATCGCCTTTCTGCACAAGGGCAGGCTGCTGCTCTGCGAGGAAAAGGACGCCCTGCGGGAGGAATACGCTCTGTGGCATGGCACGGCGGCGCAGCTGGCGGCACTGGATACGCCGGTGTACGGCAAGCGGGTCAGCCCCTACGGCGCCGAGGCGCTTGTGCGCCGGGACGCAATGCCCGCCGGAGCAGAGCTTGCCCCGGTAAGCATTGAGGAATTGTTTGTACTGATGGTGAAAGGGGAAGATGTGCAATGAAAGGTCTGCTATTGAAGGATGCCTATCAGACGTGGTGCTATATCAGATGGATCATTCTGGTGTCGATTGCTATGATGCTGGTGGGAGTGTTTTGCATGAAGGAAGGCTCTAATTTCTTTATGCAGTACAGCGGGATTATGCTGGGGATGCTGCCCATGACCTTGCTGGCGTACGACCAGAACAGCCGGTTCAGCGCTTACTGCGCTGCTCTGCCGGTGACAAAAGAGCAGATCGTGGGCGGCAAATACCTCATCGGCTTGTGTGGTATGGCGCTGGCGGAGCTGCTGAGTATGGCGGCGCTGGCAGCAGCACAGTTGCTCTGGGGTACAGTAACGGTGCAGCTCACCGTGGCGACCCTGTTTCAGGTGGCGATGCTGACCCTGCTGGGCAACATCATCCTGCTGCCCCTGACCTACCGCTTTGGCTACGAGAAGGCAAAATATGTGTATTATCTTTGCATTGGCATGCTGGGAGGCTTGATGGGCATTACGGTGTCCTCCGGTGGGATTCTGCTGAACAGCATCCTGCCCGCGCAGGGCTCGCTGCTGGTGCTGGTCGCAGTGCTGGCAGCGGTGCTGGCGCTGTATGCCGCCTCGTGGCGGCTGTCCGTTGCATGGTACGGAAAGGCAGAGCAGTAAAATGAAGAAAAGTCAAATCGCAGGCATCCTGTTCGGCGTTGCCATGGGCGTTTTGTTCAGCGTGTCGATGGGGACAGTCGGTTTTGCGCTGGGCGCCGGTTTTGTCGGTCTGGGCATGGTGATGTTTGAAGGGCTGGATGACCCACAGGATAAAAAGTAATATAAAAAGCAAGTGCACCACCTTTTCAAAAGCCAACGCTTTTGATGAAGATGTGGTGCACTTGCTTTTTGCTTTTTATTCTGCGCTGTACGCGCTGCCCATGATCCACGGGTTACTTGCGGAATATTTTGCGTGGTTGCGCAGGTAGGTGACCCATGCGCCGTAGCCGTTGCCGGCCGAGAGGTGCACGCCGTCCGGTGCGGCGATCATCTCTTTCAGGTTGCCCTCCCCGTCAGCCAGTGCCTCCCACAGGTCCAGATAAACGCAGCCCTTGCTTGCAGCCAGCTGTGCCAGCTGCTCGTTCACGCCGCGCAGCACGTCCGAGGCAAGCCCCGGCTTCTTTTCCGCTGCCGCAGGCCGTACCGGCGGGATGGACTGTACATAAATAATGCAGTCCTCGCCCAGCGTCTGGCGCAGCTCGTCCAGCATCTGGCCGTAGTAGGCCAGAAAACGGTCAGATGCGCCCAAGGTGGTCAGGGTGTTAGTGCCCAGCAGGATATACAGCTTTTTGGGCTGCGCCGCTGCCAGCACATCCAGCGCTACCTCCTGCCCGCGAGTGGGGCTCTTGACGGCGGCGCGGTTGACGATGGCGTCCGGCCCCACACCCGTATAGCCGCAGATGAGCGCGCCGCTCAGATTGATTTGATAATCCGAGAAGCCCACCGTCAGGCTGTCGCCCAGAAAGGCGGCGTCCGAAAAATAGCTCAGGTCTACCTGACCGCAGGCCGGCTGCCGGATAACACTGGCGTCATACGCCTTAATGGTATAAGCGCCATCGGTCTGCCGGGCCGGGCCGAAGCTTTCCAGCTGTACCGCCTGTGCCGTGCCGCTGCTATCGGCTGCACCCTCGCTGCCGCTGCCGGAAGCCGCCTCGCCCTGCATGGGCAGCGGTGCCAGAATGTTCTGTGCAATGCCGCCTGCGCCGGTCTGCGGGGTGCTGTCCTCTTCAACGGTTCCTTTTTCCAAGATGGCGGTCACCGCATAGGCGACCAGCAGGATGGCCACAATGACTCCAGCCAGCCGCAGCTTGCCGCCGATGCCCCCGCGCGTGCGCCGCCGGGGTGCCGAATGATACTCGTGTGAAATGCCCATATTCTCTGTCCAGCTTTCTGCATTTATCCCAACAGGCAGGTGCTTCTGCCCGGTAATTTTGGAGTGCGCACCCATTTTATCATATTTTTTTTGCCTGTGCAACCAATTGGGTCTTGCATACAACAGGCAAAACGGGTACAATAGAATTGCAGCTTATTTTGCACATTTTACAAAAAGCAAATACACAAGCTGCAAATATTTTTGTGTCAGTTGCGGCAGATGGCTGTTTTGCCGTCCCGGTCCGTTGGCAGTGCAGGGCCGACAGACCACTTTACCGGACGGTGCGGAAAGCCGTTTGCCCGGCAGCGGACACATTTTATATGATCTGAAGGAGGTTTCCATGGCCAAGAATATCATCATTGGTCAGAGCGGCGGCCCTACCGCCGTGATCAACTCCAGCCTTGCGGGCGTATACAAAGCCGCCCGCAGTCTGGGTGCAGACAAGGTGTACGGCATGAAGTACGGCATCGAGGGTCTGCTCAAGGAAGAGCTGCTGGAGCTCAACGTCCTGCTGGATGACCGCATGAGCATCGAGCTGCTCAAGCGTACTCCGTCCAGCTATCTGGGCAGCTGCCGCTTCAAGCTGCCCGACCCGGACACCGATGCCACCCCGTTCGTCAAGCTGTTCACCCTGTTTGACAAGTACGACATCTGTGCCGTGTTCTACATCGGCGGCAACGACTCGATGGATACCATCGCGAAACTGTCCCGCTATGGACAGCAGGTGGGCAGCAATGTGCGGTTTATCGGTGTGCCCAAGACTATCGACAACGACCTGTGCCTCACCGACCACACCCCCGGCTACGGCTCTGCCGCAAAGTACATTGCTACCATCTTAAAGGAAGTCATCCGCGACTCCTCGGTGTATAACATCCGCAGCGTGACGGTGGCCGAGATCATGGGCCGCCACGCAGGCTGGCTGGCCGGTGCGGCCTGTCTGGCAGGCGGCGAGGACTGCGAAGGCCCCGACCTGATCCTGCTGCCGGAAGTGCCCTTTGATCAGGACAAGTTCCTTGCCCGGGTGGACGAGCTGCAGCGGGTAAAGTCCAACGTTATCATCGCAGCCAGCGAGGGCGTAAAGACCGCAGACGGTACTTACCTGTGCGATCTGGTGTCCACCGCCGGCCAGCTGGACGCTTTTGGCCACAAGGCCATCCTCAGCGGCACCAGCCGTTACCTTTCGGAGCTCATCCACGACAAGCTGCAGTGCAAGAGCCGTGCCATCGAGTTCTCCACCCTGCAGCGCTGCGCCAGCCATTTGGCCAGCCGCACGGATGTGAACGAGGCCTACGCCGTTGGCGGTGCCGCCGCCGCTGCTGCCTTTGCAGGCGAGAGCGGCCGCATGATCGCCCTCAAGCGGGTCTCCAACTACCCGTACCAGTGCATCACCGAGTCTGTGGATGTGCAGCAGGTGGCAAATCTGGAAAAGAAGGTTCCGCTGGAATGGATCACTCCGGACGGGATGCAGGTGACCGAAGCTTTTGAGGAGTACGCCCGTCCGCTGATTTTGGATGAGGTGACCCCCGTGTATGTGAACGGTACCCCCCGCCACATCCGTCTGTGATCTGCCTTTCCCTTCCGCGTCTGTTTTCGTGCGACTGCACGTTTTTATAGCCGAAACAGAAAAAACAAAAAAGGAGAAATCATCATGGGAAAAAATGCAATCGTCGGTCAGTCCGGCGGCCCCACCTCTGTCATCAATGCCAGTCTGGCGGGTGTCTTTGAAAGCTGCAAGAACCGCGGCGCAGACATCGTGTACGGTATGTGCAACGGTGTTGCCGGTCTGCTGGAGGAGCGGGTGGTGGATCTTTCCACCCTGCTGACCGATGACTTGGACATCGAGCTGCTCAAGCGCACCCCGTCCAGCTTTCTGGGCAGCTGCCGCTATAAGCTTCCCGACTGGCGGGATGACGAGGCGGTGTACAAAAAGCTGTTCGCCATTCTGGAAAAGCTGAACATCGGTTACTTCTTCTATATCGGCGGCAACGACTCCATGGACACCATCGGCAAGTTGGCTGACTATGGCCAGCGCGTTGGCAGTGACATTCGCTTTATGGGTGTGCCCAAGACCATCGACAACGACCTGATGGTCACCGACCACACCCCCGGCTACGGCTCTGCCGCCAAGTACATTGGCGTTGTGATGAAAGAGATCATCCGCGATGCCACCGTGTACGGCACCAAGTACGTTACCGTGGTGGAGATCATGGGCCGCAATGCCGGCTGGCTGACCGCTGCCGCCGCACTGGCCAAGAGCGATGATTGCGAGGGCGTGGACATGATCTGCCTGCCCGAGGTTCCCTTCAACGTGGAGCGCTTTGTGGAAAAGGTGCGTGTGATGCAGGAAAAGAAGCCCAGCATCGTCATTGCCGTTTCCGAGGGCGTAAAGCTTGAGGATGGCCGCTATGTCTGTGAGCTGGCGGACGACGTGCACGCCGTGGATGCTTTCGGTCACAAGGCGCTGACCGGTACCGCACGGTATCTGGCCAATGTGGTGGCCCGCAATCTGGACACCAAGACCCGCTGCATCGAGCTTTCCACCCTGCAGCGCTGCGCCGGTCACCTGACCAGCCGCACCGACATCACCGAGGCCTATCAGGTGGGTGGTGCTGCCGCCAAGGCAGCCTTTGAGGGTGTTACCGGCCAGATGGTTGCCCTGAAGCGCATCTCCAACAATCCTTACCAGTGCACCACCGAGCTGCATCCCATCAGCGAGGTCGCCAACCTGGAAAAGAAGGTTCCCCTGAGCTGGATGAACAACAACCATACCCAGATGACCGAGGATTTCCTGGACTACGCCCGTCCGCTGATTCAGGCCGAGCTGACCCCGCTGTACATCGCCGGTCTGCCGCACCACATCTACATGAAGAACCAGAAGTGATTTTCTCCTGACCTGTTTTTGTCAGGCTGAAAAGCCCTCCCGCCCGGACGCTGTAAAGCGCACCCGAGCGGGAGGGCTTTTGTGATCTCTGCCTTTATTTCTTCTTTTTTTGCGCCCAGCCCAAATTATGGGTTGACAAATTGCGCTTTCAGTGGTAACATATACAGGCAGTCCAAACGACTGCAAAAATGAATATGGGCGTGTTCCCGAGTGGCCAATGGGGACAGACTGTAAATCTGCTGCTTTCAGCTTCGGTGGTTCGAATCCACCCGCGCCCACCAAACAAGAAAAATCCGAACCTGTTTCCGATTG
>OHRP01000129.1_pt1 | contig 28543 bp, 25 predicted proteins | sample 1578451 | NCBI WGS metagenome assembly OHRP01 (sample SAMEA3879588, study PRJEB24766) | human gut metagenome | biome: human-associated habitat; feature: feces | place: USA | collected 1985/1987
ATCCATCTGCCATGTATCAGAAAACACTTTCCTATTATGTCGCTATGCTGTACCGCAGTTTTTCCGCCTTTACCGGGGAGCGCCTTCAGGCGGTAGGTCTGAATTTCGGACTCGTGTTTTTTATTGTGTATATCGGGAAAAAGCCAAACTGCACACCGTCAGAGCTGACTAAGGAGCTGGCCCTTGATTGGGGGCACAGCCAGCGATGTGTCAATCGACTGGTGGAGGACGGCTTTATAACCAAAGAAAAATCCGGGCGCCATTACCTGCTGAACCTGACGGAGCGCGGGCAGGAGGCCTTTGAGGCCGCCCACCGGGTTTTCTTTGACTGGGACAGCACTTTTATGACGAATCTCAACGCGAAGGAAAAAGAGCAGTTGCTTACTTTACTGGAAAAAGCAGCACAGGAGGTACCGCATCATGTACGAAACGATCAATAGTTCTGTCAATTACGGCGGTTTGGAGCTGAAAAACCGCATCATCTTTGCGCCGACGACCTTCGGTTTATCGGACGAGGAGTATTTTGAAAAAATCCGCCGCATCGCTGCGGGCGGCTGCGCCATGGTCATCATCGGCGATGTGCCTGTGGGCAAAAGTATGATCGAGAAATCTCTGTTCGACAAGAAGGGCTTTGCCTATTACCAGAAGCTGACCGAGATCGTCCACAGCTACGACTGCCGTATCTGCGCGCAGCTGCACCAGTCGGATTCCAACATGCTTGCCATGCTCAAGTATGTGCCCGGCGTGCTGACCAAGAAAATCTCGATGCAGGAGCTGCGTCCCCTGCTGAACGCCGAGGTCGCACCCTACATCTCCAAGCTGTCTGTGAAGAAGATCAAAAAGATCACCGATGGCTTCGGCAAGGCCGCTGAGCTGGCGGTCAAGGCCGGGTTTGACATGGTGCAGGTCCACGGTGACCGTATGTGCGGCAGCTTCAGTTCGACAGTCTTTAACAAGCGCACCGATGAATACGGCGGCAGTGCTGAAAACCGTGCCCGTTTTGCAGTCGAGGCTGTCAAGGCCATCCGCAGCCGCCTGCCGGAGCTGCCCATCGACTACAAGCTGGCCGTCCGTCAGGAGGAGCCGCATTACGGCAACGCCGGTGTGCTGGAGTCTGAGCTGGGCGTCTTTGTGCCGATGCTGGTAGATGCCGGTGTCACCAGCTTCCATGTAGCACTGGCCAACCATTCCAGCCTGGAGGATACAATCCCGCCGGCAAACCACCCCTATTTCAAGGGTCAGGGCTGCTTCCTGAAATACTGCGACGAGGTGCGCCAGTTTACTGATAAGCCTATCACCGGTGTGGGCGGTCTGAATGATCCTGCGTTTGTGGACGATCAGCTTGCCTCTGGCCGCATCACCTGCGCAGCCATGAGCCGTCAGCTGCTGGCTGACCCGGAATGGCCGAACAAGGTTGCCGCCGGTCAGCTCAAGGAAATCCACCGCTGTGTACGCTGCAATAGAAAGTGCCTCGGCGGTCTGCAGCAGCATCAGGGCACGCACTGCATTTATGAGAAAGGCTGATTATGAAGACTTCTGTCGTATTCAGCAGTAAGACCGGCAACACCCAGCAGCTGGCAAATGCCGTTGCCGCTGCCCTGCCAAAGCAGGAGCTCCTGTATACCGGTGCGCCGAATGAGGCAGCTCTTGCAGCTGACCGCCTGTATATCGGGTTCTGGACGGACAAAGGCAGCTGCAACCGTGAGATCGCCGCTTTTTTGAAGCAGGTCAAGGGCAAGGAGGTGTTCCTGTTCGGCACAGCCGGCTTTGGCGGGGACGCAGCCTATTTTGAAAAGGTACTTACCGCTGTCAAAAAGCACCTTGACCGCAGCAATACGGTGATTGGCACCTATATGTGTCAGGGCAAAATGCCCCAGTCCGTGCGGGAACGCTATGTGAAGATGCAGGCCAGTCCCCTGCCCATCCCGAATCTTGACAGCCTGATCGAGAATTTTGACCGTGCAGCCACCCACCCGGACGCAGAGGATCTGCACCGGTTGACAGCTGCCGTTAAGCAGACGGAGAGCCGCTGATCACGGTCAGCCATAATAAACCAAACAAATACGCCGCCAAAGAGCGCGATACAGAATCGCAGCCCTTGGCGGCGTTTGTTATATAGATTGTCTGAAAGGCGTACCTGTTTTTCGCACAAAGGACCGACCTTGCTGAAAAAGCGGTGCTGCATTCTCTGCAATGAGAACGGTACAGTTTAGAATTTTCCGCCGGAACTGCCGCCGAAGCCGTCGCTGTCGGTACTCGAGCCGCTCGAGCTGCTCGAGCTGTCGTCCTTGACGGGGTCGTACGTTTCGGTCTCGGTGGTGTGGGTGTAGGTGTCCTCCACCACGGACAGCGCCAGACCCTCGGCGGGCATGTAGGCGTTGGCATGAGTCTGCTCGTTGGCAGTTTTCATCTGCGCGTAGAAGATGCCGCAGACGATGCTCGCCACAGCCAGCGGAATGACAAACACAAACACCCACTTGATCCAACCCTTGGCGGGGTCGTTGCCGCTGTCCAGCGGCGCACCCTTGTCGGCATAGAAATCCAGCGTGTCAGCGCACATTTCTATGTAGGTGTCGGAGGCCTTGTAATACGATCCGTCCGAGAGCATCGGCACGATCTTATCCTCGATCTGGGCGATGCGGTAGTCGGTAAAGGCGGTCACGCCGCCGCCGTAGGTGATGGTAACATAATCGCGGGAATCAAGCGCAATCAGGAACAGGATACCGCTTTTGCCCTCGCCGTAGCCAAGGTCATAGTTGCGGTACCAGTCCTTGGCAAACTCGCGCACGTTCTGCCCGCCGATGTCAGACACCGTCAGCAGGTAGACGTTGACACCGTGTCCGGCACTGGCGTCCTGCGCCTTTTGTTCCAATTCAGCGGTCGCTTCGGGCTTGAACAGCTCGTAGGTGTCCATCACCAGCGGCATTTCGGCAAACGCCGGCAGGGCGCAGAGCAAGCACAGCACCAGTGCCGTAAGCAGAGAAAACAGTTTCTTTTTCATAACTCTGTTTCCCCCTTTCAAAGCAGGAATGCAAGCAGGATCATCAGCGGAACACTGATGCCCGCGAACCAAGCGGCTACCTTTCGTTTATCAACCGGCAAATCGCCCACCAGCTTGCCGGTCTGCCCGTTCATGGCGAACAGATAATCCTTGCCCTGCCACTTGGTGTGCAGCATCCAGACGGGCAGCAGCGCGTAGTGCTTGGCGGTGTAATCAATATGGATGTTCTCGCTCAGGGTGCTTACGCTGTTGTAGCCGGTAATGCTGGCCGAAAGCTCGCTGCTGACCGAATTCTGCATACGGCTGTGGGCGCGGGCCTGGCAGGTGTCGGCGTCCTCGTCGTATTTGTCTGCCATATAGCCCGGCAGGTACGCGGTCGAGAAGGGCTGGAAGGCGCGGTAGTCATAAGGCTCAATGGCGTCCATATGCCCGTTGGGCATCTTGGTCGAGCCGTCCACCGGCACGCCCATGAACTGCGTGGTACCGGCGCGGCGGACATCATAGTGCTTGGTCGTGGTGATGACATAATCGCCGTTGCGGTGGCTGGAGCTGGTCGTGGCTTCATATTGGCCCGAGCCGGAGGCGTTGGCATCGAACAGCCAGAACGGGACATACACACCCTTGATCTCCTCGATATGGTTCTGCGAGGAGAACGCATTGGGCAGGAACCGCTTTCCGCGATAGTATTTTTTCAGCGCGGCCTTGGCGGCGTTCTTATCCAGCACAAACGGCAGGACAAGCTCAGGCCGCTGCATACCGCTGAACTGCCCCGCAATGACCGTTGGGTTGCCGCAGTACGGGCAGCTTGTCGCGGCGGTCGTCTCGTCACAGATCAGCTCTGCGCCGCAGGACGGGCAGGAATAGCTGCGCAGCCCGGCGGCCTCGTTTTCGCTCCAGACGGAGTCGGACGGCGGTGCCTGTTTATTCTGTGCCGCGGTTTCGGCAGCGGCTTCTTTTTCAGCATAGAGTGCTTCGATCTCAGCAGTATCGTAGCTGCTGCCGCAGAAGTCACACACCAGCTTTCCGCTGGCACCGTCAAAGTGAAGCGGACCGGTACAGGCAGGGCATTGGTAGTTGGTAAGCTGCGTTGCCATTATGCGTCACCTCTCTTTCCTTCGGTTTGCAGCTGCCCTGCCAAATCCTCAAAAAAGTCACGCAGGGCGCTGCGCGTATTGCCATCGGCATCCAGATAACGGTAGATGATCTCGTCATCCGGGGTCTTGTAAATCAGGCAAACACTATCTAGCGTTTCATCGGTGATAAATAAGCCGGGAGAATTTTTCTTTTCGTCCGGCAGGCCTTCCAGCCCCAGCTTTTCTGCCAGAGCCAGAGCTTCTTGCCAATGGGTGTCCTCAACAGGAATATTTTCCAGCTCCACCCATTCATCATCCTTGTAATTACAGCTGAAAAGGCAGCCGTCAGCCGGGTCATTTCTTATACTGAACCCATAGGTGTCGTCATAGCACATGCCGGAATAACTGATGCTGATACCGGTCAGTGTGCCGGGCGGCGTTTTTTTTACAGCCGGACATTGTCAGAAAAGCGGCTGCGGCGCAAAGCACCGCAGCAATTTTTTTGCGCATCACTGGCCAAACGGCTTACCGCACTCCGGGCAGAACTTGGGCGGGTGAGCCGGGTCGTCGGGCGTCCAGCCGCACTGGCTGCACTTGGCGGGAGCCGGTGCGGGCTTGGGGCTGCCGCAGTTGCAGCAGAACTTGCCGGTGTTGGAGGTGCCGCAGCTGCATACCCAGCTGCCAGCTGCGGGGGCCGGGGCAGGCTTGGGGCTGCCGCAGTTGGCGCAGAATTTGCCGGTGTTGCCGGTCTGGCCGCAGCTGCAGGTCCAGCCTGCGGGAGCGGCTGCCGGGGCCGGGGCGGGCTGTGCGGCGGCCTGCTGCTGGGCGCCCATCTGGTACAGCCCCTGTGCGTTCATGCCGCCTGCCGCACCGGCCATATTCATGCCCATAAAAGCCATGGCGGGGCCTGCGCCCTGATTGCCGGCTGCGGTCTGCATGGCACTGGCCTGTGCGCCGACAAGATGCGCAGCGGCGCGGGTCGGGTCCATAAAGGCTGCGTTGCGCTGCATTTCCTTGAGCATCTGCTCGTCTTCCTCGCTGGCCTTCACGCTGGATACGCCGAAGGATACGATCTCAATGCCGCGCAGCTTGCCCCACTTAGCGGAGAGTACATCGTTGAGAGCCTCGGCAAGCTCCATTGTATGGCCGGGCAGTGCGGAATAGCGGATGCCCATATCGCTGATCTTGGCAAAGGCGGGCTGCAGGGCGGTCATCAGCTCGGATTTCAGCTGCCCGTCGATTTCATCGCGGGTGTAGCCTTCCTCCACATTGCCGCAGACATTGGTGTAGAACAAAATGGGGTTGGTGATGCGGTAGCTGTACTCGCCGAAGCAGCGGATGGCAATGTCGATGTCAATGCCGGCGCGCTGATCCACCACGCGGAAGGGCACCGGGCTGGGCGTGCCGTATTTGTTGCCCACCAGCTCCTTGGTGTTGAAGTAATAGATGCGCTGATCCATCGGGGCCTCGCCGCCGAAGGTAAAGCGCTTGCCAATGTTCTGAAACACTGCGCCGATCGAGTCGGACAGGTCGCCGCTGAAAAGCGAGGGGGCGCTGCCGGTATCGTAGGTGTACTCACCCGGCTCGGCGCACATATCCACGACCTTGCCCTGCTCGACGATCATGGCACACTGGCCGTCGGCAACGGCCACGATCGAGCCGTTTGTAATGATGTTGTCGCTGCCCTTTGTATTGGCGCTGCGTCCGCTCTGGCGTTTCCAGCCGCGGGTAGCCAACAGGTCAGCCGGCATGGCTTCACAATAGAAGTATTCCTTCCACTGGTCGGCCATAACGCCGCCAGCAGCGCCCATTGCAGCTCTGATAAGTCCCATAATGATCCTCCTATGTCAGGGGCGGGCAGGACCCGCCCCATTTTGTACAGATAAATCAGGTCGTTATTTGTTGGCCAAGGCGGCCTTGTACTCCTCATAGCGGGGCGGCAGCTCTTCGAGCTCCTCGTTCCACTCGGTGCCGTCCAGCCTCATGTAGAAGCTGACCGCACAGGCCGTGCCGTCCGCGCCCTCGTAGTCATACATGAAAAGCGAGATGCTGTCGTTATACGGGTACAGGTTGAACTTATATGCATCGCTCTTGGTTATGTTCTGGTCAAGCACCCAGTCGTAGCCGTCCAGAATCGGCTCGATATGGTCATCATAGACATTGACCCACATCGTGATGACCGGGTCATCGGGCATGCCGTCACGGTAAACCTCAAAGTAGTGGCTGCCGTCCTCGCTCTCACCGATGTAGCCCCAGCAATCGTAGGTGTCGGTGTCAAAGTAGTCGCGGTTCGGTACATTCTTGTAGTTTTCCATCCGGAACCAGCCGTACCAGTTGGTGTTGCCCAAATCAGCGTAGGTGTTGCCGTCGTCGTAGGTGTAGGGCGGGTCAGGCTCATCCGGGCCGTCGGTGCTGTCGATCAAGCCGTCGCCGTCATATTCGTCATCGCCGCCGTCCAGCAAAGCGGGGTCAATTTCGGGCTTGGTGTCGCTGCGCTTAAAGACCATGGTCATACCGTCAAACTCAATGGTCAGCAGGTCACCCTCGCGGGTGTAGGTCATGGCCGGGGTATCGGGGTCGGTCAGCGCGTAGAAGCTGCCGTCCTTCCATTGGAAGGTGACAAAATCCTCCATGTAGGTTTCGCCGGTGCCGTCCGCACGCAGCTCAATGTAGAAGTCCTCCATATCGACGAGGGCAAGCTCCTCCTTGGAGAGGGTGTACTCGCTGTCAGAGGCGGATTCCAGCACATAGATGCCCACATCGGTATCGCTGCCTGCGGTGGCGTCCTGATTGTCACCGTCCAAAGGCTGCTGCATGGTGCTGCCGGACTTGACGAAGTAGATCGTCACGCCCTGTCCCTGCACATCGTTCAGGGTCAGGATTTCGTCCTGTAGGGTGCCGGTGCAGCTCAAGCCGCCGCAATCCAGCTGGAAAACCTCGCCGTTCAGCGTCCACTTGCCATAGGACTTGGTGCCGTCCACCGTTACAACGCACTTGCCCTTATCATTCAGGTCCATCAGGAACCCACTGCCGAAGGCATCCTCAACCTGAGTCACGGAGCCGCCGATCTCGGCGTAGGCTGCTTCCCAAGTGCCCTGATTCGGGTCACTGGCGTTCGGCTTGCCGGTGCGGATGGAGCCGCTGATCATTGTTACGATGATCATAAGCAGGAATATCACAGGGATGGCGATCAGGATCATCCGCTTGGGGGACATTGGTGCGCGGGGGCGCTTGGGCTTGCCGCCGGGGGCTACATTGCCGTAAGGGTTGCCGCCCGTGCCGCCGGGTGGCGGCGGCGTGACAGCATGGGGAGCATCCGGCGGTGTGGACGCAGGCGGGGGCGCGTTTTTAGCGTAAAGCGGTGTGCCTGCGCCGGTCTGCGGCGGTGTGCCGGGCGCATTGCCTGCGTAAGGATTCGCTGCGTTCGTCTGGGGCTGCGGGGCGGCAGGTGCGCCGCCTGCATAGGGATTGCCGCCGCTTGCCTGCGGCTGCGGGGGCGTCTGTACAGGCTGTGGGGGTTGCGGCGCAGTCTGGGTAGGCTGAACCGGGGGCTGGGGCACAGCTGCGGGCTGTGCGGCGGGCTGCGGTACGGATACTTTTGCACCGCAATTCTCGCAGAATTTAGTACCGGGCTTTAACTCGGCACCACATTGCGTACATGTTGCCATAGTGTCTGCCTCCTTTTATAAAGTAATATTTTAGAACCTTGCTTATTCCTGTGTCATTTCAAACCATACAGCTTCCTGCTGCGGCAGGTTCAACAGGGATTCCCCGCCGATGTGCATTACATTGACGCCGCCGTAATCATCGGGCATCATAGCCAGCGTTTCGCGCTGTGTACGCCCTGAATCCATACGGAACAGCGAAACGGAGCAGATCCAGCCGCGGTCATCCATACCAAGGTAGGAGATGCTGCTGTCCCATGTGGCCGGAACTCTCTGGCCGTTGGCGTATTCGCCGGTATAGAAGTTCGGCTGATCCTCGCAGATTTCAAACCAAGTGCCGGTATCCTCACTCACAAAGGAGCCGACCATGCTCGGAATGCTCAGCGGAGCGGTGTTCCAGACAGCCTCCATCAGGTTGAACTTTTCGTTATCGCGGGAAACGCCGTACACGGTCGTGTACTCGGCTCCGTACTCTGCATCGTAGGCCGTGCCGGTCTCAAACCGGACAATTCCGTTGATACCGAAGAGCGGACCGCCGTTGACCATGGTGCCGCACTGTGCGCCGCTGATGACATCAATGTATTCGACATTGCCGTTCTCGGTCAGAAGGAAAACATAGGGGGCGTAGTCCTGCCCGATGCTGGTCATCAGCATCTTTATATAATCGCCGTAGCAGCCGCTGACCGCGAACTCGGTCTTGTCGCCCAATTCGTACCATTCCTTCATGGCTTGGTAGGTCACAGCACCGTCAGGGGTAACATAGTCGGTCAGGGCGCGTACCGTCACCTCGCCTGCGGCAGTCACATCGCAGGTAAACCATTCATCCTGCCCGTGCAGGATCTGGCCGCTGGCCTGCCGCTTGTCGGGGTAAACATCTATGTCCGTCCACATCATGCCGGCCCCGGCAGGGGTGTACATCGGCACGGTGACGATAAGACCGCCTGTGTAGTAGGGGTAGACGGCAAAGTAGGTAAACACATTGCTCAGCCCGTTCAGGCTCTGTGCACGCATCTTGCAAAGCTCGGATGCGTAGGTGGGGTCATTGCCGCCGTAGTAGGTATCGAAATGCTGGGCCACGGCGCGCTGCAGTGCTTTTAAGGTCAGGTCGTTGTCGGTGTAGCCAAGGTACGCGAGCATTTCGGTGTTGGAAAGCTCCTTGCCGGTTTCAAAGTTGTAATGGTAGGCGCCCACATCGCGGTTGTACATTGTGTCAACGCTTGTGATCTGCAGGCTCAGTACCGGGCCGGTCCAGGTGCTTATCCAGATGATGTAGTTTGTGTCGATAAAATCATTGCGGGAGCGGGCATCCTCGGCGCGCTCTACCAGATAGCCGAAGCGGTAGCCGATCATCTCGTTGATGTTTTTTGCGCCCTCGGTGTCATCATCAATCTGCGGGACCTCGTAAAAATAGGTGTCCTTGTTGCCGTAGGGGTCGGTGTAGCTGAATTCCACATCATACAGCGTAGAGATGCGGGAATCATCAAACCTGCGGGAGGGCTGCGGCTTTTGCGGGGTCTCCTCCGCAGCTTCCACATTTTCAGCGGAGGTCTCGCTCACTGCGCTTGCGGCCGGTTCGGTCGGTTCGGGCCGCTTGCTGTCCTGTGCGCAGCCTACCGCAGACAGCAGCATCGCCGCCGCCAATAGTACGGCACAGCTTCTTTTCATGGTTGGTTCACCCGCCTTTCGGTTGAGAGTGCAGCAAACTGCCTGTGCTTAGCCAAAGGTAACGCTGTTCAGCACGGTGTCGCCCTCGGTGCCGGGGTCGATGTCTACGCCGGAGATTCTAATGCTCAGCCAGCCGCCGGTGGGCATTTCGCCGTAGTATTCCGTCCACCACATACCTACGTTTTTGTAGGTGCGGCCCGCCAGCTCCACGCCGCCGATGGTGCGCGGGGCAAGCTCCTCCACGTTTTCAAATTTGTCGTAATAGTAGTTGATCTTGTCCAGATCTCTTTGCAGCTCAAATAATATGCGCGGGTCTCCGGAGAAGATATTGCTGGGGTCATCGGTCGGGAACAGCTTAAAATCCCCAAAGCTGTTCGTGGCAGGCTTGTACCAGCCCTTGTCGGGGCAGGTCACGTTGAGCACCAGCGTAAAGTCCGAACCAAACGCCTCCAAAGTCTGGGTGTTCAGGCCGGCGGCCGATGGATAATCGGGATTGTCCGCAGGAGCGGAAGCAGGGGCCGGTTCGGCGGTGGCTTCCGGCTCCGGCTCTGCAGCAGGCTCCGATGCAGGTTCGGATGCCGCGTCGGTCTTGGGCTCCGCCGGGGTCTCCGTCTGGGGTTCAACGGCGGGTTCAGCGGCCTGCGCTTTCAGGTCGGATAAGCCGGAATTGACCTCTTCGGTTACATCCCCCTTGGAGCAACCGGCCAAAGCCATAAGCATCATGGCTGCCAATGCGGCAGCGAGCGTTCGTTGTACTTTTTTCATAGCTGTCCTCCTTTTGGTCATAAAGTGTCCATCATAGCGCTCAGATAGGCAGGCGAGACGGAAGCGTAGACGAAATCATCGACAATGTGATCCTTTTTTGCCAGACACACGGCGGTGGCCAGTTCGGGATATTCGGCCTCATCCACAAGCAGTACCGTTTTGCAGTGCGGGCATACATCCCGCAGGTCGTTTGCCAGCAGCAGTCTGTCCTGCAGGGTGCGCGGCGGATGCGGACAGACCTCCAGCAGCAGTACATCCGCCCGGCAGGAACGGCATAGCTTTACAATATCCTTTGTCTTAGGGCCGGCGTTTTGTACCTGAAAATCCGGTCTGCCGTGTTTCAGTGCCATTGTCAATGCGCTCGTCATCACAGAGTATTGGGCGTCCAAAACGATCCTTCGCACGGCGCAGCCCTCCTTCCCTGCAAAGAATACTATTTGTCAACTTCATCATACAGGATCGGAAGAATTTTTGCCCCCACCATTTGGATAGTTTTTTTGAACTTTTTTCTGCCTTTTTCAACACTATTGCAAAATTAGGCGGATTGCGTCATAATAATACTGTAAAAAGACAGCACGATACCCTTTCGGAAAGGACAGGCACTATGACAAAGGTACGGCTTGGCAATCTGTGTTTAGCCGCTGCGGTTGCAGGGGTGATTCTCTGCGCTGTCCTGATGCGGGCATTCTATATGCCGTATTCCGGCTTTTGGCGCACGGTGCTGTATAATATTCTGATCTTTTCCTGGGCGGTATCGGTCTGGTGGCGTATCCTGCATGCACAGACCCGCCGCTGCCTGCTGGGCGCTGCCGCCCTGATGCTGTTTTGGCTGGATATCCGCCTGATCCGCTATGACTTTGCCCAGACACCGGAGATGCTGCGTCGATTGTGGTATGCGTACTATATCCCGATGCTGCTGATCCCGACCCTTGCACTTTATACGCTTTTCTTTTTGGATCGGGGGCAGTCCGGTCCGCTGTACAAATATCGGCATCTGATCTTTGTGTTTCCTGTGGTGCTGTTCAGTCTGGTGCTGACAAACGACTGCCATCAGCTTGCATTTGCGTTCCCGCCCGGGCAGGAGGTACTGGGCAGCCCCGATTACACCTATCGGTTCGTATATTACCTCTGTCTGCTGTGGATATTTTCCTGTGCCGTGTTCACGGTGGTGTACCTTGTACGGCGCTGCCGTATTCCGCATACAAAGCGCATCCTCTGGCTGCCGCTTGTGCCGATTTTTTTGGCCGCGCTCTATGCTTTACTGTACAAGCATATTTTAAATGTGCCGTGGATGCATGCGATCGCCGGTGATATGACCGTGGTGCAATGCCTGACCTTTACAGCGTCCTTTGAGGCGTGCATCCGGTGCGGGCTTATCCAATCCAACATGGGGTATGCCACGCTGTTTGAGGTATCTTCTGCCAAGGGACTGATCACGGACCGGGCGTTTGTGCCTGTACAATGTTCGATGCAGGCGGCGCCGCTCCGCGAGGAGCAGCTGCGTCAGGCGCTCACCGGCAGTGTCCAGTTGGACGCCACGACCCAGCTTCACGGCCACCTGATCCGGAAAGGGTATGTTTTCTGGCAGGAGGACATCACCGAATTGGTGGCTCTGCTTGAGGAGCTGCGCCTCACGCAGGAGGAATTGCATGACATCGGGGACATCATACAGGCGGAAACAGCCCAGAAGGCACAATGGCTGCAGCTGAGCGAGCAAAACCGGCTGTATGACAAAATCGAGACCGTCACAGCCCGCCAGCTGGCACGGATACAGGAATATCTGATCGCGCTCAAGGCCACGGACGATGTCGATGCCGCCCGCCGGCTGCTGAAGCGCATCGTCATTTTGGGGACCTATATCAAGCGGCGCAGCAACCTTGTTTTTGTCTGCGACAAGGTGGAGGACATCGACACCACGGAGCTGCGACTGAGCCTGTTTGAATCGGCAGAGAGCCTGCGCCTGAGTGATATACGCTGCGCCGTACAGATTGCCGACACAGCAAAGATTTCCCCTGCGTCTGCCGTAGCGATCTATGACGCCTTTGAAGCCATCATAGAAGCGACCCTGCCGGGATTGCAGGAGATCCTTTTCTGCGCCGAGCATACGGCGCAAGGCTGGGGATTGCGCTGCAGCGTTCAATGCACCGACGCGCCCGCTGCGCTGCCCGGCCTGCCGCAGATGCAGCTTGAACGGGATGATGACGGGCTTTTGTATTTCACAATGTTTCCGGCAGAAGGAGGCGGCCTATGATTTCCCGAATCTCCCGCAATGCTGTCAAGGAAGGCTTTGACACGCTGCCGGCGGCCATCTGCTACTTTGACCGCAATGGTCTGCTGCGCCTGATCAATCACAGGATGCAGGAAATCTCCGCAGTCCTCTGCGGCTGCGATCTGCAGACCCTTACGGATCTGGAGCAGGCGCTGCACAGTCCCGGCGGCGGTGTGCAGCTGCGCGATGAGGCCGCCCGCATCTACGCATTCCCGGACGGAACGGTATATCATTTCACGATGCGCCCTGTTCAGGACAAATACGGCATACCATATACCGAGGTGATGGCTACCGATGTTACCCGGCTGGCTGCATTGCATGCTGCACTGCAGCAGGAAAACGAGCGCCTTGCCGATGCAAACCGCCGCGCAAAGCGCTTATATGACAATATGCCCGACATTGTGCGGGAGGAAGAAATCCTGAAAATGAAGATGCGGGTGCATGACGACATCGGCCATACCCTGCTTGCCGCACGGCGCGCACTGCGGCATGAGCATGACCTTGCCCGGATCAAGAGCGAAGCCGCGCAGTGGGAAAGCTCCATCTCTCTGCTATGCCGCGCCCGGCAGGAGGATGCTGCCGAGGACCCCCTGACCTGTATGCAAAGGCGGGCGGCTGTTCTGGGCGCAGCCGTACAGCTGCGCGGTGCGTACCCTGCGGCACGCGCCACCCGCGAGCTCTACGCACTGATCCTGCGGGAATGTACCTCCAACGCTGTGCGCCATGCGGGCGCCACGGAATTGTACGCCGATTCCGAGCATCGGCCGCAGGAATGGCACCTTTGCATCACGAACAACGGCACGCCGCCCAAGGCGAAGATAAAAGAAGGCGGCGGGCTTTCCTCGCTCCGCCGCCGTATTGAAAAAGCAGGGGGTACGGTAACCGTACACTCCCTGCCTGTATTTGTTCTGGAAGTCACCCTGCCCGATAAGGAGAGCACTTATGATACGCGTTATGATCGTTGAGGACCAAAAGCTGGTCCGGAGCCTGCTTGAAAGCTATATTCAGAACGAGGACGGGTATCAGCTTGCTGTGTCTATCCCCGGCGCTGCAGAGGCTCCGATCCTGTGTGATACCGAGGACATCGACCTTGTCCTGATGGATGTGCAGACCGAACACCGCGAAAACGGTCTGGCTGCCGCCGAAAAGATCCATAAGGCGCACCCGGGCATCAAAATCGTGGTGGTTACCTCGCTGATCGACCATGAAATTTTAAAGCGCGCCAAGGCGGCAGGTGCAAACAGCCTGTGGTATAAGGACGGGGATGAAAGGACCCTGATGCAGGTCGTGCGCAGTACTGTGCAGGGAGCGCATATCTTCCCCGATATGCCGCCGAGCGTAAAGATCGGCATGACGATGAGCAGCGACTTTACCCCTGCTGAGATGCGCGTGCTGCGCCTGTTGGTGCGCGGGCTTTCCTACAGCGGGATCGCCAAGGCGCTTTGTGTGGAACCCTCGACCGTCAAATATCATGTCATCAATATGCTGCAAAAGACCGGGCTGGAAAACAAGCTGCAGCTTGCCATTGCCGCCAGTGAGGCAAAGCTGGTGGTAGAATTGGCAGAGGAATAAGACACCGCAGACGGCTGTCAAGCCTGAATCGGTAGGGTGACCGTGAACACCGTCCCCTGCCCGTCAGCCGGTTCAACTGTAACGGTGCCGCCGTGTAGCAGGGCAATCTCCCGCACAAGTGCAAGCCCAAGGCCTACGCCGCCCATCTCCCGGCTTCTGGATTTATCTACCCGGAAAAAGGGCTGGAACACACTCGTCCTGTACTCCTCCGGGATGCCGCAGCCTGTGTCTGCAACACGCAGCACAGCGCTGCTTTTCTTTTGTTGGATCGTGATATGCACAGAACCGCCGGGGGTATTGTACTTGATGCCGTTTTCGACCAAATTAAAGAGCAGGCGGTAGATCAGGGTGTCGCTGCCCTTGATGCTGACCTCCTCACATTCCTGAAAGAGGGTGACGCTACGGCGCTGTGCCAGCGGGGTCAGGTCGGCCACGATCTCATCGGCCAGCGGGGCCAGCTCGATAAGATCCTCACGCGGGATCGACTGCAGATCGCTCATTTCCAGCAGCGTGCGGACAAGGCCTGCCAGACGGGACACCTGATCCGTCTGAAAGTGGATCAGGTCGGCGACCTCGCTGTCGGCATCGGGGTGCTCCTCGGCAAACATTTCCAGCTTGGCCTGCATGATGGCCAGCGGTGTTTTCAGCTCATGGGCGGCGTTGCCGGCAAACTGACGCTGCAGGTCAAAGGACTGCGCCAGCCGGTCCAGCATACGGTTGACGGACTGGCTCAGGTTGCGAAATTCCGGGATCGTGTTTTCCTCTAAGCGAACCTCCACAAGGCTGTCCTGATCAATGCGTTCGGCCTGCTGCGCAAGCTTTTTCAAGGGCTCCAGCGCCTTGCCGCTGACAAAATAGGCAATCGCTGCGCTCAGCAGCGTTACCGCTGCCGTGATGCACCAGCCCTTGCGCCCGAAAACAGCCTTGGCATCGTAGACCTCCTGCGAAAACTGTACAAGAAAGTCCGACATCTGATCGTCCGGTATTTCAATCGTCAGGTTTTCATCATCACTCTGCTGATATTGCAAGACATACCCGTTCAGGTTGTCCATGCCGGTGGCGCCGGAGCGGTAGAGAAGCAGATTCAGGCAGATGCAGGCCCCGGCAATCAGCACGGCGGTCATCAGCGTGATCCGCCATTGAAAAGATATGCGATTCATGGTTCATTTTCCTCCAACTCATATCCCTCGCCGATGCGGTTTCGGATGGGGTCATACCCCAGTGCGGTGCGCAGCTTTTTTCTCAGGGCTGAGATATGCACGCGGATCGAGTTGCTGAACGCATCGACACTGCTGTCCCAGACATGCTCGATCAACTCCTCCTGACTGACAGGACGCCCCTGATGCAGCAGCAGATATTCCAGCACGCCGCTCTCCTTGCGGGTCAGCGGGATGGGCTGGCCGTCTGCCATGGCAAGGCGGCTCTTGGTGTCAAAGGTAAGCCGCCCGCACCGCAGGCATACATCACGCTGGATAAACTGCCGCCGGGTCAGGCTGCGCACACGGGCCTCCAACTCAGCCAGATGGAACGGCTTGGCCAGATAATCATTGGCACCTGCGTCCAGCCCCTCCACCTTGTCGGAAATTTCGCTGCGGGCGGACAGGATCAGTACAGGCGTTTCAAGGTCGGTCCTGCGCAGCGTGCGCAGAACGGTCATGCCGTCCACCTTCGGCAGATTGAGATCGAGCAGGACAAGATCGTACCGCTCTGCGGCAAGCAGGTCAAGCGCGGCCTCTCCGTCACCGCAGTCATCCGTTTCGTAGCCGGAGCGGCGCAGCTTTTTAGCTACGCTTTCCCGCAGGGTCGGTTCATCCTCTATCAACAAAAGACGCATAAGCGATCATCTCCCGCATTTATAAGGTTTTTTTGGTGCTGCACACGGCAAAAGCATTGCAGCGATACCTTTATAATAGTCATTATAGCAGATTTCGATAAAGTCTGCGTTAATTTTTTCTTAGCAGAAATTTTATACCGGCAGGTGTATACTAATCTCATCAAACAGAAAGGAGCAACCGAAAGTGATAAACAAAAAAGCAATCGCCCAGTCGGCGCTGCTGTTGGCCGCCGTTTTGATGATCGGCTTCGGCATCTGGCGCGGGGAGGCAGATACGGTGATGGCAAAGGCTATCCGGTTGTGTATGGAGTGTGTTGGCATTGGATAAGAAAAAAAGTTCTTTTCTGGCCCGTTTCCGGGGCTGGATTCAGGCAGGCGCGGCACTGCTGACGAACATCCACCTGCCGAATTTTGCCAAGGGTGTTCTGTATCAGGGCAAGGGAAAAACAGTTTGTGTACCGGGGCTGAACTGCTACTCCTGCCCGGGCGCGGCGGGGGCCTGCCCGATCGGCGCGTTTCAGGCTGTGGTCGGCTCGTCAAAATTCCGGTTTTCCTATTATATTACCGGCATCCTGATTTTGTTGGGGGTGCTGCTGGGGCGGTTTATCTGCGGCTTTCTCTGCCCGTTCGGCTGGCTGCAGGAGCTTTTGCATAAGATCCCCTCGCCCAAGTGCTCCACCAAGCGACTGAAGCCGCTGCGGTATCTGAAATACGCCGTGCTGCTCATCATGGTGGTGCTGCTGCCTGCGCTTGTTGTCAATGAGATGGGAATGGGTGATCCGTTCTTCTGCAAGTATCTCTGCCCGCAGGGCGTGCTGGAGGGTGCGATTCCCCTCTCACTGACCAATGCAGGGATACGCGCCGCGCTCGGCAAGCTGTTCAGCTGGAAGCTCTGCATCCTGCTGGCGGTCGTTGCTGCCAGTGTGGTGTTTTACCGCCCGTTCTGCAAGTGGCTCTGCCCGCTGGGGGCCTTTTACGCGGTCATGAACCGGGTATCTCTTTTCCAGATGCGGGTAGACACCGACAAATGCGTGTCCTGCGGTGCCTGTGCGCGGGCCTGCAAGATGGATGTGGATATTACAAAGACACCAAACCACGCGGAGTGTATCCGCTGTGGTATGTGTATAAAATCCTGCCCCACCAAGGCGATACACTATCAGTACGGCTTTGGCGATAAGGCAGATAACAGTAAGGAGATTTGAGTATGAAACGAATTGCAGCAATTTTGACCAGCATGGTTCTGGTATTTTCCCTCGCCGCCTGCGGCAGCCAGCAGGCAGGCACTGCCGCCGGCAGTGAAGCAGCCTCCGCCGCACAGACCAGTGAAGCAGCTTCCGCCGCACAGACCAAAACCGAGGAGCAGCTTCTTGCAGAGGAAAACGACATTCTGGGCGCGAACGATGAACTGTGGGAAAAGGTTTTTGCCTCGATGGACAAGAATGTGACGCAGACCACCCTCAGCAACAATTACGGCGAGTTCCTTATGAGTGCCGTGGACAACGCGAAGGATCAGTTCACCGAGGAGGAGTACGCCTCCCTCAAGGCGGACGCTGATAAGATCCGGGAGATCGAAAATCAGATCGCAGCCCTTCCTCAGGAGGATGCCGCCAGCCAAAGCGCAGCGGAGAACGGCAGCACCTTTCCCCAGTTTGAGGGTAAGGACCTTGACGGAAACAGCGTTGACAGCAGCCTGTTTGCCAACAATGCGTTCACCGTTGTAAACTTCTGGTTCAGCGGCTGCAAGCCCTGCGTGGATGAGATGGATGACCTTGACGCACTCAACCAGCGCATCAAGGAGCAGGGCGGCGAGGTCATCGGCGTCAATACCGAGACATTGGACGGCAACGCGGACAACATCGCCACCGCCAAGAAAATTCTGGAATCCGCAGGCGCATCCTTCCGCAATATCTACTTTGACCCTAACGGCGATGCCGGTAAGTTTGCACTGGGCATCATGGCCTTCCCCACTACCTGTGTTGTGGACCGTCAGGGCAACATCGTCGGGGAGCCGATCATGGGCGGCATCGATCAGGAGGCCAACATGGCTACGCTGGAAAAGCTGATTGACGAAGCCGTTGCAAACGATACCGGAAAATAACAAAAAGATAAAGCACAGCCGTACCGAACCCCTGCTGCCCGATGGACAGCAGGGGTTCGGTGCTGCCCGGGCAAAAACATTTATCGCATTGTGTCCCAAAACATCATACTTCTGGACTTGATTAGAGGGCAGTATCGTGGTAATATTAAAGAAATAGCACGAAACGGAGAAATACACGGTGACCAAGAAGGAACTCGCAGCGGTCTGTATTGCGCGGCTTAAGGCTGAATACCCGGCAAGTGACTGCACGCTGGACTATGACCACGCATGGCAGCTGCTGGTGTCGGTGCGTCTGGCAGCCCAATGCACCGATGCACGGGTGAATGTCGTTGTGCAGGAGCTGTTTGCCCGGTTTCCCAGTGTCAGGGAGCTGGCCGCCGCCAGCCCGGAGGAGATCGAAGCCATTGTCAAGCCCTGCGGGCTGGGCCACAGCAAGGCGCGGGATATTTCCGCCTGTATGCGGATGCTGCGGGATAAATTTGACTGCCGTGTGCCCGATGATTTTGATGCGCTGCTCTCCCTGCCGGGGGTTGGCCGCAAAAGTGCCAACCTGATAATGGGGGATGTCTTCGGCAAGCCGGCCATTGTGACAGATACCCACTGCATCCGCCTGTGCAACCGCATCGGTCTTGTGGACAACTGCAAGGACCCGGCCAAGGTCGAGAAGGCGCTGTGGAAGATCATCCCCCCCGAGGAGGGAAACGGCTTCTGCCACCGCCTGGTGGATCACGGCCGCGCAGTCTGCACGGCGCGCACAAAGCCTTACTGTGACAAATGCTGTCTGGCCGATATCTGCCGGGCACGAAAGGAATTTGCCAATGAATAAAACGACGGAAAACCGCCTTGGCGGCGAGCTGCGCAGCCAGCAGACCGCCCAACGCCTGCTGGAGGAGCTGCGCGATGGAATCTACGCTGCCGCACCACAGCTGCCCAGTGAGTTGGAGCTGGCTGAGGCGCTGGGGGTTAGCCGCACCGTGGTGCGCGATGCCCTGAGTGAGCTGGAGCGCGACGGTTATCTGGAGCGGGTGCGCGGCATCGGTACGCTTGTCAACCGTGATGTGCTGATGGTTGAGAACCGCATGGATCAGAAGTTGGAGTTCAACAAGATGATCCGCGCAATCGGGCGGGTGCCGCACAGCGATAACCTGATGGTCACACGGGAAACCGCAACGCCCGAACTGATGGAGCGGCTGGCCCTTGACCCGGAGAAGGAACATACGCTGGTCTTTGTGCGCCGCCGCGTGCTGGCAGATGAAACGCCGGTGCTGTACTCCACCGATATTCTGCCGCTGGCACTGTTCGGCGGTAAGCGGCTTGATGCAATCGACTTCAGCCGCCCGATTTTTGAGATCGTTGAGCAGCACTGCCGCGTGGAGGTAGCCGAGACATTGACAACGCTGCACGCTGTAATGGGTACACCGGGCATCCGCCGCCAGCTGGGGCTGCGCCCGGAGCAGGCGCTTTTGCAGCTGGATGAGATCTGCTACTCCCGCACCTGCAAGCCGGTGCTTTGCTGCCAGACCTGCTACACGGATTTCTTTGATTTTGCCATGGTGCGCAAACTGGTTTGATTGTAAGCGGCATATCGCCGCTTAGAATATAGAGCTATTATAAAGGGGATTGTGTATGAGACATTTGATCGACCCGGCGGATTTTACGCTGGAAGAAACGCTCAGCCTGATGGACCTTGCCGACCGTATCCACGATGATCCGGCCGCTTATAAGGATGTTGCCGCGCGCAAGCGTCTGGCAACGCTTTTCTACGAACCGAGCACCCGTACCCGCCTTTCGTTTGAGGCAGCCATGCTGAACCTGGGCGGTCAGGTACTGGGCTTCCCCGATGCCGGTGTTTCCAGCGCAAGCAAGGGTGAGACGGTTGCGGATACCATCCGTGTTATCAGCTGTGTGGCAGACATTGCTGCCATGCGCCACCCCAAGGAGGGTGCCCCGCTGCGCGCGTCCCGCTACAGCCGCATTCCGGTCATCAACGCCGGTGACGGCGGCCACAGCCACCCCACCCAGACGCTGTTGGACATGATGACGATCCGCCAGCGCAAGGGGCACTTGGATCATCTGACCATCGGCTTCTGCGGCGACCTCAAGTTTGGCCGCACGGTGCACAGCCTGATCAAGAGCCTGTCCCGTCTGCCGGGCATGAAGTTTGTGCTCATCTCACCCGAGGAGCTGCGCGTGCCGGATTACATCATCAGCGAGATCCTCGAGCCTAACAACATTCCCTATGTTGAGACACGCAGCATGGAGGAGGCTCTGCCCGATTTGGACGTCCTCTACATGACCCGCGTCCAGCAAGAGCGGTTCTTTAATGAAGAAGATTACATCCGCCTGAAAAACAGCTATGTCCTGACAAAGGAAAAGCTGGCTCTGGCCCCCGCGGATATGCCGGTGCTGCATCCCCTGCCCCGTGTGAATGAGATCACGCTGGACGTGGATGACGACCCGCGCGCAGCGTACTTTGACCAGGTGCAGAACGGTGTCTATATGCGCATGGCGCTGATCATGACTTTGCTGGGTCTCAAAGACCCCAAGACCGGGGAGGTAGCGTTCAATGTTGAAGGTTGATGAAATCCAGAACGGCGTGGTCATTGACCACATTACCGCAGGCACGGGTCTGGCGCTCTACCACATGATGGAGCTGGAAAAGCTGAACAATGCCAGCGTGGCACTTTTGCAGAACGTCCGCAGCCAAAAGGACGGAAAAAAGGACATAATAAAGATCGAGGGCGATGTCAGCAAGATGAGCTTTGATGTTCTTGCCTATGTTGACCCCAAAATTTCTATCACGGTCATCCGTGACGGTCATGTGGTGGAGAAGATTCGCCCCGAGCAGCCCAAGCGCCTGGTCAATGTCATCAAGTGTACGAACCCGCGCTGCATTACCTCCATCGAGGAGGGCTGCGACCATATTTTTGCACTGACGCCGAGCGGCCGTTACCGCTGCATCTACTGCGAGCAGGAGTTCCGCGTCAAACCGTAAGGTGAGGTAACTGCGATGGAAAAGCCGAAGTTTCATCTGAATCCCAACGAGGAGATTGTCAAGACCATCCGTGAGGGCTTAAAGCGTACGGGCGGATACTGCCCCTGCCGTCTGCAGCATATCCCGGAAAATATCTGCATCTGCAGCGAGTTCAAGCAGCAGCTGGCCGACCCGGACTATCACGGCCCCTGCCACTGCGGCCTGTATGTGAAGGATTGAGGGCTGTTCCGAAGCTAAGGCAACACCGCACAATTCCCGCCTAACGGCTTAAGCACCGCTCCGGCGGCTGCGGCACGGCATCTGCGTTGCCAAAATGCTCGATAAGACATCCAGTATTATCTGCGCTTTTGGCTTAGCAGCTGCCGCACCTCGCTCGCCGTATCGGCACTTAGAATTATGCGGTATTGCCCTGATAAAAATAGGGAGGTATCCGTCTGCTACAGGCGGATGCCTCCCTATTTGTTTGTGCAGCGGCGTTACACGCAGGCCGTCAGGGTATCCTGTGTCAGGATGATATGCCCGTTTGCATCGGCATCGGCCGTGTAGACGGTGCCGGGCTGGGCGGTGCCGTCGGCAATCCGATCGGCCAGTGCCTGCTCTACTGCACGGCTGACCGTGCGGCGCAGCTCCCGCGCGCCGTAGGGCGGCACCTTATCCCCTGCCAGCGCCTTGGCGGCTGCGGCAGTATGGCGCAGGGTGTAGCCCTGCCCGGCTGCGCGTTCCTCCAGCTCGCAGAGCAGCCGGTCGGCAATACCTGCCAGCTGTTCCGGGCCGAGCGGGTCAAACAGCACAGTCTCGTCCAGACGCCCCATCAGCTCGGGGCGGAAGAACTCCCTCGCCTCCCGGATTGCCTGCTGGCCGCGGCGGTCCTTTTCCGCCCCGGCAGCGCCGAAGCCCATGGGAGCTGTCTGCCCGGCAAGGCACCGCGCACCCAGATTGGAGGTAAGCAAAATGATGGTGTTGGAAAAATCCGCTCTGCGGCCCTGTGCATCGGTCAAGGTGCCGTCCTCCAAAATCTGCAGCAGCAGGTTTTGAATATCGCTGTGCGCCTTTTCAATCTCATCAAACAGCACAACGCTGTAGGGGCGGCGGCGCACAGCCTCGGTCAGCTGGCCGCCCTCGTCGTGGCCTACATAGCCCGGAGGCGCGCCGATGAGCCGTGCCACGGTGTGACGCTCCATATATTCGGACATATCAAAGCGCAGCAGTGCCTTCTCGCTGCCGAACCAGCATTTGGCCAGCGTGCGGGCCAGCTGGGTCTTACCCACACCGGTAGGCCCCAAAAACAGCATCGCGCCGATGGGACGATTGTTCTCCCGCAGGCCGGTGCGGCTGCGGCGTATAGCGGCGGCTACCGAGGCTACAGCCCGCGGCTGGCCGATGACCTCTGCGGCAAGGCGCTGCTCCAGCTGTGCAAGCCGCTCACGCTCGGCCTCCCCCACACGCTCGGCGGGTACACCGCTCGCCTTGCTCACCACACGGGCAATGTCTGCCGGGGTCAGCGCTTTTTTCTCGCTGCTGTTTTCGGCAATGCGGCGTGCAGCCGCGGCTTCGTCCAGCAGGTCGATGGCCTTATCGGGCAGATACCGCCCCGGCAGATACCGCACACTCAGCTCGACTGCCGCATGGATGGCTGTGGACGGGATGGCCACCCCATGGTAGCGCTCATACCGGGGCATCAGGCCCGCGAGAATCGTTTCGGCAGCGGTTGGTGTCGGCTCCTCGACCATCACCCGCCCGAACCGCCGCTCGAGCGCAGAGTCCTTCTGGATCGTTTTGCGGTATTCCTCCGGCGTGGTCGCACCGATGAGCTGTATCTCCCCGCGCGCCAGCATCGGCTTTAGGATGCTGGCGGCATCGATAGCCCCCTCCGCTGCCCCGGCACCGGCAATGATGTGGATCTCATCAATGAACAGGATGGTCGAGCGGTCGCGGTAAAGCTCCTCAAGCAGGTTTTTAAAGCGCTCCTCGAAATCACCGCGGTATTTCGTGCCCGCCACCATCGAGGCCATATCGAGCGATAAGACCCGTTTGCCCCGCAGGGCCGGGGTAATCTGCCCAGAGGCAATGCGCTGGGCCAGTGCTTCGGCCAGTGCGCTTTTTCCGACACCCGGCTCCCCCAGCAGGCAGGGATTGTTTTTCTGGCGGCGGCAAAGGATCTCCACCATCCGCTCCAGCTCACTGTCACGGCACAGCACCGGGTCCAGACGACCCTCCTGTGCAAGGCGTGTCAGGTCGCGGCCGTATTTTTCGCTGGGACGCCCCGTGCGGCTGGCTGCCATCCGGGGCTGTGCGGGCAATACCAGCTGACCCGAGAGCTGACGGCACTCCCGCGCGGCCTGCGGCAGCTCGACACCAAGGGAAAGCATCCAGCGGCTGGCTGTGCAGGTGGAATCCTCAAGCATAGCGCAGAGCAGATGCTCATTTTCGGCCCGGGCAGCGCTGGCGGCATGTGCCCCCAGCACAGCAAACTCCATCGCCTTGCGCAGCTCCGGTGCAAGGTCGCAGCGGTGCAGCCTGCGCGGTGCGCCTTCGGCCCTGGCGGCACTGCAGTTGGCCAGCGCTGTGGTGGTGACCCGCTTGCGGCGCAGGAAGTCTGCTGCACTGCCGCGTGCCGTCTGCACCAGCGCCAGCAGCAGATGGCCTGTGTCGGCCTGACAGCAGCCCTGCCGCCCTGCCAGTACCAGCGCGGTGCGAACGGTGCGCGCCGCCGTGCGTGAAAAACCTTTGTAGCTGTAGACCCAGAACATCTGCATATCCTCCTCCTGTATCTGCCCATTGAAAGTATAGACGCCGGACGGATAAATAATCATCGAAATCCGTTGAATCAGGATATGACAAATTCCCGAATTAGTGGTATAATAATGCAGTTACACGCAATCTGTACCTATGAGGTGGTCTTTCATGCACAAATTGATGCGCTACATCAAGGGCTATGAGCGACAAGCCCTGTTGGCGCCGCTATTCAAGATGTTGGAGGCCTGTTTTGAGCTGTTTGTACCGCTGGTCATCGCCAGCATCATTGATACAGGCATCAAAAACGGGGATGCAGCTTTTATCTGGACGCGCTGCGGCCTGCTGGTTCTGCTGGCTGCCATCGGTCTTGCCAGCAGCCTGACGGCCCAATACTTTTCCGCCACGGCGGCACTGGGCTTTGGCACGGCGCTGCGCAGGGACCTGTACCGTCATATTGACACGCTGAGCTACAGCGAACTGGACGGTATCGGCACCCCCACGCTGGTCACGCGGATGACCAGTGATATCAATCAGGTCCAGAACGGTGTGAACCTGACCCTGCGTTTGCTGCTGCGATCGCCGTTCATTGTTATTGGCGCGCTTATCATGGCGTTTTCGATCAGCCCCAGACTGACGCTGCTTTTCCTCGGCGTTACCGTTGCGGTCTCGCTGATCATCTGGGCAATCATGCGGGTCACGGTGCCGATTTACCATGAGGCGCAGAACGGTCTTGACCGTGTGACGCTGCTGACCCGTGAAAACTATGTGGGTGCCCGTGTGGTGCGCGCCTTTGCCCGGCAGGCTGATGAATTGGCTGCCTTTGTCGAGACGAACGATCATTTGAAATCTCTGCAGTTTGCAGCGGGCCGCATCTCCGCCCTGATGAATCCCCTGACCTATCTGGTAGTCAACCTCGCCGTGGTAGCGTTGTTGCTGCGCGGCGGCATGGAGGTCGATGCCGGTGCGCTGACTCAGGGTGAGGTTATCGCGCTGATCAACTATATGAGCCAGATCCTTCTGAGCCTGCTGCGTCTGGCAGATCTGGTCGTCTCTGTAACGCGCGCGTTGGCCAGCGGTATGCGTGTGAATGAGATTCTGAACACCCGCACCACGATGGAGGACCCCGGCACGGCACCGCTCGCGGTTGACGGTGCTGCCGAGGCGGTCCGGTTTGAGCATGTGGATTTCACCTATCATGGTGCGGGCGCACCCAGCCTGACCGATATTTCCTTTGCGGCCGGCTGCGGCGAGGCCATTGGCGTGATCGGCGGTACCGGCAGCGGCAAATCGACCCTGATCGATCTGGTCTGCCGCTTTTACGACGCCGACCGCGGCACGGTGACACTGTTCGGCCGCGATGTAAAGCAGTACAGCTTTGCACAGCTTCGCAGCCTTGTAGGCATCGTACCCCAGCAGGCGGTGCTGTTTACCGGCACCATCCGCGACAATATGCAGTGGGCCGCCCCAAATGCCACCGATGCACAGATCTGGGAAGCGCTTGAAATCGCACAGGCCGCAGACTTTGTCCGCAGCAAGCCCGGCATGCTGGATGCCACTGTGGAAACGGCCGGACGCAACTTTTCCGGCGGGCAGCGCCAGCGGTTGACGATTGCACGCGCACTGGTACCGAAGCCGAAAATTTTGATTCTCGATGACAGTGCCTCCGCGCTGGATTTCGCCACCGATGCAGCCCTGCGCAAGGCCATTAAAGAAAAAACGCAGGGTATGACGGTCTTTATCGTCTCCCAGCGCGCGGCGAGCGTGCAGCGCGCCGACCACATTCTTGTGCTGGATGACGGCACTTTGGCAGGTGATGCCCCCCATGCCGCACTGCTGCAGAGCTGTGAGGTCTATAAGGAAATCTGCCTGAGCCAGCTGAGCAAGGAGGAGGTGGCCAAAACACTATGAGCAAGGCATCGAAGAAGCTTGACCGCAATACGATCCAACGCGTTCTGCAGCTGATCCGCCCCTACAAGGGCATGGTCATTCTTACGCTTACATTGGCGCTCATCACCGTTGTCACCACCCTGCTTGCACCGGTGCTGGCCGGCAGGGCGGTCGATAAGATCGTGGGGCCCGGGCAGGTAGATTATCAGGGGCTTGGCCGCATCGCATTGGCTATGGCTGCCACGATCGCCTGCACGGCGCTCTCCCAATGGCTGATGAATGTTGTCAACAACCGCATCACCTTTCAGGTCGTGCGGGATATGCGGGTGCGCGTGTTTGAGCAGCTTGAGATTCTGCCACTGAAATATATGGACGCCCACCGCCCCGGCGATGCGATCAGCCGCATCACGACCGATGTGGAGCAGTTCAGTGACGGTCTGCTGATGGGATTTACCCAGCTGTTTACCGGCGTGCTGACAATTCTGGGTACCCTGGGGGTCATGCTCTATATAGACTGGCGCATCGCGCTGGTGGTCGTGGCGCTGACACCGCTCTCCATTTTTGTGGCGCGCTTTATTGCGACACACACCTATTCTATGTTCCGGGTGCAGAGCGAGACCCGCGCCGAGATGACCAGCCTTGTGGAGGAGCTGATCGGCAACGAACATCTGGTTCGCGCCTTCGGCTATGAGGCGCGCGCCGAGGAGCGCTTTGACCGCATCAACCGCGACCTGCAGCGCTGCGGTGTGCGGGCAACCTTCTTTTCTTCGACCACGAACCCCTGCACCCGCTTTGTAAATTCGCTGGTTTACGCCTCGGTCGGCATACTGGGCGCATTTGTTGCGATTGCCGGCGGTATCACGGTCGGCGAGCTGAGCGTCTTTTTGAACTATGCCAACCAGTATACAAAGCCCTTCAATGACATCTCCGATGTCATGACCGAACTGCAGAATGCGCTGGCCTGTGCGCAGCGGGTGTTTGATCTGATCGATGAGACACCAATCATCCCCGATGCCCCCGATGCCGTGAGCCTGCCCCACGGTGCCGGCAGCGTGGCCTTTGAGCATGTGCGGTTCCGCTATCAGGACGATGTACCCCTGATCGAGGATATGAACCTCAAGGTCGAGCCGGGGCAGCGCATCGCGCTGGTCGGTCCGACCGGCTGCGGCAAGACCACCCTTGTAAACCTGCTGATGCGGTTCTATGAGATCAACAGCGGCACACTGCGGGTGGACGGACACCCCATCGACACGGTGACGCGGGACAGCCTGCGCGCCAATCTTGGCATGGTGCTGCAGGAAACATGGCTCAAAGCCGGTACAATTGCAGAAAACATCGCCTACGGCAAACCGGACGCCACCCGTGAGGAGATCATAGCCGCAGCCAAGAAGGCGCGCGCCCACAGCTTTATCTGCCGCCTGCCGAACGGATACGACACACAGGTTGCCGAGGACGGCGGCAATATCAGTCAGGGGCAGCGGCAGCTGCTCTGCATTGCGCGGGTCATGCTGCGGCGTCCGCCGATTCTGATTTTGGATGAGGCCACCTCCAGCATCGACACCCGCACCGAGGTGCTGGTGCAGGATGCCTTTGAAGAATTGATGAAGGGCCGCACAAGCTTTATCGTGGCTCATCGCCTGTCCACCATCAAAAATGCTGACCAGATTCTGGTGATGAAGGCCGGCAACATTATCGAGCGCGGTACGCATGATGAACTGCTGGCGCAGGGCGGCTTTTATAAGCAACTCTACGAAAGTCAGTTTGCCAAGGCGTAAGCATAGGGTCAAAATCTGGGAAAGAAAAAGGAGATTCTACTATGAGCAGCATTATCATTCCGGAAGGGTACCAAAGCCTGCTGGGGCTGTATGACACCCAGAAGGCCATCGGCCTTATCAAAACGATCTTTCAGGAAAAGCTTTGCATGGCACTGCATCTCAAGCGCGTCACGGCTCCCCTGTTTGTCATGCAGGGCAGCGGCCTGAACGATGACCTGAACGGCGTTGAGCGCCCCGTTGCGTTCGATGTGCCCAGCCTGAACGAACAGGCCGAGGTCGTCCACAGTCTGGCTAAGTGGAAGCGCTATGCCCTGTACAAGTACGGCTTCCGCCCCGGTCAGGGCATTGTGACCGATATGAACGCCATCCGCCGTGATGAGGAGCTGGACAACCTGCACAGCATCTATGTTGACCAGTGGGACTGGGAGCGTGTTATTACCGCAGACCAGCGCACGCTGGATTTTCTGCGGGAGACCGTCCGCGACATCGTGGATGCGGTCTGCGCGACCTCGGATGAGCTGCGCTGGAAGTTTCCGGAGCTGAAAAACATCCATCTTGACCGCGATGTAGCTTTTATCACGACACAGGAGCTGGAGGACCTCTACCCGGAACTTACCGCCAAGCAGCGCGAAAACGCCTTTGCCAAGGAGCATGGCACGATTTGCATTATGCAGATCGGCGGCAAGCTTCGCAGCGGCAAGCCCCACGACGGCCGTGCCCCCGACTACGATGATTGGGCGCTGAACTGCGATATTCTGTTCTGGCACAAGCCTCTTGGCTGCGCACTGGAGCTGTCCAGCATGGGTATCCGCGTGGATGCTGAATCGCTGCGCCGCCAGCTGGACGAGGCAGGCTGCCCCGAGCGCGCAGAGCTGCCCTTCCACAAGATGCTGTTGGATGGCACGCTGCCCTTGACAATGGGCGGCGGCATCGGCCAGAGCCGCCTTTGCATGCTGCTGCTCGGCAAAGCCCATGTAGGTGAGGTTCAGGTCAGCCTTTGGGATGATGCCACGGTAAAAGCCTGCCGTGATGCCGGTGTAGAATTGCTGTAAGTCTTGACAAAGCGCTGCTGTTTGTGGTATTATTATCTAGTACCCGCTAGTATAGCACAATTGGCAGTGCAGCTGATTTGTAATCAGCAGGTTGCAGGTTCGATTCCTGTTACTAGCTCCAAACGAAAGAGCGCTGCAAGGTTTAATTTTACCTTG
>OHRP01000152.1_pt1 | contig 26233 bp, 20 predicted proteins | sample 1578451 | NCBI WGS metagenome assembly OHRP01 (sample SAMEA3879588, study PRJEB24766) | human gut metagenome | biome: human-associated habitat; feature: feces | place: USA | collected 1985/1987
GCACCATGTCGGCATCGTTGGTGCCCGCCACGATGAGGTTGTGGGAGTCGTGGGCGATACTGGAAGCCACTGCGCCGCATTGCAGGCCGTAGTTGCCCAAAAAGCCCAATCCCACATGACCGGAGCGGTGATGCCGCTCGAACACCGCCAGCTTGACGATCTTCTGCGCCACGTCCACGCCGGGCGCTGTGCCCGGGTGCTGGCAGAACGGAACGATTTTTTCAGTGGTCAGCAGGGCGTGCGGAGTCAGGCAGATCACCCGCTGCCGGGTGCCGGTCTGCTTCAGCTGCAATTGCTCCGGGGTGACCTCATCCATGTTGAAGGAATCGAACACCCTCGCAAAGCGTGCTTTGTCCACCGCAAGGGCGGCGGGGTGCAGCATTCTGCCCTGCTGCGCCACCAGTTTGCCCTTTTTGTACACCTGCTCCACCGTGAACTTTTCCAGATCCGACAGCACGATCAAATCGGCGGTATAGCCCGGGGCTACTGCGCCGCTGTGCGCAAGACCGAAGTACTGGCACGGGACAAGGGTGCCCATCCGCACCGCCACCACCGGGTCTACCCCGGCAGTAATGGCCTTGCGGATGATATAGTCGATATGCCCGCCCTGCAACAGGTCTCCGGGGTGCTTATCGTCGGTCACCAGCATACAGCGGCTGCAATAGGGCTCCCGGAACAGAGGCAGCAGGCTTTCCATGTTCTGGGCTGCGGTACCCTCCCGCACCATGATGTACTGTCCGCGCCGCAGCTTTTCCATGGCTTCATGGATGTCCGAGCACTCATGGTCGGACTGCACCCCGGCAACGACATAGGCGTTCAGCTCCTCCCCGCTGAGGAAGGGGGCGTGCCCGTCGATCTTTTTGCCAGCGGCGGTGCAGTCGCAGATCTTCTGCAGGATCTTTTCGTCCGCGCGCACCGTGCCGTAGGAGTTCATCAGCTCAGCCAGCCCCAGTACCCGGGGCTGCTGATAGTAGGGGCGCAGCTGCTCTGCTTCCAGCACCGCGCCGGACTCGTCCAGCCCGGTGGCAGGCACGCAGGAGGGGAGCATGAAGTAGACCGAAAGTGCCAGATCTTTTGTAGTCTCCAGCATAAAGTCCAGCCCTGCCGTACCGGCTACATTGGAGATCTCGTGCGGGTCGGTGACCACCGCCGTGGTGCCGTGGGGCAGCACCGCCTGTTCAAAGGCCGGGCCGCAGAGCATGGAGCTTTCAATGTGGATGTGCCCATCCACAAGCCCCGGGCAGACATACTTGCCCTGCAAGTCCAGCTCAGTCTCGCCGGTATAGTGTCCCACGCCAAGGATGACCCCCTGACGGATGGCTACATCGGCCTGCTCGATCTCGTTTGTGAACACGTTGATGACCCGGGCATTTTTCAGCACCAGCTCTGCCCGCACGTCACCCTTTGCTGTCAGGATCTGCTGCTTCAAGGTTTCCATTTTCATAAGGGCCCCCTTGTCCTGCTTTCACTGTTAAAAACTTGCGTTCTGCTGCCGGAAATACTGTTTTGAGTTTACATGGCGATCCAGCCAAAGGCGTTTGCCACCGAGCTTGCCAGAATGATGGCTGCAAAAATGGGGCACAGCCAGCGGATCATAAAATTGAACACAGGCTTGCGGCGGAAGCGCTGACCGTCCTGCTCCACCTCCTGTGCGATCTGCTCCACGCCGATGACGCGGGACACCAGCAGGCAGGTGGCAATGGCTGCAATAGGCATCATGACCGAGTTGGTCAAAAAGTCGAAGAAGTCCAGGAACTGCATCCCGAACACGGTCACCCCGGCCAGCGGGCCGTAGCCCAGTGCCGACAGGCTGCCCAGCGCCACCATGATGGCACCGATGAGCACGGTGGAGCGGGTGCGGTCCCAGCCCAGCTCGTCCTCAAAGGTGGAGACAGCGCTCTCGGTCAGGGCGATGGAGCTGGTAATGGCTGCAAACAGCACCAGCACAAAGAACAGCACACCCACAGCGGTGCCCAGACCCATGCTGGCAAACACCTTGGGGATGGTGATGAACATCAGCGCAGGACCGGCCTGCAGGGTGTCCGGGTCGCCGCCGGAAAAGGCGAACACCGCCGGGATGATCATCAGACCCGCCATGATGGCAATGGCGGTATCAAACACCTCCACGTTCTCGGTGGACTCCTCAATGGAGACATCCTTCTTCATATAGGAGCCGAAGGTGACCAGAATGCCCATGGCAATGGACAGAGAATAGAACATCTGCCCCATGGCGGTGACCACGGTCATCCAAGAGAAGTTTTTGGGGTTGGGCACCAGAAAATACTTCACACCCGCCAGTGCACCGGGACGGGTGACAGAGTAGCCCGCAATGACCAGCGACAGCACCACCAGCACCGGCATCATCACCTTGGAGACGCGCTCTACGCCGTTGCGCACACCGGCAAAGATAATGCCCAGCGTGAACAGGCTGAACAGCAAAAAGGCCAGTTCTGCCTGCAAGCCGTTGGTGATAAAGGCGGAGAAGTAGCCGTCTGCTGCCAAATTACTGCCGCGGCCGCACAGATACTCGGCCAGATAGTGGATGACCCAGCCGCCGATGACCGAATAATACGGCACGATCAAAATGGGGATGATGGCGTTGATCCAACCACCGAACCGGATTCCCTTGCCCTTACCGAAGTGGGCGTAGGCGCTGACCGGGCTTTTGTGGGTCATACGGCCCAGCGCGGTCTCGGCCACGATCATGGTATAGCCAAAGGTGACTGCCAGCAGAATGTATACCAGCAGAAAAATGCCGCCGCCGTATTTGGCTGCCAGATACGGGAAGCGCCAGATGTTGCCCAGACCCACCGAAGCGCCTGCGGCAGACAGCACGAACCCGATCTTACCGGAGAATGCGCTGCGCTTGTGTTGTTGTTCCATGTTGTTGTTCCTCTTTTCCTATCTGCTATAAAAATTAAGCAGAACAAGTGTACCACAACTGCGTACAACTGGCAAGCAATAACACCCCGGTCAGCGCCTGACGGCGCTGACCGGGGTGTTTACCAGTTTCTTTTTATTTTTACAGCTTATGGTACTTGCGATCCTCTTCCTCGTAGACGGGGTCGCAGGTCAGGTACATGCCCAGACGGTTCAGGGTGCTGCTGTCCACGCTGGAAAGCAGAACGGTAGAGTGCACATCGCAGCCCTTGAGGTTGGGCAGCTGGTGCATGGCTGCTGCGGCAAGCTCGCTGGAAGCGGCAGAGCTGGACAGGGCGATCAGGATCTCGTCGGTATGCAGACGGGGGTTCTTGCCACCCAGATAGTTGGTCTTGAGGGTCTGGATGGGCTCGATGGCAGCGGCGCTGACCAGATCCGTCTCCTGCGGGATGCCCGCCAGATACTTGAGCGCGTTGATCAGGGCGCTTGCGGTAGCGCCCAGCAGCGGGCCGGTCTTGCCGGTGATGACAGTGCCGTCGCTCAGCTCAATGGCAGCAGCCGGTGCGCCGCCGGTGGCCTCGCTGCGGGCGTGTGCCTGCTTTTCCACTTCCCGGGCCCCCATGGTCAGCCCGGCCTGATTCATCAGCAGCTCCAGCTTGTAGCGCTCGCTCTCCTTGGCGGTGCCGGTGATCTTCTGCTCGCACAGGCACTTGTAGTACCGGCGCACGATCTCCTTGCGGGAGGCCTCGCAGCAGACTGCGTCGTCCACGATGCAGTTGCCGGCCATGTTCACACCCATGTCCGTGGGGGACTTATAGGGGCTCTGGCCTGCGATCAACTCGAACATCGCGTTCACCACCGGGAAGATCTCGATGTCGCGGTTGTAGTTCACGGTGGTCACGCCGTAGGCTTCCAGATGGAAGGGGTCGATCATGTTCACATCGTTCAGGTCGGCGGTAGCAGCCTCGTAGGCCAAATTGACCGGGTGCTTCAGGGGAATGTTCCAGATGGGGAAGGTCTCGAACTTGGCGTAACCGGCCTTGACGCCCCGCTTATATTCATGATACAGCTGGGACAGGCAGACGGCCATCTTTCCGCTGCCGGGGCCGGGCGCGGTGATGACCACCAGCGGGCGCTCGGTCTCAATGTACTCGTTGCGGCCGTAGCCCTCGTCGCTGACAATGCGGGCCACATCGTTGGGGTAGCCGGGGATCTTGTAGTGGCGGAAGGTGCGGATGCCCAGACTGTTCAGCCGCTTTTCAAAGGCTTCCACCTCGGCGGCGGCGGTGTACTTGGTCACGCACACACTGCCCACATACAGCCCCATCTCCTGAAAAGCGTCGATGAGGCGCAGCACGTCCAGATCGTAGGTGATGCCGTAGTCGCCGCGCACCTTGCTGCTGATGATGTCCTCGGCGCTGATGACGATGACGATCTCGGCCTGCTCCTTGAGCTGCAAAAGCATCTGCAGCTTGGAGTCCGGCTGAAAGCCGGGCAGCACGCGGGAGGCGTGGTAATCGTCGAACAGCTTGCCGCCGAATTCCAGATACAGCTTATTGTCAAACTTCTTGATGCGCTCGCGGATATGCTCAGACTGCATCGCAAGATATTTGTCGTTGTCAAATCCTATTTTCATCGTTCGTTTCCTCTCTGGTGGCCCGGCACACCATACCCGGGCTTTAAAATCACGAATATAAGTATACCACAGCCCGGGGTGGGGTGCAATGCAAAACAAAGCGCTGAACGCAATTCCGGCAGGATAGGCCGTTTTGGGCGGTATATTGTCCTGTTTTTTGTGAAAATGGTGCCTGCGCAAAACGCAAAGGGGACTGCCGCGGTGTGCGGCAGTCCCCTTTGCTCTTATGAAGAACTATCCGTATGGAGAAGAGAATGGCTTGTTACTTCGCCTCGGCGGGCTGGGTCTTTTTGACAAGGCTCAGGATCACTGCACCCAGCACACTGCCCACAGCCAGCGCCACGCAGTACAGCGCAGCGTGATCCACCACCGGGAATACGAAGATGCCGCCGTGGGGTGCGCGCAGTGCACAGCCGAAGGTCATGGAGAGCGCACCGGCGACCGCAGAGCCGACAACGCAGCTGGGCAGGACGCGCAGCGGGTCGGCTGCTGCGTAGGGGATAGCGCCCTCAGACACGAAGCACAGGCCCATGACGTAGTTCACAATGCCGTTGCGGCGCTCGTCAAGCGTCCACTTGCGGGGGCAGAAGGTGGTGGACAGGGCAATGGCGATGGGAGGCACCATGCCGCCCACCATGACGGCGGCCATCACCTCATAGTTGCCAGAGGCAAGAGCCGCAGTGCCAAAGACATAGGCTGCCTTGTTGACCGGGCCGCCCATATCCACGCTCATCATACCGGCCACGATAGCGCCCAGCAGCACCTTGGAGCTGCCGCCCAGTGCGTTCAGCCAGTCGGTCATGGCGGTGTTGATCATGCCCATAACCGGGTTCACGGCGCACATCATCGCACCTACGATAAGAATGCCGCCCAGCGGGTAGATGAGCATGGGGCGGATACCGTTCAAGCTGGCGGGCAGCTTTTCGGTGATCTTTTTAAGGAACTGCACGATGTAGCCCGCTGCAAAACCGGCCAGCAGCGCTGCAAGGAAGCCGCCGGAGATGTCGGTGGTGCTGCCTGCGGCAAGGTCGGTGAAGTTGGTGCCGTTCATAGCCAGCACGCCGCCGGCAAAGCCTACGGCCAAGCCCGGGCGGTCGGCGATGGACATGGCAATGAAGCCTGCCAGAATGGGCAGCATATAGCCGAAGGCTGCGCCGCCCACCGTCTTGAAGAAGGCGGCAACAGGGGTGTTCATGCCGAAGTTTGCGGGGTTGATGCTGTAATCATCCAACAGGAAGGCCAGCGCGATCATGATGCCGCCGCCTACCACGAAGGGCAGCATATGGGAAACGCCGTTCATCAGGTTCTTGTACAGGCTGCGGCCAAAGCTGTCCTTACCGGCGGTGTCGTCCTCGGCTGCTGCGCCGCCCTCGGCGTGGAACACAGGCACCTCGCCGTGGGCAATCTTCTTGATGAGCTCCTCCGGCTTATGGATGCCGTCGTCCACGCGGGTGAACAGCACCGGTTTGCCGTCGAAACGGGCGGTTTCCACCTTTTTCTCCGCTGCTACGATAATGCCGTCACAGGCGGCGATCTCGGCGCGGGTCAGGATGTTCTTTGCACCGTCCGAGCCGTTGGTCTCCACCTTGGTGGGCAGCCCCAGCTTGTCACCGGCCTTGGTCAGTGCCTCGGCGGCCATGTAGGTGTGGGCAATGCCGTTGACGCAGGCAGTCACAGCCAGAATGCGGTAGCCGTCCTGCGGGATAGCCTGCTGGGTAAAGCTCTCTGCACCAAACTGTGCTTCTTCCTGCGCGTCGATGCACTCCAAGAACTCCTTGGGGGTCTTGGCGGCCTTAAGCTTTTCCACAAAGTCCTCGTTCATCAACATCTGCATCATGCGGGCCAGCATATCCACATGCAGGCTGCCGTTTTCCGGTGCGGCAATGGCAAACAGCAGGTCGGTGGTGCCGTCATCCTCAGCGTTGTACTGTACCGGGGTGCTCAGCCGCAGGGCGGCCAGACTGGGGCGGGTGACCACATTGGTCTTGGCGTGGGGCACGGTGATGCCGTTATCCACATAGGTAGAGCCCTCGGCCTCGCGGGCGTAGAGTGCCTTTTTGTAAGCCTCTTTGTCGGTGATGTTGCCGTGGGTAGCCTGCAGCTCCACCAGACGGCTCAGGATCTGCTCCTGCGTCTGCAGCGCTTCGTCCAGCGCAATGGACTGTGCGGTAAATAACTCGGTAATGCGCATAAACGTTCCTCCTTTGTTCCTTTTATCCTATCAAAGCTGCGCCAGCAGCTCGTCAATCTTTTCCTTTGTGGCAAGCCCAAGGCTGAAAGCCGTTGCGCTGCCGCAGGCCGTGCCCAGACGCAGCGCCTGCGCGTAGCTGCGGCTTTGCAGATACCCGGCCACAAAACCGGCCACCATGCTGTCGCCTGCGCCCACGCTGTTGACCACTTTGCCCTTGGGGCAACCGATGCGGTGCACCTGTCCCTGCTCGTCCAGCAGCAGCGCACCGTCCCCGGCCATGCTCACCAGCACGTTGCGGGCACCCTTTTCCTGCAGGGTGCGGGCAGCTGCCACGATCTCTGCGTCAGTGGTCAGCACCTTGCCCACGATCTCGCCCAGCTCATGGTTGTTGGGCTTGATGAGGAAGGGGTGGTAGGGCAGCACGTTCACCAGCAGGTCGCGGGTAGCGTCCACCACCGCGCGCACGCCCCTGCCCTGCAGCCGCGCCAGCAGCCGCTCGTAGACGCTCTGCGGCAGGCTTGCCGGGATGCTGCCTGCCAGAATAAGGATATCCCCCTCGGTCAGCTTATCCAGCTGGGCTTCCAGCTGCTGCAAAGCGCTTTCCGGGATGGCAGGGCCTGCGCCGTTCAGCTCAGTCTCCTGCCCGGCCTTGATCTTGACGTTGATGCGGGTCATGCCGTTTTCCAGATGCACAAAGTCGGTCTTGAGCCCCTGTGCCGCCAGACCGCGCTCCAGCCATGCGCCAGTCTCACCGGCCACAAAGCCCAGTGCCACGCTCTCGCAGCCCAGCTGCGCCAGCACGCCGGACACGTTGATGCCCTTGCCGCCCAGCACGCAATCCTCGCCTTGGGCGCGGTTCACTTCACCCACCTCCAGCGGTGCGTCCAGACGCACAACGTAATCAATAGCCGGGTTAAAAGTAACGGTGTAGATCATGCTTCTGCCTCCTTTACGAACGTATACTGCTTATATTTCGGGTTCGGGCAGCGGTTGGTCAGGATGGCACCGCCGTGCAGGTCCGTGATGACCGCCGGGTAAATTTTAGCAAATTTGGCGTCATCCACAAGGAACCAGCTTTCCCGGGCGCGGCGGACGGCAGCGGCCTTTACCGCTGCTTCCTCGGGGTCCGGGGTGGTAAAGCCCGCCTCCAGCGCCACGCCGTTGGCACCCATGAATGCTTTGGTGAAGTTATACTGCTGGATGCTGCTGACCGCCGGAGCGCCCACGATGGCTTCGGTCTGGGGGCGCAGCAGCCCGCCGGGAAGATACACCCGACAACCCTTCTGCGCCAGCAGCCGGGCGTGCGCCACGCCATTGGTCACATAGGTGGCTTTGAGCGCCACACCCGTCAACGCCCGCACCAGCTCCAGCGTGGTGGTGCCTGCATCAATGAATACAAAATCCTCGGCAGCAATGAGCGCTGCGGCGGCTGCGGCAATGCTGCGCTTTTCGGCTACCGCCAGCGTCTCCTTAGCCTCCATGGTAGGCTCGTCTGCCAGAAAGCGGCTGTCCGGCAGGGTGGCCCCTCCGTGTACCTTGGTCAGCCTGCCCTGCCGGTCCAACTCGGTCAGGTCACGCCGGATCGTGGATTCGCTGGTGTGCAGCGCCTCACACAGCTGCTGCACCGTCACGGTGCGCTGCTCGTTCAGCTGCTCTAGGATCAGCGCAAAACGTTCCTCCGCCAGCATGGTGTCTTTTCCCTTCTTTCCTTCCCACGCCTGACCGTTTCCGCACGGTCTTGGCGTGTTTTGGTTGTTTGCATCTTTATTATAGCAAAAATCTTGTCAAAATCAATCAGCTTCGGTCATTTTCGATCACAAAGAATTTTCATCATTTTTGTGCAGAATTTCCAACGCCTTGGATACAAGAGCTTTTTGCACGCAAAAAGACCACCGCACTTGTGTATGCGGTGGTCTTTTCTGCGTTTCTGTGACCGGTCGTGACCGGTTTTGGTGCTCCGGCTGGTTTACATCAGGCATCCGAGCGGGAATAAGCATTCTTCATCTGGCTGCTCAGCTCAAACAGAACCTTGTCCAGCGTGTCGGCGGCCTTCTCCTGCAGCATGGCGGCAATAGCTGTGTTGGCTTCCTCCCGCAGGGCGGCGCGGCGGGCAGCGTCCGGCTCGGCGGCAAGCTTTGCATCGTACCCGTTCACTAGTGCGCGGGCAGCGGAGAGCACGGCCTCCTCATAGCGCTCGAGGTGGAACAGGGATTTGTTATAGGAGGCGTCTGCCATGGCGGCAATCAGACGGCTGGTCCAGTAGAAGTTATCGGTGGACACGGTGCCGGTGGTGTTGGCCAGATACTCCGGGGTACGCTCCACGTTGGCGTAGAAGGGCACCATGGTGTTGAAGGCGTTGGAGGCATAGGCCACCCACTCCACAGCGCGGGATTCCTCCGGCTGGTCGGGGCGCATCTGCAACAGCGCCATAAAGTCGTTGCGGTTGATGCCGATGGAGCGGTATGCGCCCTTTGCGGACTTGTCGCCGTAGCTCAGGTAGGGATCATAGGGGGTGCCCTGATAGTGGCTGGACAGCATATACTTGATGTCCTCCGGGGTCACCTTGCGCTCCGGCACCATGCACCACGGCAGGTCGTCGGACATGGGGGTGTAGTCGGCGTCGGCACCCTCCCACACCCATGTGCGGGGGTTGAGGTAGCGCAGCATATACCATGCGCGGGGGGTGTTGTAAACGTGGTCGGCGTCATCGTGGCTGCCAAAGGCGTCCCGGGGGTTCAGTGCGCCGTCCAGAGAAAGGTCGAGGTGGTTCTTGGCGATGAACTCCCGCAGGTCGGCAGAGCAGAGGTAGTTTTCCTGTGCACCGAAGGCATCTTCCAGATCAAAGGTGTCGATGCCCAGCTGGTTGGGCATGACCACATACACATCGTCCGGCACGCGGCGGGCAATCCAGTGGTGACCGCCGATGGTCTCCAGCCACCAGATCTCGTTTACATCCTGAAAAGCGATGCCGTTCATCTCGTAAGTACCGTACTGCTCCAGCAGGCTGCCCAGACGCAGCACGCCCTCACGGGCAGAGTGGATGTAGGGCAGCACCAGATAGACGATATCCTCCTCGCCAATGCCACCGGGCACCTCGGGCTTTTCGCCCTTGGCAGGCTGATACTCCACCAGCGGGTCTGCGCCCAGCACGCGGGGGTTGGAGGTGATGGTCTCGGTGGCGGTCATGCCCACATTGGCGGCGTTGACACCGGAAGCCGCCCAGATGCCCTTGCCCTCCACGGCGTTGGGCATGGCGGTAAACCGCAGTGCGCCTTCCGGCAGGGGGATTTCCACATGGGAGAGGACGCTGCGGTAGGTCTTGGGCAGATCCTCCGGGTGGATCACGGTAAATTTTTTAGCGGTGAAATGGCCGGAGCCGGAGTCATCGTTGCGGGCGATCATGGTAGAGCCATCGTACGATGCTGCCTTGCCGACCAGAATGGTAGTGCAAGCCATAGGTTTTCCCTCCATATTCTATAATGTGTCTCTATTGTAGAACTTTTGCAGCGGAATTGCAACCGGGAAACAAAAACCGCCGCGCTGCGTACCACGGCAGAGCGGCGGGAGATGGAATGCTTTTTTCAGGCTGTTACTGGGCTGCCCAGTAGAAATCCTCGCCGGGCAGCGTACCGCCCACGGCGGCAGGGTCGGCATCGTAGAGCACCTGCAGGTAACCGGAGACGTCTGCTTTCAGTTCCTCGCCGGTCAAGCAGACGATGTTGCAGTTGGGCAGTGCCTTTTTGGCAATGGCGGCTTTTGCCACCACGCCCTGCTCCTCACACAGAGCGGCGGTGCCTTCCAGATCGGTGTTGGCGGCGTTCACGCTCTGGGCGTAGTCTGCCAGAAAGGCGGCTACCACGTCCGGGTGCTCCTCGGCGTAGGCCTTGCGCACCACGGTCACACCGGTGATCAGCTGGGTGTCCGCCACCTTGTCCCACTCGGCGGTCAGGTCAAGGGCTACCCGCAGAGTGTCGTCCTTCAGCCCGGCGGCAGTCACATAGGGCTGGGGCAGCACTGCAATGGCATCCTGTGTGCTGGCCATCTGGGCGGTCACCTCGGTGGCTTCGCTGTAATATTGGATGTCCACATCCTTGTCCGGGTCAATGCCGTTGGCGGTAAGCAGATAGCGCAGCACATACTCCGGGGTAGTGCCCTTGCCGGTGGACAGGATGGTGCGTCCCTTGAGGTCGGCCATGCTGTGGACGGTGTCGCCCTGCTCCACCACATACAAAACTCCCAAAGTGTTCACCGCCACGGCCTGAATGCCGCCGCTGGTTTTCTGGTACAGAGTCGCAGCCAGATTGGCCGGGATAGCAGCCATGTCCAGCTCGCCCTTGATGAGCAGCGGCACGATCTCATCCGCAGCGCCGTAAAGCTGCAGATCGTAGTCCATGGCGGCAGTCCCGGCCTGCTCCATCGAGAGCAGGTTGACAAGCCCCATGGTGGTGGGGCCCTTCAGCCCGGCGATGCGCAGCGGCTCGGTGGCAGACAGCGGCGCTGCGGTCTCTTCTTCCTCGGAAGCAGCCGCTGAGGAAGCAACTTCGGACACCGCTGCGCTGGAAGCGGCAGAGCTCGCGCTGCCGCCGCAGGCTGCAAGGCTCAGTGCAAGGCTGAACGCCAGCAGTAAGGACAGGATCTTTTTCATGAAATACTCCTTTTCACACCCGGCACGCCCCGGTACGGGAAGCGGAAACCGGTCTTTTTTTGAAAAATTTTGCAAAATCATTTGCTTTGCGCGTTCCAGTTTACTATAATAGGGGTAAAAATACCGTTGCGTGCGCAACGTAATTGCAGGAGGCTGCGGAGAACACTATTTTCTCTGCGGAGTTGCGATGAATAATTATCTGCCGCTGTTACAAACCACCACGCTGTTCGCGGGGCTTTCCGCTGCGGAGCTCAGCACGCTGCTGTCCAGGCTGGGGGGCAGTGTGCGCAGCTACGGCAAGGGCGAAGCCCTTGTGCTGGCGGGGGAGCCCAGCCGCCGGGTGGGCATCGTGCTGTCCGGCGAACTGGAGGCCTACCGCCCGGCACCGGGCGGGGTGCGCATCCCCATCGCCCAGGTAGAGCCGGGCGGGGTGTTCGGGGACGTGCTGGGAGGCTCCAGCCTGTCCAGCCCGGTCACCGTGCTGGCTGCCGCCCCCTGTGAGGTGCTGCTGCTGCCCTACGAGCGGCTGCTGCTCTCGGACGGCAGCCCCGCCCACCAGCGGGTGGTGCAGAACCTTGTGCGCACCATCAGCGATAAATATTTTTCCCTCTCCCGCCGCATCGACCTGCTGGTAATGAAAAGCCTACGCGCCAAGGTGGCGGCCTATCTGCTCAGCGAGGCCGCCCGCGCCCACAGCCTGACCTTCAGCATCCCCTTCTCCCGCATCCAGCTGGCGGATTACCTCAACTGCGACCGCAGCGCCCTTTCCCGGGAGTTGAGCACCATGCAGAAGGAAGGTCTCATCGACACCTACCGCAGCAGCTTCAAGCTGCTGGAGCCGGATGCCTTGCAGCAGATGGTGCAGTGACCCTCTGACTACTTTTATCAATAAGGAGCGATAAAACAATGTCTAAGCCCGTACTCTGGATCGTGATTCCCTGCTACAACGAGGAGCAGGTGCTGCCCATTACAGCACCCATGTTTCTGGAAAAGATCCACAGTCTGACCGCACAGGGGCTGGTCAGCGATAAAAGCCGGGTGCTCTTTGTCAACGATGGCTCCCGCGACAAAACGTGGGAGCTGATCCAGGGCTTTGCCGCGCAGGATGAGCACTATATCGGCATTTCCCAGAGCCGCAACCGCGGCCACCAGAACGCCGTGCTGGCGGGGCTGATGGAGGCGCTGCACAGCGACAGCTGCGATATCACCATCTCCATCGACTGCGACGGTCAGGACGATATCAACGCCATGGATGAGATGGTGAAAAAGTATCTGGACGGTGCCGAGGTGGTGTACGGTGTGCGCAGCCGCCGGGACACCGACACCTTCTTCAAGCGGTTCACCGCCGAGGGCTTTTATCATGTGATGAACGCCTTGGGCGCGGATATCGTGTTCAATCACGCAGACTACCGCCTGATCAGCACCCGCGTGCTGGAAAGCTTTGCGGATTACAAAGAGGTCAACATCTTTTTACGCGGCATGGTGCCGCTGGTGGGCTTTGCCCACGATGTGGTCACCTACGAGCGCCACGAGCGTCTGGCCGGCGAGAGCCACTACCCCCTGAGCAAGATGCTGGCGCTGGCTTTTGACGGCATTACCAGCCTTTCCAACAAGCCTATCCGCATCATCACCGGAGCGGGCATCGTGGTGAGCCTTGTCAGCTTTATCGGGGTCATCTGGGCCATCGTGTGCGCTGCCATGGGCAGCAGCGTGGCAGGCTGGGCCTCCACCGTCTGCATCGTCTGCTTTATGGGCGGCGTGCAGCTGGTGTGTCTGGGCGTGATCGGTGAGTATATCGGCAAGATCTATATGGAAACAAAGGCCCGCCCGCGCTATATCATCTCGGAGCGCACATGGGCTCCCTACGAAAGGAAATATCACGGATGAGCAAACAAAGTTGGAAGGGCAGCACTCTTTTGAACCCGGAGCCGCCGGTACTGGTATCCTGCGGCGGGCTGGATAAGCCCAACCTTATCACCATCGGCTGGACAGGTACCATCTGCACACAGCCCAGCATGGTATCCATCAGCGTGCGCCCGGAGCGGTACAGCCATCAGCTGCTGTGCGAGAGCGGGCAGTTCGCCATCAATCTGCCCACCGAAAAGCTGGTGCGCGCCATCGACTGGTGCGGCGTGAAGAGCGGCCGCGAGGTGGACAAGTTTGCCGCCTGCGGCCTGCACGCCGCCCCCGGCAGCGTGCTGACCGACTGCCCGGTGCTGGAGGAAAGCCCGGTCAATCTGGAGTGCCGCATCACCCAGCGCATCCCGCTGGGCAGCCACGACCTGTTTTTGGCCGAGGTGGTGGCCTGCGATGTGGACGAGAGCCTGCTGGACGAAAAAGGCAAGCTGTGCTTGGACAAGGCAAACCTCATCGTGTACAGCCACGGCGAGTATCTGGCCCTTGGCAAAAAGCTGGGCACCTTCGGTTACAGCGTGCGGAAGAAAAAGCCCGCAAAACACAAGAAACAGTAAAAGCAACTCCGCAAAAACAAGTACAGCAAGGCTGAGCATCCGAGAAAGTCAGGTGCTCAGCTTTTTCCATTTTTGCAGGCAGCAGCTTCGGCTCTATAATAAAAGCTTTCTTTCTGCCGAATCTGCCCAGAGCAGTGCGGCAGGCATTTTCAATCGTCCGATTCCCGTTGCATTCCGTCCGATTTTGTGATATACTCCCTACTGCTGTGCTTTTTTGTACAGTATCCTCAAAGAGCAACTTAGGATTTTAGGCTCCCCGGTGCCACTCGAGCGGTGCCGGGCAAAACCCACAGGAGCTGGCGGTTCCTGTGCGGTCAAAATCAAACCGCTGGAGTATTATCATGAATCAGAATTCTTCCGTCCGTAAGCTGGTGCACTGCGGTGTAGTGGCAGCCATCTATGTGGTGCTGTGTCTGGCACTGCAGCCCCTTTCCTATGGTGCTGTGCAGGTGCGTGTGGCCGAGGCTCTGTGCCTACTGCCCGTGTTCGGTGCCGAGTACATCGTAGGCGTGGTGCTGGGCTGCTTCCTGGCAAACCTGCTGGGTTCCACCATCGTGGATGTGATCTTTGGCACACTGGCTACCCTGCTGGCCTGCCTTGTCACCTACAAGCTGCGCAATGTGCGCTTCAAGGGTCTGGCCATTGCCGCCAGCCTGCCCCCGGTGCTGTTCAATGCGGTGATCATCGGTATTGAGATCGCTGTGATGTTCCCGGACCCCACGTCCAGCGCCCCCATCTGGCTGGCCTGCATCACCAACGGCATCTCGGTTGGCATCGGTGAGCTGATCAGCTGCACGGTGCTGGGCGTTGTGCTGGTAAAGCTGATCGAGAGCAACGCCGCACTGCGCAAGGTGTTTGTGGCGGAATAACGCAAGGAGGTTTCCATGCAGCCAAACGGTATGATCTTCTGGGACTGGAACGGTACCCTGATGGACGATGTGGATTTTACCCACGAATGCCTGAACTGGATGCTGGAGACCCACGGCTACCCCCAGCGGTACGATCTGGCAGCCTACCGGGAGCTGTTCGGCTTTCCCATCGAGGACTACTACCGCTGTGCCGGGTTCGATTTTGCGCGGCACCCCTACCCGGAACTTGCCGCACGCTTTATGGAGCACTACAACGCCGGTGTGCCCGGCTGCGCTGTAACGGCACACGCCGTTGACACCCTGCAAACGCTGGCCCGCATGGGCTGGCAGCAGGCTGTGCTTTCCGCCTCCCGCCGTGATTACCTGATCGAGCAGGTATCCGCCCGGGGTCTGCAAGGCTTTTTTACCGAGTTGCTCGGCCTTGCGGACATTTACGGCGTAAGCAAGGTACAGCTTGGCACCGACTATCTGCGCCGCACCGGCATTGACCCGGCGGCCTGTGTGATGGTCGGCGACACCGACCACGATGCCGCGGTGGCTGCGGCCATCGGTGCAACTTGTGTGCTGTACACCGGCGGGCACCAGTCCCGCGCCCGGCTGGAAAAGGCCAGTCCCTACGTCATCGACGACCTTGCCCAGCTGCCCGCACTGCTGGAAACGATATGATATTAGTGGCTCAGAAACGCCTGTCGGTGTTTCTGAGCCACTTGTTTTTACAGCCTGTTCTCGCAAAAGCAAAAAAAGACCAGTACACAAATGTGTACTGGTCTTTTTGGTCGGAGCAGCGGGATTTGAACCCACGGCCTCCTCGTCCCGAACGAGGCGCGCTACCAACTGCGCTATGCCCCGAAAATACCGCAGCTTATTCGGCTGCGGTAACTGGTTGGGGATGAGAGAATCGAACTCCCACAAGTAGAGTCAGAGTCTACCGCACTACCACTATGCAAATCCCCAATATTCGGTTGTGTCAGCCGCGCCGTGCGTTGCTGACAAGGGATATTATACACGCCGGCGGGCTGCTTGTCAACCATTTTTTCAGTTTTTCTGCAAAAGTTTTCGCAGCGGTTTTCCGATGCACACAGGCTTGTAAATTTTTGGTTTTTCTCTTGACAGTACTCCCCTTTCGGAATACTCTAATACTATAAAAAGGTAGGACCCCGGTCAGCCCGGCACCCTTTGCCGGACCGTTCGGCTTTGCCTGAATGATAATGAAAGAGGGTATTTGAATGAAAAAACGTGTTGGTATCCTGACTTCCGGCGGCGATTGTCCGGGCCTGAACGCCACCATCCGCGGCGTTGCAAAAGCACTGTACGCCCGCATGGGAGATAATGTGGAGATCGTGGGCATCGCCAACGGTTACAGCGGTCTGATCAACGGCGACTACCGTGAAATGAACGAGGACGACTTCCGCGGCATCCTGACCTTAGGCGGCACCATTCTGGGCACCAAGCGCACCCCCTTCAAGCTGATGCGTGTGGTGGAGGACGACAACATTGATAAGGTCGCCGCCATGAAAAAGACCTACAAGGCGGCAAAGCTGGACTGCCTGCTGTGTCTGGGCGGCAACGGTACCCACAAGACCGCCAACCTGCTCTCGCAGGAGGGGCTGAACATCATCGGTCTGCCCAAGACCATTGACAACGATATCTACGGCACCGATGTGACCTTCGGCTTCCACACCGCTGTAGATATTGCCACGGACGTCATCGACCGCATCCACACCACCGCCGGCAGCCACAGCCGCGTGATGTGCATTGAGATCATGGGCAACAAGGCCGGCTGGCTTACCCTGTACTCCGGCATTGCCGGTGGTGCGGACATCATTCTGCTGCCGGAGCTGCCCTACGATATCGACCGCGTGTGCGAGGCCGTGGAGCGCCGTGCCAAGAAGGGTTCCAACTTCTCTATCCTTGCCGTGGCCGAGGGTGCCATCAACACCGAGGAAGCCCGCATGAAGCGCAAGGACTGGATGGCCAAGCGTGCCGAGGCAGGCCTTGGCACCACCGCCACCAACCGCATTGCACAGGCCGTGCAGAAAAAGACCGGCATGGAGACCCGCGTGTGCATCCCGGGTCATATGCAGCGCGGCGGCAGCCCCAGCGCCTACGATCGTGTGCTGGCCACCCAGTTCGGCAGCTATGCCGCACAGCTAGTAGAGGTGGAGCGTTACGGCGTGACCGTAGCCATGGTGAACCGCCGGGTGACCGAGAACCGTCTGGCAGACATTGCCGGTAAGAGCCGCAATGTGCCCGAAAACTGTGAGCTGCTGAGCGTGGCGCGCCGCATGGGCGTCTGTCTGGGTTAAACCCTGCCCGCAAGCGGGAACACTGAGAAAAGCGAGACACCGGAGAGCCTGCGGGCTTTCCGATGTCTCTTTTTATGTTATGGGCAGCGCAAAAGGGTTGGCGAACCGCTTTTTTACGGCGAATTTTGTTGTTGAAGCTGCGCTTTCTGTCCCAAGTGCGCAAAAAAGGTTGTCAAAACAGGAAAAACAGGGTATGATAAGAGCTGGATCGCAAAGCTGCGGTCCTTCAATATTGTTAAAGGAGTGTGCTTTGTTATGCGCGCCTATGAACGACTGCTTGATTACGTCAAGGTCTACACCACCTCGGACCCGGAGTCCGGCACCCATCCTTCCGCTGCGCGGGAGTTTGATCTGGCTCACAAGCTGGTGGAGGAACTGAAGGCTCTGGGCGTGGAGGATGCCCGGGTGGACGAGCACTGCTACGTCTACGGTTCCCTGCCCGCCACCCCCGGCTGCGAGGAAAAGCCCGCACTGGGTCTGATTGCCCACATGGACACCGCCCCAGATGCCAGCGGCGAGAACGTGAACCCCATCCTGCACGAGAACTACGACGGCGGCGACGTGGTGCTGCCCGCCACCGGCAAGGTGATGAAGGTTTCTGCCTTCCCCTTCCTTGCCTCCATGAAGGGCGAGACCCTGATCACCACCGACGGCACCACCCTGCTGGGTGCAGACGATAAGGCCGGTGTGGCTGAGATCATGACCGCTGTGGAGACCGTCATCCGCGAGGGCCGCCCCCACGGCAAGCTATGCATCGGCTTTACCCCGGACGAGGAGATCGGTGAGGGTGCCGACCTGTTCGATATCCCCGGCTTTGGCGCAGACTTTGCCTACACAGTGGACGGCGGCGATGCCGGCGACATCGAGTACGAGAACTTCAACGCCGCTGCCGCCACCGTGACCATCCACGGCTTCTCGGTGCACCCCGGCTCCGCCAAGGACACCATGATCAATGCCTCCAACGTTGCCATGGAGTTCCACGGCGCTCTGCCCGTGATGGCACGTCCCGAGACCACTGAGGGGCGTCAGGGCTTCTACCACCTGTGCCAGATGTACGGCGATGTCACCACCGCAAAGCTGGGCTACATCCTGCGCGACCACGATGCCGCCAAGCTGCAGTTCAAAAAGGACAATATGCAGGACATTGCCGATTACCTGAACGGCAAGTACGGCGCAGGCACCGTGGAAGTGGAGATCAAGGACAGCTACCGCAATATGCTGGAAAAGATCAAACCCCACTTCCACCTCATCGAGACCGCCCGTAAGGCTGTGCGCATGGCCGGTCTGGAGCCGGTGGAGGTGCCCGTGCGCGGCGGCACCGATGGCGCTACCCTGAGCTGGATGGGTCTGCCCTGCCCCAATCTGGGCACCGGCGGCTTCAACTTCCACGGCGTATGCGAGTGCACCACCGTGGAGCGGATGGACCGCTGCACCGAGATCGTGCTGAATATTATCTCCCTGTACGCAGAGTAATTTTTAGATACCATAAAACCTTCCGCAAAGAGCAATGCCGGGCAACCTTCGGGCTGCCCGGCATTGCTTTTTTAAAACCATTTTTCGGCAAACGGGCCGGTCAAACGGCAGCAAAAAGCGCCATCTGCAACAAACTGCAACTACACTCTCGAAGATTTGTGCGATACATCAAATTTTTCTTTCTTTTTTTGGCCAAGCCGCCACTTACCCCCCCGTATAAATATTGTATAATATCGATAGACGATTCTCGCAAAAAATGCAGCGTGTTGCCGCAAAGTCTGTACGGGCGGCTGCACAATGCGCCAAAAGAAAGGAATGTTCCTTATGCCTAGACGATTTTCCCTAAAGACCCGGCTTTTGAGCCTGCTGCTCTCAGCTGCCATGGTGCTGATGTTCCTTCCCGCATCCGCTTTTGCGGCTGACGACGAGCAGGTGCGTGTCGGCGACGCATGGCTGGGCAGTGCCACGCGCGTTGTGTCTTGCGGCGAGGGCGGCACTGCCGCGTATGACCCCGACACCAAGACCCTGACCCTGACGAATGTCACGATCAACCACGACTACAATGCCGCCATCTGGAATACGGTGGAAGGTCTTACCATTAAGCTGGTAGGTAAAAACAGCATCAACTCCGGCGAACAGACCGGTATTCTGAGTATGCAGGGATGCGGCCTTCTGACCCTGACCGGTGAAGGCAGCCTGAACATCACTACTGCTGATGGTCAGGCTATTTACGCCAACACAGGCAGTCTGCTCATCAAGGACACCACCGTTACGGCGTCCACCGAGGCATTTGATACTTGTGCAGTCTCCGCCGATTTAGGCATCGAGATCAGCGGCAGCACCCTTGAATCCGCTATCGCTAGTGGCAACGCCATCTATACGCCCGGCGATCTGAAGATCGAGAATTCGAACGTCACCACCTCCAACGACAACCAAAACAATAAGGGATATCCCGCCATCTGGTCCGATGGCGATATCACTATCAACGGCGGTCAGCTGAAGTCCACCTGTAAAGGTGGCACTGCCCTCGGTGCCGCTAGCACCATTAGCATCACCGGCTGTACCCTTGAGTCCGCTAGCACCGGTAGCAACGCCATCTATACGCCCGGCGATTTGACGATTGAGAATTCGAACGTCACCACCAACAGCGCCGGGAACCTTCCCGCCATCTGGTCCGACAGCGATATCACTATCAACGGCGGTCAGCTGAAGTCCACCTGTACCGGTAGCGATGCCCTCGGTGCCACTGGTACCCTTAGCATCACCGACTGCACCGTGGAAAACAAGGGTTACTATACCGCACTGTATTCAGGAGGCAAAATGACCCTGACCGGCGGCAGCATTACTGCCGAGGCTGAGGATAACGCCATTCTGAGCAGAAGTGCTATGACCATTACCAACGCTACGGTCAAGGCTACCGCGCAAAAATACAATGCCCTGCGTGCATCCGATGTTATGAAGATCGACGGCGGCAGGGTGGAAGCGACCACCTTTGGTGAGAATATATACGCGATCCACATGCAGCCGATGGACGATGGCAGCAATAACGGTCGCATGGAGATCGGCGGCGGTGTCGAACTCTATGTGAAGGGTTTTAGCGGCATCTTTGTCGGCGAGGAAGCCACGATTGCGGACGCTCACATCGTCATTGATAGCGATGACTGGTCTATTGATATGCCGGTCAAGTTTGCAGACGGCTATGACATTGCCCGCGCGCTCGGCGGCGACTCCAAGGGAAGTGCAGAACCTTTTGATTGGTACAGCATGAGCCTTGAACCGTTCACACCCGGTACGCCCGGCACATACCGCTATCTGGAACTGCTCTCCGGTGCCAAGCACACCCTGCGCGTGACCAATGGCATGATCTCGGAGCTGAACGGCAAGCCGTACACCGGCAACGAAGCCGAAATCCCCGCTGGCAGCCCCGTGACCCTGACCCTGACTGTGAATGAGGACGCCTTTACCGCAGGCGAGGTGTTTAGCAGCTGGACCCTGTTCCCCACGCCCAGAGATCTGCAGATTGATGGCAACGTTATCACCTTCACCATGCCCGCAGAAGATGTTGAGATCCGTGCAACAGGCGATATTCCTCCGGAGCCCACCCCCGATGCGGAAGGCAGCCCGCTGTTCGGTCTTGCTTTGGGCGCTGTCGGCGGCACACTCGTTGGTCTGACCTTCTATGCCGCCCATGAGATCGGCATCACCCAGACCCTCCGGGAGACTCTGCCCGCAGGTGCAGCCATCCCCGCTAACCGCGGCGAACTGGCTCTGCTGCTGTGGAATGCAGCCGATAAGCCGGAGCCCGAAAAGCAGCCCGCCTTTACCGACGTGTCTGACCTTGAAACTGCCAAGGCAGCACAGTGGGCTATCGAAGCCGGTCTGATGGAAACCGAAAGCAGCGGTAAATTTGCTCCCGCAAAACGCGTTACCCGCCTGAAGGTTTTCAGAACCTGGAAGGCCGCAAACCACTAAAGCGTTTTACCTTTAGTATCCACAAAAGCCTGACCCCCTGCCCCCGGAGAGTGCCTCCGGGGGCTTTTTGCGTGCAGCAGCGTTTATCCCCTTGTGAAGAGCGCGGTCTGCCTCAGCGGATGGCGGGGCTTTGCCCCGACAAGCTCCGCAGACGCACCGTCAGTCCCGAAAATCAAAGCATAACCTTTCCTTAGCAAAAAACGGGCGGCTGCACAGTGCTTTGTGCAGCCGCCGTTTTTTCATTTAACCTACGTTGATATGCCCCACCGGCATGATCTTGCGCTTATTGTCGTCCGGTTTGGCGGTCAGGCTCATGGCAAAAGCCACCGGGCCTACACGGCCCATGAACATGACCAGCATATACAGGATCTTTGCCCCGTTATTCAGCTGGCTGGTCACGCCTACGGAAAGGCCCACCGTACCAAAGGCCGAGCAGGACTCGAAGATGGCATCCACCACGGACACGGCGTCCGAGGTGTTGTAGTACACCACGATGGCCGAGCCGATCACTGCCGCCGCGCCCAGCACGATAATGGTCAGCGCACGGTAGACGGTCTTGGACTCGATATGATGGTCCGCGATTACGCAATCGTCGCGCCCCTGCGCCACGCTGCGGATGGTCAGGATGATGACCGCGAAGGTGGTCACCTTCACACCGCCGCCGGTAGAGCCGGGCGCTGCGCCGATGAATTGCAGCACGCTCATGAGCAACTTGCTCAGGGTGCCGCAGGAGGCCAAGTCCACGGTGTTCATGCCGGCGGTACGGGTGGATACCGACTGGAACAGTGAAGCCATCACCTTGCCGGGCACCGACAGTCCGCCCAGCGTGGCGGAGTTGTTCCACTCCATCAGTCCCAGCCCCAGCGCGCCGCCCAGCCACAGGATCACCGAGAAGGACAGCACCACCTTGGCGTGCAGGGACAGGCGACGTTTCTGGTACCACTGGCACAGCTCCACCCAGACCATAAAACCCAGACCGCCGGAGATGATCATGAACATGATCACCGCCTGCACATAGTAGTTGTTGACATAGGGCGCCAGCGAGGAGTACGCCCCGAACCGTCCGAACAGGTCAAAGCCCGCATTGCAGAAGGCCGAAATGGCGGTGAACACGCTGATCCAGACGCCCTCCAGCCCGAACTGCGGCACAAAGGCGAACAGCAGCAGCAGAATGCCGATGCCTTCAAACATCGCTGCCAGCCCCACCACGATCTTCAGCACGCTTTTGGCCTGATCGTAGCCGTCTGCCGAGACGCTTTCGCCCAGCAACCGCAGATCCCGGAAGCCCATGCGCCGGCGCATGGCCAGCGCAAAAAAGCTGGTAAGGGTAACAAGGCCAAGGCCGCCCACCTGAATAAGCAGCAGCACCACTGCCTGCCCGAACCATGTGAACTGCGTCCACGTATCCCGCACCACCAGACCGGTGACGCAGGTGGCGCTGGTGGCTGTGAACATGGCGTTGAGCACATCCAGCCGTCCGTGCCTGCTGGCAATAGGCAGGGTGAGCAGCAGCGTGCCCAGCGCGATCACGATAATAAAGCTGACGCAGATGATCTGGGTCGGGGTGCTCAGTCCCAGCTTTCTTCGCCGAACTGACCTCTGGTGCCGCAGCCTTTTGCGGATATTTTTTATCTTTTCCATAGCATCCTCCCTGTGCAGCACACAGCCGCTTTGCATTCCTTTATAGCATACACCATTTTGCCCGCAGGTTCAACTTGATTTTACAGCTCGGTTGCGGTATTATAATATGGTACTGTATTTTTGGGGTTTTCTGCCCCAAGGATGCAGAACTGTGTCTCCGTAGCTCAGCTGGATAGAGCGTCCGCCTCCTAAGAATTCGGTCAACCTGATACCTTGGGGGCAGAAGTGATTGCTCTAATCAAAAGCAAGACCGGGAATCGAAGTTTTCTCAACAATTTTTGATGCAACAAGTTTAACACCGTTCCGGTTGCAACGCAGTCGGTCACTTCGTTGTGAAAAGCATTCCATACAAAGTGCAGAAAAGTCAAAAATCAACGATAATACATATATGTCTCTATACCTCAGCTGGATAGAGGGTTCGCCTCCTAAGCGAAACGCCCCCGGTTCGAACCCGGGTAGGGACATCCTTTTAAGAAATGCGAAGGTCATTTTTCCATGTGAAAGACGATCTTCGCATTTTTCATTTTGAACCTATCACCAAAATTAGCCAGCTAATGCCATTAGCAGAATTTTCAGCTCCAGCTAATAAAATCGGCTTTCCAGCTAATGAAGCCCCATAAAGCACCTTTTGAACTCTGTTTTCCGGCTCTCTGCTAAAATTGGCAGCCGCTTTCCTGTAAATCCATGTAAATACAAGATAATTTGTGTGAATCTATTTTCCACCTTTCTGCTGGAAGCCGTGCAAAACACTTTTCTCCATACATAGCGCGTTCACTCGCTGTTCTCTCGGAACAGAAAGAGGAACGCGCTTTTTTGTTTTCGGGCCGAACTTCCCGAATCCACCAAAGGAGGGTTTACCGATGAAAAAAGTTCTGACCGTCACGATGGACGGTATCCGCTACCATGCTTCCCGCCCGGCAGATTGCCGGCACTGCTTCTTCTGGAAGAACCGAAAGAAGGGCTGCGTTCTCGGCAAAGAGAACTGCTACTATCTGATCGAGCCGCCCAAAGGCCCCAGCAAGTGCGAAGGGTGCCCCTACAAGCGGGCAAAGCCCTGTGTGCTGGTTCCCTGCTACAAAGACCTGATGGCACCGCTGGAGAAACGAGGTGATGCCAAGTGAGCCACAAGCGAAACGAAGCCCTGCGCCATGTCCAGCACTCCATGCACCATGTGATCGCCGCTGGCGAAGGTTCTGACCGTGCCCCGGACAGCTGCAAGCTGTGCCCGTACTATCGGCCCGATTTCAAGTTCCGCACCTGCCTGTATGCCCACTGCCCTTATAAGAAGCAGGTCAATGTATTCCGTTCCACACCTGAAAAATGGGATATTCTCTATGCCCGAAAAAAAGCCGACAAGAACCGCAGACCTTGATTACTTCTATGGGCAGTCCAGCGAGCTGTTCTCCTTCTACCGGATTCCCAAGCTGTTGTTTCAGGATAGCCGCTTCCAACCGCTTTCCACAGATGCCAAAACCCTGTACGGTATCCTGCTGGACCGCATGAGCCTTTCAGCCCGGAATGGTTGGTTGGACAAAGCTGGGCGGGTGTTCATCATCTATACTGTGCAGGAGGTGCAGGATTCACTGGGCTGTGCCGATAAAAAGGCCACCAAGCTGCTGCGAGAACTGGAAGAGTACGGCCTGATTGAACGCAAACGGAGGGGGCTGGGTAAGCCCGATCTCATCTATGTGAAGAATTTTTCGTCAGAATCGTCAAAACTACGCTTTCTGAATCGTGATAATGACGATTCTGGAGTCGTCCAGAATACGCTTCAAGACCCGGCCAAACTACGATGTAATAAGACTGAGAGAAATAATACAGAGATAAGCGATACTGATCCTATCTCTTCCGATGAAAACGACTGGATGAGCGAACGTGAACAACTGGAGGAATATTTTTCTCAATCTTTGGAGGTAGACCTTCTGCTCCGGCTTTGCCCGGACGATGAGGATACCATCTATCAGATTATGGATTTGCTGGTGGACACCTGTGCCACCAAGCGCAAGACGCTGCGCATTGCCGGGGACGATAAGCCCGCCGAGGTGGTACGCAGTCGCTTTATGAAGCTGAACGCTGACCATATCCACTTTGTGCTGAAGTGCCTTGCAGAGAACAGCAGCCCAATCCGAAACATGAAACAATATCTGCTCGCTTCTCTGTACAACGCACCCACCACCATGCAGCTTTCCTACCAGAACCAAACCAACCACGACTTAGCGATGTGGAGGTGATGAAAATTTCAAAGAAAGCAACCACAATTGCCATCGTCAACCAGAAAGGTGGCACCGGCAAGACCACCACCTGTGAAAATCTGGGCATCGGGCTGGCGATGGAGGGCAAGAAGGTCCTGTTGGTGGACGCTGACCCGCAGGGCAGCTTGACCATCAGCATGGGCTGGCAGCAGCCCGATGAACTGCCCACCACTCTTTCCACCCTGATGGCAAAAGCCATGAACGACCAGAGCATTCAACCCGGCGAGGGTGTTCTGCACCATGCAGAAGGTGTTGACCTGATTCCGGCAAACATCGAACTGGCAGGGATGGAAGTGTCTCTCGTTAACTGCATGAACCGGGAGAAGATGCTCAAACAGGTGCTGGAAGGCGCAAAGCGCGACTACGATTTCATTCTGCTGGATTGCACCCCTTCCCTTGGGATGCTGACCGTAAATGCACTGGCGGCGGCAGACACCACCCTGATTCCGGTGCAGGCGCAGTACCTGTCTGCAAAGGGTCTGGAGCAGCTTTTGCAGACTGTGCAGAAAGTCCGGCGGCAGATCAACCCCAAGCTGAAAATTGAGGGCATCCTGCTGACTATGACCGACAGCCGCACCAACTACGGGCAGCAGATTGACAACCTGATTCGAGGTGCCTATGGCAGCAAGATCAAGGTGTTCGACCAGACCATTCCCCGGTCTGTCCGTGCTGCGGAAATCAGTGCCGTGGGTAAGAGTATTTTCCAGCACGACCCCAAAGGCAAGGTGACAGAAGCCTACCGCTCTCTGACAAAGGAGGTGATGGCGAATGCCGAAAAACAGCTTAAACGTGTCGCTGAAAGGGGCAGATGACATCTTCTCCACCGAAGAATCCCGACAGGAACAGCAGCGGGAACAGGTTCAGCAAATTCCCATCGGGGAGCTGTTCCCTTTCAAGAACCACCCCTTTAAGGTCTTGGATGATGAGTCCATGCAGCGCACGGTGGAAAGCGTAGAACAGTACGGCGTGCTTTCTCCGCTGATTGCACGTCCACGCCCGGAAGGTGGCTACGAGATCATCTCTGGGCACCGCCGTCAGCACGCTGCACAGCTTGCTGGGCTGGATGCCCTGCCTGTCATCGTCCGTCAGATGGATGATGATGCCGCAGTTTTGCTCATGGTGGACAGCAATCTCCAACGTGAAAACATCTTGCCCAGTGAAAGAGCTTTCGCCTACAAAATGAAGCTGGAAGCAATAAAAAATCAAGGTGCTAGGTCGGATTTAACTTCTGGACAAATTGTCCAGAAGTCGAAGTTGTCCATTGAACGGGTTGCGGAAGATGCTGGCGAGGGATATAAAACCGTCCAGCGTTTTATCCGCCTGACCAACCTTATTCCCGAATTGCTGGACATGGTAGACGAAAAGAAAATTGCCTTCAATCCCGCTGTGGAGTTGTC
>OHRP01000165.1_pt1 | contig 25113 bp, 15 predicted proteins | sample 1578451 | NCBI WGS metagenome assembly OHRP01 (sample SAMEA3879588, study PRJEB24766) | human gut metagenome | biome: human-associated habitat; feature: feces | place: USA | collected 1985/1987
TACTTTAGGATATGTTATTTGTCAATTTTTTCTTTAAAATATAAACAGTTAAAAAAATTAACCGGGGAAGAAAACTGCTGAATTAAAACGACCGTTTAAAATCCTCAACCACCGTCTATCTTTTTTGGGATTAAAACTCTTGATTTTCCTCAAAGAAGCAGATGATGAAACCGCTGAAATTAAACGTCGTTTTACTATACGCAACAGGAACTTAAGGAAGGAAAATCGCATGAGCAGAAAGATTGGTTTGGCATTAATGGTCGCGGCCGGTTTGCCGGTATGTGCGGCGCGGGCGGCAGAGGTTAGCAGCGGTGCGGAGTTTGCCGCGGCGCTGGCGGGCGGAGAAAGCGAGATTGCGCTGACGCGGGATATTATGCTGGCCTCCGGCATCGGAACACAAACGGCGGAGAATATGGCGCTTGACGGCAACGGGCATTCGCTTACAGGCAATAATGATTTGAACGGCTTTTCTGTTGCCAAAGGCAAAACGCTCAGCGCGGCAAATGTCGGCGGAAAATATACGGTCAGCGATACCGCACCGGCGGACGGCAGCATTTATGCCGAATTTACGGATACGGACGGCCAAAAGAAATATGCGGTTTCCGCAGGCGGATTTGAACGGCTGCTTGGGAGCGGTGTTGCCTCCACGGGCGTGTTGTCAAACAAGGGAATGCTTGAGGTTGCGGACAGCGCTTTTGTCGGCAACCAGGTCGGATACGGCGGCGCCGGCGTGCATAATGCGGGATTGATAACAAGGCTCAATGCCGACTTTCTTAAAAACGAAGGGTCTTGGGGCGCGGCGCTGTATAATGCCGGCGTCATCACCGCGTTTGAGGGGGATTTTATCGGCAACACGGCAGAATATTATGGAGGCGCCGTATTTAATATGGGCGAAATCGGGACGATGGGCGGCTTTTATGCCGGCAATACGGCGACACCATACGGCGGCGCATTGTTTAACGGGAAAGACGCAATCGGAAACATCGGCACGATAGAAAAAATTACCGGCATTTTCAGCGGCAACAACGCCAAATACGGCAGCGCGATTTTTAATGACGGCGAGGTTGGAGCGGTTGCGGGCGCCGGGTTCTATTATAACGGGCTGGAGAGCGGCTATATGGGCGGCGCCATTTATAACAGCGGAACGATGGATATCCGCTCAAGCGAGTTTGCCGGCAATGCGAGCAGCTACGGCGGGGCGGTCGCCAGCTATGGCACCGGAGAAATTGCGGACAGCGTTTTCAGGGCTAACCGGGCCGCGCAGGGCGGCGCCATATACAGCAACGGCGGCGGTAATATCGCAAACAGCGTTTTTGAGGGCAACGAAGCCAATTCCGGCGGCGCGATATATAACCGGACGGAGGGGCTGGTGGTAACCAACTCGTCGTTTACAGACAATACGGCGGCCGGTTACGGCGGAGCCTTGTATGTGCGCGCAGAAATGACCATCCGGGCGGACGGCGATACGGCGGCGTTTTCGGGCAATACGGCTAACGGCGAAAGCAACGCGGCGTATGTCATGGCCGGGCAGACGCTGACGCTGGAAACCCTTAACGGCGGCAATATCGTGTCTGACGACGGTTTTACGGGCAGCGAAGACGGCTGGACGCTGGTTCTGTCCGGTGATGACAGCGGGGAAATTACCTTAAACGGGGAGATTAAAAACGCAGAGATTGTCAGCGGAATTGCCAAAGGAAACGGTTTGACAGGTGTTGCCGATGCAGCTGTTACCAATATTGCCGGCGGAAACCTTATCGGCAACGGAACGAACTCGCTTGCCATGAATGGCGGTTTGGTGAATATTCAGTCGCTGGGGTTTGAGCGGCTGCAGTTGAAAAATCTGGCTCTGAACGGAGGCAAGCTGGATATTTACAATGTGAATGTGGATTTGGAAAACGTGAAAATGGGCGAGATGAGCGCCGAAGAGGTTTCGGGCGATTTGGCGCTGGTGGAGGTCAAGTCGCTGGACGTTTTGTCGGACGGCGAGGCGGAAACGACGCACGTTATGTTTGCCGATAACAATATTTTGGCGGGACAGGTGGCTTCGCAAATTGCCGAGAGCGCCGGTCCGGTTTACAATTATGACGTCGAATATCTGCCCGAGAACGGAGAATTTACGTTTACGCGGCGGGAACGGAAAGACAAATTCAATCCGGAAGTTTTGGAATCCGGCATGGCGGTTGTTGCGTCTATCGGCGTGCTGAACGATGAAATTTACAGCCGGGTGCTTGCAGACGCAGACCGGACGGCGTTTCGCAAGGGCGCGGCAGAGGCCGGAGGCGGCGCGTGGGTCAAGCCGTTTGCCTCGTCTGACGATTTGGAGTTTAAGAATTATCACGGCGCGGACGCGCGGTTTAACGGCGTGATAGCCGGTGCGGACAGCCGCGTCAAAACATACGGCAACGGCGTGGCGGCGGTTTATTCGGCATACGGGGCATATGCAGACGGCGAGGCCGAGTTTGCCGCCGGAAAGATTGAACAGAATGTCTGGTATCTGGGAGCCGGGGCGAATTTCTATAAAGGCAGCGCCTTTTGGGGAATTACCGCGAATGCCGGATATGCCCGCAAAAAAGCCAATGATTTTGACAAGAACGGCAAGTTTGACGCCTGGCTCGGCGGTATCGGCGCCAAATTCGGATATAATTGCGTCTTGGGCAATGGGTGGACGGTGCAGCCGAACTTCTATGCCACATACACTTATGCCGATGCCGAAGATTATACGACCGGCAAAAATGCGGAAGTCGCGTTTGACGGACTGTCAATGTACGAGCTGGCGCCGGGGCTGAAGATTGAAAAGGCGTTTAATGACGAGCTGCAGGTTTATGCCAAAGGGCGGTATGTCTATACCGGAACCGGACTCCAGCACGTTACCGCGAACGGCGTTCACCTTCCGGATATGGAAATTGAGCCTTATGCCGAATACGGCCTGGGTTTTGAGAGCAGCAACGGCGACGCTTCGCTTTTTGCCGAGGTGATGCGCCGGGACGGCGGGCGTACAGGCTGGAACGGGCTTGCCGGGCTGAAAATCAATTTCTGACGTTGTGCAGGATTGTGTTTAACGCCGTGTTTCGGGAGGGCGGGCACGGCGTTTTTGCGGGCGGGAAACTGCCGGCCGGGTTGGCGGGCACTTTTGATGTGGCGCTGGCGGGCGATATGGTGCGGGCGGCGGATATGGCGCTGGCGGTGGATATGGCGCGGGCGGGCTGTGCGGCTCGTTGGGGTCGGGGGGCCCGTTGCGGGCGGCAGCGGAAATGTGGGAAAAATGCGGTGAAAAGCTTGACAGGCGGCGGGCGGGGGCGTATATTCCGGGCATTAACGCGATGGCCGGCGGCGCGGGCGGCTGCGACGGTGCATACGGAGCGAGGGCAACGGGGCACGGGCGGCGGCGCTGCAGTGGGCGAAACGTTCACGGGCGCGGGAGCCGGAGCGATGACATACTTGATTTTTAGGAGGCTATATTATGGCAGTATCTGATGCCGTGGCGGCGCTGCTCACCGAGTACAAGCGTTTTGCCGGAACCGAAATGAATGACCTGTTTGCCGCGGACGGCGAGCGGGCGCAAAAATATACCCTGACGCTCGGGGATTTGACCTACGACTATTCCAAAAACCGTTTTGACGCCGGCGTGCTGGAGGCGCTGTTTAATCTGGCGCGCGAGCATAATTTAAAAGACCGGATTGAGGATATGTTTACGGGCAAGAAAATCAACGTTACCGAAAACCGCGCGGTGCTGCATACGGCGCTGCGCAATTTTTCGGGCAGGCCGGTAACGGTTGACGGCGTTGACGTTATGCCGGAAATCCTGCGCGTGCAGGCGAAGATGAAAGAATTTTCGGACGCGGTGCGCAGCGGGGCGTTTAAGGGCGCAACGGGCAAAAAGCTCACCAACATCGTCAACATCGGCATCGGCGGGTCGGATCTGGGGCCGTATATGGTAACGGCGGCGCTCAAGAAATACTGGGCGAAAGACATCAACTGCTACTTTATCTCCAACATTGACGGCACGGCGTGTGCGGAAGTTTTGGGGCAGATTAACCCGGAGGAAACGCTGTTTATCGTCGCGTCCAAGACCTTTACGACGATTGAAACGCTGACCAACGCGCGCACCTGCCGCGACTGGCTGGTCAAAGCGCTGGGCGAGGCGGCGGTTGCTAACCACTTTGTCGCGCTTTCGACGAACGCCAAGGCGGTGGCGGAATTCGGCATTGACGTCAACAATATGTTTGAGTTCTGGGATTTCGTCGGCGGGCGTTACTCCCTGTGGTCGGCTATCGGTCTTTCCATTGCGATTGCTGTCGGGTACGAGAATTTTCACGAGCTTTTGCGCGGTGCCGAGGCGATGGACAACCATTTCCGTACCGCGCCGCTGGAGCAGAACATTCCGGTGATTATGGCGCTGCTGGGGATTTGGTACAATGACTATTACAATATCCACCGGTATGCGGTGATTCCGTATGACCAGTATTTGAAGTTCCTGCCGGCGTATCTGCAACAGCTCGACATGGAGAGCAACGGCAAGTCGGTGCGGCTCGACAACCGCAAAATTACCGATTACGCGACGGGGCCGGCGCTGTTCGGCGGGGCGGGAACCGATGTGCAGCATTCGTTCTTCCAGCTTCTGCACCAGGGAACCGAGCCGGTGCCGGTAGACTTTATCATTCCGGCGGTGTCGCACAACGAAATCGGCAAGCATCACGAAATTCTGCTCGCCAACGTTTTGGCGCAGGCGGAGGCACTGATGAAAGGCAAGACGCCCGACGAGGCGGCGGCGGAACTGCGCGCCGCGGGCAAGGATGAGGCGGCGATTGAGAAACTCAAGCTCAACAAGAGCTTTGACGGCAACCGCCCGTCCAATATGTTCCTGCTGAAGAAGATTACGCCGTATGCGCTCGGCATGCTGATTGCGATGTATGAGCATAAGGTTTATACGCAGGGCGTGATTTGGGAGATTGATTCGTTTGATCAGTGGGGCGTCGAACTTGGCAAGCAGCTGGCGCTGAAGATTTTGCCGGAGCTTGAGGGCAGCGCGGCGCAAAACGACGGCGCGGGAGCGGCTCGGAACGGGACTGCGGCAGCCGGCCAATGCGGGGCAGCGTCTCAGTGCGCGGCGCCGAGACATGACGGGTCAACGAGCGCCCTGATTGAAAAGGTACGGGCCTTGCGGGCAGAAGCCGGAGCCGGTGCCGAAAAAGCGGCATAGAAACAGCGTACCGGATGACGGGAGCAGGCTATAAAAAAAAACAGGAGCGTCTTGCGGGCGCTTCTGTTTTTTTGTGTTTTACAGCCGGGGCGTAATTTCTTGTCAAATGTCATGGTCTGCATTATCTGCATTATCTGCATTATTCAGAATTTTTAATTTGCTGATGCGGCATGCAGCGTATTTTTTGTCTGTTTGTCACTACTTTTTACGGTGTCTAAGGAGCAGGCTGAGGGGTGCGGGAGGTGATGAGGCGCGGCGGGTTGTGGACATCTCAAAAACATATTGCGGCGTTGGGGCGGGGCACGCTATACTGCCCTTAAGTTAAGCAGGCAGCCGATGGAAGCGCCGGGCACGGGCTGGGTACGGCCGGGTATAGGTGCGGTACGACCGGAGCTGCCGAAGTTGTTGAAGAAAGGAACGCGTACTATGTCTATCCGGGTTTTGCCATCCAATTTAGTCAACCAGATTGCGGCGGGCGAGGTTATCGAACGCCCGGCGTCGGCGGTCAAGGAGCTGGTGGAGAACGCGCTGGACGCGGGGGCGACGCGGATTGAGGTAACGCTCAAGGCCGGGGGCAAGACGCTGATTGCGGTTGAGGACAACGGCAAAGGCATGGATGCGGAAGACCTGGCGCTGGCGGTGGAACGGCACGCGACGTCCAAGCTGCCGTCGGACGATTTGTTCAATGTGCAGTTTCTGGGGTTTCGCGGCGAGGCACTGCCGTCGATAGCCTCGGTGGCGAAGATGAAAATCACGACGCGGCAGGAAAGCGCGGAAAACGGCTGGGAGCTGGAAATCAAAGGCGGGGCGAAGGGCGAGGTGCGGCCGTGTTCGCGTACCAGGGGGACGCGGATTGAGGTGCGGGACTTGTTTTTTGCGACGCCGGCGCGGCTGAAGTTCCTGAAAGCGGACAGCGCCGAGGCGGGGGCGTGCGCGGACATTATCAGCCGCATTGCGCTGGCGAACCCCGAAGTGGCGTTTTACCTTTACGTTGACGAAAAGAAGAAGATTGCGCTGCCGGCGGCGAACGGGGATTTTTTTGACGCAAGGCTCCGGCGGGCGGCGGAAGTCATGGGGCGCGAGTTTTCGGAGAATGCGCTGGAGGTTAAAGGCGAGCGCGACGGGATGAAACTGTCGGGGCTCGTCAGCCTGCCGACGTATAACAAAGCCAATACGCTGTCGCAATATCTGTTTGTCAACAACCGCCCGGTCAGGGACAAGCTGCTTTTGGGCGCGCTGAAGGGGGCGTATGCGGGCGTGCTGGAGAATTCGCGCTATCCGGCGTGCGCGCTGTTTCTGGAGGTGGAGCCGATGTATGTGGACGTCAATGTGCATCCGGCGAAAGCGGAGGTGCGCTTTTTTGACCAGCAGGGCGTGCGGTCGCTGCTGGTGGGGGCGGTGCGGAGCGCGCTGCTGGCGGGGGACAAGAGGAGCGCGGATAAGGTTGATTTGGCGGCGCTGGCTTGTGAGAATGCAGGAGTAGGATATCCGCGGTCATTCGGGCAAACGGCGCAGACGGGACAAGTCGATTTGGCGGCGCTGACCGATGATTTTGTACCGGGGCAGGAAAGGCTGGCGGCTGGGACGGCGGCGGTTCCGGGCGGCGGGCTGAACGGTGCCTGCGGAGGAACGGAGAGTTTTGCGGCAGATGTTGCGGCGGGCGGTGTGTTGCGGGAGCCGGAATATACGGATGCGGGCAGCGGCCGCGATTATGGCAGGGACGCGGGCTTTGGCACGGACGCAGGCTTTGGTACAGGCCGCGGCGGTGTGAACGGCGGGTATTATGGCGCAGGTATGGGCACCGGGATTGATGCAGGGACGGCGTACGGGGCTGACCGGCGGTTTACGGCTTTTCAGGGGCGGCCGGGGAGCGCGGGCGGCGGACGCGGCAGCGGGGTTTTGCCGGAGCTGGAGCGCAAGTTTTCGGTGCGGGTGGAAGAGCTGGCAGCAGGCGCGGAAGACGAGGCGGGACCGCTGGGCGTGGCCAAGGCGCAGTTTCATGATACCTATATTTTGGCGCAGGCGGAAGATGCGCTGATTCTGGTTGACCAGCACGCGGCGCACGAGCGGATTGTGCTGGAGCGGCTCAAGGCGGCGATGGCGGCAGGGGAGAGGCTGCCGTCGCAATTGCTGCTGCTGCCGGAGGTGGTGGATTTGTCGCTGACGCAGAAAGCGGCGCTCGCGGGCGAATTTGAGAGTTTGGCGAAACTCGGGCTGGTGCTTGAGGATTTCGGCACTGGGGTAATGGTGCGGGAAGTACCGGCGCTGCTGAAGGACGCGGCAATCAAAAAAATGGTTGCGGATTTGGCCGACGAAATGGCGGAATGGGGCGCAACGACGGTGGTGGAAGACAAAATCAACCATATCGCGGCGACGATGGCGTGCCACGGGTCGGTGCGTGCGGGGCGACGGCTGAATATCGCCGAGATGAACCACCTGCTGCGCGAGATGGAGCGGACGCCGCATTCGGCGCAGTGCAACCACGGGCGGCCGACGTATGTGCGGCTGGAGGTGGCGGATCTGGAGCGGCTGTTCCACCGGTAGATAAAAGGCGGCGCTGCCGGTACGGTTATCGGCGGGTGTGCCGGGGCTGGCGGTGCGGCGTTTTGGCGGCTGGTGCAGGAAAGAGGCACGCGGTGTTGACCGGGGCTGGCGGTGCGGCGAGGGCGCATTTTTTGTTTATAACCTGATATTTTGCGTGCATTTTGGCGGGACGGCCGGTAAAATCGCCTTAAATAAGTTTATTTTGAAAGCTTTGACGATGCTTACAGGCGAAGAGAACAGGGGCGCACGGAAGGTGCGGAAAATGATGACAGGTACAGAGCAGGCGGCCGGTACGGTACGAAAAATGATGGCAAGCGCGGTGCAGGCGGCCGGTATGGTACGAAACACGATGACAAGTATGGTGCAGGCGGCCGGCGCAGCGCGGAAAACGGGGATGATTGCGCTGTTTGCGGCTGTGTTGTCGGCGGCGGGGTGTACCTATCCGTACGAGCGGACTTATCCGGTGCTGACGGAAGAAGAGGAACTTTCGGCGCTGCCGTGCCAGCGGGCGGATAGCGGCGGTTTTCTCGGCACGCGGCTGTGGTCGGACAAAGAAGCAACCGAAATTTGTACCCTGCGCGAACAGCCGGAAGTCGGGCTGAACGGGGTAAAAGTCTGTCCCAACAACCGCAAGTGTTCGGATGAAGCAATGTTGCCGTACCAGCCCTGCGCGCAGCCGATGCCGACCTATTACGGCGACATTTCCGCCACGCAGAGCGCAGAGGGAATTCTGCTGATTCATCCGGTAACGCGGACGCAGATTTTGTGTTATGATCTGCCGGGCGAAAGCGCCGTGCAGTGCGCGGAGAATTTCCGGGCGGCGGGGTATGTGCTGGTAACGGACATCCCGCAGGTTTCGGCGAATTATGATTTTCTGCGCAAAAATACCTACCCGACGCGGCGGTGGCGCGGCGGCGGCGAGGTGGTGCCGCGGTGGTAAGGCGGCGCCGTGGCGGTAAGGTTTAACGACGGCAGGTGTGTTATGGCGCTGGTGATAAAACGAAGTTGTGTTGCGGCGGTGAAACGGAGAACGGGCGATGATGAGCCGGAGTAAAGGCGGGATGGCAGCGAGGAACGGGAGATGATTTGCAGCCTGAAGACAGCGGCGTTTGACGGGATTGAAGCGAAGCGCGTGGAGGTGCAGGTCAGCCTCGGCGCGGGGATGCCCGGGTTTGTCATCGTCGGGCTGCCGGACAAGGCCATCAACGAAAGCAAAGAGCGCGTGCGTGCGGTTCTGGCGGTGCTGGGGGTGGAGTTTCCGCGCGAGCATATTACGGTGAACCTCAAGCCGGTGGATTTATTGAAAGAAGGCGCACATTTCGATTTGCCGATAGCGATGGGGCTGATGGGCGCGATGGGGCTGGTTGACCCGGCGCGGCTCAAGGGCTATATCTTTATGGGGGCGCTGTCGCTGGACGGCAGCATTGAGCGTGTCAACGGGGTTTTGCCGGCGGCGGTGCGGGCGATTGCCGACAAATGCGGGCTGGTCTGCCCGGCGGCCAATGCGTCGGAAGCGGCGTGGAGCCGGTGTGCGCCGGTGCTGGCGGCAGGACATATTCTGGAGCTGATGAATTATTTTAACGGCAAGGCGGACGGCGGCGTGTTGCAGCGGCGGCGCGGCGGGACAGAGGAGAGAAAAAACGGACGTGAGGGGGCGGCGGAGAATGACGGCCGCGCGAGAGTGTCGGAGAACGGCGCACGGGGGCCGGAGCAGGCGGAGAACGGTGCACGGCTGGAGCAGGCGAAGAACGGCGCACGGAACCGGACGGCGGCCGGCCGGGAGACTGGCACGGGCGCGGCGGTTTACAATATTGACTATGCCGACGTCAAGGGGCAGGAGAGCGCGAAACGGGCGATGCTTATCGCTGCGGCGGGCGGACACAACCTTCTGATGTCGGGGCCGCCGGGTTCGGGAAAGACAATGCTGGCGGAACGGCTGGTTACCATCCTGCCGCCGCTGACGCTGCGTCAGGCGCTGGAAAATGCGATGATTCAGTCGGTCGCGGGCGTGTTGGACGAAGAACTGGCGGCGCGGGGCGAACTGGATTTGAGGCGGCCGTTCCGTGCGCCGCACCACAGCGCTTCCATGGCGTCTCTTGTCGGCGGCGGGAGAAAGGGAATTCCGGGCGAGATTACGCTGGCGCACAACGGCGTGCTGTTTCTGGACGAGCTGCCGGAGTTTTCGCGGTCCGCGCTTGACGCACTGCGGCAGCCGCTGGAAAACAAGCGGGCGGTGATTTCGCGCGTGATGGCGCATACGGTGTATCCGGCGGATTTTCAGCTGGTGGCGGCGATGAACCCGTGCCGCTGCGGCTTTTTCGGCGTGGAAGGGCGGATGTGCGCGAAGGCGCCGCAATGCGCGGAGGATTATCTGGCGAAGCTGTCGGGGCCGTTTCTGGACCGGTTTGATTTGCAGATTGAAGTGCCGGCGGTCAGCCCGTATGACCTGACCTCGGGCAAGACCGGAACCGGGTCGGCGGAAATGCGGGCGCAGGTTCTGGCGGCACGAGAGATTGCGGCGGCGCGGTTTGCGGCATTCGGGGCGTCGGGCCTGACCTGCAACGCCGAGCTTAAGAGCGATATGCTGGAAAAAGCGCTGGACATGGGGCCGGAGCTGCGGCGGTTTGCGGCGGAATCGGCGGAAAAGTGCGGGTTGACGGCGCGAAGCCTGAACCGTATTTTGCGGTTAGCAAGAACGATTGCAGACTTGCAAAATGAAAAAAAGGTGTCTAAAATGCACCTGATTGAAGCCTTGTCTTATCGCAGGGGGCCGTTGACGCGGCGGCCTGCGGGGAAGAAGTAAAGAAGGGCGAAAGCGTACGAACCGAGGCGGCGGGTATGCCGCGCGGGGAGGCAATAAAACCTTAACAGGAGATAAAATAAAATGTCAGCAACAAATGTTTTAAACAAGTTATTCTGCGGGGTGCTGGCGCTGGGGCTCGCGTTCGGAGCCACGGCTGCGGCGGCCGCGGGGCCGGATTCTTATTGTCCGGACTGTCCGCCGGAAGTGGACGGCAGCATTTTTCCGGGCGGGTCGTGCCCGAACTGCGACCGGCCGAAATCCAACAAAGCTGTGCGAATCGTGGACGGGACGCAGGTTAAAAACTGTCCCAGTTGCCCGATGCCGGCGTTCAAAACCCGGAACTATCCTCTGGCGCAGCCGCGCTACAAGAGCAACGCCGTCAACCGCAACTGCTGCGATTTGGCGCCGTTTGCACTGACGCACGTCGATTTCCGGCTGCAAAACCAGGAAGGGTTCAGCCCGTATGCCAACCATGTCGGCAACTACCGTTTCCGGATTTTCGGATGCCGCCGTTTTACGAAAAAGGCGATGCTGAACCACGGGCGGGTAATTCAGAAAGACATGGCGTTTAACGACGTCTTTAAAAAATCTGCTGACAAATGTTATAAAATTATGGATATTCCGGACGTCTGCCTTGCCGACCCGTCGGTCAAGCTGCCGGAATATGCGCTGACGGCGGAAATCACCAACTTCTTTATGAACGTCTGCGACCAGTATGACTGGGACAAGGCGCGCAAGGACAACCGCCGCAACGGCACGGCCGAGATGACGGTTACATGGCGGCTGATGAATTTGAGCCAGACGAAAGTTTTATGGAAAGGCGTTACTTCCGGTTATGCCGAAGTTGAAAACGGCGTTTACGAAGCCGAGGTCAAACTGGCGGAACTGGCGTTTGCCGACGCGGCGGCGCGGCTGTCTTCGCTGCCGGGGTTTGAGTACCAGCTGGCACAGCGCGTCAGCCCCGAAGAGCAGGCGGCGGAACGTGCGGCTCTGGTCGCTTTTGACGCCAAGTTCAATCCGGGAAAATGCGGCTTTGCCAAGGAAGTCGCCTATACGAGAAGCTGCGCCTATGCGCCGCAGCCGCAATGCCCGGCGATAGCACGTCCGGCGTGCCCGTGCGCTGCGATTCAGACCTGCACCTGCAACCAGCCGGTATGCAGCTGTCCGCAGCCGGCGTGTCCGTGCGCGGTGACGATGGGTAAACCGAAAGTGGAGGAATTTGTCGACGTTAAGACAAAAACCAAGACCGTAGAGGAAAAAATCATCACCACGACGCGGGTAGAAACGCCGCAGCCGGTGTGCCGCCAGGTTTGTCGCCCGGTATGCCCGCAGAAAAAGGTAACGACAACGGTTACGACGGTTGAAACAGTTGAAAGCTGTCCAATGAAGTGCTCACAGCAGTGCGAGCAGCCGAAGTGCCGCAAAGTCTGTACCGAAACCTGCGTTGTCGGCAAACCGGACGTCAGGGGAGGGCGCGAGTGCAAGACCGAATGTGTCGAGGACTGCGGGGAGCCGAAACCGGCTCCGGCGCCCGAACCCGTGATTGAACCGAAAGTCGAGGAAATAGACTATATCCCGGCGGTTGAGGAAAAAGGCGGCGTGGAAGTCGAAAACAAGGCGATTGCGCCGCAGATTGAAGAAACCGGAGGCGTTAAGGACAGTTTCCGCAAATACGAAAACTGCATTGACGAAGACGGCAACGTCATTTCCGACGGCAGCTGCACGATTGTTGACGATAACTGGGTCGACCTTGACGGCTATGCTGTTGATGCCAAGCTCTGCATTGTCGACAGGCCGCCGTACACAGAACTGAGCCCGGAGAATATGCTCAAAATCCGCGGGTCGGTGGTTGAGATTACCAATGCCAAAGGCAAGAAAGGCATGGGGCTGGTTATTTCCGACTCGTTCGTGCTGACGTCGGCGGGGCTGGTCAACAAGCTGCAGAATACCTATGACGTCAAGACCATCAACGGCGATGTGCTCAAGGCCAAGGCGGTACGCGTTAACCCGAGCAAGAACACGGCGCTGATGCACCTTGAAAAGCCGGTTACCTATACGCCGATTGCCCTTAACCTTGATTTGCCGCCGATTGACCAGGAAGGCTACATCTCGCTGGGGCTGCTGGACAAGGACGGTGAAGCGGCGAAGAACTATATGGACGACAGCGGCAAAATTTACGGCTACCGCTATTCCGATACGCTCGGCACCGAAATTATCGTTGATACGCTGGTGCAGAAAGTGGCGGTCGGCAGCGTCCTGATTGACAAGCTTGGCACCGTCAACGGCATTTCCAATTCGGCAAAACAGACCGAAGAGGGCATGGACCTGTTCATTCCGACCGAAACAGCGCTGAGAAGCGTCGGGCTGTCTATCTGCGAAAAGCTCTACGACAAGAAGAGTCCGTGGGAGAAGACCGTTTACAAGCCGGTTACCGAGAAGGTAAAACAGGAAACCAAGGCGCCGGAAGCGATGCCGGAAGCCAAGCGTAAATAAGCGTAAGCGGCCGGGAGAACCGGCGGGTTGCTGACAGGGGTGCGGAAAACCGCGCCCCTTTTTTGTTATGCGTATAGGGGAGAGAGGGGGCGGGACAGCGCATGGAAAAGAGCTTTTCTGTCGGGGGAGAGACGGAGCGGGACGCCGTGTCGCATATAGAGAGAAGAGTGTGGCGGAGTGGAGGCAGAAGCGTAGAGACGGAGCGGGACGGCGTGTCGCATGGAATGTGGGGAGAAACAACGGCGCATGGACGGCGTGCTGCGGGCTGTAAGCTATAGGTTGTAGGCGTAAGCTGCAGGCAAAAAGGAAGGCCTGAATATTCGGGAGGGAGGTATGTGAACTTCAGGCCTGTCGTTTTTTTTGTAATCTGCCGGGCGGCGGGCTGTTACAGATATTTCAGCCCTATGGTGCAACCGACCGGGCTGCAGGTGCAGGCGGCGTATGCCTGTTCCAGCGTCAGCGGAATTGCCATGTCGTGGGTGCCGATAGTATATATGCCGTTGGCTTCATTGCGGTCGGCGGACGAATGGATGTCTTTCATCTGCGGTTCGGCAATGTCTTCTTCCAGCGTGCCGATGTAGAGGCTTGTAAAGCCCGATGACGGGTCTTTGCCCCAATCCATCGTTACCATTTCGATACAGACGTTTTTGGAGATGTTGTTGACATAGAGTTCAAAGGCCATTTGTTTGTTATTGGAGGCCTCGCTGGGGAAGATGGTTACTTTTCCGTTCCAGGCGTGCAGGATGTCATTGCTGGCGCGGGAGTGGTCGTACATATCAGCGGGCACGGCGCCGATATTTATAAGCAAATTGTTGTTTATGTCGCTGAAGTCATGCTGGCCGATAAATGAATTGCGGATATTGGTAATCAGCATGGTCAGCTGCTCAATCAAATGGTTGGTTTTGTATTTGCCCATTGCCTTGGAATAGCCGGCTATGCCGCCGACGGAAAGGACGCCGACGATTGCCAGTACACCCAGCATCTCTATCATTGAACGGCCTTTTTCGCAGCTGTTTGTCATAGTACCTCCCTGTCAGCCTGAATTTTAACGCGCCGATTATACAAATGCGACCCTTAAAAATGGCTTAACTTTCGGCTTATTATAGCATAAATTTTGCGGGTTGTAAAGCCTGCCGTTAGTGCTATGACTATAGATATAGCAATATAGAGCCAGGCCGAGGTTTCTCCGCTTTCCGGGAAAGGGTAGTACCATATGTCGCTTTTGATGCGGGCGAGGGCGGCGGTGGTGTCGGCACGGGAAGCGAGAGGCGCTGCGGCGGCGGAAGGGAATTGTGCAGCGGGGGTGGAAATGAACGGCAGAAACAGGGCTTTGGCAAGCATAAAGCCGGCAAAGTGGTGCATCATGATGTCAAAGGTATGGTTTGCAATATATTGCAACGGGCGGCTTCGGACGAGCAACGGCGACAGAACCCGGGCAACGCGTAGCCAGAACAGAACGGCGAGGAGGCTTATGGCATATATGGCGGGCGCCGGGGCGTTGACGGTATCCAGCCACGAAGGGATATGGTTATAGCCGGGGAATTTTTGGGTCAGGCAGGTCAGGGCGGCGAGAACGATAAACAGGTAAAGCGGCGTGGCGACAGTATCGTATTTGGCGAGGACGTGCCGGTAAAGAAAGCCGAATGCAAAAGCGGGCATGAAGTAGAGCGTGCGCAGAGCGGTCAGCGCCAGGGTGCGGGCGCCGTGGTTTTCGGGGGCGTACGCCAGGGCAAAGCAGCCGAGCGCCAGCGACAGGACGAAAAATATAACGGCGGGCAGGAAAAAACTGCCGGGCTGCGGCCGGGCAGACGGGGTTAAGGCGGTGCGGCGGGCGGCAGACGGAGCGAACGGGCGCAGCAGCAAATAGCCGACGGCCTGTACCAGAAACAGCGGCACCAGAAACCATGACGCCATGTTGTAAATGAACTGGTGCCCGTCGACAAGCGGGGCATAGAGCAGGTTATACAGGTTAAATTCCCCGCCGAGCGCAAAGCCCTGATGCCGGTTCAGATACCAGCACAGGGCGCCGTAAGCCGCGTTCCAAAGGTAAAGCGGCACGAGCAGGCGCAGGGTTTTGCGGGCGAAAAATTCCTTATAGCCGCGCGTGAGGTTGAGGAAATAGCCCGAGACGAACATAAACAGCGCGATATGGTAGTTCTGGTAACGGAGCAGTCCGTTGAAGTCGAGGTAATCGGACGAACCGACATGCCCGTCGACAATCATGATGATGGCAAGGACGTAGAGCATTTTGAACGTCGGGTCGGCGGCGGACGGCGCCGCGGGGGGAACGGGGGCAGATTGCGGGGAGGCTGGGCGCAGGCGGCTGCGGGCGGCAACAGGGGAAGATTGCGGGGAGGCTGGGCGTTTTGTCATCGGTTAACCTTTTGTAAATAATTTTACCTTATAATCAATACCTAAATGAATGTTAGCAGGGCAAAATTTAAGGTCTGGTTAACGGACCGGGGTAAATGCCGCAGGGCGGAGGTTAAAGGCCGGCTGACGGGCCGGGGTAAATGCCGCAGGTCGGAGGTTAAAGGCCGGCTGACGAGCCGGGGTAAATGCCGCGGGCGGAGGCTAAAGGCCGGCTGACGAGCCGGGGTAAATGCCGCGGGGCGGGGTTAGCATGGTTTAAGGATTGCCTGACGGCTGACATTCGCAGACGGTTTTATTTGGTGTGTATAAAAAATAAAAAGGGCTTTTCAGTTTCGCCCTCATCTTTTAAGGTCGCATACAGTATTTAATTACGGGGGACATGATGGCTTCTTACAATATTATGAGTTCGGGCAGACGCGGATGGAGTACGCAGAGCTGGCTTTTGTTTATTTACAGCGCGGTGGTAACCTTTGCGCTGGTGCTGGTGGTCAGCCGGAATTTTGAAACGCCGGAGCAGATTGTCGCCGAGGAGCGGCTGGCGGCGGAAGGAAAACGCGAAAACGCCGAGCAGCAGGCTGTCGCAAAAATGGCAGTGCCGGAGGTTTATGAAGGAGAAAGCGATGGTTTGGCGGTGCCGGGAGCGTCCGGGACGGCGGCCGGCGCCGATATGGCAGGCATTGATGCCGGCGAGGGCGAGTCTTTTGACAATCCGGCGGTGGAATGGACGGTCGAGGGCGAAGAAACCCAGCCCGAAGTCAAGCAGGACGTTTTGACCGTGGAAAAGGGCGACCACTTCATCGGGCTTCTGCAAAAGCTCGGCATGGAGTATCAGGAAGCGAATCAGGCGGCGGAGAGCCTTAAGGAAGCCGGGTATGACGTGCGCAACCTGCGCGCGGGGCAGAAAATCGACATCGTCAAGACGGTGGACGTGCCGTTCGGCGAGCTGTTGAGCGTGGACAAGATTGTGATTGAGCCGACGGCGGGAACCAAATATGTGGTTACGCGCAACGAAGACGAAAAGTACGTTGCGGAGATGGAACAGCTGGAATTAAAGACCGAGAACCAGACGGCGCAGGGCAGCATTACCTCGTCTTTGGCGGCGGCGATGCAGAATGCGGGCGTGCCGTCCAGCATTATCGGCAACTTTATCAATATTTTCGCCTATACGGTCGATTTCCGTTCGGACATCAAGAGCGGCGATACGTTCAAGGTTCTGTTTGACCGCAAGGTGGCGCCGGACGGCAAGGTTGTCAAAAACGGCGACATTCTGTATGCGGAGCTGAATCTGGGGAGGGACAAGATTGCGCTGTACCGCTACGAAGATTTGAATGGCGGCGTGGATTACTACAATTCCAAGGGGATTGTGCTGAAAAGGGCTCTTGACCGCAAGCCGATGGAATTCCGGTCGGCGCGGATTTCGTCGCGTTTCGGCTGGCGGCGGCACCCGATTTTGAAGCGGCGCATCCTGCACAGCGGCGTGGACTACGCGGCGCCGAAAGGCACGAGGATTTACGCGAGCGCGGACGGCGTGGTTAAACGCGCGCAATGGGCCGGCGGTTACGGACGCTATGTGGTTATCCGCCACAATTCGGAGTTTTCGACCGGATACGCGCATATGAACGGTTTTGCCAAAGGCATCCGTCCGGGCGTCAGAGTCAAGCAGGGGCAGGTTATCGGCTATGTCGGCTCGACCGGACGTTCGACCGGGCCGCACCTGCACTTTGAGGTGATTAAAAACGGCAAGAAGGTTGACCCGCTGAAAGTCAAGGCGGCGACCGGAACCAATCTGGCAGGCAAGGATTTGCAGCGTTTTAAGGCCGAGGTGGCGAAGATTGCGGCGCTGGCCGAGGGACAGACGGCTTACGCGGCGGCAGATACTGCGGCGGCCGAGAGCTTGGGCGCGGGAACCGGCGGCGCGGGCAATCCGGGAGCTGCGGCGAGCGCGCAGAATTAAACGATTGTGTGCCGAGAGCCGTAATGTTGCGGGAAGAAGGGCGGAGGACGGCGTCAGAGGTCAGCGCATAGAATTAAACGATTGTGTGCCGAGAGCCGTAACGTAGCTGGAAGAAAGGCGGAGGACGGCGTCAGAGGTCGGCGCATAGAATTAAACGATTGTGTGCCGAAAGCCGTAACGCTGCGGGAAGAGGGGCGGAGGACGGCGTCAGAGGTCAGCGCGCAGAGTTAACCGGTCGTCGGACATTGCGGACGGTTTGATGAAACGGCGGCCGCATCAGATGATTTTTCTTGACTATGTTTGCGGAGGCGGCTATCATTTCTCCGCAACATTTTTTTTAGGAGAAAACTCTATGGAACTTAAAGGATCTAAGACCGAAGCGAACCTGCAGGCCGCTTTTGCCGGCGAATCGATGGCGCGCAACAAATATACCTACTATGCGTCTAAAGCCAAGAAAGAAGGCTATAACATCATTGCCGACAAGTTTGAACAGACCGCGAACAACGAAAAGGAGCACGCCAAAATCTGGTTCAAACTGCTGCACAACGAGGAAATTCCCTCGACAATCGAAAACCTGAAAGACGCGGCGGCCGGCGAACGCTACGAGTGGACCGACATGTACGACACGATGGCCAAGGAAGCCGACGAAGAGGGCTTTAAGAAAATCGCGACCCTGTTCCGCATGGTCGGCAAAATCGAAAAAGGGCATGAAGAGCGCTACAATGCGTTGTTGGAAGCTCTGGAAGCGGGAAAAGTCTTTGAACGCCCGACCAAGGTTATCTGGGAATGCGCAAACTGCGGACACCGGATTGAAAGCCTTAAGGCGCCGGAAGTCTGCCCGGTATGCAACCATCCGAAAGCTTATTTCTTCGAATTGCAGGAGAAGTTCTAGGCCGGAACGAGACGGGGAACCGGCGTGAGTGCCGGAGAAGCCGCTGTGAGTGCCGGAGAAACTGCTGTGATACCGGAGAAGCCGCTGTGATACCGGAGAAGCCGGCGCGAGTGCCGGAGCTTTTGGGAGCGGTCGGAATGCCGGTTGAAAAGCCAAGGTGCCGGTTCGGACGCTCTGATGCTGCGACGAAGGCCGATAATAAGAGGGGTGCGGGAAACTGCGCTCCTTTTTCAGGCGCGGAGCTTGAATATCAGCACGTTAGACAGCGGGTCTATGCCGCGCAGCGCGATTGCGGCGGTTTCGTTGGCGACGGCGACCCCGTCTCCGGCAATCAGCGGGTGTCCGTCGAGGCTGACGGCACCGGTTGCGACGTGTATCCAGACTTTGTGTGCGGGGGTAATATCAAAGCTGACGGTTTTGTCCTGCTCGAGCAGGGTCTGGTAAATTTCGGCATTCTGGTGCAGGGTTATCGGGCTGTCCGTACTTTTGGGCGAGGCAATGCGGACGAGCCGGCTTTTCAGTTCCTGCGGCGAGGGGGCGGCCTGCATATACTCGGGTTTGACGTCGTCGATGTTCGGCTCTATCCAGATTTGCAGAAAATGGACGGGTTTGCTGAGCGACGGATTCATCTCGCTGTGGGTAATGCCGGAGCCGGCGCTCATCTTCTGGATTTCGCCGGCTTTGATGACGCCGCGGCTGCCCATGCTGTCGCGGTGTTCCAGTTCGCCGTCGAGCACGACGGTAACGATTTCCATGTTTTTGTGCGGATGGGTACCGAAGCCTTCGGCCGGGGCGACGACGTCGTCGTTAATGACGCGCAGGTCACTGAAACCGAGGTAACGCGGGTCGTAATAGGATCCGAACGAAAAGGTGTGGCGGCTGTTGAGCCACGGGGTTTGGGTGTGGCCGCGGTCGCCGGAAGCGCGAATCGCAAACATTTTTTTCTCCTTGATATAACAGTGGATATGATAACGGGTATGCGGGCAGATATGACCGCGGGGCAGTCGGTTGAGGGGTGCAGATGCGCCGGCCGACGGGGCGGATGCCGTCCGGGAGACTGGGCGGGTGTGTCGGTTGAGGCGGGCACTATCCGGAGGGATTGGGCTAGTGTGTCGGTTAAGGCGGGCACTATCCGGAGGGATTGGGCGGGTGGTGCTGCGGCTTATATATGGCGGGCGGAGATGTTTTCAAGGTAGCCGTGAGACGAGGGGAGTAACCGCGGGCGGAGAACGAAACGGCGTGCATAACTTGCGGCGGGGGATTGCGGGGACGGAAATTATGCCGTATCATTGCGGGAGTTTATGCGTGGAAGAAAACAACGAAACAGCATTTCAGGGAGGTTTTATGCCGCACAGCTTTTCCTATATCGCCGATGAGCGGACGCGGGCGCTGGTTATCGGCTCCATGCCGGGGGAGGCGTCGCTGGCGGCGGGCGAGTATTATGCGCACCGGCACAACCTGTTCTGGCGTTTTGTCTTTGAGGCTTACGGCGAGCCTTTTGACCCGAAAGCGCCGCCGGCTTACGGCATCAAAACCGGGCTGTTGCTGGCGCACGGGGTCGGGCTGTGGGATGCGGCGGAGAGCTGCGCGCGAGAGGGAAGCCTTGATTCCGACATCAGAAATGCGATGCCGAACGATTTTGCGGCGCTGTTTGCGCTGTATCCGGAGATTGAGCGGCTGCTGTTTAACGGGCAGGCGGCGTTTAAGCTGTTCTGCCGTTTCAACAAGGGGCTGCTGGAGGGGCGGACGTGGGAAGTGCTGCCGTCTACGAGCCCGGCGAACGCGTCTATCCCGCTGGCGGTCAGGCGCGAGAAATGGCTCGCGGCGCTGCAAGGAGCGGCAACGGCTGCGCTGCCGGCAATGACGCAGGACGGGGCGCTGCGGAGAGAGTGAGACGGGGCGGCATGGGCAGTTTGGCAGGAAGATGCAAAAAAGCGGAAAAGTCGGATAAAATACTTGAAAAAATTATGCAACAGTGCCAAGTTGGACAGCAGGTACAGAGCCGCGTTACACAACGGGTACAGCGTTGGGCGGGGGGCTGACGGTATCAGGCACAGAACCGCGTTAAACAGCGGGTACAGCGTTGGGCGGGTGTCTAAACGGTATCAAGTACAGAGCCGCGTTACACAACGGGTACAGCGTTGGTCAGGTGCCGGATAAGATGCCGGGCCGGACGTCAGGTTCAGCAAGTTTTAAGTTTGATGAAAGGGAAGTTAAGATGCCAAAGATTGCAGTTGCCGGGGTTAAAGGAAGTACCGGCCGGGAGTTTCTCAACCTTTTGAACGAAAGCGGCATTCCGGCCGACGACGTATTTGCGCTGGAGGCGAAAGCGCCGCTCGGGACGCTGGTGTCATACGGCGAAGATGACGAATTGGACGTGTCTGCACTGGATACATTTGATTTTAAGAAAGCCGATATTGCGATATTTGCAACAACGAAGGAACAGGGCAAGCGTTTTATCAAGAAAGCGACAGGTGCCGGATGCCGGGTGATTGACCTTTCGGGGGCAACGTTCGGCGACAGTTCGGTTCCGCTGGTTATTCCCGAATTGAACGGCGAACTGTTGAAACGGGCGAACGGGCAGGCAACGGACGGGCTGCCGCAGGTTATCGGCGTGCCGTCGTCGGCGGTGTATCAGATTTTGCTGCCGCTGGCGGGAACCATCAAAGAACACAAGCTTAAGCGGCTGGTGGTAACGACGTTTAACTCCACTTCTTATCACGGGCATGAGGCGATGGACGAACTGTTTACGCAGTCGCGCAAAATCTTTTTGAACGAAACGCTGGTTGATGACGAGCAGATTTTCAAAAAGCAAATCGCGTTTAACGTTCTGCCGCAGGTCGGCGAGTTCATCGGCGAGGAAACGTCGCTGGAGTGGGCGATTAACGCCGAGATTAAAAAGGTTCTTGACAGCGACATCAAAGTGCACGCGAACTGTGCGTTCGTGCCGACGTTTATCGGCGATGCGGCGTTTGTCAATGCGGAGTTTGACGACGAAGTTGACGCGACGGCGGTACGCGAGGCGATGAAGGCGCAGAAAAACGTTGTCGTTTTTGACAAGACGGTAGATGCGGGCTATGTCAGCGTTGACGATGTTCAGGGTGAGGACAGCGTTTATGTGTCGCGCGTGCGGCAGGATGTTTCGGTCGAGAACGGCATCAGTTTCTGGACGGTGGCAGACAACCTGCGCGCCGGCGGGGCAAAACTGGCGTTTTCGGTGATGACTGCGGTGCTGGCGAAAGCTTAAACGGGGACTTTGGTGCCGGCGGCACAGGCAGTGGCAGCGCCACGGGCAACAGTGCCGGCGGCACGGGAAACGGTGCCAACAGCACAGGCAACAAGGGCTGACCCTGATGTTCCGGCGGGTTGGCGAAACGGCAGGGCACCGAGAGAAACGGCGGCAGTTTAGGGCTGTCGGCATAACGTAACGAAAAAAGGCAGAAGAAAAGGACGGAAAAGCAAATGGGCAAAATATTAAGACTTTGGGTTTCGGGCGTTATGCTGGCGGCTGCGGTTCTGACCGGGCTGGCGGTTATTTCAGGCGATGTTGCGGCGGCGGGGAAAAAAACGGCGCATGCCGTCGGGACGAACAGTGCCGATATAACGGCGGCGAAAACGAGCGGCAAGTCCGGCAGCGCTGAAGCGAGCGGCAAGTCCGGCGGTGCGGAAACGAGCGGCAAGTCCGGCAGTGCGGAAACGGAGGCCCTCGGCGTTGACGAAGGCGAGGTTTCCGGTTCCGAGAACGAGGCGGCGTTTGACTACAAGACCGTTTCGGGGCAGCTGGAGGAAATTGAAAAATCCATCAGGAAAAAGCAGTTTACGCGTCAGAGCCTGGACGATGCCGCGGCATTTCTGACTCAGCAGGAAATCGTAATTGAGTTTGCGGCCAAAGGGATTGAAAAGAACTCCAAATACGTGCAGGACGCGTTAAACGCATTGGGGCCGGAGCCGGCGGAAGGGGAAAACGAAGACCCGGCGATTGCGGAAATGCGCAGCAAGTATACGGCGGTGATGAACAACTATAAAAACCGTTTGATTGAGGCGAATTTGCTCAAAACCGAAATGGCGCGGCTGAATTCGATTATTTCCGAGGCGCGGAGCCGGATTATCATCGGCAATCTGGTGGCGGAGCAGAATGTCTTGATTGCGCCGCACAACTTCTTTACGGCCATCGGCGACGCAGCGGTGTTTTTCTGGGAAATTGCAATCTCGCCGGTCGAGTGGTACCGGGGGCTTTCGGCGGAAGAACGCGAGAACGTTTACCACGGCGGATGGTACGTGCTGCTGATTTTGGGGCTGGCATTGTCGTTCGGGTTGTTCCTGCGGCGGTATATCATTAACAAATGGGGGTACGGGCATACCGAAGACTATCCCCGTTACGGACAGAAAATCGTGGTGGCGGTGATTACGGCGATTGCGTACGGGGTGATTCCGTCGCTGCTTATCGGCGGGTGCCTGTTGTGGCAATTGACCAACGAAACGCTGACGCAGAGCAAGTTCGGCGTGGTCTTGGCCAATGTGCTGTACTATTCGCTGTATGTTACGCTTATCCGGGCGCTGGCGCGGGTTACGCTGGCACCGTGGAACGGGCGCTGGCGGCTGTTTAATATTTCCGACGAGAGGGCTGAGCGCGTGTTTGCGGCGACGACGCTGTCGCTTATTTTGCTCGGGGCGGTCGGGTGCATCCGGCAGATTGCGGCTTATTTTGAAGCGAGCGAGGCGCTGACGCTGTTGTTGGAAGTGGCGGGCGACGCAATTAAGGCGTTTGTCATTATTTTGATGACATCGCGGATTTTGGGGCGGATTAGAAACCGGGGAGCCGGCGACGAAGAAAATGAGGAGGAGAGCCGGGGGGATGGTGCGGGCGGCAATGGTGGCAGCGCCACGGGCAGTAGTAGCACCACCACGGGCAACAGTGGCAGTGCCACAGGCAGTAGTAGCACCACCACGGGCAACAGTGGCAGTGCCACAGGCAGTGGTGGCAGCGCCACAGGTACGGCGGGGGAGGGTACCGTCGGAACCGGGACAATAAAAGGAGCCGTGGGGAGCGCGGCGGGTGGCAGCGCCACGGGCAGTAGTAGCAGCGCCACGGGCAACAGTGGCAGCGCCACAGGCAGTGGTAGCAGCATCACGGGTATGGCGGCGGCAGCTGTGAACGGTGCGGCTGTTGCGAGCGAGAAAATCGTTACTTCGGCACCGACGGCGGGAAGCGCGGCGGCTTTGCTGGCGGACGACGAACCGGAGAATATGAGCCTTTCTTCCAAAATCATCGTGTTTACGACAATTTTTGCAGTGTTGACGTTTGGCATTTCGCTGTTCGGGTATCCGGAACTGGCGACCTTTATTTTCAACCGTTTTATCGCCTCAGTGCTGTTTATCGGCGCGTTTGTCATCGTGCGGCGGTTTATTTCCGATTTGCTCAGGCGGAGCATCGTCTTTTGGATTAAGACGTTTAAACTGCGCAAACAGCTGTTGTCGAAGGCGGATTTTCTGATGACGCTGCTGGTAACGCCGCTGCTGGTGCTGTTTCTTATCTATTCGCTGCTGACGCTGTGGGGAATGCCGGGGGCGTTTATGTTGCAGGCGGTAAAGAAACTGGTGTTCGGCTTTAAGGTCGGGGGCATCAACATTTCGCTGATTTCAATCGTTACCGGGCTGCTGGTTTTCCTGATTTCGCTGACGCTGGTCAAGATGATGAAAAACCGGCTTTCGAACAATCTGCTGAACCGCATCAACATGGACGAGGGAATTAAGCATTCGCTGATTTCCGGGTTCAGCTTTACGGGCTTTATCATTTCCGCCATTCTGGCGATTGTGGCGATGGGCGTGGATTTGTCCAACCTTGCGGTTATCGCCGGTGCGCTGTCGGTCGGTATCGGTTTCGGGCTGCAGGACGTCATCAAAAACCTGGTCAGCGGCATTATCCTCTTGTTTGAGCGGCCGTTTAAGGTCGGGGACTGGGTGCTTATCGGCGGTGAAGAAGGAAAAATCAAACAAATTAACATCCGCTCGACGGAGGTGGAAACCTTTAACAAGGCGAGCGTGATTATTCCGAACGCGACGCTGATTTCGTCGTCGCTGACCAACCTGACGCACGGCAACAACTGGCAGCGGCAGACGATAGCGGTCGGGGTTTCGTATGATTCGGACGCCGAGCAGGTAACGAAACTGTTGTTGGAATGCGCGCGGAGCTGCAAAAAGGTGATGAAAGTGCCGGCGCCGTATGTGCTGTTTAAGAATTTCGGCGAATCTTCGCTGGATTTTGAGCTGCGGATTTATGTTTCCGACATTTGGAGCGGCTGGTCGGCGGGCAGCGACGTGCGGTACGAAATCCTGCGGCGGTTCCGCGAGGCGAATATCAACATCGCTTATCCGCAGATTGTGGTGCACCAGGGCAGCGAGGATACGAGCGTCAAGGGGTGGCAGACCAACGTTTAACGGACGAAAGTTTTGTCTCCGACGGGTGCGGCGCGGACGTTGCGGCGGCGCGGAATGGCTTTTTATTTTTGTATTGACGGAATAATAAAGTATGCTATACTAACAATGTTCAATTTGACGTGAAGAAATTTCATTATGAAAATATCCATACTCGGAGCTTCCGGTAAAGTCGGAACAGAGGTAATACGATTGCTGGCCGGGCAAGACTATTTTAGAGAGAAACTGGAAGTTGTCTTGTTTACGCCGCACAATGTACAAAAAATTCAGGGCTTTCTTATGGACTTAGAGGAGGCTTTTTTTATACGAAATAAGGAATTTTCTCATAACGTAAAATTTTTGCCGACAAACAATTTTAGCAGTTTATCAGAATCTGAATTGGTAATTATTTGTGCAGGACTTTTTGCTGATGAGAAAGA
>OHRP01000171.1_pt1 | contig 24985 bp, 17 predicted proteins | sample 1578451 | NCBI WGS metagenome assembly OHRP01 (sample SAMEA3879588, study PRJEB24766) | human gut metagenome | biome: human-associated habitat; feature: feces | place: USA | collected 1985/1987
CCTTGTCGTTCTTCCAGTATGCGCCGGACTGCTGGGTGATCTTGAAGGCCTTCAGTGCCTTGGTGTAGGTCAGGTGGGGTCCGATGCACATATCCACGTACTCACCCTGCTGGAAGAAGCTGAACTCGGTCTCGTCGGCCAGATCTGCCATGTGCTCGATCTTGTAGTTTTCCTTGCGCTCTTCCATCAGCTTCACGGCCTCGGCGCGGGGCAGGATGAAGGGCTTGATGGGCAGGTTCTCCTTGACGATCTTGCGCATCTCTTTTTCGATGTTGGCCAGATCCTCGTCGCTCAGCTTCTGGTCGCCCAGATCGACATCGTAGTAGAAGCCGTTCTCGGTGGCAGGGCCGAAGGCAAAATCAGCCTGCGGATACAGGCGCTTGATGGCCTGTGCCATAACGTGAGCAGCGGTGTGACGGATAACGTGCAGTTCCTGATCCTGCGGGCACTCGTCCACATGACCGTCCTTGTAGATGATCTTCATAGTAGATTCTCCTTTGACAATGTGGTTTTGAACAAAAATAAAAAGCGCTTCACCCCGTAAAACTCACGGGATGAAGCGCCGATCAAATGTCTGCGTTCCACGGTTCCACCCGAATTGCGCGCTCCCCGGCGGGGAAACGCGCCCCTCGCAGTGCTGTAACGGGCACGCCCGGCAGAGGTTCGCCTCTGCACTCTGCGGTGGTAGAAGCCGGGGTCATGGCAGGCTGCTTGCAGCACCCGGAAACCCGGGGCAGCCCTCTCTGCGGCATGAAAAGCGGGGCTTCAATTTGTCCGCATCAATGTTTTGGACAGGATGAAACTACGCTGATTGTAGCACGCCGGAACAAAAAAATCAAGGGATAGCGGCGGAAATATACTTTTTTATGCGTTCTGTTTCTCCGCGCTGCGCACAGCCAGCGCCTTAGCGGGCTTCATCAGCAGCACGCAGACACCGTTAAAGAGCACAGAGCCCACGATGAAGGTGATGAAGAACTGCGGCAGATGGGCGGTCAGGGCAGGGATATCGATGCAGGCCACGGTCAGGTAGGCAAAGCCCACGTTGTTCAGCACCTTGGGTGCGTAGGGGTGCAGGATGATGAGGATGAACAGCACCACGGCCAGCGGCAGGATAAAGCCGAGGAAATCGCCCAGAATGGGGGTCAGGGCGCTGATGGACAGCAGCGCCGCCACAGTGAACACCAGACCCACAAGGCCGCCCAGCTCCACAGTGACAAGGCGATCCTTCACATCGCCCTCCAGCGTGAACATCATGATGTTGCTCAGGAAGATCAGCCAGCTGTACTCCATGCCGGTCAGGTGGATGATGGCGTTTGCGATCAGGATCCAGACCAGCAGCATCAGGCGGAAGTAAAGCAGAAAGCGCTTGGTTACGGCCTCGTTCATAGGGGTGTCCTCTCTTTCTCGTCTGTATTGACAAGTGTTTCTTTTCAAATATGCTAACATTTTGGCAAGTAATACTTGCTTCTAACGTGATAAGTATACAATACTTTCCAGTAAAAGACAATAGTTTGGCAAGTAAAAGTTGCATTGTATGTAAATTTGGTATGGCAGGGGAGCCGGGGATGCAGACCGAAGGGGTACTTCCCTGAGCGGGTTCTGTTCCTCGTCAAAACCGCAAAACTGTATTTTACACAAGTACAGTTTTCAGGGCAGTTTTGCAAAAGCTTACAAAAAACGCCGTTTTGGGCTGCAAAATGCCTGAAAACACTTTCTCTTTTTTGCCGTATATGCTATAATGACAACTGTTCTCGCGTAAGAAACAGGAAAGTGTACGCGTTATGCGTACAGTGTAAGAGGAGTGTTACGATATGAAAACCTTGAAAGCGGTTGTAGCAAAATACAACCAGACCAGCCTGATCCTGCGCATCCTGATCGGCCTGGCAGTCGGTTCGGTGCTGGCGCTTGTTGCGCCGGGCGCAGGTTGGGTAGGCGAGCTGGGCAGCCTGTTCGTCGGTGCACTGAAGGGCATTGCCCCGGTGCTGGTGTTCGTCATTGTGGCAAGCGCGCTGGCACAGGGCTCGTCCAAGCTGGACCGCCGCTTTGGCACCGTGATCTGGCTGTATATGCTCACCACCTTTCTGGCGGCAGCCATTGCGGTCATCACCAGCTTTATGTTCCCGGTCAAGGTGGTACTGGCCGATGCGGCACAGTCTGATGTGATCCCGCAGGGCTTGGGTGAGGTGCTGAGCACCCTGCTGACCAACTTTGTGGCCAACCCCGTCAGCGCCCTGATGAACGGCAACTACATTGGCATTCTGTTCTGGGCCTGCATGTTCGGCATTGCCATGAAGAAGATCGGCGCAGAGAGCACCAAGGTCTTTCTGGCCAACACCGCCGATGCTGTTTCCCAGATCGTGCGCTGGATCATCAATCTGGCCCCCTTCGGCATCATGGGTCTGGTGTACACCAACGTTTCCGGCAACGGTCTGGCCATTTTTACCCAGTACGGCAAACTGCTGGCGCTGCTGGTGGGCACCATGCTGTTCATGGCGCTGATCGTTTCCCCCTTTATCATGTTCGTTTACCTGCGCCGCAACCCGTACCCGCTGGTATTCCGCTGCCTGAAGGAGTCCGGCCTGACCGCTTTCTTCACCCGCAGCTCTGCCGCCAACATCCCTGTGAATATGTCCCTGTGTGAAAAGCTGGGTCTGGACAAGGATATGTACTCCGTATCCATCCCGCTGGGCGCTACCATCAACATGGACGGTGCAGCCATCACCATTACCATCATGACGCTGGCAGCGGCCAATACGCTGGGCATTCAGGTGTCTTTGCCCGCCGCCATCGTGCTGAGCGCCATGAGCGCTCTGGGTGCCTGCGGCGCTTCCGGCGTGGCCGGCGGCTCCCTGCTGCTGATCCCCATGGCCTGCTCGCTGTTTGGCATCTCCAACGACATCGCCATGCAGATGGTGGGCGTAGGCTTCATCATCGGCGTGGTGCAGGACTCGGTGGAAACTGCGCTGAACTCTGCCGGTGACGTGGAATTTGCCGCCACCGCCGAGTATCACCAGTGGCTCAAGGAGGGCAAGCCCCTGCCGGCTTTCCTGAAGGGCTGATAACCTGGCATAAACAAAGCAGCCGCTGCACTTTCTCGTGCAGCGGCTGCTTTGTTTGTTGTAATGAAATTCACCCAAACAGCACCACGGCGTAGCTTACGCCGTCCTTTACCACATAGGCAACGCCCAGTTTGTTCTTGCCCTCTGCGGCTTTGGTCATGGTGTCGGTCACACGACCGTCATTCGGCAGAGTAAAGCTGATATAGTCTTTTCTGGAATCCAGATCTGTATCAATGTAAAAGCCCGGGATAAAGTCATCTGCGCCCATGCCGCCGCCGATGCCCTTGCCGATGCCCATGCTGTCAAACGCAGTGGCGTAGTTATGCTGTAAAAGGTTGATTTTCGCGCTGTCGTTGGCACTGCCCACACGGTAAAGTTCGGTCTTATTAGCATTGGTCGAACAGGACACCGAAGTACCGGCGACCCAGTAGGCAATATAGTAAGCCTTTTCGCTCAGCTCTTCATCGTAGGTCACGCCTTTAAAGCTCTCGCACAGTGCCTTTGCGCTTTCGGCGTCCGAGCGCTTGGGGCTCATCGGTGCGCCTACGCTGGCATCGCAGGCGGTGAATACGGTCAGCGCCATCAAGCCGACCAGCAGGCAGGCCAGTAATTTCTTCCAGTTTTTCATAGAACGATGCTCCTTTCCGTTCCGGGGTCGTTGCGGGTCTGCGTCCGCACGGACACAGTTCTTTTTGCTTTCTTCTGCATCCATGATACCTTTTTTTAACAGGAAATGCAATCATTTTGGCGCAAAAAAACAGGCTGCCGTGCAAAAAACACGGCAGCCTGCGGAAAAAGCTTTATTTTGCGTACTCCACAGCGCGGCTCTCGCGGATGACGTTGACCTTGATCTGGCCGGGGTAATCCAGCGTATCCTCGATCTTTTTGGCAATGGCGCGTGCCAGCAGGATGACCTGATCATCGCTGATGACGTCGGGCTTGACCAGAATGCGCACCTCGCGGCCTGCCTGTACGGCAAAGGCCTGCTCCACGCCCTCGAAGCTGGAGGAGATCTCCTCCAGATTTTCCAGACGCTTGACGTAGCTTTCCACGTTCTCGCGGCGGGCACCCGGGCGGGCGGCGCTGATGGCGTCGGCAGCCTGAATGATGAAGGCCAGCGGGGTCTTGGGCTCCACGTCGCCGTGGTGTGCCTCAATGGCGTGGATGATCTGGGTGTTCTCCTTGTACTTGCGGCAGATGTCCACGCCGATCTGGACGTGGCTGCCCTCGATCTCGTGATCCAGTGCCTTGCCGATATCATGCAGCAGACCGGCGCGGCGTGCCATGGTAACGTTCACGCCCATCTCGCCTGCCAGCAGACCGGCCACCCAAGCCACTTCCATGCTGTGGGTCAGGGCGTTCTGGCCAAAGCTGGTGCGGTACTTCAGCCGGCCGATCAGCTTGATCAGGTCGGGGTGCAGGCCGTGGATGCCCAGCTCCATCACCGCACGCTCGCCCTCGCGCTTCATCTGCAGTTCCAGATCGTGGCGGCACTTTTCCACCGTCTCCTCGATGCGGGCGGGGTGGATACGGCCATCGCCGATCAGGCGCTCCAGCGTCATGCGGGCCACCTCGCGGCGGGTCTGGTCGAAGGAGGACAGGGTAATGGCCTCCGGGGTATCGTCGATGATCAGATCTACGCCGGTAGCGGTCTCCAGTGCGCGGATGTTGCGGCCCTCGCGGCCGATGATGCGGCCCTTCATCTCATCGCTGGGCAGCGGCACCACACTGACGGTAGTCTCGCTGCAATGGTCGGCAGCGCAGCGGCTGACGGCCTGTCCGATAAGGTTGCGGGCGATGTTATCGCAGTTTTCCTTCAGGTCGGTCTCGTAGGCGGCAACGCGCACGGCCTTTTCGTGGGTCAGCTCCTCGTCCACCTTGTGCAGCAGCACCTCGCGGGCGTCCTCCTGGCTCAGACCGGCCAGCGTTTCCAGACGCTCCATCTCCTTGGCGCGCAGAGCGTCGATCTCTGCCAGACGCTCCTCGGCCTCGGCAGCGCGCTTTTTCAGCTCTTCTTCCTTCTTTTCCAGCGCCTCGGTCTTGCGGTCCAGCGCTGTTTCCTTCTGGTCGATGCGGTTCTCCTGACGGCTGATCTCCGCACGGCGCTGCTTGATCTCCTTGTCGGCCTCTGCCTTCTGGGCATCGACCTCGGCTTTCAGGCGGAAAGCCTCGTCCTTTGCTTCCAGAACCGCTTCCTTGCGCTTCTGGTCGGCGGTCTTGATCGCCTCGTTCACCAGCCGGGTAGCCTCGGCCTCGGCGCTGCCGATCTGGGCTTCGGCGGTCTTTTTACGGTTGTTGTAACCAATAAAATAGCCCGCAGCCACACCGACAACAGCAACGATCAAGGCCACGATCACTCCGATCGCGGTCATTGCGTTCACTCTCCTTTGTTTCAATTCAATGCAAAATTAAAAGCAGGAGACGCTGCGCAGCAGGACACGGGCAATGATATAGAAAGAGCTTTCAATGCAAAAAGTGACACCAAAACCATACGCACCACCCAAAACCGGCGGCACGGGCAAAAGCATACGGCTTTTCTCTTTACGGTTCCATTTTATATCAAACAGGCACGCTTTGCCTGAAACGGGTACAGGGGTCACACAGAAACCTGCGTACAGCGTCTTTGATTCCATACTACTAAATATAGTACGAAACATTTGCCCGCTTGTCAAGAGGAAAACCCTGCCCGCAGAACATTTTGTGCAGAAAAACAAAAATAAGATGACTGAGAGGGTTCTCTTCCCCAAACCAAAAAGGCTGCCCCGGAGAACGGAGCAGCCCTTCTGGTTTATGATGAAGAGAAGAAAATGAAGGAGAATAGCTTATTATTTGGCGGCTTTTTCGCCCTCCGGGAAGATGATCTTATTCACAAAGAAGAAGATGACCATGGAGATGCCGCCGTTGAGCACGGTGGTGCCGATGTTGTAGATGAAGTCCGGTACCAGCAGACCGGCCACTGCCACCCAGATGCAGTTGATGGAGTTGACGATGCAGGTGATGATGCAGAAGGCCAGCACATACCAGCCGATCTGTTTTGCCAGATTGCCCTTGCTGCGGAACACAAAATTGCGCTGGATGGGGAAGTTGATGCACTCGCCGATGACCATGGCGATCATGTAGGCGCAGAAGTAGGGCAGGCCGCCGTGGGCGGCGTCGTAGCCGAGGATGTTCCACTTGAAGGTCTCGCCGAACAGGGTGATGTCGATGCCCGGCCAGCCGAAATCCACCACCGGCAGGCTGGCAAAGGCCTTGGGCAGAAATTGCAGCAGCAGGTACTTGAACACCGTGATCAGGTTGGACACGATGACGAACAGGCCGCCCTCGCGCACCCACTTGGCAGCGGCGGGGTGCTTTGCCGCAAAGTTATTCCAGAAATTCATAGCCTGCTTCCTTTCAGCTGTTTTTCAAGCGCTCTTCCATGCGGCTGTTCAGCACGAGGTTCTTCACAGCCTCAAAAATCACCCGCACAAGACCGATGATCCAGAAGCCCTGCAGCTCCATCACGATGCCGTCCACCATGCCCATGCTGATAGCGCCGTTGGTCATTTTGGCCAGCGCACGCAGAGGCATATTGTACTGGAACAGGATGTTCAGGTCGGGCTTGCCCTTTTTGATGCTGCGGCGCAGCAGGGTGCCCAGCACGGCAGCCGCCAGCCAGCCGATGGGGCTGCGTCCGTGCCCCATCTCGCCCAGCGTCATGTTGCGGTCGATGTGCACCTTGTTCTCCGGGATGGGACGGCCCAGCAGCGCCTCAAACTCCGCGTCCGGCACATTCTGCACCTGTGCGGTGCGGTAATGCTCCAGATTTTTGCCCGCGTAGGGGTCGGGTGCGCCGGTGCCCGCCACCGTGACGGCGGCAGTCAGACGGATATCGGCGCTGGAAGCGCCCACCAGCAGCTGATAGCTGCCGCTCTCCACCTCCCAGCGGTCGGTCTTGACGTTCCAGTAGCGGAACGCCTTATCGTCCAGCGGGATGGTGACGGTCTTGCTCTCTCCGGCTTCCAGCTGCACCTTGGCAAAGCCCTTCAGCTCCTTGACGGGGCGGAAAACCTTTGCATCCGGCTTTGCCACATACAGCTGCACCACCTCGGCACCTGCACAGCTGCCGGTGTTGGTGACAGTCAGGGTCACGCCGGTTTCGTCTGCTTTCAGGTCACTGTACGCAAAGCTGGTGTAGCTCAGGCCGTAGCCGAAGGGGAAGGCGGTGGGCACACCGGCGGTGTCGTAGTAGCGGTAGCCCACATACAGACCCTCGCGGTACTCCACAGTGGGGCCGTCACCGCCGAAATGCGCTTTTGCGGGGGTGTCGGCGTAGCTGCGCGCCCAAGTCTCAGCCAGCTTACCGCAGGGGTTCTGCGCGCCGGTGAGCACCTCGACCAGTGCGCCCGCACCGGCCTGACCGCCCAGACAGCCGTAGACCAGCGCCTTGCAGTCCTTGACCCAATCGCTTTCCAGCGAGGAGCCTGCACTCAGCAGCACCACCACGTTGGGGTTTGCCGCCGCCACAGCGGCCAGCAGTTCCAGCTGGTTCTCTGCCAGCTTCATGTCGGCGCGGTCGATGCCCTCGCTCTCCTTGATCTCGTCCAGACCCATGCACAGCAGCACCACGTCGGCGTTCTTTGCCAGCTGCACCGCTTCGGCTTTCAGCGCCTCGTCGGGCTTGCCCTGCCGGTCAAAGCCCTTGGCGTAGCCGACGCTGTTCAGGCCGCTCTCGGCAAGGCATTCCAGAAAGGAATCCACCTTGATGGAGTTGACAGCGCTGGAGCCTGCACCCTGATAGCGGGGCGTCTGGGCAAAGTCGCCGATGACCGCCACCTTCTCCCCCTTTGCAAGGGGCAGCAGGCCGTTTTCGTTCTTCAGCAGCACGATGCTCTGGGCAGCAGCCCGGCGTGCCAGTGCGTGGTGGGCGTCGGCATCGAACTTGCCGGGTGCGGCGTCCACCGCCGCTTTGGTGGTGAACACCAGCTCCAGCAGCTCCTCCAGCCGGGCGTCCACGTCTGCTTCGGTGATCTTGCCGGTCTGCACCGCCTTCATCAGCTCCCGGATGGCGTCCCCGCCGGGGGCGGGCATTTCCAGCGTAGAACCGTTCTTTACGCCGAGGGCGTGGTCGTTGCTGCCGCCCCAGTCGGTGACCACTGCACCGTCAAAGCCCCAGTCCCTGCGCAGGATCTCCATGAGCAGGTGGGCGTTCTCGTTGGCGTAGGTGCCGTTGACAAGGTTATAGGCGGACATGATGGTCTTGGGCTGCGCCTCCTTGACCACCATCTCGAAGCCGGTCAGGTAAATTTCCCGCAGGGTGCGCTCGTCCACAATGGAATCCGAGGCCATGCGGCGCAGCTCCTGACTGTTCACGGCAAAGTGCTTGGGGCAGGCGGCAATGCCGTTTTTCTGGATGCCGCGGACGTAGGCCGCCGCCATCTTACCGGCAAGGTAGGGATCCTCCGAGAAATACTCGAAGTTGCGGCCGCACAGGGGGCTGCGCTTGATGTTCAGGCCGGGGCCCAGCAGCACCGACACGCCCTGTGCCGCTGCTTCTTCGCCCATGGCTGCGCCCACAGCCTCGCCAAGCTCCGGGTCCCAGCTGTTGGCAACGGTGGCCGAGGTGGGAAAGCAGGTGGCGGGCACACTGGGGTTCAGGCCCAGATGGTCAGCCGCACCCGCCTGCTTGCGCACGCCGTTGGGGCCGTCGGACAGGGTAATGGCCGGGATGCCCTTGCCCGGCAGCGCCCGGGTGGTGAACACCGTGCCGCCGCTCAGCAGGGCGCATTTCTGTTCCAGACTCAGTTTTGCAATAATATCCTGATGTTTCACGGGGAAATCTCCTTTCAGTAGAAACGGTATTGCCTTTGGAAACAGGACCACGCATAAGGAGAAGAAGCGTGATTCTGTTTCCAAAAGGGAACACGGCTGCAGGTCGTAACTGCCGTGCAGCCGTGTTCCGGGATTAGAAGGAAGACAGTTTTGATTACGGGTCAGTACTTATTCCTTACTCACATCCGCACCTGCATTGGTATTAGCCAGCGTTTTATTATACTTGCGGCGGCGAAGAATCACCACAACACCTGCCAGAACCAACACATAGACAATCACACTGCCTACCAGTGCAGGCGTGCGCCACATAGGCACAGGTGCATCTACATCTACACCGTAGCTATTCGCCAGCGTATACAGATACTGATGTGCAGCTTCGCGCATCTTCAGCTGACCGGTAGCAGTCTGGCTCAGGTTATCGAAGGTCTTAGTGCCCCAGCCAAACAGCAGATTGGTACCACCTGCCAAGACAGCTTTTTCAATATCCATAAAGCCATGCTCCTCGTTGTTATCCGTAATCACAGTGCCAATAAAGCCCCATTCATTACGCAGAACATTGGTCAGTAGTGCAGTACTTGCACCGGCCCAAGTAGTACCAATATTATTGTAGGAAGACATCACAGCCGTGCTGCCGCCTTCCTTCACAGCCTTTTCAAACGGCATGAAGTAAATTTCACGCATTGCCTGCTCATCGGCCCAGGTGCACAGGCCATAATGACGCCAGGTTTCACGCTCATTCAGTGCAAAATGCTTAATGTAGCAGTACATACCATTTTTCTCTGCTGCACCAACCGTAGCAGCGGACATGGAACCAGAAAGGAAGCCATCCTCAGAATAGTACTCAAAGTTACGGCCAGCAAATGCATTGCGGTGGGTATTAGCACCAGGTGCATACCAGCCGGAAATATTCCACGCCTTTCCTTCCTGCGAAATTGCATCGCCAAATTCAGAAGCCAGGTCTACATTCCAAGTAGCCGCCAGCAGAACTTCTGCCGGATAAGTAACCGTCTTATATGTGCAGGTACCCATAAAGGCATCGAACACATAACTCAGAGCGGCAGGTCCGTCCATTTCATAAGTCTGTCCCTTACCGATATCATCAACTGCTGCACTTCCCCAGCCATCTGCGCCCAGCAGTTTGTACATATCATCAAGGGTCAGCTGATCCAGCAGCTTATCCCACTGTGCATCATCATAGGCAAGGCCTTCCATGTCTTTCAGCGTAAGGCCATTCTTTGCACCAAAGGTCGGCGCAGTGTCATCTGCATTCACATAGCTATCATCCACTAACAGCGCATTGTTGAAGGCTTCCAGCTGTTCAGCAGTTGCTTCCTTGCTGGTACCGGGAACGATCTGCCAAGTGTCACGGTTGAGGTAAGCCACATCACCAGCTGCATCATCAAACTGATTTGTTGCTACCACTTCGTCCGAAGAGCGCTTGCCGACATACTTGCAGTTTTCCACACCACTGCCAAACGCACTGTCCTGGAACACTTCATTCTCAGCAACCTTGCAGGTCATGGTCAGATTATCTTTCACCGTATGAGAATCCGTACGCAGAGAAATCTGATACTCGCCAGCTTCCAGCACGTAGGAACCGGTAGAAGTGTAGTACTTCTGTGCATCATAAGAAGCCATCTGCTCTACCGGCATAGAAATCGTAACCGTTTCCGTTTCGCCCGGCTGCAATTCCTTCGTCTTTGCAAAGCCGCCCAGTACTTCGCCAGCCTTCTGCAAGCCGCTGCCGCCTTCAGCTGCACTGTAATAGGGCGCACTGTAATACAGTTCCACAACATCTTTGCCAGCCACATTGCCAGTATTGGTAACTTTGACATTCCACTCCAGCGTATCCTGTGCGGTAACGGTAGTCGGAATCGTGTTTTCCAGTTCCCAGTCAAAGCTTGTGTAGCTCAAGCCATAGCCAAAGGGGAACTGCACTACATCATTGTAGGAAAGTCCCGTCAGATTTTCTCCTTCACGGGTAGTGTAATCGTAGCTTTCACGGGTTTCGTAATAACGATATCCCACATAAATGCCTTCCTGATACTCTACAAGGTAGGCAGGATGACTTTCGAAGTTTTTGAAGCAGTCCTTAGAGTTAGTATACTCAAAGGTATCAAAGTTGTAGTAAGAAGGGGTCGTTTCTACTGCATAAGGGTAGATATCCGGCAGACGGCCAGAAGGGTTGACTGCACCCGTCAAAATGTTGACAATTCCAATCGTGCCCACATCACCGGGATCACCGATCCAGAGGGCTGCATCAACGCCTTCATCATTCAGGAAGCCCAGTTCCATCGCATTGCCTGAATTGATCAGAACGATAACATTATCAAATGTCGCTTCTGCCTGTTCCAGCAAAGACTGTTCCGCGCTGTTCAGTTCCAGATAATGCTTGCTCTGATCCGGTGCATACGAGGTATTTTCAGCCATCGAAGTGGGCAAGTCATTGCCTTCACCGCCCTTGCGGGAGAACACGACCACAGCAGTATCCGAAAAATCCTTCATTGCTTCAAATGAGCAGTCTCCAGTATACTGGTACTCCACACCCATGTCCTTAGCCAATTCCTCGGTTGCAGGCAGTTCCGGGATGGAAAAATCAACAGAGAATGTATTTCCGCCTTCGTTGTTTTTGGGTCTGTAGAGATTGACCAGATTTTGATTCACTTCAAAACCTGCATCCGTAAAGGCTTTTACAAAATCTGTCCGGTTTGCAGTGTAGCTGCTGCCACCGGAACCCGTACCGCCATAAACCGGATTTGCGGAAGCATAGCCCAGAAGATTGATTTTTCGGTTTGTTCCTGCCAACGGCAGAGCGCCGTCATTTTTCAGAAGGACTGCGCCTTCCTCCTCGATTTTCTGAGCCACTGACAAGCCATTTGCATAAGATGTTTTTTGCAATTCCGGGTCTCCATTCTGGCCAGGGAATGCCTTGTCCAGAGAACTGGGAAACACACCAAACATTGCTACATCTGCCACTATTCCAACTGCCAGTAAGAGTGCTGTAACAGCTGTCAGCAACTTTGTGGGCTTTTTGTTGTTCGGATCGCGCTTCATTGTGTTGTCTCCTCCATATTCTTTTATATTTTTTGGGCCGTACCCAACTGTGACCCATTATAACGGATATTTGCGCATCGTTATCATCTTTTGCACAATCTGTCGTTTTGGATACACAGTTTGCAAAAGTTACAATAAATTTTCAATTTTTATTGTGCTAATACACAAATATTGCAACATTGTATTTGTGCACCCTGCCAGACAACAAAAAAACGGCAGGGGATACCTGCCGTAAAAATATTATTGCTTTTGGGGCAGCGGGAACAGGATGCGCAGGGTGCACCAGTTGTTTTCCCAGTGCATCGTCATGCTGCCGCCGTGCTGCCCGACGGTGGTGCGGACGCTTTTCAGGTCCGACCCCTGCTGCGGCAGACCGTCCGCATCCAGTGCCGGGGCGGCCTCTGTATAATGCTCGAACCGCAGCATGGCAAAGCCGCCCTGACTGTACACCGCCACCTTGATGAGCCGCTTTTCGGGGTCCGGCTCGGCGCGGACGGCGGCAATGGCGTTGTCCAGCGCCACGCCCACGATGGTGCACAGCTCCCGGATCGTGAGAAAGCCCAGCATCCTGCCGTCCGCTACGCTGGTGATGGTGATATTCTCCTGCTGGCATTCCATGGTCTTGGCGGTGAGCAGGGTATCCAGCACCGGGTTGCCGGTCTTGTTCTCGGCCTCGTACTGGCGGATGTTCTGCTCCATGGCGGCAATGGCAGCGTTCTGCTTGGTCTGGTCCTGCTCCTCCCGGATGCGGGCAAGCTGGACTTTCAGTTCATGATACCGCCGGTTGATGAGGTTGATGCCCTCCTTGCTGCGCTTGTACTGCTCGTACTGGCGGTGCAGTACCTCGTCCATGGCGGCAAGCTCGCTGTGCAAAGCGTTCTCCTGCAGCTGCTCGTGCTGCACAGATAAGATCAGCACGCCGGAAAAATCCACCAAGGTGCGGATGGAAAAAATGCTCATATTGATCTCGCTGCCGGGCAAAAAGCCCAGATTGCTCACCGCAAAGGCGGTCAGCGCCAGCATGACCGCCGTCAGGGCGGCGCTGCCGCCGATCTGTAAGTGCCCGGCGGGCTGGGGACGGCGGTGCTGCAGATAGCACATAATGCCGAACAGCGTCCCATACACCAGCGCCAGCAGCAGCAAAGACAGGGGCTCCCATGGGCCGCGGGCTGGCCAGAGGGCGCAGTGCAGCTGCCACTCCACGCTGGCGGCAAGCTCTGCCAGAATAAACGCCCGGGCGCAGTGATACCCGGCTTCCAGCAGGGTGATGCTCCACACACCCCATAAATATAAGTAGGAAAGCCCGATGGCCGTTACCATGCAGGGGATCCAGAGCCCGCCGGGCACATCGCCCGTCAGCCCCAGAAAGGCCGACAGCACCGCCACCCACAGCAGGGTGATACCCCCGGTGACCGCTCTGGAAAAGCGGGGCGCAAGCGCCGGGGTGAACAGCAGCACCGCCAGACACTCGGCAAGGGCTGTGTACAGCCGGGGGATATCCGGCAGCGCGGTCATGAGCCTTCACCTCCGATGTAGTCGGTCAGTGCGGCGAGAAAAGCCTTACGCTTGGGGCGGCTGACCTGCAGCTCGCAGGGGCCCACCTGCACGGTGCTCTGCCGCAGCTCCCGCACCTGTGCCAGATTGACAAGGTAGCCGCTGTTGCACCGGGCAAAGGGGCAGTCTGCCAGCTTTTCCTCAAAGGCCTTGAGGGCGCCGGGGGCGGAAAAATCGCCCTCATCGGTATAAAAATGCACCCGGTGCCCCTCGCTTTCCAGATAATAGATGCTTGCGGTGTCCAGACGGCGCAGCCCGCCCTCCACCGGCACGGTGAGGTAGTGCTTTGCCCGCTTTTCCAGCCGGGCAACGGCCTTGAGCAGCTGCTGCGAAAAGGCAAAGTAGGGCACCGGCTTCAGCACATAGTCCAGCGCTCCCACCGAGTAGCCCCGGATGGCATACTGCGCCATATTGGTGATGAAGATCAGGATGACGTCTGCATCCATCTGCCGGATGCGCTCTGCCGTGGTCATGCCGTCCAGATGCTTCATCTCCACATCCAGAAAAATAATGTCGTAGACCGCGCGGTAATCCTCCAGAATATCCACGCCGTCCGCAAAGACCGTCACTTCAAACTCTGTCCCGTACTGCCGGGTATACCGCCGGACATACTCCTGCAATACCCCCTGCACCTCCGCGTCGTCCTCTACGATCGCCACCCGGATCATGACCGCACCTCCCTTACCACACCTTTGTGGAACTGTTACGGCTCTATTATAGCGCAATCCCGTCCGGTTTGCCAAGGGGCACTCCGCAACAAAGGGCAGGGCAGCCCACAGCTGACCACCGTGGACGTCAACCCCTACCAGCTGGGCATGGAGGCTGCCAGCCAGACCATCAACCACATCGAGAACCCGAACCTTCTGGCCACAAAGATCATCGTGCCGCACAAGCTCATCCCCTGGGAGAGCTGCTGCCCGCCGGAGGAGCAGCGCTAGGAAGTGCTTTTTCAGCAAGACAGTGTCCGCTTCCGGGAGCTGCCGCGCAGCGCTTGCTATCCTGCCCCCAGAGTAGACAGCGTAAAAAACGCTGCATCCTCCGGGGGTATTTTTATGCCAAAAAGGCACAAAAGAATGCCCGCCCACCGTGGTTTTCCACAGGTGGGCGGGCATTTTGCGTTTTATTGTTCGTGCCGCTGTAAAAGCGTTCAGAGGGCGGTGGGCTGGGGTACCAGCCGGAAGAGCATTACGGGCAGCGCGCTGTTTGCAAAATCCAGCGTAAGGATGATCGTTCCGCGCTCTGTTTCAAACGGCAGCTCCGTCTGTGTGCCGTCCGGGGCAATGCGCACAAGCTTTTTGCCTTCCAGCAGTCCGGCGGGCAGCGCGAGCCTTACCCGGCCGGTGGGCTGCGTCAGGCTGCCTGCGGTTTCAAAGGCCACACTCAGGTATTCCCCATTCGTCCGTGCAGTCACATCCTCCGCAGAAAGACTGCCGCTGTTAGCCCACGCCGTTGCGGCTTCGATCTTTTCCAGCTGCGCGGCGTTTTCTGCCTGCCCGCACACGGGACAGAAGGTCAGGGTTTCGCCTTCCGCAGTGCGGAAAGTGAACTTCTGGCAATCCGTGCTGCCAGTGTGCGCGCAGCCATCTCGCAGACAACTGGCGCTCTGAGCGCCGGTTCCGTTCGGGGACCATGCACCGAACTGGTGCCCCAGCTGATCGGTCGGGTCTGCAGTGTAGCTGTCTTTGCAGCGGCTGCAAGTAAAGATGGTATAGCCGTCTGCTTCACAGGTAGGCTCTACGGTAACAGCCTGATAATCATGGTTCAATGCGGGCAGTTCTTTGCGGGTGGTATAGTCACAACGGGAGCAGGTATCGTAAGCCCAGCCCTTTTCTGTGCAGGTGGGGGCTTGCGCTACGTGACGCACCAAATCATGGTTCAGCGCGGGTAGCTCTGTATAGGTGGTATAGTCGCAGCGGGAGCAGGTTTCGTAGGCATCCCAGCCGATTTCCGTACAGGTGGGGGCTTTTGCTGCGTGCTGCTCCAAATCATGATTCAGTGCGGGCAGCTCTTTGCGGGTGGTATAGTCGCAGCGGGAGCAGGTTTCGTAAGCATCCCAGCCGGGTTCCGTACAGGTAGGAGCTTTTGCTGCGTGCTGCTCCAAATCATGATTCAGTGCGGGCAGCTCTTTGCGGGTGGTATAGTCGCAGCGGGAGCAGGTTTCGTAAGCATCCCAGCCGATTTCCGTACAGGTGGGAGCTTGCGCTTCGTGCTGCTCCAGAGCATGGTTCAGTGCGGGCAGCTCCGCATAGGTGGTATAGTCGCAGCGGGAGCAGGTTTCGTAAGCGTTCCAGCCCTTTTCCGTACAGGTAGGGGCTTTTGCTGCGTGCTGCTTCAAATCATGGTTCAGTGCGGGCAGCAACGGAGTGGCGAAATAGTCGCAGCGGGAGCAGGTTTCGTAAGCCCAGCCCATTTCCGTACAGGTGGGGGCTTTTATCACGCGCTGCCTCAGATCATGTTTCAGCGCGGGCCGCTCCACATAGGTGGTATAGTCACAACGAGAGCAGGTTTCGTAAGCATCACAGCCGGGTTCCGTACAAGTGGGGTCTTTTGCTTTGTAGTACACCAAATCATGTTTCAGTGCGGGCAGCTCTTTGCGGGTAGTATAGTCGCAGCGAGAGCAGGCTTCGTAAGCATCCCAGCCGATTTCCGTACAGGTAGGGGCTTTTGCTGCGTGCTGCTCCAAATCATGATTCAGCGCGGGCAGCTCTGCATAGGTGGTATAGTCGCAGCGGGAGCAGGTGTCGTAAGCATCCCAGCCGATTTCCGTACAAGTGGGGGCTTTTGCTGCGTGCTGCACCAGATCATGGTTATTTGGGTCTTTTTCGCCGTATTCCCCACCACACGCCTCACAGACCGCTTTGGCGGTGCAGGTCGCTGTGCCACCGAAACAGCTTGCAGTATCAACTTCGGAGCAGTAGTTCATGCAGCTGCGGATGTGTGTGCCGTTGCCGGCGGATGACCACTTGCCCCATGCGTGACCGCCGTAGTAACTCCCTCCGCAAGTTTCGCACATTCCCAGACTGTCGCAGGCCGCATAGCCGCCGCTGCAGCTTGCGGTCTCAACTGCGTTGCAGTTGCTGCGCTTGCATCTGCGGGTGTGCGTGTTCGTGCCGTCGTAGTTAGGCGTCCACGCGCCCCAGTCGTGACCGAGAACGCCGTATTCCGCGCCGCATTTTTCACAGGTTTTGCCTGTGGTGCAGGTGGGAGTTTCGGTGCCGCCGGAATGTACCTTTAAATACGTAACATTGCCATCGTTGTGGCAGTTCTGGCATTCAGCTACATAAAACCTATGAGAGTTCGAATCATATTTTCTGTATCCAAGGATCTCACGTGTCTCCACACTCCCACAGTTTTTGCAGCGCACCGTGGTTGTTTCTGCCGCCGCTTTTAACACGATCCCCGGTATCAGGCACACCATTGCCAGCACCGTCAAACACCAGATCAGCCATTTTTTCATGTTACTCCCTCCTTGTCATCAAGCCTTGTTATCCTTTCAGATCAAACTGCACGGACAGCGATGCAAGCACGGCATCTACCACCTTCCGCGCCTCGGCAAGCATATCGATCTCCGCCACAAAAGCGATGACCTGCTCGCGCTCCTGCGCGGGGACCTGCAGCGCACTCAGGCTCATGCTCAGATAGCGCCGTATTTTGCGCTCCAGCGTAAAGTAGGGGTCGCACCGCCGTGCCATGTAGCCGCGCATCATGCCAGCCGTGCCCAGCTCCATCTCGTAGAAATCGCACTCGGCGCACCCGGGCAGATACGCGCTGAACGCCGCCTGCAGCTCGGCCGTGGTACTGCGGTGGATGATCTCCGCCGTGGCGGGGAAGGTGTACGCTTCCACATAGATATCCCGCAGGTTCTCGCTCAGCTCGGTCATCGCCAGCTGCAAAGCCGTCTCCACCGCGTAGAGGTACACCGGCGAGGGGGCATTTGCCGCCAGCGGCCTTACCGCGCCGAACTGCCTGCTGAACATCATGCCGATCAGCTCGGTCAGCACGCCGTCCTTGGTGCGGAAAATATTCTGGAACGACCCGGCAGAAACATCTGCTTCCTTTAAAATTTCTGCCACCTTGGTGTTCGTGTAGCCTTTTTCCAGAAAAAGCCGGACACAGGCGGTCAGTATCCGCCGTTTTGCTTCTTTGCTGTCGTATCTGCGCGCCATTGGAAATCATCCTTTTCTATAATTGGTTTCTGACCCAATTATATATTGATTTGAGAATTGCGTCAAGTAAACTTTTAAGGGCGTATTTTGGGCAGTTTGACGAGGGAGAGCTTTCTGCGGGTGCGCATCCGGGCAAAACAAAGCGCAATGGACATTGCTGTTATCCGCTGCCGCAGCCGGACAGTTCGCGGCAGCAAAAAAGAGGTCACCGATCGGGGGTGACCTCTTTTCAGCGTATTTTCAGCGTAAATCCCGCAGCAGGCGAACCCACCATCTCCATGACGGCTCTTTTGGAGTTGCTCTTTGCGTAAGATTGCAAAATAAATCTTATTTCTGACAGAAAGAGCCGAACCCGTGCAACGAGTCCGGCTCTTTCTGTGCTTTGGTTGGATCTTAAGCAAAGTTATGGTAAATGAAGAAGTTGGCTTTGGGAGTTTACAGCAGGCTCAGTGCTTCCTCGTCTGCCACAAGGATGCAGTCCGGATGCAGCTGCAGGATGCTGCCGGGGCAGGCAGGGGTCACAGGGCCAGTCACGGCGTCCTTGACGGCCTGTGCCTTGGCTTTACCGTTGGCTACCACCAGCACCTTGCGTGCCTGCATGATGGTCTTGATGCCCATGGTGTATGCCTGTTTGGGGACAAGGGCCTCGTTGCCGTCAAAGAAGCGCTTGTTGGCTTCGATGGTAGTGGGTGCAAGGTCGATGCAGTGGGTCTCCAGCTCAAAGGCTTCGCCCGGCTCATTGAAGCCGATATGACCATTGGGGCCGATGCCCAGCAGCTGCAGGTCGATGCCGCCCAGCTTGTGGATGATACCGTTGTAACGGGCACACTCGGCGGCAGTGTCCAGATTGGTGCCGTCCGGCAGGTTGGTCTTGGCCGGGTCGATATTCACCTTGCTGAACAGGTTCTCGTTCATGAAATACCAGTAGCTCTGGGGGTGCTCCTTGGGCAGGCCGCGGTACTCATCCAGATTGACAGTAGTGACCTCGGAGAAATCCAAATCGCCTTTGTTGTACCAGTCCACCAGTTGGGCATAAGTGCCCACCGGGGTGCCGCCGGTGGCAAGACCCAGTACACAGTCCGGCTTCATGATGACCTGTGCGGAGATGATGTTGGCCGCTTTGCGGGACATATCCTGATAATCTTTTGCGCGGATGATCTTCATAATAACGCTCCTTTTATAGTACTGTTACGCCTGCGTTCCGGCAGGCCTGTAAAAATTCTACGGGCAGCTTTCCGTCCGAGATCACAATATCAATATCGGACAGCTCGCAGATGTGGAATGTACTTTTCAGTCCGATCTTGGAGGAATCCAGCAGCACGGCTTTCTGCTCACAGTCACAGCGGCGGAGCACGGTCTGCTTGAGCCGTGCTTCATCCTCCACGCCGCAGGTAAAACCGGTTTCCGGGCTGTAACTGGTCACGCCCAGCAGCAGCAGATCAAAGTTGATGCCCTCCATCGTCTGGATGCTCTGTGCACCGCAGACGCTCAGGCTGAACCGGTTCAGTCTGCCGCCCGGCAGGGACACATGGGGCTTTTCCAGCTTTGCCAGCTCCATGGCGCAGCTCAGGCCGCTGGTGTAGATGAGCATGGGCTGATCCGGGATGCACCGGGCCACTGCTGTGGCGGTGCTGCCGGAATCCAGAAACAGGGTGGTGTTGGGGCGCAGCAGAGCAGCGGCTTTTTCGGCAATGATCTGCTTTGCTTCGGCATTGCGGGCGGCACGGCGGCTCAGCAGGTCGTCTGTGCCTACCACCTGCTCCACCGACTTGACACCGCCATGCACCCGCACCACACGGCGGGCTTCATCCAGTGCTTTCAGGTCGGTGCGCAGGGTCATTTCCGAAACGGAAGGGAAAGCTTCCTTGAGCTGGGCAAAGCTAATGCTGCCTTTGCGGTTCACCAGCTCCACGATTTGATTGCGGCGTTGTTCCATGGGGGATTCCTCCTGTCTGCGTTTGTCCTGTCCCATGGCACGTTCTGCTTAGTCCTCCGGGTTGAAGTTTGCCAGCAGATATTCCTCTGCTTCCGGGCACCACAGGCCGTTGTGGGCATCCACGATGTCAGCCAGTGCGGTACAGCGGGGGTCGTTGTCCTGTTCGCCCTTGGCACGCAGATCGGTCAGGGCGATGAGGGGCATGGTCAGGTGGGTGTAAATCAGCTTTTTGCCGCCGGGGATCTTGGGCAGGTTGAGGGTGGTCTCGGCAGCGGCGTTCAGACCGCCGATGTGGGTGACCATCACAGCCGGGTCGATGCGCTTAGCGGCGGTCAGTTCCAGCGACTCGATCATGTCGGCGGTATTACCGCCGGTGGTGCCCATGACATGGGTAGAATTGTAGTGCACATCGTAGAAGTTCATCTTGGCGCTGAACTGCTTGTCGGTGGGGCCTGCAAAGAAGTTCAGGCAGCCGTCACGACCCAGCACAGCACTGGACAGCTCCACCACCGGCGCGATGGGGGCGTAGCAGAACACATCATCAAAGCCGGTACCGCCGGTCAGCTCCCGCAGCTCGGCAGCGGGGTCTGCCATGTTGGCGGTGTTGACGAAGTACAGGTCGATGCCGTCCTTCTCCTTGACCTCCTTCGGGGGGAAGAGGGACTCCGCACGGGCCAGACGATCCTCGTTGATATCGGTGACCACCACCATGCCGGGGCGCACATCACGGTGCAGTGCGTAGGTCAGAGCGCCCAGACCCATGGGGCCTGCACCGGCCAGAATCGCCAGCTTGCCACCCTTCTTGATACCCATATCGTGATGGTACACACCCATCTTGGTGTGGTAGGCGGCGTTGAAAGCACCGATGGAGCAGCTCATAGGCTCGGCCAGAGAAGCCTCGTAGTAAGCACGGCCCTTGTACTCCAGCAGGCAGCCCAGTTCCATGACCTCGGCAGGGATGATGCAGTAGGTGGCGTCGCCGCCGAAGAACTCGTAGGAGTAGCCGGGGCTCCACATGGTGCCCTTGTAGTTCAGGGCGGGCTGCAGGGTGAACTTCATGCCGGGCTTGAACTTATCCTGATGCGCCTTGCCCACCTTGACGATATCACCGGCGAACTCGTGACCCATGATGGCGGGGTGCTCGGCTACATCCGGATGCACACGCTTGTGAGCAGTGCCTCCATCAGCCGGGGCGTTTCGATCAGCTGCCCGCTGACATTCTGCATGACCTCCACCGGGACGCCGTTCCCGTCATCCGGGGCCAGCAGCACCAGTGCCCCCAGCACGATGCGCCCCGGCTCATAGACCGGCGGCTGTGCCTGCAGATAGCCCAAGCAGCAGTCCTTTACCGCACTTGTCCTGCAATGGAGCAGCAGGGCATACAGGGGTTTGATGTAGGTATCGCCCAGCGTTTCACGGCGGCGAAGCTGCTGCTCCACCAGCCGGGCGTCCGCTTCCTGCGGGCAGAACAGCTGCGCCGCTGCATGGATGAGGGCAGCGCGGCTGCCGGGAGCCTTGACGGGCTGGATGGTCAGATGTTCCAGCAGCCCGGTCATGGACCGGGTCAGACGCGCATAATACTGCAGCTTAGAGCCTGCACAGGCTGTATCCTGCACGGGCTGCACCGCCGGTTCCGGTTCTGCGCGGTTCTGGCTGTACCGCGTGATAGCGTCCTTCAGCACGGCACGATCCGGTTCCAGCAGGGAAGGGCTGATGCACACCGCCGGGTAATCCAGTTCCAGCGGCACGGTGGAGATAATGAAGTCGATTTTTCTCCGACGCAGGTCGGCAGTGTTCAGCTCCCGCACCGAGCAGCACCCCTCCACCTGCAAAGAGGGAAACTCGTTTCCCAGCCGGGAAGCCAGAAAGCGGCTGGAGCCCATGCCCAGCGGACAGGCCACTACCACCCGAAGCCGCAGCCGGAACATGGCATTCTGTTCCAGCACTGCGCCAAAGTGCATGGCAAGGTAGGCCGCTTCGTCGTCCGAGATGGCGGGCAAGACGAATTGCTGCTGCACCGCATCACAGGCGGTGCGGGTGGCTTTCCACAGGCCGGGGTAGGCGGTGCGGATGGTGTCCAGCTGGGGGTTTTCGGTACGAATGTTCTGCTCCACCCGCAGCAGCATGGGGCGCAGGTGGCAGTACAGGTCATCCCGCAGGGAGGTGTAACCGGAAAGGTCTGTGTGCAGCGCCTTTTCCATTTCCCGGATAAGGGCGGCTTCCAGATTCCGCAACTCCATCTCCTGTGCGCTACCCCAAGGGTCCTCTGCGCCCAGATAGGCGGAGAGATACAGTTCCAGATACTGCGCTTCCTCAGGCGGCAGGGTCAGCCCGAAGGCGCGGTTCAGCGCCGCCACCAGCCGGGCAGCATGATTGCCCGCCGGGCGCAGCCCTCTGGGGGCACTGCCCTTGTCGCCGCCCTGCCGCAGCTGCTGAATGGTCAGGGTGCAATGGATAGCCAGCGCCAGAAAGCCTGCATCCGGCAGATGGAGCTGCTCTTCCTGTTCAAACTGCTGCAAAGCCGCCCAGACCTTTTCGGCCGTTTTTGTATCCAGCAGGGTCGAGAAGATCTCGTTTTCCGGCATCCGTCCGCAGAGCACCTCTGCCAATTCCTTTTCCGGCATACTGCTGCGCAGCAGGGCAGACACCACCCTCCGGTAGGAAGAAGCATCCCCCTGCAGCCAGACCCCCACGCCGGGGCGGCGGAACATCTCCACCCGGTAGGGGTGTAGCTTGGTCTCAAGTTCATCCAAGTCCGCAGACAGCGTGCTTTCCGAAACGCCAAGCGCCCGTGCCAGTACCGCTGTTTTGCAGGGCTCCTGCTCGCTGAGCAGCCTTGTCAAAAGCTGCTGCCGCCGCTCTGCGCGGGAAAGTTCTTTCCTGTCGCCGCTGTTCAGCTGGGTGCGCAGTGCGTCTCGCCGCTCCGGCGCTTCATCCAGCAGCAGACCCTTGCCGGGATTCCGCACAAAATGCGCCCCGGCAGCCTGCATCCACTGCTCCACAGCGGGCAGCTCCCGCAGCACGGTGCGGCGGCTGACCCCGATGCTTTCAGCCAGCGCCGCCGTGGTGGGCTGCATCTGCGGCTCGGACTACACCATGCTGATGGGCGCCATGGTCATGGGCCCTCTGGCCGGCTGGGTCATCAAGCAGTTCGACAAGAAGGTGGAAGGCCATATCCCCGCCGGTTTCGAGATGCTGGTCAACAACTTCTCCATCGGCATTCTGGGTATGCTGCTGGCCATCCTTGGCTACTACGTCATCGGCCCGTTCATGACCGCCATCCTCACTGTGCTGACCGCCGGTGTGGACTTCCTTGTGGCACACAGCCTGCTGCCGCTGGTGTCCATCTTTATTGAGCCTGCCAAGGTATTGTTCCTGAACAACGCTATCAACCACGGCATCTTCAGCCCCATCGGTGCAAGCCAGGCTGCTGAGACCGGCCGCTCCATCATGTATATGCTGGAAGCCAACCCCGGTCCCGGTCTTGGTGTCCTGCTGGCCTACTGCTTCTTCTGCAAGGACGACACCACCCGCCAGTCCGCTCCCGGTGCTGTGATCATCCACCTGCTGGGCGGCATCCACGAGATCTACTTCCCCTACATCCTGATGAACCCCGTGATCATCATCGTCCCCATCGTGGGCAACTTCTGTGCCATCCTGTTCTACTCTATGACCGGTGCAGGTCTGTCCGGCCCTGCCTCTCCCGGTTCCATCATCGCCTACATGGCAATGGCTCCCCGGGATTCCATTCTCACCGTTCTGCTGGGCGTTGTCATCGCCGGTGCTGTTTCCTTTGTTCTGTCCTCGGTCATTCTGAAAGCGACCTCCGGTCACACCAAGAGCCTGACCGACGCCCAGAACGAAATGAAGGAGATGAAGGCACAGGCTAAGGGCGAGATCCCCGAGCCTACTGCCGTAAATGTCGGTCAGATCCGCAAGATCGTCTTTGCCTGCGATGCCGGTATGGGTTCCAGCGCCATGGGTGCTACCAAGTTCCACAACCGCATTAAGGCGGAGCGCCCCGACTTGACCGTGACCAACTCCAGCGTGGATACCATCCCCGCCGACGCGGACGTGGTGGTCTGCCAGCGCGTTCTGGCTGACCGTGCCGCCAAGTGCGCCCCGCAGGCACAGCTTGTTACGTTGGATAACTTCCTTGCAGATCCGCATCTGGACGCATTGTACAACGCACTGACCTCCACTACCCCGGCACTGGATGCCAAGGCCGAAGCTGCCGCCAACGAGGAGATCGTATCCGACCTGCGCAATGCAGCCGTAGCCCCTCTGGCGGCTGCCGTGACCGAGGCTTCCAAAGCCAACGATTCCGTGATGAAGATCCAGGCGGAGGACATCCAGCTGGGTCTGCCCTCCGTCACCAAGGAGGAGGCCATCCGTGCCGCCGGTGCGCTGCTGGCAAAGCGCGGCTATGTGGACGACAGTTACGCCGACGCCATGGTGGAGCGCGAAAAGCTGGTGAGCACCTACATGGGCATGGGCGTAGCCATTCCCCACGGCACCAGCCAGAAGAAGGGCACCGTTAAAAAGTCCGGCGTTGTCCTGCTGCAATATCCGCAGGGCGTGGACTTCGGCGATGAAAAAGCCTACCTCGTGTTCGGCATTGCCGGTGTCGGCAACGACCATCTCGACCTGCTGGGCAATGTCTGCGAGATCCTTGAAGACGAGGATGCGCTGGAACAGCTCAAGACCACTTCCGATATGAACTATGTGCTGGAGCACTTACAATAACGATTCCAAAAAGGAGAGATTTTTATGAAGAGCATCGATATCACCATTCAGGACAAAGAAGGTCTGCACGCCCGTCCCGCCGGTATCCTGAGCAAAGCTGCCAAAGGCTTTGAGAGCAAAGTCACTATGACCAAGAACGGCAAAGTCGCCGACATGAAGAAGATCTTTGCCGTAATGGGTCTGGCCGTGAAGTGCGGCGAGACCGTGACCATCGCCGCCGATGGCCCGGACGAGGATGCCGCCATCGAAGAATTGACCAAGCTGTGCAAGGACGCATGACTTCTCCCTCCGTCTATGACCATTCTGCATAAATACTGCTGACGCAAAACCGCTCCGGGCAGAACGCTCGGAGCGGTTTTGCTGTCAGTATGCGTTTTTCATCACCGTGTTTTCCAGAAAGCTGAAAAACACATCGTATTCATTTGGGGTCAGCATTTTGGGAGAACGCATGATCACAAGATCATGCCCGTGGTTTCCCACATGATAGGGTGGATGAGTGTGAGAATAGGGGTTTTCCAAAACCCTCTTGACGAATTTCACATACAGTGGTATTTTTCCTGTAAATCCCACCGTCTTTGTGGATTGGTTTGAAACCACCCACAAAATGTGGTCGTGTTCATTTTGAACACAGCCACAGAAAGTGGTTGGTTATCACCGTG
>OHRP01000225.1_pt1 | contig 21894 bp, 17 predicted proteins | sample 1578451 | NCBI WGS metagenome assembly OHRP01 (sample SAMEA3879588, study PRJEB24766) | human gut metagenome | biome: human-associated habitat; feature: feces | place: USA | collected 1985/1987
ATCTGCCGCACCTCGCTCGCCGTATCGGCACTTAGAATTATGCGGTATTGCCCTAAAGCTTGGGGGTGTACCGATATGCAAACTTCACCACTGATCCTTACCGCCATCGCCGGTCTGTCTACAGGTCTGGGCGGGGTGCTGGCGGTGCTTGGCAAACCAACGGAAAAGCTTCTGGCCGCCTCGGCGGGCTTTGCGGGCGGGGTCATGCTCACGGCATCGTTGACCGATCTGCTGCCCGAGGCCCTGCATTTTTACGGCAGGTATCTGCCGCCTCTGGCCTGCGGCGGAGCGCTTGCGACACTGACAGCGCTGGGCATGGCGGCGGCGGGGCTGCTGGGCAAGCTTCTGCCGGAGGAATCCGAGCTTGCTGCCCGCTTTGGTCAGGGCCGTGACCCCGCCCGCGCGGCGGCCATGCGCACCGCTCTCATCACCGGCGCGGCGCTGCTGCTGCACAATTTCCCGGAGGGTGTACTTACCTTCTTCGCCGGGACAGCGGACCCGGCGCTCGGTCTGCGCACGGCGGCGGCCATCGCACTGCACAATATCCCGGAGGGGCTGGCTGTGGCGGTGCCCTTCGCCTATGCAACCCGCAGCCGTGCGGCCGGTGTGCTGGCGGCTCTCGTTTCCGGTCTGGCCGAGCCGCTGGGGGCTGTGCTGGCGTGGTTGTTCCTGCGCCGGTTTTTTACACCCGGCTTTTTGAACGGCACGGTCGTGTTGGCGGCAGGCATTATGGTGTGGGTGTCCTTTGCCCAGCTTTTGCCCGATGCGTTTGCCCCTAAACATCGCGCCGCCGGCATTTTGGGCGCCGCCGCAGGTACATTGCTGATGCTGTTAGGCATTGCGGCGCTGCCGTAAATGTGGTATACTATAAACTGTATTGATGTAAGGGATGCGGAAGGAAGACTGCCTATGAAATGCTGCGTTTGTGGTGCGGAAAGTGGTCGCTATCCGCTGTGCCGTGCCTGCAACCAACAGAAGGAATTGGGCTATATTATAAAGTGCCCAGTGTGTGGGCAGTGGCATTATGGTGATGAACCGTGCCCAAAGCGCGTGCAGCTGGAATTTTTGTATGAACCGAAGAAAAGGCTGATTACAAAAAATGAGCAAGGCTTTTTTGACGCCTTGAGAGAAATCGTCCCGCAAGGATATCATGTGTTTCCACAAATCAATCTAGCAGCATTTCTCGAAAAAGTGGACAATTCTGCATATCATAACGAACTTTTCCGCAACGTTGATTTTTTGATTACCGATGGGGAATTTGCGCCCAAAATCGTGGTGGAAATAAATGACAATACACATCATGAGTGGAAAAGACGCCAACGCGATGAAAAGGTTTCTGCTATTTGTGCAGATGCAGGAATACCGCTGGTTACATTCTGGACAAATTATGGCGTAAATAGACCGTACATCGAAAAACGTATCCGTGAAGCATTGGAGACGCCATCTCAGCGAGTGCCGAGTTTTACAAAAGAAAATACTGCGCAGCCGAATACATTCGAGAAAGAAAATGCCGCACGGCAGGCGGTTGATTGGGATGTGCAGGCAGAACAGCACAATAAAACCCATAAGGGAAAACAGGGGTGCTATATTGCGACTTGTGTGTATGGCTCGTATGATTGTCCGCAAGTTTGGACGCTGCGGCGATATAGAGACACCGTGCTGAAAAGTTCGGTGCTTGGGCGCACCTTTATTGCGGTATACTATGCAATCAGCCCTACATTGGTACGCACTTTTAGCAAAAGTGTAGTTGTCAAGAAAATATGGCGCAGTATATTGAATCCGATGGTTAAGCGGCTGAATGAGAAAGGCTTTTCCAATAATCCGTACACAGATTGATGACTTTGTGAGAAAGGAGCAGACCGCCATGATGAAAAAAATCACCGCCCTGCTCCTTGTGCTGCTTTTGCTGGCAGGCTGCAGTGCGGTGGGCGATGTCGAGACCCTGCTGCGCGCCCCGCAGCTTTCCGGCGAGAGCGCGGCCCTGCAGAAGGCGCTGAACAGCTATCTGGGCGGCAGCGCCACCCTCAAATATCCCGCCAGCGGCGATTTCCTCTCCCCGTTTGCGTTCGGTGACTGGGACGGTGACGGCGTTGACGAGGCCGCAGTTCTGTACACGGCTGACACCACCAGCTCCAATGTCTGGCTTGCGGTGCTGGAGCCGAGCGGCGAGAGCGGCTGGCGTGTCAGTCAGGCCATCGAGGGTATGTCCTCCGAGGTGGAAAGCTTCTCCGCCGCCAGCCTGAAGGACGCAGACAGCAAGCAGCTGCTGACCGGGTACATCTCCCCGCAGGGCGACCAGTATCTGGCCGTCTACCAGTACGACAACGGCAGTCTGTCCACCGTCATCAGCAAAAGCTACACCGATATGATCGTGGCTAATTTCACCGGCAAGGGCGATACGCAGGACCTTGTGCTGGCCCTGCCGCCGGACACTGAGCTTGGCGGCGTGACGCTGCAGCTGCTGACCGCCAACGATGGGGAGTTCCGCTCGACCCAGACGCTGAATCTGGGCGAGGGCGTTTACAGCAGCTGTGCGGCCCTGCATGCCGGGACCGGCAGCGATGACGCCATGTACCTTGTGATGGACGCTTGGACCGGGACAAGCAGCCTTGTGTCGGACATTATCCTGTACGATGCCGAGACGGGCTTTCTGCAGCCCTACCGCCCCGGCGGCATGAGCGACATTCAGCGCAGTACGCTGCGCTACAACGACACCCTGCTCAGCTGCGACATTGACGGCAACGGCACGGTGGACATCCCTGTGGAGATCGACGATGGCGGAACCCTGCAGACGCCGATGGACAAGCGGCTGAGCTTTCTGCTCTGGAAGGATTACACCTCTACCGCAGGCGGAAACAGCCAGTTCGGTGTCTACGACAGTGAGTACGATCTGTTTATGGAGCTGCCCGAGTCGATGCACGGCAGCGTGCTGATCCGCGCCAATCAGGGCGGCACCGGCTGGCTGATCTGCAACGCCGAGGGAAACACCGTCTACTGCGAGATGCGGGTCGTTGAACCGACCACGGACACAGCCAGCGGCGATGGCAACTACCTGCGCATCGCCAATATCGGCAGCCAGCAGCTGCAGGCGCGGGTCGTCACGCCCTATTACGGCTTGAATCTCGATTCCATCAGCCAGAATACCGTGCTGCTGGGGTCAAATTGATAAGGAAGGGAACCGGGTTTATGAAACGAGTTTTGGTAGTCGAGGACGAAGCCAGCATCCGCGAAATGGTAGCCCTGAACCTGAAAATGGCAGGCTGGGAGGTCATCGAGGCCCCCAGCGCCGAGCGTGCGCTGGAGCTGATGCACGGCGGCGAGCCCTGCGATGCAGCCCTGCTGGACATCATGCTGCCCGGCATGGACGGGCTGAGCCTCTGCGAAACGATCCGCCGCGATGACAGCGACATCGGCATTATCATTGTATCGGCCAAGGGGCAGGAGAGCGACAAGATCCGCGGCCTGTCCATCGGTGCGGACGATTACATCACAAAGCCCTTCTCAGTGTCGGAGCTCATCGCCCGGCTCGAGGCACTGACCCGGCGCATCCACCGCGGCACCGGCGCCGCCAAGCCCGCTGAGGAGCCGGAGCAGCTTGTCAGCGGCCCCTTTGTGCTGGATGAGAAGAGCCGCATCCTCTACAAATCCGGTACGCCGATCGACCTGACGCAGGTCGAGTTCCAGATCATGGAGCTGTTTTTCCGCAATCCGGCTACCGCGCTGGTGCGTGAAAAAATTCTGGAGGGCGTCTGGGGCAAGAATTATTTCGGCGATGTCAAGATCGTCGATGTAAACATCCGCCGCCTGCGGATGAAGATCGAGGACGAGCCCAGCAACCCCCGCCATATCATGACCGTCTGGGGCTACGGCTACCGCTGGAATGTGTGACGGCGGCCCCTTAGAAAAACCACGAAAGGAGGGAACCCCCTATGCAGCCGAACAGCAGCAGTATCATCCGCCGATGGGTGTGCGGCAGCCTGCTTATCACCGTGTTGGTGCTGGTGCTGGCGGAGGGGCTTTTCCTCTATTACAGCTATAACGACCTGTACGGCGGCGTTGAGCGCGCTGTGGAAAACCGCTTCTCCACCGTGGTGGGCCGCCTGCAGGCCACCGGCACGGCGGGGGATATGGCCGTCACCGCCGAAAGCCGCGGGCAGGTCCTGCGCCGCGTGGTTGAGCAGTTTGACGAAAAGGACAAGTTTGAGTTTATGCTGCTGGACAATCAGGGCGTGATCCTGGCAACCAGCAGCGGCACGATGAACCGCGACCTGACCAACGGTACCGACTACGGCCGCGCGCTGACCGCCGCCAACGGGCTGGGGTCGGCCATCTTTACCACGCCGCAGGGCGAGCGTGTCATGGCAGTGACGATGCTTGTGCCCTACGCGGCGGGCAGCATCGCCGCCATGCGGATGGTGACGAGCCTTGTGCTGGTGGACAACCTCTGGTGGCGCACCGTGGCCATCTGTGTGGGGCTGGGCCTGCTTGTGCTGTGCTTCACGGTCTGGAGCGGCCTGTTTTTTGTGCGCTCCATCGTGCGGCCCCTCGGTGAGGTCGAGGCTACGGCCACCCGCATCGCCAAGGGCGACATGAAGGTGCGCCTGCCGGACACCCGGTACGATGACGAGATCGGCCGCCTGTGCAAGACCATCAACCAGATGGCCGAGGATCTGGCCGAGACCGAGCGGCTGAAAAACGAGTTTATCTCCTCGGTCAGTCATGAGCTGCGCACGCCGTTGACCTCGATCAAGGGCTGGGTCGAAACGATCAGCAACATTGATGACCCCTCCAACGAGAACTACCGGCGCGGTCTGGCGGTCATCGGCACCGAGACCGACCGCCTTTACACGATGGTCGAGGAGCTGCTCGACTTCTCCCGTATGCAGAACGGCATCAAGATGAACTGTCAGGTGCTGGACTTTGTGGCCGAGGCCACCGATGCGGCGCTCTTTGTCGAGGCCCGCATCCGGCAGGAGGGAATGCAGCTTGTCTATCAGGAGCCGCCCGAGCCTTACCCGGTCTGGGCGGACCCGGCGCGTCTGCGGCAGGTGTTTGTCAACCTGTTTGACAACGCTATCAAGTATTCCGAGCCGGGCGGTACGATCTTTCTGACCCTGCGCCGCACACCGGTCACGGTCAGCGCGTCGATCCGCGATCAGGGCCGGGGCATTGCGCCCGATGATCTGGAAAAGGTCAAGCAGAGGTTCTTCAAGGCAAAGAACTCGGTGCGCGGCTCCGGCATCGGCCTTGCGGTCGTGGACGAGATCGTCCAGACGCTCGGCGGCCGGTTCGACATTGCCTCCACCCTCGGCTGCGGCACGACCGTCACAGTGACCCTGCCCGTCTACCACCCCGGGCAGGAGCATTTGCATGAAAAAATTTAAGGCTTCCCCCGAGGGGACAGACTCCCCCGGTACGGGGGAGGTGGCGCTTTAGCGCCAGAGGGGGAGCAGCTGTCCGCGAAGCGGACTGATGAGGGGCAAACTTTCCGCGACAACCCGGTAACGGGCAATAGCGATACATCCGCCCCTCATCCGGCCTCGCTTTGCTCGGCCACCTTCCCCCTCAGGGGAAGGCAAAAATGACGAAGGAGAACACATATGCCTAAAGAATTCCGCACCTCCGTCGGGGGACAAGCCCTGATGGAGGGCATCATGATGCGCGGCCCGGAGAAGATCTGCTGCGCCGTGCGCAAGCCGGACGGCACCATCGACCTGAGCTATGACACCGTCACGACCCACTGGTACAATAAGGTCCCGCTGGTCCGGGGCGTCTGCAACATGGCGGAAAACCTTTACAAGGGCTACCGCTACCTGATGCACGCGGCCGACATCGCCATGGAGAGCGAGACCGAGCCCGCTGAGTCCAAGCTGGACAAATGGTTCGAGGCGCACGCCACCCCCGCCGTGCAGAACGCGCTGATGGCCTGCGCCGCCTTTGTGGGCGTGGCGCTGGCGCTGTTCCTGTTTACCTTTCTGCCCACTTTTTTGACCGGTCTTGTCATGCGCGCTGTGCCGCTGGGGCGCTGGCCGCGCGTAATCCTCGAGGGCGTGCTCAAGATGGTCATATTCCTCGGCTACATGTTCCTTTGCACCCGCATGAAGGAGCTGCACCGCGTGTTTGAGTACCACGGTGCCGAGCATAAGACCATCGCCTGTTATGAGGCCGGTCTGCCCCTGACGGTGGAAAACATCCGCCGCCAGAGCCGCTTTCACCCGCGGTGCGGCACCAGCTTTATGATCCTCGTCATCATCATCAGCATCTTCCTGTATGCGGTGCTGCCTTGGACCAGCACGGCGATGCGTGTTGTGTACAAGCTTTGCATGTTCCCGCTTCTGGTTGGTGTATCGTATGAAATTTTGAAATGGGCCGGCCGCTCCGACAGCGCGGCGGCAAAGCTTATCTCCCAGCCGGGGCTTTGGATGCAGCGGCTGACGACCTTTGAGCCGGACGACTCGATGATCGAGGTTGCGATTGCCGCCGTCACCCCCGTTCTGCCGGAAAAGCAGGAGGATGCCCGCTGGTGAACGCTGCATTTCAAAAGCTCTGCGCCAAGCTGACGGCCGCCGGTGTGCCCGATGCCCGCTTTGACGCGGCTGAGTTGTACCGCCTTGCGACCGGCCGCGACCCCCGTCTGGATGACGGCCCCAGCGCTGCCGAGGCAGCCCGCCTGAGCGCGCTTGCCGAACGCCGCGCAGCCCGCGAGCCGCTGCAGTACATTCTGGGCGAGTGGGACTTTATGGATTTTACGCTCAAGGTCGGGCCGGGTGTGCTGTGCCCCCGGGCTGACAGCGAGATCGTCTGCGAGAGCGCCCTCGCGCTTTTGCAGGGCAGGGAGCGGCCGGTGGTGTATGACCTCTGTGCAGGGACAGGCTGCTTGGGGCTTGGCATTATGCGCCACAGCCCCGGCGCGCTGGTGACCTGTGTGGAAAAAAGCCCGGAGGCTTGGCGCTACCTGACCGCCAACACGGCACAGGCCGGTGTGCGCACCGTGCAGGCCGATGTCTTTACCTATTATAAAACGCTGCCCGCCGAGGGGGCGGACCTGATCATCTCCAACCCGCCCTACCTGACCGGGGCGGAGATGCGGGCACTGATGCCGGAAACGGCGCAGGAGCCTGCCATGGCGCTGGACGGCGGCACAGACGGGCTGGATTTCTACCGCCTGCTGACCGAAAAATACCGGGACGCCGTGCGGCCGGGCGGCTGGCTTGTGCTGGAGATCGGCTATGCCCAAGGCCCCGCCGTGCTGGCGCTGGGGACCGCCTGCGGCTGGGTCAACGCCAGCTGCCGCAAGGACTACGGCGGCAATGACCGGGCCGTGCTGCTCCAAAAACCCGAAAAAAGCTGCTGAAAATCCGCTTTATGGGACAAAAAACGCACAACAAAATGTTGTAATCTGTTCGTAAATCGTATATAATAGATGCAAACGCAAATCCTAGACTTACTTGTATATAAAAGGAGAACCGCAACATGGCAGCAAAAAAAGATACTACCCCCAAGACGGCAGGCCCTGCCGCTGACAAAAAGGCCGCGCTGGAAACCGCGCTGGCCCAGATCGAAAAGCAGTTCGGCAAGGGCGCCGTTATGAAGCTGGGCGCCAATGTCACGATGCAGGTCGATGCCATCCCCACCGGCAGTCTGGGTCTGGATCTGGCACTGGGCATCGGCGGCGTGCCCCGCGGCCGTATCGTTGAGGTCTACGGCCCCGAATCCTCCGGTAAAACAACGCTGGCGCTGCAGATCCTGGCCGAAGCCCAGAAGATGGGCGGCGAGGTCGCGTTTATTGATGTTGAGCATGCGCTCGACCCGACCTACGCCGCCGCGCTGGGCGTTGATATTGACAGTCTGCTGGTCAGCCAGCCCGACACCGGCGAGCAGGCCATGGAGATCTGCGAGGCGCTTGTCCGCTCCGGCGCGATCGACGCCGTTGTTGTGGACTCCGTTGCCGCCATGGTGCCGCGCGCCGAGATCGAGGGCGAGATGGGTGACAGCCATGTCGGTCTGCAGGCCCGCCTGATGAGTCAGGCGCTGCGCAAGCTGACCGGCGTCATCGGAAAGACAAACACCGTCTGCATCTTTATCAACCAGCTGCGTGAAAAGGTCGGCATCGTCTACGGCAACCCCGAGGTCACGACCGGCGGCCGCGCACTGAAATATTATTCGAGCGTCCGCATTGATGTGCGCCGCATCGAGGGTCTGAAGGACTCCACCGGTGCGTTCATCGGCAACCGCACGCGCGCCAAGATCGTCAAGAACAAGGTCGCGCCCCCGTTCCGTGAGGCAGAGTTCGACATCATGTTCGGCGAGGGCATCTCCAAGCTGGGCGAGATCCTCGACCTCGGCGTCAAGCTGGGTGTCGTGCAGAAGAGCGGCGCATGGTTCAACTACGGCGAGATGCGCTTGGGTCAGGGCCGCGACAACGCCAAGCAGTTCCTGAAGGAGCACCCCGAGGTCTCCGATGAGATCGAAAAGATTGTCCGCGCCAACGCTGATCGCCTGCTGGCCGCCGGCAAGAAGGGTACTGTCAAGCCGCTGGACCCGAGCGAGATCGTCAAGCCGGTCGCCCCGGGTGAGGCCCCTGCCGCCCCGGCTGCCAAGACAACGGGCAGCGAGGTTGACCTCGATATCATGGTTGACGAATAAAAATGCCGCGCCTGACACAGATCAAGGAGACAAAAAAAGGCCGCCTTGCGCTGTTTTTTGATGGAGAATTTGCCTTCTCCCTCGATGAGCAGACCTTTTCCGATGCCGCGCTCCATCAGGATGACCTGCTGGAGGACTGGCAGATCGAGGAGCTGCGCAAGAAAAGCGAGACCCGCCGTGCGCTGGACAAGGCGATGGACTACCTTTCGCTGCGCGACCATGCGGCGGGGGAGCTGTACCAAAAGCTCTGCCGCAGGTTTGATGCCCACAGCGCCGCCTACGCGGTGGCGCGGGCGGGGGAGCTGGGCCTCTTGAATGACGCGGGCTTTGCCCGCCGCCGCGCGGCCGAGCTGCTGCGCAAGCGCAAGTCCCGCCGGGAAATCTTAAATGATTTGTCGGCCAAGGGCATCGACCGCGACACCGCCGCCGAGGTGGTGGAGGAGCTGTTTTCCGAGAACGATGACGGCGAAAGCCCCGAGCTGGAAACAGCCCGCGCACTGGTCGCGCGGCAGTATGCGTCAAAGCTCGCCGCCGGTAAGCGCGATCAGGTCGCCGCCGCGCTGGCACGGCGCGGCTTCAGCCACACGGTCATACGCGAGGTGCTATCCGATAACGAGTAAAACTGCACCGTACCGCACTGTAGGGGCCGGGCATGCCCGGCCCTCAGCCTGTCGATTGCATCCCCTTACCGGTTCGCAATGTAGGGAGGGGTCTTGACCCCTCCGCGGCGGCCAGAGGGCTGGCCGCCCTACAATTTCCGGCAAGCATCTGCCACCCTGCGGGGCGTCGAGGACGCCGCCCCCTACAACCCTACGCAAACATACAATATTATATTAAAGGACTACCCAATGAAAATTGCCATTATCTCCCTCGGCTGCCCGAAAAATCAGGTGGATGCCGATGTTTTCTGCCATGCCCTCATCAAGGACGGCCACACCACCGTGGGCGACCCGGCCGAGGCCGATATCATCATCATCAACACCTGCGGCTTTATTGAGTCTGCCAAGACGGAGGCCATCGAGAACATCCTCATGGCCTGCCAGTACAAGCAGGAAAACCCCGACCTCAAGGTGATTGTCACCGGCTGTCTGGCCGAGCGCTACAAGCAGCAGATCATTCAGGAAATTCCCGAGGTGGACGCCGTGGTCGGCATCGGCTCCAACGCCGCACTGCCCGCCATCGTCCGCCGCGTCTGTGCGTCCGGTGCCGGCCAGACCGAGAGCTACGGCCCCAAGAGCGATATGCAGCTGGGCGGTGCCCGCGTTATCTCGACCCCGCGCCACTATGCGTACTTAAAAATTGCCGAGGGCTGCAACAACGGCTGCTACTACTGCGCTATCCCGCTGATTCGCGGTGCGCTGCGCAGCCGTGAGCTGAACGACTGCGTAGCCGAGGCCCGCTGGCTGGCGGGGGAGGGTGTGCGTGAGTTGATCCTTGTTGCGCAGGACCCCACCGCCTACGGCGAGGATTGGGGCAAGCCCGGCGCGATCTGTGAGCTGCTCGACCGCCTGCAGGAGATCGAGGGCATCCGCTGGATCCGCATCCTCTACGCCTACCCGGAGCGCATTAGTGATGCCTTTATTGCGGCGATGGTCCGCAACACCAAGGTCGTGCCCTATCTGGACCTGCCCATCCAGCACTGTGATGATGCCGTGCTGAAGGCAATGAACCGCCGCGGCGGCCGCAGGGAGATCGAGGATGCGATTGCCCGCCTGCGTGCGGCCATCCCCGGCATCACACTGCGCACCACCCTGATCGCCGGCTTCCCCGGTGAGACCGAGGAGCAGTACGCCGAGCTGTGCGACTTCGTCAAGACCGTGAAGTTTGACCGCCTTGGCTGCTTTGCCTACTCCGCCGAGGAGAACACCGTGGCGGCGAAGATGCCCAACCAGCTGGACGAGGAAACCAAGCAGCGCCGCGCCGACCACATTATGGAATTGCAGGCCGAGGTCAGCGCCGCGCGCGAGGGCGAGAAGGTCGGCAACACCTACGAGTGCATCTGTGACGGTGTGGACGATGAGACCGGCATGTACCTGCTGCGCACCAAGGCCGACTGCCCGGAGATCGACGGCAATGTGCTGACCCCCGCCGATACCCCGCTGGAGACCGGCGCGTTCTACAATGTCACCATCACCGATGCCGATACCTACGACCTGTACGGCTATGCGGAAGAAAAGCTGGAGGACTGAACCATGAATCTGCCCAATAAACTTACGATGCTTCGTGTTATCTTGGTGCCTGTCTTTATGGTGTTTGCCGCTTACAGCCGCTACGGCACCGCCGATTTCAACCCCACATTTGCGCTTATTGCCGGTATTATCTTTGCCGTTGCCAGCTTTACCGACTTTTTGGACGGCTATCTGGCGCGCAAAAATAACCTTGTCACCGATTTCGGCAAGTTTATGGACCCCTTGGCCGACAAATGCCTGACCACCGCCGCCTTTATTTATATGGTGGCGTGCGGCATCTGCAGCCCCGTGGTGCTGGCGGTCATTCTGTTCCGCGAGTTCGCCGTGGCCGGTGTGCGTATGCTTGCCGCCGAGACCGGCACCGTCATCGCCGCCAATATGTGGGGCAAGGTCAAGACCGTTCTGCAGATGCTGACCGTGCTGTTCTACTACTTTGCCGCCGCGCTGGCAGGCCCCACCGATGTGATGGCCGTGGGGCTGATTACCCAGATTTTGTGCTGGCTGTGCGGCGCGGCCACCGTGCTTTCGGGCGGCATTTACCTGTGGCAGAACCGCAAGCTGTTTATGCAGGCAAAATAAATCCTCAATGTGTGTCTATGTAGGGGCGGATGCTTGCATCCGCCCGCGGGTCGATGCAAGCATCGACCCCTACAGAGTGCGCGTTAAGGCGGATTTGCAAGGATTACCAATAAGGAGAACCCCACCTTGTCAAAGTGCAACCTCCCCACCTGTTTTAAAAGCATCTATCGCAGGATGACCCGGGCTGAGCGGGCCGTCCTGTTTCTGCTGTGCATTTTTGCAGTCAAGTTCGTATTCAGCACAGCTGCGCATTTCATCACGCCCCTGCAGGGCATCGACATGCTTGGCAGCGGGCGAAACCCCGTGGACCTCTGGCTGCTGCTGCTCTCCTGCACGGCGGTGCTGGGTACATTCTGCCTGTACCGCCGCGTGGCCGGGGCCGTGGGCGCGAGGCTGACGAAAGCGGATGCCGTCATTCTGGCGGTCTGCATCGTGCTGAGCGCGGCCTTCTACCTGCATGCCATGGTGGGCCGCCAGAGCCTGTATCTCTGGGACAATGCGACCTACTACAACCTGCAGGTGCGGCTGGAGTCCAACTTTGCAGACGGCGTATTCACCGGCGTGGGGTCTACCATCTATAAGACATGGTTCAATGACTATGCACCGCTCGTCATCAACCTGCTGGCAGAGCCGTTCTTTATGTTCACGCCGCGCACGGCCAACACCTTTGCGCTGCTCTGCGCGCTGCTGATCCCCACGCTGGTCTACTACAGTGCATGGGTATTCCTGACGGTGCTGCGTCAAAAGCTGGAGCCGAGAGCCCCATATCTCTTTACGGCGCTCTCGATGGCGTTTGTGCTGCTGCTGCCGCTTTTGCACATTGCACTGTACCGCGGCATGCCCGATCTGCTGGGCGTGGCGTTTGCCTTTATGCTGCTTGCGCTGGGTGTCGGCTATGATTTTGCCCGCCCGGCACCCGCCCGGCTGGTCAGCCTTGCGGCTTTTACCGGGCTGCTGATGCTGACCCGGCGCAGCTATATGTTCACCGTGGTGTCGTTCTTTTTGCTCTATGGCATCTGGGTGCTGGCCCGGGCTGCCTGCACAAAGCAGGGCGGCGCAGCGGTGCGCTTTGTGAAATTTGCTGCGGCATCGCTGTTCTGTGTCGGCGTGCCGCTGCTGCCGATGTTCTGGCGTATCGTCCGGGCCGATTACAGCGACCGCTATGCCACCTACCAGACCGGCGGCTTTCTGGCAGAGCTTAACAACCAGCGCATCTATCTGGGCTGGCTCGTGTTCGGCATTATGCTGATCGGCATACTATACGGACTGTATAAAAGGAAGACGCGCTCCCTCGCGGTACTGTCTGCGGTCGGTGCAGTCCTGACGGTGCTGCTTGTCACCCGGGTGCAGAATATGGACGACCACCAGTCGCTGGCGGTCGCGCCGTTCTACCTGCTGGGCTGCTTTCTCTGCGCGCTGCTTGTAAGCGAGCTGCCGTGGGTGTGGCCGCGCCGTGCTGCGGCGGCTGTGCTGGGTGTGCTGTGCGGCCTCAACTTCGGGGCATGCAGCCAGCTTTTGCCGGTCATTCTGCCCAACGCGGTCAACAGCGGGCTGTATTTTTATGTTGACAGCCCCCGCAGCGATCTTGCGCAGGTGGCGGCTGTCAATGACTGGCTGCGGCAAAACTGCAGCGGCGCCAATTCAGCCTATATGATCTGCCATGGTGTGGTATACAGCCCGGATGTGTTCCGCGTTTCGGCCCTGCCGGACGAGACCATCCGCGAGATCCTGCCCTACGGCGCCTGCAACCCCGGCAACGATGCCTTCCCGAAGGAGCTGCTCACGGCACAGGTCGTTTTGACCTGTACACCGTTTGACCCCAACAACCATACCGAAAAGCTGAACGCGGCCTTCCTTGAAAATCAGGAGAAGTACGCGCCGTTTGAGGTGGGGGCAGAGTTTGACATGGGCAACGGCTATACCATCACGGCCTACCGCCGCATCAAGGCCCCCACCGTTGCGGAGCTGGACACCTACCGCAGCTGGCTGGCCGAGGAGGATGCGCGGTTCCCCTACAATTTCAGTGCCGTCTGGGACGCGCTGGCCGTGCAATTTGCAAATAACGGCTGAATCCCCCTTGCAACCTGCGCACACGCTGGCTATAATGGAATAGATATCCCTACACAGAGGAAGGAATGTGCAAGCTATGCAGATCTTCAATACGATGACACGCCGGAAAGAGGAATTCACCCCCCAGAAGGAGGGCGAGTACCGCATCTATGTCTGCGGCCCGACGGTCTATAACTATATCCATATCGGCAATGCCCGCCCGATGATCGTCTTTGACACCTTGCGCCGTTATCTGGAATACTGCGGCAGCAAGGTCTACTATGTCTCCAACATCACCGATATTGATGACAAGCTCATCAAGAAGGGACAGGAGGAGGGAACCTCCATGCAGGAGGTTGCCCGCAAGTTTGAGGCCGAGTACATCAAGGATTCCGACGGCCTGAATGTCATGGCGCCGACCGTGCGTCCCCGTGCGACCGAGCATATCGGCGAGATCATCGGTATCGTCAAGGATCTGGTGGAGTCCGGCCACGCCTATGTGGCGCGCAACGGCGATGTCTATTTCCGCGTCAAGTCTGACCCGGACTACGGCAAGCTGAGCCACCTCAACCTCGATGATCTGGAGAGCGGCAACCGTGCTCTGCGCAGCCAGATGGACGATGATCTGAAGGAGGATCCTGCCGATTTCGCAGTCTGGAAGGCTGCCAAGCCCGGCGAGCCCTACTGGGAGAGCCCCTGGGGCCACGGCCGCCCCGGCTGGCATATCGAGTGCAGCGCCATGGCCCGCAAGCACCTTGGCAAAACCATCGACCTGCACGCCGGCGGTCAGGACCTGATCTTCCCCCATCATGAGAATGAGATCGCCCAGAGCGAGTGCGCCAACGGCTGCACCTTCAGCCGGTACTGGATGCACAACGGCTTCTTGAACATCAACAACGAGAAGATGTCCAAGAGTGCGAACAACTTCTTCACCGTGCGTGAGATCGCGGACAAGTACGGCTATGAGCCGATCCGCTACTTTATGCTCACGGCCGGCTACCGCATGCCGCTGAACTATACCGTTGAGCTGATCGAGAGCTGCAAGAGCAGCCTTGAGCGGATGTACACCTGCCGCGACAACCTCGATTTTGCTATCGAGCATGCCCACGGCACCGATACGGCGCTGGCTGCCAAGTGTGAGGAGGCCCGCGCCAAGTTCAAGACGGCGATGGACGACGACCTGAACACGCCGGATGCACTGGCTGCCATCTTTGATCTGGTCAAGGACATCAACACGCTGTCCGATGCCTCCGACAAGGCTACGCTGGAGACGGCCGCCAAGACCTTTGACGAGCTGACCGGCGTGCTGGGGCTTTTGTACAACCGCAAAAAGACCGACAGCATCCCCGCCGAGGTCACGGCGCTGGTCGAGGAGCGCGCTGCTGCCAAGAAGGCCAAGGACTGGGGCCGTGCAGACGCCATCCGTGCCCAGCTGACCGAGATGGGCTGGAGCGTTACCGACACCGCACAGGGCCCGAAAATTGCAAAACTGTAACCGATAACAGACGCAGGGGCGGCCTTGCGCAGCTGCGCGTGTGCCGCAGGCTGTGCGGGCTGCCCCTGCCTTATTTGTATGGCTATGACGAAACAACGAACAAAACCGAATACAGCCCTCTGGGTGGTGCTGGCCTTGGCGCTGGCGCTGCGCTTGGCGCTGGCCCTTGTCACCGAAGGCTACCCCTATGACATGAGCTGCTTTGTTGCGTGGGGGGATAAGCTGGCCGCCCAAGGCCCCGCCGCCTTCTACAGCGAGGGGTACTTTGCCGATTACCCGCCCGGCTACCTCTGGGTGCTGGGGCTGGTGGGGGCGGTGCGCGCCGCGCTTGGCATCGCGTATGAATCGCGGTGGACCTATCTGCTGCTGGCGCTGGTGCCGTCGGTTTGCGACTGTGTGTCGGCGGCGCTGGTCTATGCGGTGGCCCGGCGCGGTACGGTGGGGCGGCAGATGGCACTGGCGCTGGCTGCGTTCACGGCGTTCGACCCGCTACTGCTGTTTGATACCGCTGTCTGGAAGCAGATCGATGGGGCCTTTACGCTGCCGCTGCTGCTCTGCTTCCTGCTGCTGGAGCAGCGCCGCTACCTGCCTGCCGCCGTCTGGTTTGGTCTGGCGCTGGCCATCAAGCCGCAGGCGCTGCTGTTCGGTCCGGTGCTGGCGGCCTGCTTTTTGGCGGGCATCGCGGTGGAGCAGGACCGCCTGCGCGCCTTTGGCCGGTGCTTCGGCGGCGCAGCGCTGGCGCTGCTGGTACCGCTGCTGACCGGCATACCCTTTTTTGGTCTGGCATGGCTTGGCCCGCGCCTTGTCGAAAAATACGCAGATACGATGTCCGGTTACCCCTACGCCAGCATCAACGCCTTCAACTGGCTTGCGGCGCTGGGCGGCAACTGGAAAAGCCTGTCCGAGCCTGCGCTGTTTGGTATGAGCTGGCAGCAGTTGGGCTGGGTGCATATCCTGCTGGTCACGGCGGGGCTTGCCTATTTTGCGGTATGCAGCAGCCGCAGCGGCCGTTTTTCGCCGCTGCTGCTGGCGGCCTACTACGGCATCGGCATCTTTACGCTCTCCCACTGCATGCATGAGCGGTACATGGTGCCCGGTGTGCTGCTGACCTTGCTGGCGGCGGCCCGGTGGAACGACATTCGGCTCTATGCGGCGGGGGTGGGGCTGTCGCTGACCGGGTTTATCAATCTGGCGGCAGTCTACTCGCTGACCGGTACCGAGGACGAATGGCTGACGAGTGCGACCAGCGCTACGGTTGCGATCCTGACCGGCCTTGGGGAAACGGTCTGCTTTGTGCTGCTGCTGTTTGCGGTGTGGGACATCACCCGCCACGGCCACACGCTGGCCCTGCCTGCCGGGCGTGTCAACGCCGCTGCAACGCCCGATGCCCAGCCCGCCTGGACCCGCCGCGAGGTGGGGGCGCTGCTGGCCCTGACGGCGGCTACGGCGGTGCTGAGCTTTGCCTATCTCGGCAGCCGCACCGCGCCGCAGCAGCCGCTTGATGCCACGAACACCGCGCTGACTGAGACAGTCACCCTGCAGGGGGACGCTGTTTCGCTGTGGGTCTACCCGGGCGTTTCCTTCGGCGGGCGGATGACGGTGACGGACGCGCAGGGAAACACGGTGTTTGAGAAAGAACTGGACTACGGCACCTGCTTCAGCTGGACTGCCAACGCAGTGACCGCCGCAGCGGGGCAGAGCCTGACCGTCACGGTGCAGAACGCCCAGATGTTTGAGCTGGCCTTCCGCGATGCGGCGGGCGGGCTTGTGCCGACCGTGGGCGGCGGTGCGCTGTTTGACGAGCAGGACGCCGTGCCCGATGCGATCAGCCAGCTCAACAGCATGTATTTTGATGAGATCTACCACGGCCGCACCGGCTATGAGCAGCTGCACCGGATGCCTGTCTATGAGACGACCCATCCGCCGCTCGGCAAGGATCTTATCATGCTGGGGATTGCGCTGTTCGGCATGACCGGGTTCGGCTGGCGGTTCTCCGGTACGCTGTTCGGTGTGCTGCTGGTGCCGCTGGCATGGTGCTTTGTGCGCCGCCTGACCCGCAGGCCCGGGGCGGCGGCGACGGCGGGGGTGCTGCTGGCGCTCGACTTTATGCGCTTTTCCCAGAGCCGCCTTGCCACGATCGACATTTACGGCACCTTCTTTATCCTGCTGGGCGCGTACTGCATGGTGTGGTACTGCCAGCGGGTGCTGACTGACGGCGTGCAGCATGCGCTGCTGCCGATGGCGCTGGGCGGCGTTGCTTTCGGGCTGGGCTGCGCAGCCAAGTGGACCGGCATCTATGCGGGGGCCGGGCTGGCGGTGCTTTATCTGGGCGTGCTTTGGGCGCGCCGGCAGCAGGGCCGCCCCGGCTTTTGGGCAGAGTTCCGTCTGGCGGCGCTGGGCGGGGTGCTATTCTATGTGGTGCTGCCCCTCTGCATCTATGTGGCGTCCTACCTGCCGTACTGGTGGCGGCAGCCGGATTTCAGCCTCGGCGATTGGTGGCGGTGCCAGCTTTCGATGTACAGCTACCACGCCACGCTCAAGGCAACGCACCCGTTTGAGAGCCGCTGGTACACTTGGCTGCTGGGGCTGCGCCCCGTGTGGTACTATCGCAACGGCAGTCTGCCCTATGGCATGAAGGCCAGCATTGCGGGCATGGCCGGGCCGGTCATCTGGGTCGTGGGTCTGGCGGCGCTGGTGGGGCTGTTCTGGCATCAGGTCAGCGGGCGCGGCAGCCGTCAGGGCGCAGCGGTGCTGATCCTGTACGGCACGCAGCTTATTCCATGGATGCTTGTCACGCGCTGCACCTTTTTGTACCACTATTTCCCCAGCTCGATGTTCTGTCTGGCGGCGCTGGCCCTTGTGCTGGCCCGTATGCGCTACCGGGACTGGGCGCGGTGGCTGTGCGCAGGCCTTTGCGCCGCGGCGGCTGTGCTGTTTGCCGTCTACTATCCGGCTCTATCCGGTCTGCCCATCCCCGCATGGTGGGCCGACGCATTGGAAGTACTGCCGAGCTTTGGGTTCTATTAAACGGGAAGAGGAGCGGGCGGATATGGAATCCGCCCCTACGGCTGCAGGGGTCGGCGTCCTCGATGAGGCGGAATGTTGGCGGCTGCTGCAAGGCTCCTGCAATCTCTATATAGAAAACGCCGCAGTGACGGGCAGGCTTCCCGTTACTGCGGCGTTGTTGTGCTATTTGTTTGAAGCTTCTTTGGTTACTTTCTTCTCGAAGAAAGTAACTTACGCCTCCGGCAGGTAGATGTGATGCGGCAGACCCTCTACATAGATCGGGGTCAGCTCAGCCTGAACCAGCGGCAGGGCGTAGGCGAGGAACTCCTCGGTCATGGCGGTGTGGTCGGCGTTGACCCACTCGAGCGGGACCTTCTTCTCAAGGTTTGCGACCTCGCTGATCGGGTGCAGGCTGGTGCCGCACTGGTACGGCGCGTTGGAGATGCGGTCCAGCGCGACCATCTCGCCGGTGTGGCCCTCAAAGGCGGCCTTGGCGGCGGCACCGCCGACCTGATAGGCCTCGGTGATGTCGGTGCGGCTGGTCAGGTGGCCGGCGCAGCGCTGCAGGGTCGAAAGCTCGATGCAGCGGGTCTTGGTGTCCAGACGGCGGGCGACCGTGTTGGCCAAAAAGCGCGCCGTGCCGGTCAGGGCCTTGTGGCCGAAGGCATCCACCGCGTGTACATCGTCAGCCAGCTCGCAGACATAGCGGCCGTCCTCCAGCTTGACGCCTTCGGACACGGCGATGACGATGGAGGGCTTCTCCTTCTGCATCCGCTCGACCTTCTCTACAAAGTGGTCCACGTTGAAGGGCACCTCCGGCAGGCAGATCATATCCACGCCCTCACAGTCCTCGGCCTTGGCCAGTGCGGCGGCGGCGGTCAGCCAGCCGGCGTTGCGGCCCATGATCTCAACGATCGTCACATACTTCGTGCCGTAGACCGTGGCATCGCGGATGATCTCCTTCATGACAACGCCGATGTACTTGGCGGCACTGCCATAGCCGGGGGTGTGGTCGGTGACCATCAGGTCATTGTCGATCGTCTTGGGCACGCCCATAAAGCGGATATCGCTGCCGATGTGTGCGCCGTAGTCGGCCAGCTTGCCGATGGTATCCATCGAGTCGTTGCCGCCGATGTAGAAGAAGTAGCCGATGTCCAGCTCCTTCAGGATCTCAAACAGCTGAACATAGACGGCCTCGCCCTCGGCGGTGTGCCAGTCGGGCAGCTTGTAGCGGCAGGAGCCGAGGTAGCTGGACGGGGTGCGCTTTAAAAGCTCAATGTCCAATGCGGTCTTGAGCTTATCGTCCAGCACGCAGGTGCGGCGCTCCAAAAGGCCGGCCACGCCGTGCAGCATACCGTAGACCTTGCCCGCGCCGCGGCGCTTGCAGCTTTCATAGACACCGGCCAGGCTTGCGTTGATAACGGAAGTCGGACCGCCGGACTGACCGACGATTGCGTTTTTTGCCATGGTTTTCCTCCTGCAAGCAGTGCTTGCCTCTGGTTTGTGGGATGCTTCCGGCCGGGTAGAGGCGCCGCGAAGCACACGAATTTTGTCATCCTCAGTGTACCATGCGGCGGCGGCATTTACCATTGCGGCGGTTGCTTATATGGCGGTGCGGGCGGGCAGAACGGTGCGATTCCGCAGGGTGGAACTGCGGTGCGCGGCAAAATTCAGCAGATGGAATTGCGTTCCATAGTATGGAATTTTGCATCACGATTATTTGCAAGAATCGTTCGGCAATCTTGCAAAAATTGCGGAACCGGGGCAAAGTTGTGCAAGATGACGAAGCACGGCGCGCCTGCTGCGCCGCCGACCTGCTGAAAAAAACAGGGCGGACGCCCAAAAATCTGAAATTTATTCTTGACAGGACTGCATGACCGTGTTATTCTTTACTCAACAAAAGCGTTGATGGGGAAAAGTACCGCCCAAGATCCGCACAGAGAGCCTGACGCATGGTGTAAGTCGGGACGGGGACGGGGCGCGAAGGAACACCCCGGAGCCGCCGCCTGAAACCCGGCAGGGGAGTAGGGTGCGCCGCAGGCCGTGCGTTACAGCGGCAGCGTTTCAAAGGTGAACGCGTACGGAAAAAGTGACCGTATGCCTGTATTTCGGCTGCGGTAATTTAGGTGGCACCGCGGATCCAAGACAGCGATTCGTCCTAATACAGGGCGAATGGGCTGTCTTTTTTTGTTGCCGTTCGCAGGAACTGGTGTTGGAAGTATAAAAAGGAGTGTCACCGAAAATGTGCTGTATCATGGGCTATGCCGGGCATGATCTGCCCAAGGAAACCTTTGCCGAGTATCTGCTGCGCACCGCCAGCCGCGGTCCTGACGACCAGCGCGTCATCGAGACCGAGTTCGGACTGTTGGGCTTCGGCCGTCTGGCCATCATGGGCCTGACGCCGGAGGGAATGCAGCCCTTCACCCGCGGCGCGGACTGCGTGGCCTGCAACGGCGAGCTGTATGGCTTCCGCCCTGTCAAGGCCGAGCTGGAGGCCGAGGGCTACACCTTTGCGTCGGACTCCGACTGCGAGATCATCCTGCCGCTCTACTATAAGTACGGCCTTGCTATGTTCAAGCATCTGGACGCCGAGTTTGCAATGATCCTCTACGACAGCCGCAAAAAGCTGCTTATCGCCGCGCGTGACCCTATCGGCATCCGTCCGCTGTTCTACGGCTACAGCGAGAGCGGGCACATTGCCTTTGCGTCCGAGGCGAAAAACCTTGTGGGACTGTGCAAAAAGATCTATCCGTTCCCGATCGGCAGCTACTACTGCAACGGTCAGTTTGTGCGGTACTGCGATATTGCCGACACCCCGGCCTATACGCAGGATGAGCTGCCCGAGATTTTGACGAACATCCGGGAAAAGCTTGTGGCCGGTGTGGATAAGCGCCTTGACGCTGACACCCCCGTCGGGTTCCTGCTGTCGGGCGGGCTGGATTCCAGTCTGGTCTGCGCCATTGCCGCCAAAAAGCTCGGCAAGCCGATCCGCACCTTTGCCATCGGCATGAGCGAGGACGCCATCGACCTGAAGTACGCCCGGGAGGCGGCGGAGTTCATCGGCGCCGATCACACGGAGGTCTATATGACCCGGGAGGAGGTTCTGGCGGCCCTGCCCGTCGTCATCGCCGCCCTGGGCACCTGGGACATCACCACCATCCGGGCCAGCATGGGCATGTATCTCTGCTGCAAGGCCATCCACGAAAAGACGGACATCCGGGTGCTGCTGACCGGCGAGATCAGCGATGAGCTGTTCGGCTACAAGTACACAGACTTTGCCCCCAGCGCCGGAGTCTTCCAGCAGGAGTCCAAAAAGCGGGTGGATGAGCTGCACATGTACGATGTGCTGCGGGCGGACCGGTGCATCTCCGTCAACTCTCTGGAGGCCCGGGTCCCCTTCGGCGACCTGGACTTCGTGCAATACGTCATGGCGGTGGATCCGGCGCTGAAAATGAACACCTATGGCATGGGCAAGTACCTGCTGCGCCACGCGTTTGAAAAGGACCGCCTGCTGCCGGACTCCGACGCAGTGGGCCACTCCATGGTGGACGACCTGAAGGCTTACGCGGAGGAGAAGTACACGGATTCTGAGTTTGAGACCCGACGCAAACAGTATGACTACTGTCCGCCCTTCACCAAGGAGAGCCTGCTGTACCGGGAGATCTTTGAGCAGTGTTACCCCGGCCAGGCCCGGATGATCCGGGACTTCTGGATGCCCAACCGGTCCTGGGGGATGCGACGCGGACGGCCTCTGTGCCCGGGGCCCCTCCGATGACGGCGAGAGCGGCAAATGAGGCGGAAAATCCGCATTTCCTGTTGAGTTTTCCATATCTGATGTGATACGATACATTTTATAAATACAGGAGGATGAAACGCATGAGTACCACCACGAAACTCTCCGATCTGTTCGGCAGCATGGTCTTCAATGAG
>OHRP01000245.1_pt1 | contig 20899 bp, 16 predicted proteins | sample 1578451 | NCBI WGS metagenome assembly OHRP01 (sample SAMEA3879588, study PRJEB24766) | human gut metagenome | biome: human-associated habitat; feature: feces | place: USA | collected 1985/1987
TCTGGGCCCTCTCCGAAAATTCCTCTCTCTGCATTACCATTCTCCTTATCCTCCGATGATGCCCCAGATGTAGTTGGGGGCCAGCAGGACGAAGATCAGGCAGACGAACAGGATGGCCGGGCCCGTCCACTCAAATTGTCCGTGCTTCCGATACTCAAAATACGTCAGCGCCAGCTTCACAAAAAACGCAATGGCCAGCACCATGCTCAACGCCGGAAACACTACGCTGTCCACTACAGCCTTGATCTGCTCTGAGGCGTCGCCCCAAGTCTGTTCCACCGCATCCGCCACACTGCCGACCGCCAGGGCTGGGGTGCAGAACAGAGCCGCCAGCAGGTAGAATGCTGTCAGCATAGGCAGGAATCTCTTACGGTTCATCGTTGTTCCTCCTATCGAAAATGGGAGAGCCGACCCAAATCGGGGCGGCTCTCCAGTTTCTGATGCTTCTCAATATCCGGTTCTGGGCAGGGGTTCAGCAGGCTTATAGACCTTGGTCGCCCACCGGGAGGTGGCCATGATCCACTGCCCATCGTGGATGCCGCCCACATCTGTCTGGTTGACGATCTGGCTGCCGCCGGTGAGCCACTGGCTGGCGGTGCAGTACACCACGGGCGCCTCCACCTGCCGGAAGTTGGCCGGCACGATCCCGAACACCACCATGAACTCCGTTGCCTTCTCCCCGGAGGCGAGGCCCAGGGCCGCTGGCGAGGCATCCAGCACATAGTTCTGCTGGGTGCTGAGATTGTCCGCCAGGACCCGGTAGGTATCTCCGCTGAGCGTGGTCTTATAGACGATCTTGTAGCTGCCGGGGACGTTCCAGGTGCCGGTGACGATTTTCTGCAAGTGCGCGAAAGCAGGCAGGCGCTCCCTCCAGTAGAAAGACTCGAGGGATGTGGTGGAGTTGTTGGCGATGTCGGTGAAGTCGTAGCGTAGGGTCTGGCCGGGCATGACCTCCACATAGCCGGTTTTCTTGATGGAAACGTTGGTAGACAGGCTCTTGTTGGTCATGGCTGCCTTGACGATCTGACCGGCGTGTTCGATCTCCACTTCAATGGGTGTCTTATCCAGCCCGTAAAACTCCGCCGCCTTGGATTCTACAATTTTGTACCGCGCCAGAGGCAGAGGCTTACTGACCGCCAAGCCGTTTTTATCCGTCTTGATGGTATCCACCAGACGGTTGGTGCGGGCATTGTAAACTTCAAAGACGGTGTTGGGGATGGGCGTTCCGGCGGGCCAGCCATTCATCGAGTTGTAATCTCCCGAGGTCTTGACGATCTGGATTTGGCCGGTGATGGGCGTATTCTTCCACTCGATTTCCGTGGTTTCGCCGGACTTTACATACACGGTCTTTTTTTGCGTGTCGGGAATATATCCCTCATTTTCCAATTCACGCAGATAAAAACGGCCAGTGGTCAGATTTTCAAAACGGACATACCCTCGGTCATCGCTGGTTTCCTGCGCGATGGGATTGTTGCCGGCATCGTACAGAATGAAGGAAACGCCGTAGATGCCCTCGCCGGTGGCCGAATCGACCTTGCGGATCAGGATACCGGAGATGGCTTTGTTGGTCACCGTTTTGGTCGTGGTTCTACCATCCTCCACGGTGAAATAGATGGGGGTATTGTCCGGCTGGAAGCCCTTGCCCGCCTCGGTTTCCACGGCATAGTAGCTGCCGCTTTCCAGCGGCACATACACGCGGCCGTCCGTTCCGGTGGTGACGGCGTCCACCAGACCGCCATCGCTGACACGGCGGATCTCGAAGGTGGTGTTGGGGATACGCTGGGTTTTGTCCGCCGCATTCACTTTCACCAGCTCCAGCCCACCGATGGGAGCATTATAAAAATAGAGGGACTGCGTGTCATTGGGGTTGACCACCACGGTCTGCGTGCGCGTATTCTCGTCGATGGTGTAACCGGAGATAGATTTTTCCTCTGTCACCACCAGTGTGCCGGTGACGCCCTTGAGGATGATCTGCCCGTTCTCATCCGTGTAGTACAGACCGTTGGAGCTGATTTTTCCGTTTTCGTCGGGGACGAACTCGCCGGTAGCCGTAGTGATTTTGAAGGTAACGCCCTCCAGCGGCGTCTTGCGGTCCAGAGAGGACAGCTTGTTGATGATGAGCGCGCCCTGTCGCTCATTCCAGAAGGTCAGCCGCTGGGGAGACTGGCTCTGGTCGATCTTAATGCTCTGCGGTGTCCCGTCCAACACGAATCCATCCACAGATTTAACCTCTTTTGCGGTAACAGTCATGCCGTCGGTCAGACCCTCAATGACGATCTGGCCTGCAGCGTCGGTGGTATAGTAGCCGTTGTTGGGGCCAACTACCGCACCGGAGGAGTCTGTCACAAGGAACTGTACCCCGGCCAGCGGCTCATTTTTCGTGCCGGAAATGTATTTCTGGAGAATCAATGTTGTAGTGGGTTTGTTGTAAAAGGTCAGCGTCTGCGTGTCGTTGGGGTTGACTACCACGGTCTGTGTGCGGGTAGCTTCGTCAATGGTGAACCCCGAAATCGTCTTGGTTTCCGTTGCTACCACGGTGCCGACGACGCTGGAGATGCGGATCTCACCAGATTTATTGGTGTAATAAATGCCGTTGCTGGACAGTTCGCCGTTGGCATCCGGGACAAAGCTGCCGTCTGCATAGGTGATCTTAAACTCTACGCCCTCCAGCGGCTCCTTGTTGGGACCAGAGCTGACCTTGCGGATGATGAGATTACCGGCAGGCTGGTTCAGAAACTGCAGATGCGCCGTTTCGCCGCTCTTGATGAGTGCGTGCTGGGGGCTGTCATCCAGCAGGTAGCCCGTTTTTGCTCTGACTTCACGGGCAATGACCGTCATGCCGGGTTCCAGACCATCCACCAGAATTTCGCCCACGGCATTGGTGGCGAAGCGGCCGTTGTCATTGCCGAGATAATGGCCGCTGCTGTCGGTCAGCAGGAACTCTACGCCAGAGAGCGGTTCGTGCTTGTTGTCATCGCTCAGTTTAGTAATCAAGAGCGATCCCAGCGGGGCATTGCCGAAACGGAGCGTCACCACATCCTGATCCTCGCCGGAGATCCACACCGTCTGGGGTTCGCGGTCGATGATGTGATTTCCGTCACCTTCGAGTTCCTGGCAGATGTAAGTGCCGCGTTTGAGGTTTGTCACGGTGAATGCCCCGTTGGGGCCGGTCAGATAGGTCCCGATGACTGTACCGCCAGTACCGGAAGTGCCGCCGCCTAAATATCTCAGTTCAAAGCGGCAGCCCTCCAGACCTTTTCCGGTTTTGGAGTCATATTTGTACACGACGAGGGCACTGTGAGGAACATTGTCCACGGTCACGGTCTTAGAGGAATTGGCTTCCAGATAGAACTCGGTGACCCCGCTGCCCTGAATGCCGAAGCCCTTGGGAGCGGACTCCTCCACCAGCTTGTACCAGCCACGGTTTACGTCGGTGAGCGTGATTTTACCATCGGAGGCCGTTGTGAACACGCCGAGGTCGTTGATCTCGCCGGTGGTGGTATTGTCCGAACCGTAATAGATATGGAATTTGGCATTGGAGAGAGAATCACCGGTGACGCTGTTTCGCTTCAGGATCGTCAGGGAGGGTTTGACCACGTTGAAAAAGGTCACCGTGCGGGTGCAGCCTGCTTCCAGATAGACTTCCTGGGGGATCTCAGAGAGAATAACATGGGAAGGCACATTTTTCTCCGTGATGCGATAGCTGCCCACGGGGATGGAATCGAGGAAGATGCGCCCCACGCTGTCCGTCGTGGCGCTGGTGGAGTAGCTGCCGTCGATCTGCTCAATACGGAAAGTGACGCCCTCGATAGGCTCCCCGGTGGCAATGTTTTTCTTCAAAATTTCAAGTCCGGGCTTTTCGTAGTCCACAAAGGTGACCTCGGAGGTCTTGCCGGGGCGCAGCGCCACAGTCTGCTCGGTATTGGTTACGATGTACGGCTCGGGAACGGATTCCTCACGCACAACATAGACACCGGCAGGAATGGCCGAGAGCGTTGCGGAACCGTCCGTCCCGGTCGTGACGGAGGTGGAATAGCTGCCGGTAACGGACTTAATGGAAAACACCGTGCCGGCGATAGGTTTGCCGCTCATGGCGTCCCGCTTGGTAATCTTCATATCGGGCAGTGCGTAATTTTCGGCAGTGACCGTGTACTGCTTGTCGCCGTCGGTGGTATCGACATAGACGCTGATGGGCGTAGAGTCGGCGCAGTAGCCCTCCGGGGCCTCGGTTTCCACGAAGGACCACAGGCCCTTGGTGACATCCTTGACCTCAATGATTCCGCCATTTTGGGTCACATCGCTGCCGACGATCTGACCGTCGCGGTAAATATTAAATTTTGCGCCATCCAAACCACGGGTCGTTCCTGCGGCAACCTTCCGCAGCGTAATATCAGCGTCCCCAGCCGGCGGCTTTCCCGGCTCAGATGTATTGGTGACGAGTTTTCTCGGCGCATAATAGTTAAAGAAAGCCTGACGCCCCTTAACGCTGGATTTCGCGTAGACCGCCCATTTTGCAGCTTCATCTTCTACCACAGTGGCGATGATGCCCTGTTCTGCGTATTCTTCAATTTGGCGCTGAAATTCTGCGTCTTCCTTGGCCTTTTCTTTCAACATCCAATCGATATAGCCCAGGTACATTTCATAGGTATCGGCGTTGGCGTAACCACCGCCATCGATGTCACCATCGCCCTCACCCTTGAAGGTCTGGTGATCCCACACATACGTCTGCGCAGCCATAAAAAGGCTGCCGGGGATGTCACCCTTATAGTCCGAAATGAACGTCATCATCCATTTGAAGTTTTCAAGCTGCTGGGCATCCAGCTCACCCATGCCGCTCTGCGCCAGCGCCGTTTTCAGCACGGTATCCGCGTCCGCTCCGGTGGCGGAGGTATAGGTGTAGCTGTTCAGAAAGCTGGCAGTGCCCCAGCGGTAGCCGTAGCCGCGGTCAAGGCAGTACAGCAGCTTGCCTGCCGCCATCGGGGGCTTGTAGCTGTAAGGCGTACCGTCATGGAGCAGTCGTGTTGTCCAGTAATTGGTATTGTCGGTGGGCTTGATGCCCGTTCCGCTGCCGGACGCGGCCAGCGCGGAAGTCGGGAGCAGCGTCAACAGTGTCATGATAACGAGAAACGCCGAGACGAGCCTGGTTCTTAGTTTTTTCAATGAGCTACCTCCTTGCAAAATTGCACAAGAAAAATCAGACCGAGGCTCCCCGGTCTGATTCGTGATATAGGATAACAGGATTTACTTCGTTGCCGGCTTGTCCACCGCTGAAATGCTGTATCCGCTGCGAAGAAATAGTTGGACACAGTACCAGCACTCCAAGCCGTTGGCGTCAGTCCCTCGTGCAAGGCCGACGCCGATAGCCGCATAGCTTTCATCTGTCATGTTTTCCATGTGCCCTGCGGATTTTGACCATGAATATACGAGCGTTTCCGCAAGCGCGGTTTTTTGCTGCGCAAGATAGAGCAGCGGGATCTGGTGGATATTTTCCCCAACCTGCCTGCAGTCCGTAACGGTGTAATACTTCCTGCCGTCTGGTCTGGTATGAGAATAGGCACCTGTGGCAGCCATTTCATCGGCCCGCACCTGCGCGGCCCGCATCAGTTGATCATCGGCCGTCAAAGCTGCGATGCCATGCTCCGCACGGAGGGCGTTGGTGCGAGCTACAATATCCTGCTTTGCAGCATCCACATCAGAAGGCGCAGCAGCAGACGGAACAGCTTCAGCGGAAGGAGCCTCGCCGGTGTAAGGCGCACCGGTTTCTATTTGCACACATCCGCTGTCCGCATCCCAGAACACATTGAAGCCGACCGCTTTGCCAATGTCGCGGAGTTTCACATAGTTGTGTCCAGCAATACCATACGCTTCCATTTGCACCTCCTGCCCATCGACAAAAATACGATGGCTGCTGCGTTCAGCGAGGATTCCCGCAGCATAGGCGGAAGCTCCGCCTGTGATAATAGCGCCGATAAAAAGGCCCGTAAACATCGTGAGGATCTGCTTCTTCATGGAAAAGCCTCCTTATTTTTGATCTACTATTCCTTTACGATCATAAAGCGGCTTTTTCAACAAAAGATTTTAAGATGCCTGAACAGCCTGCACACACCAGCGCTGACTGGAATCTCCGGCAACGCAGGTGAAGAGCGTGATCCGGTTATCCGTGGTAGAGGACAAATAGCTCCAATCGCTGCTGCTGATTTTGGTCACAGTCTCCACCAGATAGGTACGGGTACCCATGGATGTGGTATAGGTGATCTTATCGCCTGCATCCAGATCCTTGATGCTTCCGATCACATATTTGGCGCCGCGATTATGCCCGCAGACAGCCACATTGCCGTTCCAGACGCTGGTACTGGTGAAATGCCCCAGCCCCTTTTTCATGCTGGCAGTCGTTTCACCTTCCCAGAGATAGTAATTCTTAACTCCGATGGCAGGAATGGAGATCTTTCCGACGGCACCGTTGGAGAGCAGAAAATCCTGCGTCAGCTCTGTGAAAGCGGGCGTCGCAGGAGTAGCTGTGGAGCCGCCCTGCAGAAAACCGGGGATCTCGACAGTCCCGCCGCCGGAAGAAATTCCGTAAATGCCGCTGCCGGATGCCGCAACACCCTGAAGACCGGGCAGCATGATTTTTTCCATCACGCCGGTTTGGGTGGTGCTGAGCTGCCCGTATTCCAGTTCGGGGATCTGGTAGTCCACCACATTTCTTCCACCGTAATTGTAGCGGGAGCCGTAGACATCCCCATAGGAAGAGGAGGGATAGTATTCCGGGGTGCCATCGGTTTCAAAGGAATAATCGGCAGCCTGTGCGCTGACCGCCATCGCAGAAAGCATGGCAGCCAGAGTCAAAGTCAATGAGAAAAACTTCTTCATACGGGAGCCTCCTGTTCTTCTTCAGCGGGAACGGTAAATTCATGCCAGTCATTGTGCTTGCTGGCTTGGATCGTGTAAGTATGGTCACTCTGCGGGAAAGAAACGGTGAACTCGCGCCCAGCCAGATGCCTGGCAAGGGATTTTTTCACCTCAACCGCGACGGTATCTCCCGGATTCAGTGTGAGAGCGCCTGCATCGATAGCGGGAACCTCGCTGTCAGGCTCCACACGGAACTTTGCAATCAGCCGGTACTCTCGGGGCTTGCTGTCCGGAACATACACATAGACATTTTTGCGGCGGCGCAGCAGGATGAGTGCAGCGGCGGCGATGCCCGCGCAGAGCAGCACGGCAGCGATGATCAGCAGCGGAGCGGCAAGGCCGCCGTTATCCCAGATATGTGTTTTTACGGGGACGATCTCACTTCCGGTATAAACCACGGTATAAGTGATGCTGTCCACGCCTTCCGAAGTAACGGTTCCGTGATATTCCGCCGTGGTGACATAGCCTGTGGCAGCCTGATAGCTGCTGGAGGCGGAATAGGTGGCGACCGCCTGATACTGGGCGGGAACCAGCGCCTCGCCGACGAGCGCCGTGCCGGTGACCTGCCATTCCACATTGGCAAGGGTGAGCGTTTTCCCGTTTTTGACGGTCGTGGCCGGCACATAAGACATGTCGTTGCGATCCAGATTGCCGATCACCTTCGTCTCGGTGGTTTTGCTGTATTTGGTGGTGTAGCCGGACGCCTCTGTGGAAAGCGTGGTATGATCCAGCGCCAACTCGCCGGAGAATCCGTCTTTTTCATAGGGCATACTGGGCGAAAGCTCTGCGAGGATCTGCGCAAGGTCATTTTTGGCGGTATTGACTGTGACGGTTTCCGTTACAGTTTTGCTTTCCAGATACGGGTGTTCCACCTTGGTGGTATAGGCCCAGGTATAAAGATAGCCGTCGTAGGAAAAGTCCTCTTCCTTCAGCTCATCTGGGTCAACCTCCGGGGAAAGCGTATAGGTTTTTACAAGCCGCTGCTGGCCGTTCAGGTTTTCCGCTACCAATGAATCGGGAACCTGAGCGGCAAAGGCGCTGACCGTCAGCGACATGGCAAGCAGCAGGCAAAGGGCCAGCTTTGATAAGCTCTTCATGGTGGCCTCTCCTTTTTTACAAATTCTGTTTGATGATTCTGGTGATGATGCCGACAGCGATGCCGCGTTCCTCATCCAGACGGGTAACGGCAAAGCTGACGTCGTCTTTCTTTCCAGGCATTCGCCGGTCATAGCAGGTGTGGGCAACCGCGTTGACACCGTTGTTGAGCCGGATGAACACAACGCCGTGCCGCACATCGGTCACTCTGCCGGCATATTTGCCCTGCAGGACGCATTTATCCAGATTGCTCTGGTTGGCGGCGGACGAAACGCTGCGGATATCTGCTGTGATGGAAATATGGTTGATGTCGCCGCGGTCAATGGTGAGCACACGGACAAGAACACGGTCGCCGACGCTGTAATACTCGCGGGCGTCACCGAACCATGCGGCAGACAGATCGCGGGCGAAAATCGTACACTCCACGCCGAACACTTCCACACGCAGGACTTTTTCCGCAACACCAATGACGCGCGCCTGTACGACGCGCCCTTCATAGATCATGGGGACGCCATCTTCGTTGGTGTCCAGATAGAAGGTCTGACGCTTACGGAGCATGGCGGCCTTGCGGCTTGCCACAACGCTGCGGGCGGTGTTATCCAGACCCCGGACGATGAAATCGATCTCCGCGGTGAGCATGGTTGCAAGGATACTGTTCATCCGCTCCATAAACGGCTTGTATTTCGTTCCATACGGAACGGGCCCGGAATAGAGCATCATTTCTTTCAGCGGGATCGCAATGCGATAACCCTTGTAGTCAACGACAACGATAGTACGGCCGGAAGGGGTCTGCTCCACGCCGTCCAACGTTCCGGTCAAAATACGACCGGCAATATGCGAGGTCTTGATCTCATGCCAGATGACCTCACGGCGTTCTTCTTCCGTTTCGATACGGTCTTTTGCATCGACGGTCAGAATGTAGGAGTCACGGCGTCCGGCAGGTGCGGGAGGGGCGGTAGGCTGCGGAGCAGCTTCACCATCTGCGGATTCCGTTTCATCTTCAGCAGGCGGAGCATTCTCTACATTTTCTTCCAGCAAAAGCGCATCCAGAGCATTTTCGCCGCTGCTGTCAAGGGGTGCCGGAGTGCTGCTGTTCAGCTCCTGCAAAATGCTGTCGTACTCCGGGTCCTCAGCCTTTTCATCGGAAACAGGGACAGTCTCTGCGGCATCAGCGGTGTTTTCGGCATCCGGCTCGTTTTCCTCAACATCTGCTGTGCCGCTCACATCGCCGGAGCCGAGATCAACTTCCGGGGGTCCTGCCAGCGGAGTTTCCGTGTTGTCGCTGCTGGCGGCCTCCACCTGCTGATCAGAAAGTTCTTTGGCGGATTCGGTTTCCATGAACTCTGAGGAGAAATCATCAGGGGGCGGGATCGTTTTTTTCTTGGGCATTAAGTATCCTCCTTTTTCTTCATAATGGATTCTTTGGTTACGGCAACGACTTTTTCAGCCGGTGCAGGCTTTTTCTTTTGCGCCGGCTTCTTTTCCGCTGCCTGAGATGGCGGCGCCGATGGAGTTTGCTTTTCCTGCGGCTGATTTGCCCGCCATGCAGGGACATGGGAGGCGGCCTTGCTCGGCCGCAGCTTCTTCGCCTCGGGATGTTTGGAATAGTCGTACTTATCCACCTCCAGTACATTCTTGCCCCGAATGAGGATCAGGGCTTTATCAATATCCATACGCAGCACCTCATCCATGGTCATCAGCTTGCGCCGGCCGACACCGCTGGTTTCCCGGTATTCAGGCGTGTAGTTGGATACACGCCATGTTCCGAGCTGTTTGGCTTTACTGGTGACAGAGATACTGGCCTCGCCGGTCCGGTCAGAAATAAATTCCGCCGTCAGAGCATCTGTACAGCCAAGAAAAAGCTGCACATCGCAGTTGCCCAGAATTTCCTGCCACTGGTTGTAGGGGTAGCGGTTCTGAAGACCAGCTAAATTCTGGAACACACATGACATGGACAGGTTTCTGGAACGAATGACTGAAATTTTTCTCGATAGATCTGGGATCACTCCACATGCACACAGCTCTTCACCAAGTACATGAACAGGAACCGGAAGCTCCCCGCCGGGACAATGTTCGTCCGCATAGCGAACCAGGCGGATAAACACAAAGGAAAGAAACAGCGAGGAGAGGAAATCAAAGGTGCTGTCCTGATCGCTGGTAATGCAGTAATACGCGCATGGCTGCTTTCCCGGCAGCTCCAGATCAATCTCGTTGTAGGATGTGATGTTGCGAATATCCCGGTTTTGGAAAACCTGCAGTCTGGAGCCGAGCCCGATGATAACGCCGCCGCGCACACCCTCCGACGCCTGCTTGAAAATGCTGTATGGCGCTTTGGCAGGATGCGTAACCGGAAGAACACCAAAAAGCGCGTTCAACTCCTGTTCGGAGCTGGCGGCAATCAACTGATACACCTCGCCGATATTTTGCTTTTTCTTGGGATAGCTGGTGGAAACATAGAGGACCAGCGCCTTGAGCAGATTCATTTCGGCGCTGTCCCAGAAGTGGTCGCGTTCCTCGCCGCCGGTATTCTTGATGATGACATCGCAGAAAAGCTGAGCCATCAATTCCTGACCGCCGACCTCCGCAAGACAATTCCATGAATCGGAGGCTGACGGTGTGACCAGATTGAACACACGGACGGTATAGCCTTGATCCCGCAGATATTCGCTGGTCTTTTCATAAAGCTCGGATTTGGGGTCGCAGATCACAAGGCTTGACTTCCGCGCTGCGCATTGGAGAATCATGTTGACGCAAAAGGCTCTTGTCTTCTTGGAGCCGCTGGCGCCGTAAACCGCAAGATTCCCGTTAAATCGAGTCTTTGGAGGAACACAAATGACCTGATGATCCAGCTCTCCGAGAATCGTGCCGGAATGCTTGCGAATATCCGGAACAAGATCAAGCACCTCCGTCAGTTCCTTGCGGGACATAAACCCTGCGGTGCCGTAGGTTCCCTTGTTGGAATAGACAAGGTTGCGCCGCCGGTCGTATTCGCCGCCTTCGCTGTAGCCCATCCGCATGACCATGAGGATCAGCAGCGCCAGCGCACCGATGCAGAGGCCGAGGCCATACAGCCCATACGGAAAACGGAAGGCTGCCGCAAGGCAGGGAAAGAATCCGGCGTCCGGGAATGCGGGAGACGTCCCAAACACGGCGCCGGCCTCCTGCCATGCACGATAATTGGAAAAAAGCTGCGAGAGGTAGCCGCTCCCATAGAGCAGCGCCAGCGCAGCGATTGGAATGATGATGAAAAGCTGAATCAGCTTCTTCTTAGGAATAGAGCACGCTCCTTTCAAACTGTTGAAAATCAATGCTTTGCAGTATCGCACGCTGCCCGCAGATCTCCCGCAAGACTTCTTCCTGGTAATCGAAGCAGATCAATGTCCCTGTCATTCCGTGCAGCTCCAGCGCGGTATCGAAACGCCGGATGCGAGGAAAATCACAGGTGTAGGCGAATAGAACGGGATTCCCTGCGCTGTCAATGGCGTCATTTTCCACACGCCAATTTGGTATTTGTGCGTGGAGGCCGTCTGCAAGGATCGCATCGAGTGTCCTGCGCTGCTGTGCATCGCATAAGAGGCGAAGAATCGCTTCGCCATAACGGTCATTAGTCAGATAGTAGAAATGCGGAAAGCTGCCATCCAACAGGAAATAGCTGTGTGCGTCCGGCTGCATCAAGATAGATAGCTGTTCCATGGTGGAGCCGAACACGATCCCGGAAATCTCCGCATCGGGCATGACCCCTTCGGTTTGCAGCAGAGCTTTGAACCGCAGTTCAGCCTTGTACTCCCATTTCATCTGCGCTTTGGCGGTGTTATAGGTCAAAAGAATACCGCCATCCGTCAGCAGGATGCCGGTTGCGCGTGAACTTTTGATTTTCGCCCCTTGCGGGCCGATCTCTTTGACCTCTCTGGAGGTGTAATAGGCGGGGATTGCCGCACTTTGGCTGGCAGCGGAAAAAGGAGCCTTTTCCCATGGAAAGGCCGGAATGTCAGCGTTGTGCATGATGGTCAGAATCTCAGCCATCCGGTGAAGCCGGAGCCGTCTGGAAATTTCGCTTTTGAGCTTGTTTGGCTCAGAACTGCCGGTCAGGTAGGCTGAAAACCATTCGGGAGCATCAGCCAACAGCAGCCGTTTGGCTGACGAGGTGAGCCGAAGTCCACGCAGGCCGTCTTTGGAGAAGGTACGCAGCAGCCCATCTCGCCGGAGAGCGGTAACGACACTTTCGAGGTATGCGGAACCACCCGGCAGGTGGCTGATTTGACGGATGGGGTATTCACCGCAGAGGGCGGTTAATGTCAAAAGAAGATAGGGCAGCGTATTTTGAGCTGGCAGCTGCCGGGGCTTTCGAGGCATAAACCGTGCTGCCTCCTTGTACGATATTTTACCGTAGGGCTTTATAGCTTGGGTAATTTTGCGGCTGGAGCGCCTTGAAAAAACGCAGTATTTTCAGCGCTTTCAGGGCGCTTTTTGTACCTTGGAAAATAAACGCCCATAAAAGGTCAAAAATCCGATATGCTTTTTACACCATTCTGGCGCTCTGCAAGCCAAGCCGGAAACTGCGTGCTGTCCATGAGAAAAAGCCGTGTGCAATCCTCTTCGCCCAACTCTGTGGTGTTGTAGGCGTCGCACAGCAGCCCATTGTCATCCGTCAAGATGAAGGAGGCCGCAACATCCAGAAACTGCTTCAGTTCCAGATTGTCATAATCACGGATACGCCGCTCTGGCAGCTCCTGCGCATAGATATGGGAAAAACAGACCACACAATGCTGAAATTGCGGCATGGTGTGGTGGGCGGCGTAATCGGAGAGCGCGGAGGTAAACGGATCCAACAGGAACTCCGTGCTTTGGCGCTGCCTGCGCTTTGGCAGAAGGCACGGGAGTTTGATCTCCAGAATGCCGTCATTTTCGCTGATCTCAATGCCCTGCATGGTTTCAGCAGACCGCAGATATTCCTCTTTTTTGATGCTGGTAGTGGCATAGATCAGGTGGCGCAGCCGGCAGGTGATCCGCTCGGCCCGCAGCGCCGCATCCGTGGACAGCACCTCGTAGTTGTCGGGATAACGCTGAATATCCGTCGTGTTCATGGCATAGAGCGCATTGTTCAGCCGTTCGATCTCAGCCAGAATAGATGTAATTCTTTGTGATATAATGGCCCTGTTCAAGAAAAAACTCCTTATTCGATTTGATAATACTGCACTTCGCCGCCCGAAGAGACGGTACAGTAGCCACTGGTGTTTGGCGTGTGGATCTCGGCGATCTGCTCCGGCTGCTCAATCAGAACGATGTATTTGGGCGGAACCTCTTTTACCGCGGAGAGCATTTGGTTGATAAGCTGCTCTTTACCCGGCTCCGCGTAAATGATCTCGTAAACTTCGCCATCCGCAAAAAAGATGATTTTGGCGGGATAGTCACTGACAGAATGATATTCCACCTGCTCCATAAAGTCGGTAAGAACCCAAACGGCCTTTGAAAGCCCGTGATCGATGCTCTCCTCCGCATCAGCGGGAATGCGGTAATACTCGCCGCGCTGCACAATGCGGCCCTGCTTTTGCAGGTAGGACAGCAGATTCCGGATTTTACTTTCCTTGTGCGGATAGAGCTTCAAAAGCTGCATCTCCGTCAGAGCGCGGTACATGGAAACATCCCGCAGGATGCCGGCGGCTTCCTGCCCATAGATCTGTTCCCTCGTTTTCATTGAAACATCTCCTCGTTATGCGTATTGAAGCCGTATAATCGCCGTATTGCTGTTGGTTGTGGAGCGTTATACGTCTTAAATGCGTATTGTGTACGGATTAGCATGGATGCTGCTTTGGCGCAGCACGCTGAGCAAGCTCGGCCAGCTCCCGGCGATCCGTGGTGATCAATTCCTTTTCCATTTGACTGCACTTGATCTCCACGGCAATATTATTGTTATTTGTGCTGATGAGAGCGCTGCCGCGTTCAAAGTGCGTAATTTCCATCAACTCAGCTTCAGACAGATGCAGAACGCCCTGAACGCGCTGAGCTTCTTCCTCCTCCAGATTCAGCAGGATCTTCGTTTTACTGTTATTGATGATGCCCTTGCCGTATTTACCGTCGTCCAGCGCAAAAAAGTCATTGAGATCCTGTGTGGCGCAGACAAGGCTGCCGCCATAGCCGCGGATCGTCTTGGCAAGCTCCAGAACGGATTCGGCGGCCTGTCGGTTGCTGCTGGCGCCGATGAGTTGCCAGCATTCGTCCACGAAGATGGCCTTTTCCGCTGTGCGGTTCTCTTTGGCCTTGTCCCATACAAAGTCGAGAGCAACAAACATCCCCACCGTCAGCAGATCACCGGTCAGCTCAGAAATATCAAGGACGATGTACTTGTTGTCCAGTGCCACATTGGTTTGCTGATTGAAGGAGCGGGCAGAGCCGTTGACCAGCCGGTTCAGGATGTTGGCAAGGCGCTTTGTTTCCGGAGAGGCGGCGAGAATTTCATACAGGTCTCCCAGGATCGGCATTTCTTTATAGCACCCTGGATTTTTCGGCTGTTCCAGAGAAGCATTGTCATGTGTGATGCCCTTGACCCCGTAGGTGCAGATCATGGCATCATCCAGAAGCTGCCGCTCCTCGTGGGACATGTCCGGAATTAAGAGGCTGAAAAACGTGTGCAGCCGCTGAATTTTGGCTGCCAGCAGAGATTTTTCCGCGCCGGGGCCATCCAGCAGATCGTCCACGGACTTATCTGCCTTGCGGATCTCCATGATGTTGATGCAGTTTTGAGAAGCCGGAGATATGGAGATAAACTGTCCGCCGATGTTGGAACAGGCCCGGTGAAACTCATGCCCTTTGAGCGGCGCGATGATAAAGACCTGAATTCCCTTGCGGCGCATGCGCAGAGCCATCAGCTGAAGCGTAAAGGTTTTTCCGGCTCCGCTGGTTCCGAGAATGGCGATATTGGCATTCTTGTAGACGCGGGAATCGAAGATGTCCACGATGATGAGAGAATTGTTGTGTTTATTGACGCCGAGAAGAATACCGTTGTCATCGCACATCTCATAGCTGGTGAAGGGATAGCAGCTGGCGGCTCCCGTTGTCAGAACATTCCGCTTAGACCGCTCATAGAGCTGGCGCTCCAGAGAAACCAGAGGAAGAGAGGATAAAAAAGCCTGCTCCTGACAAAAGGAACAGGTCTGTACATCCATGTCCTGCGAAAGCAGGAGTTTTTTCATTTCCGCGACCTTCCATTCAAGGTCATCCACGCTGCCGGCTGTGACGGTGATAAGCAGGTTCAGATAATAAAAATCCTCATTGTTGGAAAGACCGTCTTTTAGAAAATAGCCGCTGCGGATCGCACCGTTGAGGTCGTCAAAATCCGTGTTGGTGTCGCTGGTTTCCTTGATTTTGCTGCGGTTGATACGGAGCTGCTGCCCCAGCTTTCTGACCATGCGGTCCTTTGGCTGCCGCGCGAGAAAGACGTCCAGATCGATCCCGTCGCCGGCGTTGACCAAAAGGCTGAGCCAACCGGCGGGAACGCGCGCTTTATAACCATCTGATGGGACAAGAAGATAGGCATAATACAGCCCATCTACACAGAGGTAGTTTCCATGGGTAAGGTCGATGCTGTCAGGGGCATAGAATTCATTGACGGGAATTGCGTTGATGTCCCGTCCGGAGGCCATGTAGTCCGCCAGAACGGACTTCACCCGCTGATAGAACGGCTCACTGCTGGCCCTGCGGCAGAGAATGTTATAAAGGATCTCTGCCGTGGCATCGTCCTCGTTCTCAGGGGAAATGACTTCGTTGCCGCATTGCCGCAGATAATTTGCCGCCGTGCGTGCGGCCGTTTGCAGAGAAGCGATTGCATCCTCTTCCTCATGGCCGCGTTTGGTTCCGGGCAGCGGCTCATACTCGAAAACAAGGAAAAAGCGCCTTGTGATTGCCTCACGGGAGCCAAGCTGCCGAATGAGCTTCAGGTAGTCTTCCTGCAGGACACGGCAGCGCGGATCCTGCTCATGCTCCAGCTCCTTGCGGACGGTATCCAGATGCCGGTTAATGTCCGCACGCTTTGTCAATGCCTTGAATTGCACCTTGACCGGGGCAATTTTCAGATAGGAAATGAAGGAGTAAATGATGCTGCGCTGCTCTCTCGCGCTGCGCAGCAGGAAGTTGACGGGAACCACCTCTACAACCTTGACATAGCGGTGATTTCTTGTATAAATGACGCCGTGCTCAATCTTCTCGATAGGGATATAGTCCGCCAGGGCATTGAGCGGCTGAACGGCTTCTTCCTCCTGCAAGAAGGTCTTGAACTGCGTCACGCTGCGCTGCTTCAGATCAACAGAAAATCGGCTGCGGCTTTTGGGGAGCGGAGGATCTTCTGCTTCGCAGTTGCTTTTCCGCTGCTGCGCCCAGCTGGGCAGCAGCGTTTTTCCATTTTTGCCGCCCTGTGTCCCATCGCGTGAAAGGATTCTGCGGTTGTGCAGAAAGCAAAAGAACAGGCGGATAAAAGCGGACAGGCTCATGCCGGATACGCCAATCAAAGCGAGAAGCACCAGCGGAAGAGCTGTCAGGCATAAAATCACGACGCGGACGGTGAGGGAAAACGGAAGGTGCAAAACCGGCACACCGACCGCGAGGGCAAGGATGACCGCCTCAATCGTATTGCGGGTTTTCAAAAGCCCGCCGAAGAGTGTGCCGCCCTCCATAAAGTTGGGAGGGATCACATAAACCTCAAATTCTTCCGGTTTCATAGACAGCCTCCCTTACGTCCGGTCTTTCCGCTTCGGCGGATCGGGCATCTTCTTGACGATCTCCTTATGATAGTCGATTTCGCCGTCCGGTGCGGTAAAGGGCTTCTTGATTACGGTATCAACGGCATACTGCTTGTACCATTGGACGCCATCGGCAGAGAAGACCTTCTGGTGTTCACCGTCCGGCGCGGCATATTGCCCGGTATGGTACATTCCAAAGGAAATGCCCTCCGGATGCTCCGGAGAATACTCTGTGCCGGTGATGCGCCCGCCGCCGATCTCAATGTTGGAATAGGATATTTGCGGCGCGGCGTCTCCCTGAGCAGTAATGCCCATGTAGGAGGACAACGCCTGTGACGCAAACTCTCCGGTGATGGAGCCGGTGGAGTGCAGGTCTCCGGCTGCGACCATACCGATCACATCGTTGGCAAAACGCCCGCCCTCCAGCATGGAGTTGGTAAAAATACGTCCGCCGAGGCCAACGGAATGCTGCGACTCCCTGCGGAGTGAGGAAACCGAGGCAGTTCGGGTACTGGAAGCGACTTGCTGATGGGTCACGCCCATCTGCGACTTTTGAGAAGCGCTTTCGCTGCGCGTCTGCTTTGCCTGATGAACAACGCTTGCTGCCTGCCGCTCGGCATTTACAGTACGCTCCGTGGCCTGATGCGCGGCGGACATGGTGGAGGAAGACGCTTTCTGTGTTGTTTGCGTCGCAGTTCTTACGGCGTCATTGGTGATTTTCCGACTGACAACGCCGGCCAGACCACCTTGCAGAAAGCCGGAAGATCCGGATGCGGTGGCGCCTGCGCGGCTGGAGGCTCTGTCGGCAAAGTTCCCGACAACTTTTCCAGCCATGCCGGCAGCGAGGGAGACACCCTTGAATGCGACCATCGCTTCACCCAACATGGAGCCGCCGGTATGCCCCACATTGACGCCGATGCTTGCCATGAAGCTGTCGATTTTCTGCGAGACTTTGAGAAAACCAACCGCGCAGAGAAACCAGACCAGGACATTTCCCGTCACGGCCTCGCGGCTGGAACTGCTGACTGCGGCTTCAACATCGCTTTCCTCCAGAGCAAGCGCAGGTACCGCCAGGGCAAGCGCAAGCAAAAGAACGGTGCCCAGCAGCGGAATGATTCTATGATATTTCTTCGTGGTAATGACCTCCTACATGGAAAGCGGATTTGAGATGAATGTGCCGACCATCGTGATAAACAGCCGAAGACACCATGCGTTCATCAGCAGCAGGAATATTTGCCCGCCGAACATCCGGCACCAGCTCTTAAAAATATTTGCGGTGGATTGCGACGCGCCCATGGCAAAGGCTACCGGTGCGGTATAGACCAGGACGCCCAGCAGCACATATCGTTCTGCCGCTTCAAACAGCAGCTTAATGTAGTTCCACGCAAGAATCAGTGTCAGAATCAGAACGATCAGCGCAACGCCGCCGTTGGCACAGACGCCGATGATGGTCAGCAGAACAGAATTGAAGCTGGCAAAGTCCAAAGAAGGAAGCTCTGAGGACAGTATCCACGCATAAGGCGTTCCGCCTATCGCCAGCGCAATGTTTACGATTTCATCTGCATAGTACGCAAGCACAATGAACAGAATCGCCTTGGCGGTCAGCTTGACCGGATCCTCTGCGTCCACGCCCAAGCCCAGTCCGTAGTTCTTGAACAGATTCCAGACCCAGCCCAACAGGATCAGCCCGATGGCAAGTGCCACCAGAAGGCTATACATGGTTTCCGCTGCGGGAAAATATCGCAGAAATGTGTTCATGTCACAGCCCAATGCCCCCAAAACAGAGGTGTTGATCATATCCAGACCGTACATGATCTGCTCCGCGATCCACTCTACAATGCCATCTAAAATGCCCATGATTTACGAGGCTGTCCACTGCCCGCCACTGAAGAAGGGCGTAACATAGCTCATAATGAAGCCGAGACCGTTCAAAACAGCCCATGTGATGATGATTCGCTTGAGCCAAGCCCGGCTTTCATCGACGGTTCGGCCGCTGCGGGAGAAATTCATCATCAGCAGTGCGACTGCGGCCGTAACGATGGCTGCAATCGTGGAGATGCCGAGGATCTGCGTATAGACATCCCGCATGATCTCATTGGCCTTCTCCCACACGGTTGCGGCAGAGGCCGGCTGACAGAGAGAAGCGGATAGCGTGGCGGTCAGAAACGCCGCATACAGCCAACGGCCGATATTGCCACGTGGCTTTTTCCCAATACGGGGAGACGGACACTTGTGCTTCAAAAGCATTACCTCCTTGTGTTGCCCAAAAGCAGGAAACAGCACCCAGCGAAAGCCGGATGCTGTTTCATTGACCGCAGAAGGGCATAAAAAAAGACGCACATCAAAAATGGCGTCCTCCTGCGGCTGCTTTTGGTTTGTTTATAGTTTTGAGCATACTTAGTTTAACATACGGCGATTTTGCGTTCAATAGCAAAACCCTTCCAATTTCCTCCCAATTCTCTTTCAAAATACTCTCACACATCTGGCGGGAAAAAGCAGTCCAGCGTTTTCAAAGTGTCCTGCGCGGAAAATCCCCAAAGGACAGAGCTTAACGCTTCCACGGCAGCTTTGCGCAGGCGGTAGTAGGTGCTGAAGCTAATGTCCCTGATATGCGGGTGGAGCGCTTCAATGATCTCCTCCACATTTTTCAGCTTCTGTGGGGATAAAAATGAGTAATACAAAATCCAGTAGTACACCTCTCCGCTCTGGTGGTGCGTGCGGAGAAGGTTGACGGAATTTTCAAGCAGGGTCAGCATTTTGTAGCTGCGCTCAATGCACCTGGCATGATTTTCGATGTCCGTGCCGCCGAGATCCGCGCCTGCCATATAGATGGACTCCAAAAAATCTTCAATGCTGCAATCATAATCAATGCGAAACTGATTTTTGACCTGTCGGATAGACAGTTCCAGGCTCCATGTTACATCTCGATATTTTTTGAGCAGTCTCCATGTATCGTGATAGCGGGCATCCTCTTCCGGCCGTTTTTCATACATCTTTCCTGACATTGTCGCACGCTCCTTCCGCTTCAGCATTTGGGATGATCGTCATTTCAAACCGATACAACGGACTGCCGGCGCCGCAGCAGATCGCAAGTCCCGCTGAGATAGTGCCTTTCTCTATTCCTACCGTGCAGTCGTCGGATAATGGATATAACATATATTTGGATTTTGGGCATGAAAGGCAGGAAATGCCTTGCGCTTCAAGGGTTCGCAGCACTTTTCGAACGAAGTACAGCATGTGAGGTTTTGAAACGCTGGGAAGCTCTGTTGAAACGCAGATCTGCTCATCAGAAATTGAGCCGGACTCTGGCGAAATGGTATCTGGCACAGATACGCGAAGGTTCAGACACATAGCAACCTCCTCTTTGTCTATCATGACATCCGAAATTCGGAACATGGTTGAGAGATAATTCTTTAGGTAAATTACCGTTCCGCTGCGGCCTGGGAAAGTCAGCAGAGAAAGATAATCAAAATCGGCCAGTTTTTTGAGCAGCCGCCCCACGCTGGAACGGGAGATTCCCCAGCGCGCGGATAATTCGCTGTAATTGACGAGCGGATTCCCTGTGCCGTTTCTGAAATACACAACTGGCCCGATCTCAGAGCCGCGTACTTGCTGATCCTTATAAATCGCAGAGATCCAAAGATCCAGAATGACATCCATCTCGGATGCGCGTCCCGCGGAGATCAACTCCGTTGCCGTTGAAACAGGAATGAAGAAAAAACCGGAATCTTTTTGGCATGGGCAGTTATAATCGAGCGCGGTGTTATTGCGCCGCCAGTCCGTAATGGAGAACTTTACGATATGCCCGCGGCCGAGGCGGGTAAATGTAATGAGCTGCCGATCCTGCAAGGATTTTAGGATTGCAAATGCCTGGTAGTGAAAGCGTACACGAAACCATTCCGTGATGTCAGTGATGGAGCAGATCCATTCGCCCGGATATACCGTGTATGAGATCCCGTCTATGCGCCGATAAGAGGTTCTGAAGTTGGCATAGGAGCAAAGAACGACATAATAAAAAAGACCGGAGCATCCGCCTGTGCGAATGCTCCGGTCTGTGAGTAGGTCCTGTACGAATTCTCGATAGATTCGGCAGCGAGGAAAATCTACAATCTGCCTGAGCTCAAGCTGGTAGTTTTTCATATAAAATCTCCTGTTATTTTTGA